>BNJS01000465.1_pt1 | contig 177463 bp, 189 predicted proteins | sample 8540461 | NCBI WGS metagenome assembly BNJS01 (sample SAMD00202454, study PRJDB9452) | human saliva metagenome | isolation source: human saliva | place: Japan
GCAAACCAGTAGTCGGTTACCGTCATGGTGGTGTCTGTGAGATGGTCAAGGAAGGCGAAAACGGTCTTCTTGCTACACCGAATCAGCCTGGAGAATTGTCTAAGGCTATTCAAGAATTAGATGACAATACTGAGAAGAGAAAACAATTTGGTGAAGCATCTGTCAAACGCCAAAAAGAGTTATTTTCGTTGGAGAGTTATATCAAGAATTTCTCAGATTTGTATAAGATATAGAAAATTAAGATTATGAATAAAATAGATTTTGTTGTTATTTGGGTAGACGGTGGGGATCCTGTTTGGCAAGCTAAAAAGGCTGAATACTCTAAGTCAATAGATACTTCAAAAAAAAGTATGAATTCGATCAAGGCTTATCGTGATTGGGGAACCTTTAAATACTGGTTTAGAGGGGTAGAAAAGTTTGCTCCTTGGGTCAATAAGGTCTATCTCGTTACTGACCAACAAAAACCGTCTTGGTTGAATATTACTAGCGAAAAATTGGTTTTAGTCGATCATTCAGATATCATCCGTAAGGAATATCTACCTGTTTTTTCTGCGAATCCTATCGAGAGCAATATCCATCGAATTCCTGGACTCTCTGAACATTTTGTGTTTTTTAATGATGATGTTTATCTAACAGCTCCAGTTGAACCAACGGATTTCTTCTCAGAAGACGGTTTGCCAAAGTATAATACAGCCTTATCACCGATTGTCCCAGAACGTTACGGTACGGGGCATTTCCAAGTAAACGATATGGAAATTGTAACCAGTTATTTTAGTAGGGACGAGATTCTTAAAAATGGCAAATTTTTATCTTTCAAGCAAGGCTTAAAAAATATCGTTAAGAGCCTACTCTATAGAAATAGTAAATTTATATGTGGTTTTTGGGAAAATCATTTGACTCATCCCCTCTTAAAGTCGACCATGGAGTTGGTATGGGAGAAAGAAACTGCCATCTTGGAGAAAACATCGGCTAGTCGGTTTAGAAATCCATCTGATACAAACGTTTGGCTTTTTAAATACTGGCAGATTGCAAGTGGAGAATATGAAGTCGCAGATCCTGACTTGGGAGGTTTGTTCTCTCTAGATAATGCGGATTCTGATTTTTGGAAACTATTGAATTCTGGAAAATATAAAATTATGTGTATCAATGATGGTTTCAATGTTCAGGACGAAGAGAAAGTAATGGTGGACTTTATAAAAGCCATGAATCAACTTTTCCCAGAAAAAAGTTCATTTGAGATTTAAATATCTAACTGAGTAAGAGAAAGAAAAGAAAATATGATTTCGGTAATTGTACCCATTTACAATGTGGAGGCCTATCTTCGCTATGCTATGGAAAGCTTGGTCAATCAAACCTATAAAGATTTTGAAGTTATCTTAGTTGATGATGGTTCCACGGATGATTCTGGGAAACTATGCGATCAATATGCAAGTGAGTATGACTGGGTATCGGCATATCATAAAGAAAATGGTGGTCTGTCAGATGCTAGAAACTATGGTGTAGCCAAAGCCAAAGGAGAGTGGATCGTTTTCCTAGATCCAGATGACTATTTCGAACCTTGTGCCCTTGAGCTTTTGATGGAACTTCAGAAACAAACAGGCGCTCGTATTGTCGCAGGGAAAGGCAATGATACTTACGATCATGAATCCTACCAAAATTATCAATTAAATGAGGAAATATTATCGAAAGCTATCCTTCTTTCTTCTGAAGAAACATTAATAGAAATGCTATATGGTAAAATGGCTACAGTCTCTGCCTGGGCTAAACTCTTTCCCAAAGATATTGTAGAAAAATATCCTTATCCAAAAGGGAAAATCTACGAAGATTTATATGTAATTAGTGACTACTTGAAAGAAGTGGAATCAGTTTGCATTATTGATTTAGGTATCTACCATTATTATCGTAGACCAAATAGTATTACTCTATCAAACTTTAACAGTAAGCACTACGATTTTTATCATTCTATGAATCATTTGGAGGATGTTGTCAAGAAGGACTATTCTGATAATATAAACCTTGACGATGCTGTCATCGCTCGTTTATTCATTGGTAGTCTTCACATTTTCATTTTAATAACTGATTCTTCTAAAGAGGAAATAACTCGAATTCAAAGAAAAATTCATCCATACCTAGGTAGAGTTATGAAAAATAAGCGGATTAGCCTGAAAAACAAGGCAATTTACATGATGTTATCTTTGACTCCGGGTTTGTATTATCGTTTTAAAAAATTAAAAAAGTTTCAGTAAAATATGAGATGCTTGAGATTAGAAAAGGAAAAAAATGTCAAAGATAGAACGCGATAAACTGTTAGTGGCAGTGGTTCTAATATTAGTTGTATCTATGGACATGCTTAACACTTCGATGTTAGCATCTCTCTTGCCTCGTATCCCTAATGTTATTCCCTTTTTAGGAGTTCGTTTTCTTTATTTTAAAGAGTACTCTTTGACTTTTCTCATCTTTGCGCCTCTCTTGTTTCTGGTAGGATGTATGATTTACTTTAAGACTGGAACCCTGAATGCTTCGATGTTTATTTTTCTAATTATTGTTCTTTACAAGGTCGAATATGAGAGTGTTCTTAAATTATATGCAGGATTAGGTTTATTCTTTGTTCTGTTGATTGTTTTTCTTTCTGCTATTGATATTATTCCTAATTTACAATTTGTTCAATACAGATCTACTGGTATCGTGGTTCGGAATTCTTTTGGTTTTATTTATCCTACAGACTTTGCCTCTCATTGTTTTTATATCTATATGGTTATTTCCTATCTTTATAGAAACAAGTTTATCTTTCAAAGAACTTTTTCGGGTTTAGCCTTAGCAGGATTTGTTACTCATTTTTGTGATGCACGTTTGAATGCAGGTTCTATACTAGCAGCAACAGGAATTTTTCTATACTTTTATTATCGTAAACACATCAAATTGTTTTTGAAACCTATGAATTGGGAGAAGATGTTCGTTTCAATCGAACTGTATACGAATGTCTCAATAAAATCGTATTCTCACAAACTTGTTAATATGTCTATATTTCGGGCAGGGGGCTCTTCTGCTATGGGATAGTATAATCCTAATCGAATGAAATATCAACTGGAAAAATTAGAGAAAGTTAACCAGCTGATGTCAATATGGGGCATTCATGATGAACAATTTGTTGATCAAATAAATCTCTTATTCTAATGAGTAATATTCAAAATATTTCAGTTCAAAAAAACACCTCTTCTTTTGAAACGGCAATATTTTGAAGAATTGTGAGTAAACAAAGAGATGGTTATTTTGACAAAAAAATACTCCTTTTATCAATCTTTTCGTTAGATTCTCACTTAATTATAGAATGCATCGTACGGTGATTTTTTTCTAAAAAAATACAGATTTTAATCAAAAGGGTAAGTTCAATTCTTTGATATTTGATAAAAAGAGTTGTAAAGTTTTAAATATTTTTAATTATATGATTGAAAGGGTTGGATGACTATTGTGATGAACAATCGTACTATATCAGAAAAAATTTATTTAATCACCTTATTTATATGGGTTGTTGTCACGTCATTAGTCACAACTACTTATTTTATTAGATTAGAGGGCTCCTTATCATTGTACAGGATCGTCCTCTATTTCACAATTGCTATGATTCTGATAAAAGAGTTGGTGAATCTTCCAAGAAGCTTGTATCACTTTAGATTTCATTGGGAACAACTGTTAATAGCAGTATTGTTCATTATTTCTATGTTTATAGTTGCAAAAAATCGAGAGGGGTTACTTGATTTAAATGTTCTTTTACTTGTTTTTTCTGCTAGAGATATAGATTTCAGAAAGTTATTAGGAACTTTCTCTTTTGCCACATTTCTAGTCCTTGTTTTGACGATTTTTGCTAGCAACATGGGCGTGATTTCGAATATGTTCATGAGGGCAGATGGTGGCTATCGTTTTAGTCTAGGGTTTAATTATGTTTCGTTTGCTTCACAAAGATTATTTTTTGCATTGTGTAGTTATCTGATGTTTCGTGGGAAAAAAATTTCTTACATGGAATTACTTTCCTTGCTTTTTGCCACGATTTATATGTACCAACAAACTTCGACAACTAGTCCATTTTACTTAAGTATTTTAATACTTACATATGCGTTGTTTAGTCTGAAAATCATAAAAAAAGACTTTATTATTGGACACTTCTGGATGAAAACAATAGCAAAATATGGTTTTATTTTGGCTTTAATCATTACCTTATATTTCTGTTTTTATTCATCTGGGAATTTATTCCATTTTGTAGATCAATTTACACATAATCGGCTACGGTTAAGTGTAGAGGGCTTCCGCAATTTTGGAGTATCTTGGTTAGGACAACATATTAAGTTCACACTCTTAGATATTTTCGGGAATTTTACTAGTAATTATAATTTCATAGATAGCTCGTTTGTGCAGTTGTTGGTTATTGATGGCTTAATCGTAAGTGCCTTCATGTTGTTGACTCTTACTAAAGTTATGAAATATTTTGTAACCATTCGAAAAGATATCGTACTTGCCTGTTTAGGAGTAATGATTATCCATGGCATGTTTGACCCTCAAATGTTAGTTCTTCGATATTCTCCATTGATCTTATTTATCAGTCGTTTATTTATCATGAATTCAGATAATGAAATTGAATAAAGAAGATTAAACGATAATTTAACAGGAAGGCAAAGTTTCTATATTTATGAAAGTGCTTAAAAACTACCTCTACAATCTATCCTACCAACTCTTAGTCATCGTCCTACCAGTCATTACAACCCCCTACATCACTCGGGTCTTCTCGTCGGATGCTTTAGGAACTTATGGCTACTATAATTCCATTGTGACTTATTTTATCTTGCTAGCAACGCTGGGTGTGGCCAACTATGGGACCAAGGAAATTTCGGGGAACCGTAAGGAAGTAGCTAAGACCTTCTGGGGGATCTATAGTTTGCAGGTACTGGCTACTTGCTTAGCAATTAGTCTCTATATCATAGTATGTCTCTTGGTTCCTTCCATGAACAATCCAATTGCTTATATTTTAGGCTTTGGTTTGTTATCTCGTGGTTTAGATATTTCTTGGCTCTTTCAAGGACTTGAAGACTTCAAAAAGATTACCGCTCGAAACACCATGGTCAAACTTCTAGGGGTTGTTTCAATCTTTCTTTTTGTAAAGAAACCATCTGATTTATATTTGTATATAACTCTTATAGTTGTCTATGATTTATTGGGTCAACTGAGTATGTGGCTTCCTGCTCGTGAACACATTCGCAAACCTCATCTGGATTTGGTCTATGCCAAGCAACATATCAAACCGGTAGTCCTCTTGTTTTTACCTCAAATAGCAATTTCACTTTATATCACGCTAGATCGTACTATGCTAGGAGCCTTGTCTTCTACTAAGGATGTAGGGATTTACGATCAAGCTCTTAAACTGATAAATATTTTGTTGACTTTGGTAACTTCACTGGGAAGTGTCATGCTTCCACGAGTTTCTAATCTTCTTTCATCTGGAAATAAAAAAGCAGTTAACAAATTACATGAAATGTCTTTCTTGGTTTATAACCTTGTTATTTTTCCAATGATTGCAGGGATTTTGATTGTCAACAACGACTTTGTTCAATTTTTCTTGGGACAAGATTTCCAAGATGCTCGTTATGCGATTGCCATCATGGTCTTTCGGATGTTTTTTATCGGATGGACTAATATTATGGGAATCCAGATTTTGATACCTCATAATCGAAATCGTGAATTTATGCTATCAACAACCATTCCAGCTATTTTTAGTGTAGGCTTAAATCTCATCTTGATACCGCCTTTAGGCTATATTGGAGCTTCAATCGTTTCTGTTGTAACAGAAGGTTTAGTCTGGCTTATCCAACTATACTTTACAAGTGACTATCTAAAAGAAGTCAAGATTCTTCCATCCATGCTAAAAATACTCCTAGCAGCATTCCTGATGTATGGTGCTTTGTATTTTATAAAAACTTTTATCAACTTCTCATCTGTTGTAAATGTATTGATATGTTCTGTACTTGGCTTCCTAGTCTACGGAGGCTTGGTTTTAATCTTAAGAATCTTGGATTTTCAAGAACTAAAAAGTATCATAAAAAAATAAGGAGAGATTATGTACGATTATCTTATCGTCGGAGCTGGTTTGTCTGGCGCAATCTTTGCACACGAAGCTACAAAACGTGGTAAAAAAGTAAAAGTGATTGACAAGCGCGATCACGTCGGTGGGAATATCTACTGTGAAGAAGTTGAAGGGATCAATGTTCACAAGTATGGTGCCCATATTTTCCATACGTCCAACAAAAAGGTGTGGGACTATGTCAACCAGTTCGCTGAGTTTAACAACTATATCAACTCACCGGTGGCTAACTACAAGGGCAGTCTTTACAACCTTCCTTTCAACATGAATACCTTCTACGCTATGTGGGGCACTAAGACTCCTCAAGAAGTCAAGGATAAGATTGCCGAGCAAACGGCTGACATGAAAGATGTTGAACCGAAAAACTTGGAAGAACAAGCCATCAAGTTAATTGGTCCAGATATCTATGAAAGTTGATCAAGGGCTATACAGAAAAACAATGGGGACGCTCTGCAACAGACCTTCCACCATTTATCATCAAACGCCTCCCAGTTCGTTTGACCTTTGATAATAACTACTTTAATGATCGTTGCCAAGGGATTCCAATCGGTGGATACAACGTCATCATTGAAAACATGCTGGGCGATGTAGAAGTAGAGCTTGGGGTTGACTTCTTTGCCAATCGTGAAGAGCTGGAAGCATCAGCGGAAAAAGTAGTCTTTACAGGGATGATTGACCAGTACTTTGACTACAAACATGGGGAGTTGGAATACCGCAGCCTGCGATTTGAACACGAAATCTTGGATGAGGAAAACTATCAAGGCAATGCCGTGGTCAACTATACCGAGCGTGAAATTCCTTATACTCGGATTATCGAGCACAAGCATTTCGAATATGGAACCCAACCGAAGACAGTCATCACCCGTGAATATCCAGCTGACTGGAAACGTGGAGATGAGCCCTACTACCCAATCAATGATGAAAAGAACAACGCCATGTTTGCCAAGTACCAAGAAGAAGCTGCTAAAAATGACAAGGTTATCTTCTGTGGCCGCCTAGCAGACTATAAATACTACGACATGCACGTGGTCATTGAGCGTGCTTTGGAAGTCGTTGAGAAAGAACTTGGAAGCATATAGAGATAGGTCTAGTGAAGGGGAGAAAAGTGAGATATTATCTGAAAGATTCATTTCTGCATAATCAACATGAAAAGAATGCAGGAAGTAAGGCGCGAAATGACGTGGAAGCCATTCTGATTTCAGAAGGGTATAAGGGATTAGAGATTAAGGTTAACAACTGGTATCAGATGAATTTCTTTAAGGCCCAACAACACAAATATAGTGCAACTAAATCTGTGTTTGATCAACTAGGTTTAGGGGATGAATTGGTCATTCAGTTTCCAATTATCCATCATACATTTTTGATTGCACAGCTCATCAAGCAGGCACAAAAAAGGGGAGCGAAATTCTATCTCTTGATTCACGATATTGAAACCTTGCGCCATGCAGCAGGCTCTGAAGTGAAATTGAGACATAAATTGAGAAACTATTTCCAAGAGAAGAAAGCTATGATGTCTGTGGATGGGATTATTGTTCATAATGACATCATGAAGGGCGTTTTAGCTAATCAAGGATTTCCAGTTGATAAAATGGTTAGTTTAGAGATTTTTGATTATTTGATTCCAAATTTTCAAGAAAAGTCTCTTCCTCAAAAAGAACAAGCAATCATTGTTGCTGGGAATTTAAACCCAACAAAATCAGGCTATCTATATAGTTTGCCAGAGAATCCTGCCTATAATCTCTATGGGGTTGGGTACGATGAAAGTCGTGCTTTGAATAACATCACTTACTTTGGTGCCTTTATGCCTGATGATCTACCGGCAGCTCTAGAAGGTAGTTTTGGCTTAGTGTGGGATGGGGATAGTTCGGAAACATGTCAGGGTACTTACGGCAACTATCTGCGTTTTAACAATTCTCATAAAGCTTCTCTTTACCTAGCAGCAGGTTTTCCTCTGGTTGTTTGGAAACAATCTGCCCTCTCACATTTTGTCTTAGAGAATGGCTGTGGGATTGCAGTAGAGTCTCTCCATGATTTGAAGGATACAATCGACAATCTTTCAGATACTGATTACCAAGACTTGGTGGACAATGCTAAGCGTGTTGGCGAGGAAATTCGAGATGGTCACTACCTAAAGATAGCCTTAACCCATTTAAAATGAGAGTAAAAGAAGTTCGTTTGAACTTCTTTTATATTCTCCAAAAAAATAAAACTAATTTTAAAAAAGCCATCATAGAACTTTTCATCAATGATGCCGTATGGTAAAATGGTAAAAGTATAAAATTTATATACAAGAGAAGGTTAAATGAAAAAGAAAGATCTTATTTTTTATGCGGGAGCAGCAATATTGATGGCTGCATCTACTCAAGGAGTAAGTGCAGATGAGCTGGTTTCCAAAGAAACTGCTATTACTGAAGGCAAGCAAGTGCAAACTGAAAAAGCACCAGAAGTAGCCGTTTCTGAAAAGACCGCAGCACCTATCGTAAGCAACTACGTTGCACCAGCAAATGTGACCGAACAGTCTGTGGCTTCTACGAGTACTACTACTGTTTCGGAAAGTAGTACACCATCTGTAGAAAAATCTACAGAAGTAGCGCCTACTGAGAAGACAGAAGAAACTCCTCTTCAGTCTGATGCAGGAAGCACCACTTTTTTCAATACGGGTTCAAACGCTCCAGCTAGTCGCTCTACGGATGTGGCAGTTCAGCCAAAATCATTCGTTGATGTGAGTAGCCACAACGGAGAGATTAGTATTGGCGACTACCGTACCTTAGCTAATAAGGGCGTAGGCGGTGTCGTTGTCAAATTGACAGAAGACACTTGGTACAAGAACCCGAATGCGGAGAACCAAATTCGCAATGCACAAGCTGCGGGTCTGCAAGTATCGACCTACCACTTCTCTCGCTATACTTCTGAAGAAGCGGCGCGTGCAGAAGCACGATTCTATATTGCGGCAGCACAACGTTTGAATCTTCCAAAGAATACTCTTATGGTCAATGACTTTGAAGATGCTAAGATGCAGTCAAATATCAACCGCAATACTCAAGCTTGGGTGGATGAAATGCGTAAAAATGGCTACACCAACTTGATGTTCTACACTAGTGCCAGCTGGTTGGATGAAAACAACCTTCGCAAGAAAGGTCCTGTCAACACTGCTCACTTTGGTCTTCAGAATTTCTGGGTTGCCCAATATCCTTCTCCGAAACTATCTGTAAATGATGCGAAAAGTTTGCGTTACAATGGAAAAGCTGGCGCATGGCAGTTCACTTCTCAGGCGGAATTGCTTCCAGGAAAGCACTTCTTTGACCACAGTGTAGACTATACCGGTCGCTTTACAGCGAATGCAAAACCTGCAGCTGATCCGACAGAAGGTACCTTAAGCGGTAAGATCAGCATTGTCAATAATGATACAATGGCGGGTCGCTTTAATGTTGTAGTCTCAAATGTTAAGGCGCCAAATGGAGTTCGAACAGTGTCTGTACCAATCTGGTCAGAAATAGGTGGTCAAGATGATCTTGTTTGGTATACAGCCAACCGTCAAGCAAATGGGACCTATACCGTCAATGTAAAAGCGTCGGACCATAAAAACTCAACCGGTCTTTACAATATCCACCTTTACTATGTTCAGAACAATGGACAGATGACGGGTGTTGGTGGAACCGTGACAAATGTTTTTATTGGAAAACGACCAGAGGATTTAAAACCAAGTGGCACCGTAACGATTGAGAACAACAACTCAAGTACAGGCACCTTTGATGCAGTAGTTCGTAATGTAGTATCACCGACTGGCTTGAAAGAAGTTTTAATTCCATCATGGAGTGTAGCAGGAGGTCAGGATGATTTAATCTGGCATAAGGCCACTCGTCAAGCTGATGGTTCCTATCGAGCAACGATCAAGGCAAGTGACCACAAGAACTCAGTTGGACAGTACCAAGTTCACGTTCATTATATTGATCAAGAAAATAAGCGCCGTTATGTTACAGAGACTGTTGTAGAAGTTCGTCAATCTAAGCCGCAAGGGATGCTTTCGATTGAGAACAACAACTCAAGTACAGGCACCTTTGATGCAGTAGTTCGTAATGTAGTATCACCGACTGGCTTGAAAGAAGTTTTAATTCCATCATGGAGTGTAGCAGGAGGTCAGGATGATTTAATCTGGCATAAGGCCACTCGTCAAGCTGATGGTTCCTATCGAGCAACGATCAAGGCAAGTGACCACAAGAACTCAGTTGGACAGTACCAAGTTCACGTTCATTATATTGATCAAGAAAATAAGCGCCGTTATGTTACAGAGACTGTTGTAGAAGTTCGTCAATCTAAGCCGCAAGGGATGCTTTCGATTGAGAACAACAACTCAAGTACAGGCACCTTTGACGCAGTAGTTCGTAATGTAGTATCACCGACTGGCTTGAAAGAAGTTTTAATTCCATCATGGAGTGTAGCAGGAGGTCAGGATGATTTAATCTGGCATAAGGCCACTCGTCAAGCTGACGGTTCCTATCGAGCAACGATTAAGGCAAGTGACCACAAGAACTCAGTTGGACAGTACCAAGTTCACGTTCATTATATTGATCAAGAAAACAAGCGCCGTTATGTTACAGAGACTGTTGTAGAAGTTCAGAAATCAACTCCGACTGCTACGATTACGATTCAAAATAATAACAAGGATAATGGCACTTTCGATGTCATTATCAGTAATGTCTATAGTCCTAAAGGTGTACGTACTGTTCAAGTACCAACTTGGTCTGAGGTAAATGGTCAGGATGATTTGACTTGGTATGAAGCGACTCGTCAATCCGATGGGACTTACAAGGTAAGCGTGAAGGCTTCTGACCATAAGTTTTCGACAGGTACTTACCATGTCCATTTGTACTATATCCAGGGTGATGGTAGTCAGGTTGGTGTTGGTGGCACGACGGTGCAGGTAGAGAACCGGAACTTTGTAACTAGAAATCAGCTCTATCTGAAGCATATTTCTGCAAAAGATGCAGATGGTCAGTTAGGTCGAGTTCTAAAGGCGGCATCAAGCTTGATTGGCGTTGAGACTGGATCTCCAGAGCACCTTAAATTGGTCAGAGATTACAATAGTGTTCATCCGTTGCCAGTAGGTTATCCTGTGAAAAATACAGATGATTGGTGCGATGTGTTTGTCACAACTGTCTTCCAACGCGAAGGGCTTAGTCATTTGATTGGTCGTGAGTGTGGGGTGGAACGCCATATCCAAATCTTTAAACATCTAGGTATTTGGAATGAGAATGGGGCTTCTACACCGAAGTCAGGTGATATCATTACCTTTAACTGGGACCAAGACTCTCAACCGAATAATGGATTTGCGGATCATATTGGAATTGTTGAATACGTTGAAAATGGACTGATTCATACAATTGAAGGAAATTCCGGTTATGTTGGAACCGTAAAACGCAATGTTTACCGTATCGGACACGGGAATATCCGAGGCTTTGCTACACCACGTTATAGATAACAAGCAAGTATCTCGGCATTTTTGCCTAAGTACTTTTCTATAATAGAAAGATAACCAGCTCTGAAAGAGGGCTGGTTTTTTGTATTCTTTGCGGACTTGACAAGAGTGCTAAGTACTGGTATCCCCATCTCCTTGATTAGCTTGGTATTAGCCTTTGTACTACAAGCGGTGGAGCTTATCTCCTTAAAAAGAAGAAAAAATAAGCGCAAGGCTTGATTAATCTTGTCTAACTAATCGAGAGTATAGAAGAGGCACCTAGGGGCCTCTTTTTTGTGTGATAAAAAATACAAAAAATCCTTGACAAACTAAAAAATTAGCGTTATCATTAACTAGTTAATTAACTGTTTAATAAACCAATTAAGAAAAAGAAAGGATTTATACATGTTGGGGAGGAAACTAAGAGCCTTAGGAATTGGATTCATCTGTCTCTTGTTGCTAGTAGCTTGTGGAAGCCAGAGAAGTTCGGGAGCTGGCTCAACTAAAAAGGGTCTCAAAATTGTGACGAGTTTTTATCCTGTCTATTCTCTAGTTAAGGAAATTTCAGGCGATCGCAACGAGGTCTGGATGGTTCAGTCTGGCGCTGGGATTCATGATTACGAACCTTCGGCCAAGGAGACAGCCCAGATATATGATGCGGATGTCTTCGTCTACCATTCTCAAACACTCGAATCTTGGGCTGGACGTCTAGATCCTAGCTTGCAAGACTCGAAACTGCGGGTCATCGAAGCCAGCAAAGGAATGGAATTGGATAAGGTCGCTGGCTTAGAAGACATCGAGGATACGGAAGGGAAGGATGCTAAACACTTGTATGACCCTCATACCTGGATGGATCCACTGAAAATTGCCGAAGAAGGGAAGATCATCGCCAAAGAGTTGGGAGACATCGATCCAGAAAATAGAAGTTATTATGAGGCCAATGCCCAAAAGCTTGAAAAACGCTGTGAGGCTTTGGTGGCTAAATACCAGCCTCTCTTTGAAAAAGCGACACAAAAGACCTTCGTAACCCAGCATACAGCCTTCTCTTATCTAGCCAAGCGCTTTGGCTTGAAACAATTAGGAATCGCAGGGATCTCGCCTGAGCAGGAACCAACAGCCCGTCAATTGGCTGAGATTCAGCAGTTTGTCAAGGACTATCAAGTTCAAACCATCTTTGTTGAGAAGCATACCTCGTCCAAGGTGGCCGATAGCATTGCCAAGGCGACAGGAGCAAAAGTGAAGGTTTTGGATCCTCTCGAAGCAGATCCAGAAAATAACAAAGATTTCTTGGAGAACCTAGAAGAAAATATGGCTAGTCTAGCGAAAGAATTACAGGAGTAAGTAGAAAGAATGAAGAAAAAAGGAACAATTGGATTAGTAGCAACATTAGGTCTGGGTTTATGTGCCTATGCCTTAAGTCAGCAAGCACCAGTCAAGGAAGACAAAAAGAGTCAGAATCAGGTGCAGTATTTACAAGGAGACAAGAAAAAGTCAGCTAGCAAATCAAACAAACAGGAAGAGAGCATTGAATCCGTCAACTCGAAGGAAAAGACCCAGGCAGAGCAGATTGTGGTTAAGATTACTGACGAGGGCTTTGTGACTTCCCATGGAGATCATTTCCATTACTACAATGGCAAGGTCCCTTACGATGCGATATTTAGTGAGGAGTTGATTTTACGGGACCCCACTTACCAACTGAAACAATCAGACATTGTCACACAGGTACGAGATGGCTATATTATCAAGAAGGATGGGACCTACTACCTTTATCTAACCGATCCGCAACATACGCTGAATGTCCGTTCGGTGGAGGAAATTGCCAAACAGAAAAAAGGAGAGCTGGTTTCAGGTTCGAAAGATAGCGTCCAAAATGCTGGGCAAACTCGTGATTTTAGTCAGCCAAGTCAGGCCCTACGAGAAGGGAAAACAGTAGCAAGTCTAACAGCAGGTGCCAAGCCAAGTCAAGGTGGCTACCGGACAGATGATGGCTATGTCTTCCATCCTGGGGATGTGATTTCTGATACCGGGGATGGCTTTATCGTTCCTCATGGTGGCCATTACCACTTTATTCCGAAGAGCGCCTTATCAACTGGAGAATTAGCTGCTGCCTTATCTATCTTAAATGGTAGAGGAGGGAAAAATGAGGTAAAACCTGTATTGCCTCCTTCTATCCAGTTGACTGCACCGGTTAATCCGAATCAACCGATTCCAGCACCTGTCACTCCAGCGCTCTCCACTCCTCTTCCCCATCCAACAGTGACGACAGAAGGGCGAAGTCTGGAAAGCCTACAGAAAGAGTTGCAGCATACCCCGCTTTCAGAGCGCCATGTTGAGTCGGATGGTTCTGTCTTTGATCCAAGCAAAATCACCAAATGGACAGAGCAAGGAGTGGTGTATCCGCATGGGGATCACTTCCATTTTATCCCTTATAGTGTGCTTTCGCCTTTAGAGCGGGAATTGGCACGCCAGTATCAAGTCCTCAGGTCTCAAACTGGGACTGTAGCGACAGAAGAAAAGCCAACTCAACCTTCAAGCCCAGACACAAAACCAGTTGATCATGACCAGGACCACGAGAAGGAGGATCCTCATCACAAGCATGACCATGAGGAACATGAAGCCGATCATGATCATCATCATGAAGGCGAACATGATCATGGTTTCCATGCAGATCAGGTCATCAGCAAGGATGACGAGGGCTATATGGTCGCTCACGGGGACCATGCCCATTACTTCTACAAGAAGGATCTCTCACCTCAAGAAATCGCAGCTGCAGAGGCAGTATTAGCTGGTAAGAAGGAAGAGGACAAGGGGCAGCCACTGACAGATGATGTGGCGACCTATTCGCGCGATGCTTCGGATGAAGAAAAATCCAATACATTAGCCAGACCTACGGCGTCCCTCGGGAAGCTATCAAGATTTCCAATGGTTTCTTTGTCTTTAACAATCCAGACCAAGAATACGATCCAACCCATATCCATCCTTATGCAGTTCGGAAGGAACATGTCCGGATTCCACTTGAAACAGGAAATCCTGAGCTAGACTTTATCAACGAGCTTTATGCAACAGCGCTTCGCTCTGGTATTTCCCCTTATACGATGCAAATCGAGAATGGTCAGTTTGTCATCCCGCATGGGGACCATAACCACTATATCAAGGTGCGCTCAGCAGGCTTGGCGGACTACTTGGCTCACCGTCTGCCGACCATCCAAGCAGCTTACCAGAAAGGTGACTTGGATCAGAAAGCTGTAGAGGACAAGGTCAACCAACTCCTAGCAGAAAGTCGGACTTTGTACGCTTCAGACCCTCTGCAACAAAGACGGATTGAGTTGAACTTGGGTCAATTCTTAGAAACTGTTAAAAACTTCCCAAGCAATTCAACAGCAGGCTATTTGGCCAGTCTTGAGCAAGTTGACAAGGAATATATCCATGCGACCCAGGAAGTCAAACCGAAAGAAGAAACAGCCTTGGACCGTCGCTACCAAGAATTGCTTGAACAAGTTCGCTTGTTAGATACCGAAGCCTTCCAACTCAAGAAAGAAAGCCTCGTTTCTCAGTTGCAGGAAGCCTATACGGCCAAGGATAGCCAACGATTGGAGCAAGAAGGAAAATTGTTGCAGGCCATTCAGGAGATGCAAGATCGGACCGGTGTGACTTCGGTGGACTACCTCAAGTATTTCTACCAAAGTTTAAGCGATGCGCGCTTGACACCAGAATTGCGGGCGACAGCAGCGGACCTTGCTTTGAAGCTTTACCGGGCTCAGGCCTTTGAAGAAGCTTGGGACTCAAAAGCCCATTTCATGGAACTCTACCAAGCCAAGCAAGCCATTGACCAACTAGTGTCTCAGGAAAATGCTCCAACCTATCCAATTGAAAAAACAGTTCTGGATCAAAAGGGAGCAGATGCTCCATCCTATAATCTAGCTGTTTACGACTTCCTCAAGGGGGTCTATGGTGACCTGGATGAAAAGACAGAGTCTCGTCAACGCTCTAGTCTCTTGACAGTACTTGTAGAACAAATCACCTCTCTTTTGCCACAAGTAGAAGAAAGCAAACGTCCTGCCTTTGAAGAACGTTTGGAACAGGTGCGCCAAGAGCCAGATGCTGACACGGCTTTGACAACTGGGAAAACTCTTTTGCGTGAAGTTGGTGAAACGATTGAACAACAAAAGCAAAAGAAAACAGAAGAACCTCAACTTGGAGACGTAGCCCTCTATCAAGAGATTTATAACCAGTTGATCGCTCTCCACCAACAATTGGTCGAAAAAGGAGCCAGTGATGCTCAGTTTGAACGCTTGGAAGCCCTCTTTGATCAACTAGCTGATCCGAAGAGCGACAAGAAAGCCTTGCTACAGGCGATTCAAGCCCTTCGAGATGATTTGCTAGCGGCGCCATCGACAGCAGTGGCGGAAGCAGACAAAGCAACCCCAGCCCCTCAAAGTCCTGCCACGAGTGATCCTAACCTGAATAAGGAAGAAGCTTCAGATCCTGCTCAGACTCCATCTCCAGAGTCAGAAAACACAGAAGTCAGCCCAGTCGCAAGTGAAGAAACGACGGACTAGGACGCATGCAGAAATAACAGAAAACACAGAATCAATTCGATTCTGTGTTTTTAGATGTAGACAAACTATTATTTTACATTAAAACAGCTAGATACTTTTCAAAAAAAAACTTTTATTTATAGACATCTAAGAAGATTTAAAACTTTCCGCTGTGAGAAAAGTGCTAGAAACAATAGTGTTTCTAGCACTCGGGAGTTTTGAAAGTAAAACAGTTCGGGGAACTGTTTTAGCCTGAGCCTAAAAATTGAAAAGCGAAGGGGTTCAAAACTAATTGAACACGGGCTACGGATTGTGTCAAAAAGATAAGTTTTCCTAGAATCGAAAGATTCTGCGTCAAACTTCCTATTTTGACTTTATCCGCAGGCGCCCTTTGTATCTTAATAAGTTATGGAACTTCGTAGAAGTTCGCTAATGTCCGTACTCACCTAAGGAAAGTTTCTAAAATGACTTTGTCTTCACACTGAAAGCTTCTTCTAGTCCACTAGATTAGAAACATCAGTCGCTTGGCTCTATGGAGATGTCTGCTCTTTTAATCCCTTTTCAAAACTTGCAGAAGGAGCCTCGACTTGAATTTTCTCTAAGGTGAAGGGATGGGTGAGCCGCAAGCGGTGGGCATGGAGCATGAGGCGAGGAGCTCTTTCGGGGTTGTAGAGCGGATCTCCCACAATCGGATGGCCATGGTGAGAGAGGTGGACGCGGATCTGGTGGGTGCGACCTGTCTGGAGCTGGCAGTTGACCAAGCTGGTGCGTTTGAAAGTCTTTAAGCTGGTCACATGGGTTTCTGCATAGAGGCCCTTTCGAGGATCAACAATGCGTTTGCGTCGATCGTGGCGATCTCGTCCCAATTTGTCCTTATAAACCAGCTTCTTTTTGGGTAAGCTGCCTAGGATTAAGGCCCAATAGTCTCGTTGGATTTTCTTGTCTTCTAGCAGTCGATTCAGGACGGGTAAAACAAAAGGATTCTTGGCAAAGACAAGAGCCCCGCTAGTCTCCTTGTCTAAGCGATGGACTACATAACAGGTCTTCCCGACATAAGTAGAGACATGGTTGAGAAGGGCGATTTCATCTGGTTGATTGGCGTGCGTTTTCATGCCTTCGGATTTGTTTACGATGATGAGATGCTCATCTTCATAGAGGACTTGGACCAGGCTAGCATCTCCTGCTAGGATCTCCTTTTCTTCATAATCTTCCGGATCAAAGGTGAGGGTCAGTTTGTCTCCAGCCTCAAGCATCGATTGCCAATGAACAGTCTCCCCATTGACTTGGACATGTTTTTTGGTTCGCAAAAAATGACGAATCTTTCGTGGGATGAGAAAATAATCTTCTAGGGCCTCTTTGACCGTCATAGCGGGCAAGGCGCTTGGTATCGTTATCGTATAATGCATAGTGTTATTGTATCAGAAAGCAAGAGGAAAGAAAAGGCGAGAAGGAGGAAGAGGAAGGGAGGAACAAGACGCTGAAGCCCTATATAGAGTGGACTTGACGGGAACCTTAAAGAAAGCTAAAAGCATCCTTTCTTGCGAGGGTCTTTCTTGTCTAGACGTTAGGAAGGTGATAAAATAGGGACTATGAACAAATTAAAAGAATTAATGGAGGGAATGATTCGTCATTTCCAACGAGAAAAAAAACCAACGAAGATTGCGGAAGAGGTTGAGTTATCAACGGACGGGGAGGAGCAAGCTCCAACCTATAGCCGCTCGGACAAGTCACGGAGAAATCTCACTCCCAACATCCGATCAGACGTTTTTGGCGCAAGTATCACTTGACCAAGATCTTCCTACTGATTGGCCTGACCTTTAGTCTCGTCGTCGGAGGTTATCTTTTCTACATAGCCAAGACGACCAATGTAGCAGATCTGCAAAACGCCCTCAAGGCGACCACGATCATCTATGATAAAGATGGGAACCAAGCAGGAAGCCTAACGGGGCAAAAAGGAACCTACGTTGAGTTAGATGCCATTAGTGAAAACTTGCAAAATGCAGTTGTTGCGACAGAAGACCGGAGTTTCTACAAAAATAGTGGGATTAACTATGGTCGTTTCTTCCTGGCGATTTTGACTGCCGGCCGCTCAGGTGGGGGATCGACGATCACCCAACAGTTGGCCAAAAATGCCTATCTTTCTCAGGACCAGACGGTTGAGCGGAAGGCTAAGGAGTTTTTCCTAGCCCTCGAGATTAACAAAAAGTATAGTAAGAAAGAAATCTTGACCATGTACCTCAACAATGCCTATTTTGGCAATGGGGTTTGGGGGATTGAAGATGCTTCTAAGAAGTATTTCGGTGTATCCGCTAGTGAGTTGACTCTGGATCAGTCAGCTGTCCTTGCCGGTATGCTCAAGGGACCAGAAATCTATAACCCCCCTTTATTCAGTCGAGAACGCAACCAATCGTCGCAATACGGTCCTACAAAATATGGTCGCAACTGGTTATATCGACCAAGCTACAGCAGATCAATCCGCCGCAGTCGACATTCATGGACAACTGGTGGATGCCTATGAAGGCAAGTCAGAAGATTATCGCTACCCGTCCTATTTCGATGCGGTTATCAACGAGGCTGTCAACGAATATGGTCTAACAGAAGAAGATATCATCAAGAATGGTTACCGGATCTACACAGAGATGGACCAGAATTACCAAGCCAGCATGCAGGTCATCTACGACAATGTAGATCTCTTTCCTGTTGCCGAAGATGGCACGCGGGCAGAATCTGGTAGTGTAGCCCTGGATCCTAAGACCGGAGGAGTGCGGGCGATCGTTGGACGCGTGGCTAGTGACCAAGATGCTGGCTTCCGAAGCTACAACTATGCGACTCAATCTGCTAGAAGTCCTGGTTCTACCATTAAACCCCTGGTCGTTTATAGTCCAGCTGTAGCCAACGGCTGGTCAACCAATAAAGAATTGGACAATGCGACCAAGGTCTACGGCGGTTATACAGTTGATAACTATGGTGGCATCCAAGGTAGTCCGACCGTTCCCATGTACCAAGCCTTGGCAGAATCTCTCAACCTGCCAGCTGTAGCGACAGCCAATGAGTTAGGGCTCAATACTGTCTTTGATTATGGGAAAAAATTTGGTCTCAATATGGACAAGGTGGACAAATCTCTCGGAGTAGCTCTGGGATCTGGTGTGACGACCAACCCTCTTCAGATGGCTCAGGCCTATGGAACATTTGCCAACGACGGAGTGATGAACGATGCCCATCTCATTACGAAGATTGAAAATGCCAGCGGTCAAGTGGTGAAAAGTCACAGTCAGAAATCAAAACGGGTGCTTAGCAGCTCAGCTAATAAGAAGATGACCAATATGATGTTGGGAACCTTTACCAACGGAACGGGTGTCAACGCAGCACCGTATGGTTATACCATGGCTGGTAAAACAGGAACGACTGAAACAGACTTCAACCCGGATCTCTCTGGTGACCAGTGGGTCATTGGCTACACGCCAGATGTGGTCATTAGTCAGTGGCTAGGTTTCCCTAAGACGGATGAAACCCACTATTTGACAGGGACTAGTGCAGAGACAGCCTCAGTGATCTTCCGAAATGTAGCCAATAGCGTCCTTCCTTATACAGAAGGAACTAGCTTTGACAATGAGGAAAATTCTTACCAGGAAAATGGCATTGCCCCTGTCGGTCAAGAAACAGAAACTGAGAGTCCAGAAGAGGACAAGGGCTTCTTTGATACTGTCAAAGAACGCGCTGCAGGTATCGTAGACGATGCCAAAAAAGCCATCGATGAAGCAGATATTCCTGGAAAAGCACAAAATGCCTGGGATACTTTCAAAGGTTGGTTCGGATTCTAAAAAATAGATGCTTAAAAGATGGGAAGGTTCCTTGCCATCTTTTAGATTGTAGACAAACTATATTTACATAAAACAACGTGGAGATCCTTCAATAAAAAAGTTAATTTCTATTTTATGAAATTATTCAACTTTATCTCGAACCTTTCCGCCGTGAGAAAAGTGCTTGAAACACTACGTTTCAAGCACTCGGGAGTTTTGAAACTTTAGGTTCAAAACAAATTGAACACGGGCTGCGGATTGTGTCAAAAAGATAAGTTCTCCTAGAATCGATAGATTCTGCGTCAAACTTCCTATTTTGACTTTATCCGCAGACGCCCTTTGTATCTTAATAAGTCATGGAACTTCTTCGAAGTTCGCTGACGTCCGTACTCACCTAAGGAAAGTTTCTGAGAAGATGTTGAATGAAAAGAATTTTTTCAATACCTTTCGATGCTCAGACAGCTGTCGATAGGGTAACAAAAAAGCCTTTCAGATGATAATCTGAAAGGCTTTGTTTTTAGTTTCATTACAAGTCTTCATCGGAGACGCTGAAGGTATCTCCGTGTTCAAAGTCGCCGTATTGGTAGCCCCGTTTGAACCAGCGCATGCGTTGTTCAGACGTCCCGTGGGTGAAGCTATCAGGGACGGAATAACCATAGGCTTGTTCTTGAAGGGTATCATCTCCCACGGCGTGTGCAGCATTAAGCGCTTCTTCAATATCGCCTGTATCCATGAGCCCTTGCTCTTCAATATAGCGCGCCCACATACCCGCATAATAGTCAGCTTGAAGTTCCAAACGGACATTGAGGGCATTTTTTTCTGTCTCGCTTTTTCCTCGGATGGCTTGCTGGTAGCTTTGAAGAGTCCCCAGTTCGTTTTGAATGTGGTGACCGACTTCGTGAGCGATGACATAAGCCATGGCAAAATCTCCGCTAGCCTTATATTTGGTGGTCAACTCTTTGTAGAAGCTGATATCCAAATAGATCTTTTGGTCTGTCGGACAGTAGAAGGGACCTGCAGATGCTTGACCTACACCACAGCCAGTACGAGTTTGGCCGGTATAAAAAACCAGGGTGGGCTTGTGATAGGTCCGCCCGTCTTTTTGGAAGGTTTGCCCCCAGAAATCCTCAGTGGTTCCAAGGACTTGACTGACGAATTTGCTATCTCCATCACTCACCTGGGTATTACTTTGGCGCGTGACTTGTCCTGAGTTGTAGTTCTGTGTGGTCTGCCCCTGGTCAAAGAGCCCGCTTAATCCAGCGCCCCCGCTCAAAAAGATGAGAACGAGGATCAAGATCAGTTTGCTCTTAAAGCTTCCAGGCGAGAGGAGGATCTGTAAAATACCACCCCCTAAATTCCCACCAGACCGGCCAGATGAGTAGCTCCCGCCACTTTGCCCGCGACGGTCTTCAATGTTTTTACTTTCTTTCAGATGATCGCTTTTCATAATTTCTCCTTTATCCTCTATATTGTATCAAATCATAGAGAAAAGCCAAATAAAATGCGCTCCCTTAGAGTAGAAGAGCTTGTCAAATAGTGGAAAACTTGCTATAATAGTGTGAATGGAGGCGTTATGGCATTAAAAAAAGCAAGTCTAGCGTGTACGGTTTGTGGGTCACGCAACTACTCAATCAAGTTGAGTGCGACGCCAAAACCAAAACGTCTAGAAGTTAATAAGTTTTGTAAACATTGTAGTAAATATACAATTCATAAAGAAACCAGATAGGAGAATGTTGTGAAATTTTTTAAAGATATTTTTGTCTTGCTTAAAAACACGACTTGGCCAAATCGCAAGGAAAGATGGAAAAATTTTATCTCAGTGATAGAGTACACCGCTTTTTTTGTAGCTTTGATTTATTTGTTTGACCAAGTAGTGGCTAAAGGTATTTTAAAGCTAATCGATATGTTCTAAAAAAGAAACAAATCTGCGTCCCATGTGGATGCTTTTTTCTTGCCTTGGTGAAGAAAAACAAGAGAAACTTCTTTGCTTTCTCTGGTTTTATGTTATAATGGAGCTAGGAAAACAAGAGCCAGAAGGCTTTTTTTAGTATCGTGATGAAACGATCACCTTTTGGTATATAAGAAAGGAAATAAAAATGGATAGTTTTGACAAAGGCTGGTTTGTCCTACAGACCTACTCAGGATATGAAAACAAAGTGAAGGAAAACCTTCTTCAACGCGCACAAACATATAACATGTTGGAAAACATCTTGCGTGTAGAAATTCCTACTCAAACTGTGCAAATCGAGAAGAACGGGAAGACAAAAGAAATCGAAGAAAATCGCTTCCCGGGTTATGTCTTGGTCGAAATGGTCATGACCGATGAAGCTTGGTTTGTCGTTCGGAACACACCAAACGTAACTGGATTTGTTGGATCACACGGGAACCGTTCAAAACCAACTCCACTTTTGGAAGACGAAATCCGCAACATCTTGATTTCGATGGGACAAACAGTTCAAGATTTCAACATTGATGTGAAGGTTGGAGATACTGTACGCATTATCGATGGGGCCTTTGCAGATTACACTGGTAAGATCACAGAAATCGATAACAACAAGGTGAAAATGATCATCACCATGTTTGGAAATGACACTGTGGCAGAAGTCAACCTCAATCAAATCGCAGAATTGTAATAGAGGAAAAAAGGGGCCTTCCCCTTGATAGAAAGAAATCCTCCAAGACACTGGTCTTGGAGGATTTGTGTTTGTTGAAAAGAGATTTTTATGCAGGTTCAGAGACTTGGAAGACTGTTTCTTTGTCAAAACCGACAGAGTAGTCTTTCCCGTCTTCACCTTTCCAAGTAAAGATAGTCGCGTAGCCAAAGACGAAAACAGTTTCTGGACGGCCGTGTTTTTCAATGACTTCTTTAGCTGTCATTCCAGGTTGAATATCCTTGAGATTCGTAACCTTTTTAGAGTTAGGCAAGGTGGCAATTTTGTTAGTGGCTTGACCTTTTTCATTAAAATCAATTAAGATAGCAGAGCCATCTCCATGCCAGTAACCATCATTACCAGAAGAGGAATCAGTAGGACCTAACTTGCTGATCGCTTCATCTTTTGTAGTAGGGGCAAGGGCTTCATTACCAACGAGGATTTCCACTTTAATTTCTTTGAAGGCAGCCCATTTTGGCATTTCAGGGATATCACCGATGGCTTCCAGTGACTCTCCTTGGTCCATCAAGCTCATTGTATAGTTAGGATCCTCGCGCGTGTTAGAATCTGAAGAGCTATAAGAATCATCCTTATCGAAGCCTGATGAAAAATCCTTTTTGATGGTTGACTTTTTAGAATATGAACTTCTAGAACTCTTAGAACTTTTAGAGGTTTTTTTAGAACTGCTAACAAGGGGCTTTCTTTGGTGAGTCTCTGGTGCAGCAGGTTGGCAAGCAGCCAGCATGGCCAAAGAGAGGATGCTGAGAGCATATAGGGTAACTTTTTTCATAATCATCTTTTCCTTTCATGAGTGGATAACAGAATCGCTCGCAAAGGAGCGATGGTGCAGTCCAATCAAGTGATGGTATTAAAAAAAGCCCATTGTTGGGCTCATTGATATTTGTTTGTGAAGGCGGTAGACGGATTTGAACCGACGATCAAGCTTTTGCAGAGCCGTGCCTTACCACTTGGCTATACCGCCACAACATATTCTATTTTATCTTAAAAATCAGATAAGGTCAAGAAAAAATTTCGGACAAAAGGCTTATGAAAGGGAAAGAATGAGAATCGTGTAGAAAAACATAAAGAAAGGAGAAAAAAGACCTGAAGAAAAGCAGGAAAGTCTAGGAATTTCTCTCAAATGACTTGCAAAAAGCTTCTAAATCTGCTATACTGATAAAGTTGCGTAAAGCAATAAATACTCATCCCGGAACCATTGTGGCACCGTTGCCCTTGTGGTCGTGTTGCAAGCTGACGTCTGGGAGAGGAGAAAAAAACAAAAAGGAGAATTTACTCATGGCAGTAATTTCAATGAAACAACTTCTTGAGGCTGGTGTACACTTTGGTCACCAAACTCGTCGCTGGAACCCTAAGATGGCTAAGTACATCTTCACTGAGCGTAACGGAATCCACGTTATCGACTTGCAACAAACTGTAAAATACGCTGACCAAGCATATGACTTTATGCGTGATGCTGCTGCAAACGACGCAGTTGTATTGTTTGTTGGTACTAAGAAACAAGCTGCTGAAGCTGTTGCTGAAGAAGCTGTTCGTTCAGGTCAATACTACATCAACCACCGTTGGTTGGGTGGAACCCTTACTAACTGGGGAACAATCCAAAAACGTATCGCTCGTTTGAAAGAAATCAAACGCATGGAAGAAGAAGGAATCTTCGACGTTCTTCCTAAGAAAGAAGTTGCACTTCTTAACAAACAACGCGCTCGTCTTGAAAAATTCTTGGGTGGTATCGAAGATATGCCTCGTATCCCAGACGTAATGTATGTTGTGGATCCACACAAAGAGCAAATCGCTGTTAAAGAAGCTAAGAAATTGGGTATCCCAGTTGTAGCGATGGTCGACACAAACACTGACCCAGACGATATCGATGTAATCATCCCAGCTAACGATGATGCTATCCGCGCTGTTAAATTGATCACTGCGAAAATGGCTGATGCTGTTATCGAAGGACGTCAAGGTGAAGATGCAGTTGCATCAGTTGAAGCTGAATTGGCAGCAACTGAAACTCAAGCAGATTCAATCGAAGAAATCGTTGAAGTTGTAGAAGGCGACAACGCTTAATTCATAATCGTAATTACCTAGGAGGGCGGGGCTTAGCCCGGCTCTCCTATTTTTAAAAAAATATAGGAGAATCAAAATGGCAGAAATTACAGCTAAACTTGTTAAAGAGTTGCGTGAAAAATCTGGTGCTGGTGTCATGGACGCTAAGAAAGCCTTGGTTGAGGTTGAAGGTGACATCGAAAAAGCAATCGAATTGCTTCGCGAAAAAGGTATGGCTAAGGCAGCTAAGAAAGCTGACCGTGTTGCCGCTGAAGGTTTGACTGGTGTTTATGTGAACGGTAACGTTGCAGCAGTAGTTGAAGTAAATGCTGAAACTGACTTCGTTGCGAAAAACGCTCAATTCGTTGAGTTGGTAAACGCAACAGCGAAAGTCATCGCTGAAGGTAAACCAGCTAACAACGAAGAAGCTCTTGCTTTGACAATGCCTTCAGGTGAAACTCTTGAAGCAGCATACGTATCTGCAACTGCTACAATCGGAGAAAAAATCTCATTCCGTCGTTTTGCTTTGCTTGAAAAAACAGACGCACAACACTTCGGTGCATACCAACACAACGGTGGACGTATCGGTGTTATCTCTGTTGTCGAAGGTGGAGACGAAGCACTTGCTAAACAAGTCTCAATGCACATCGCTGCAATGAAACCAACTGTTCTTTCATACAAAGAATTGGATGAGCAATTCGTGAAAGATGAGTTGGCACAATTGAACCACGTGATCGACCAAGACAACGAAGCCGTGCAATGGTTGGTAAACCAGCTCTTCCACACTTGAAGTATGGTTCTAAAGCTCAATTGACTGACGAAGTGGTTGCTCAAGCTGAAGAAGATATCAAAGCAGAATTGGCAGCAGAAGGCAAACCAGAAAAAATCTGGGAAAAAATCATTCCAGGTAAAATGGATCGCTTCTTCTTGGACAACACGAAAGTTGACCAAGCCTACACTCTTCTTGCACAAGTTTACATCATGGATGACAGCAAGACAGTGGAAGCTTACCTTGAATCAGTAAATGCTTCAGTTGCTGAATTCGTTCGCTTTGAAGTTGGTGAAGGTATTGAAAAAGCTTCAAATGACTTTGAAGCAGAAGTTGCAGCTACAATGGCAGCAGCTCTTAACAACTAAGAATAAAAAAAAAGAGGTTTCGATGGAAACCTCTTTTTTGCAAGATAAAGTCATCTAAATAACTTTCCTTAGGTGAGTACGGACGTCAGCGAACTTCTATGAAGTTCCATGACTTAGTTTTGAACCTAAAGTTTCAAAACTACCGAGTGCCTGAAAAAAATTGTATTTCAGGCACTTTTCTCACAGCGGAAAGTTTTTTAATCTGCTTCAGTGACCCAAAATAATAGAAGTTATATTTCTGAAAAATCATCTAGCTATTTCATGTAAAAATAGTTTGTCTATATTCTAAAAGGACTGAAACAGCTGTTTCAGTCCTTTTTTGTGATTAATGCGCAAAGGTATCTAGTCCAAAGAGGAGCGAGAGAGAGCCCATGATGAGACCTGCTAGGACAACTCCCAGCATAACAGCAAGGACACTTCGTTTGAAGTCCCAATCTAGAATAGAGGCGGCGAGGGTTCCAGTCCAAGCTCCAGTTCCTGGCAAGGGAATGCCGACGAACAAGAGTAGGGCCCAAAAGATTCCCTTATCCCCTGCAGCTTCTTCTAATTTTTGTCCTCCACGATGGCCTTTGTTGAGACACCAAGTGAAAAAGTTCCCGATAACAGGCTTATCTTTCCCCCATTCCAGGATATGGCGAGCGAAAAAGAAGATAATAGGGACAGGAAGCATGTTGCCAATGACCCCAATCAGGAGAGCTTGCCAAAGAGGAATTCCACTAGATATGGCGTAGGGAACGGCTCCACGAAGTTCTACCAGAGGAATCATGGAGATCAAAAAAGTAATAATGTAGTTCATGTGTTATCCTTTCAATTCATCCTTTCCATTCTACCTTATCTTATATAAATTCACAACTATTCAAGTTGAAAATCTAGTATTTCAGAATTAAAAAACGAAGAATATTATCTATTCTCTACAAATTATAGTTCTTTTTGATCAAACTAAAGACTGTCCATTACATCCCTTGTTTAACCTTTATTATTTGGTATAGTTATAATGTGAGATTCGGTACAATTTTCAAAAGCATTGAAAGCGCTTACTATATTAATTGTTTAAATGGAGGTTAAATATGGGAAAGTCTTTTTTTGAAAAGCGCAGTGTATTTAGTATTCGCAAGCTCGCGGTTGGAGCTTGTTCTGTATTAATCGGTGTATCTTTTTTGGGAGCTCCATCTGTCTTAGCTGAAGAAGAAGGAAGAGCTGTAACAGAAGAGGAGATGACAGCCACAAGGGAGGCGTCAGAGGTGACGAATGGAGAAGTTGGGACAAGTGATAAAGCTTCAACAACCGTAGAGGCACCTGCTGTGATTACTCCTGAAAGAAATGAGAGCGAAATCGAAAAGCCACAGGTGGAACCTCAAACAAGTGAACGTTCTGCTGGGGCTATTGAAGAGGCTGCGAAGGATCAAAAACAAGTAGCGGAGGACATGGTGCAAGATCGCGAACGAGATTTTAACAAGGACTGGTATTTCAAGTTAAATGCAGCTCCTGGTGCAGAAGGTCGCCAGGTGGATGTCAAAAACTGGAAAAAATTAGATTTGCCACATGATTGGTCAATCTTCTTTGACTTCGATCACAATTCTCCGGCTCAAAATGAAGGGGGACAATTAAACGGTGGGGATGCTTGGTATCGCAAGACCTTCCGTTTGGATGATAAAGATCTAGATAAGAAAGTTCGCTTGGAATTTGGTGGAGTTTACATGGATTCCAAAGTCTATGTAAACGGACAATTCGTGGGTCATTATCCAAATGGCTACAATGCCTTTTCTTATGATATTACCCCTTATTTGAATTCGGATGGAAGTGAAAACACCATCGCGGTTCATGTGGTCAACCAACAGCCAAGTAGTCGTTGGTATTCTGGAAGTGGGATTTATCGTGATGTCAAACTCAGTGTGACGGATAAGGTCCATGTAGCTAAGTATGGGACCACCATCACTAGTCCAAAATTAGAAGAACAACAGAATGGGGCAGTTGATACTCTTGTGAAGAGTCGTATTGTCAACCAAGATGATCAAGCCCACAGTGTGTATGCGGAATACGAAATCGTCGATCAAATGGTCAAGTGGTCAGTGAAAAGGTGCGCAGTGAAGTGCAATCCGTTTTGGCTGGTCAAGAGATCAACCTGTCTCATACCCTTCATGTTGAAAAACCAACCCTCTGGGATGTCAAAACCAATAACCCAGCCCTTTATACTCTGTATACACGGGTCTATCGGGATTCGCAATTGGTCGATGTGCAAAAGGAACGCTTTGGTTATCGCTATCTCAACTGGACACCGGAAGGTGGCTTCTTCCTTAACGGAGTGGCTACGAAATTCCACGGTGTTTCCCTTCACCATGACCATGGGGCCCTCGGAGCTGAGGAAAATTACAAGGCTGAATACCGCCGTCTCAAACAGATGAAGGACATGGGGGTCAATGCCATCCGGACGACCCACAACCCAGCGAGTGAACAAACCCTGCAAATTGCGGCTGAGTTGGGCTTGATGGTCCAAGAAGAAGCCTTTGATACCTGGTATGGTGGCAAGAAACAATACGATTACGGTCGATTCTTTGAAAAGGATGCAACGCATCCAGAAGCTCGAAAAGGGGATAAGTGGTCTGACTATGACCTTCGGACCATGGTAGAGCGAGGCAAGAACAATCCTTCTATTGTGATGTGGTCAATCGGTAACGAAGTCGGTGAAGCAGATGGATCTGATAAGTCTGTCGCAACCGTTCGTCGTCTGGTCAAGACCATCAAGGAAGTGGATGCAACTCGCTATGTCACCATGGGAGCTGATAAATTCCGCTTTGGTGATGGATCAGGAGGACATGAAAAGGTAGCGGCAGAGCTCGATGCGGTTGGATTTAACTACTCAGAGGCCAACTATGAAAGCCTACGCGCTAAACATCCAAACTGGCTCATTTATGGTTCTGAAACCTCTTCTGCAACGCGGACGCGGGGCTCTTACTACCATCCTGAAAGAGAGTGGGTCGGAAGCAACCAAGAAGACCGCCATTATGAACAATCAGACTATGGCAATGACCGGGTTGGTTGGGGTCGGACAGCGACAGCCTCTTGGACCTTTGACCGCGATTATGCCGGCTATGCAGGACAATTTATCTGGACAGGTACGGACTATATCGGCGAGCCAACACCATGGCACAACCAAAATGACACACCTGTGAAAAGTTCTTATTTCGGTATTGTCGATACTGCCGGCCTTCCAAAGAATGATTTTTACCTTTACCAAAGTCAATGGGTATCGGCTGAGAAACATCCAATGGTTCATCTCTTACCACATTGGAACTGGGACAATCCAGAATTAGCCAATCGTGTCATGGATGAAGAAGGTCGGATTCCTGTTCGTGCCTTCTCCAATGCCCACAGTGTGGAATTGATTGTCAATGGGGAATCACAAGGAGTCAAGACCTTTACCAAGAAGACCACAGCAGATGGCCGGACCTACCAAGAAGGGGCAAATCCGGATGAACTCTATCTAGAATGGTTGGTTCCTTATGTGCCAGGTAAGGTGGAAGCTATTGCCCGCAACGAAGCAGGAGAAGTGATTGCCCGCGATCAGATCGAAACAGCTGGGAAGCCAGCCGGTGTTCGTCTATTGAAAGAAGAACACGCCATTGCGGCAGACGGCAAGGATCTGACCTATATTACCTATGAAATCGTCGATGAAGAAGGTCGTGTGGTCCCAACTGCCAATAACTTGGTGCATTTCCATCTGCATGGACAGGGCCAAATTGTCGGTGTCGACAACGGGGAACAAGCTAGCCGTGAACGCTACAAGGCGCAGGAAGATGGCTCATGGCAACGTCGGGCCTTTAACGGCAAAGGAGTGGTCATTGTCAAATCAACTGAGCAGGCGGGTGCCTTTACTCTGTATGCAGACTCAGACCGCTTGCAGTCAGACCAAGTAAGCCTCTTTACAGGTAAGAAGGACCAGGAAGAACGCTCTGTCTTGGGGGTCGAACCGGTTCGAACTCAAGTGTACTTGGGACAAAATCCTGAACTTCCAAGTCACGTATCTGTTGTTTATAGTGATGGCAAGGCCCAAGAAGAAGCCGTCGAATGGGATGCAGCAGACTACAGTCGTGCTGGCCAAGTCCGGGTGACAGGTCATGTTCAAGGACGGACGGTCGAAGCTCTGGTCGATGTGATCGGTGTGGAGCAAGTCCTTCCGGTTATCAAACAAATCCCACAGGGAGCAAATCTAGCGACAGTGGATAAGACTGTGCAATTGGTCTTCACAGATGGCCGGACAGTTAGCTATGAAGTTGATCAATGGACCTTGGAAGCTGGTCAAGAAGATCAGTTGTCCACACCAGGTGCTCGCTTGAAGGCGACAGGTCTCCTAGGCAATGGGGAAACCGTCCAAGCGACGCTAGTGGTTGCAGGAGGAGATGTAGCCAAGGCTAAGAAACCAACGGTTCAGCTAGATGGAGTAGCTCTTCCAAAATTTGGTAGTGGCAACCATACCATTTTCCGTTCCCTCGCTTATGGGCAAGAGCCAGGTCAAGTCACAGCAAGTGCAGAAAATGCTCAAGTGACGGTCCTCCAAGCTAGCCGTGAAAATGGTTTGAAGGCTCAAATCTATGTTACCGCTAAGGATACGGGAGCTGTACAGACCTATGCTATCCAATTCCAAGAAGAAAGTCCACAGATCCAGCGCCTAGAATTGCGTCTGCCAGAAGGACAGGAACTCAAGGAAGACCAAACGGTACCACTTGAAGTCATTGCCCATTACCAAGATGGTAGCCAGGCAAGTCTCAAAGCAGATCAAATCGATGTGAAGACAAGAGCTGGTAGCCAAGGAAAGCGGTCGCAAGCAAGAAAGGTTTGGAACTACGGGAAGCAGGATTGGTTCATTTACAAGCTAGCTTCCAAGGACAAACAGGGGAATTAACCTTTACCATCACGCCAAATCCTGAAGAAAAGACAGTTGTCAAGGTGCGTCCTGTACGAATCAGTACCGATCGAAACGTGTTGCCAGCTCTTCCAGAAACCGTCTTGGTTGAGTATGACAAGGGATTCCCTAAAGAAAAACGCGTGACCTGGGATGCTGTGACCGCAGATCAAGTCAAGGATTACCATAGCTTTACAGTCACCGGTCATGTAGAGGGTGTGGAAAAAGAAGCCCAAGCTCAAGTCACGGTTGAAGGCATTATCGCTGTAGAAGAAGTCAGCACCACCACTCCAGTCGGAGAAAAACCAGCCCTTCCAGAAAGCGTGCGGACCTATCACTCTAATGGTAAGACCTATACTGCTAAGGTGGCATGGGATGCGGTCGATCCGCAACTCTTGGCCAAAGAAGGAGAAGTTGTCCTCTCTGGTCGTGTAGAAGGAACGGATCTTCCAACCCGTCTTCATATTCGTGTTTCCGCAAATACAGTCAAGGGGGCCAACGTAGCAGAGCAATGGACAGGATCAGTCTTGCCACTCGCTTTTGCAAGTGACTCTAACGATGCGGATCCAGTTGCTAAGGTCAATGATAAGGTCATCTCCTTTACCGATGCTCCAACTAACCGTTGGACCAACTGGGGCCGTGACAATGCGGAAGATTCTGTTGGTATCTTGTTTGGGGATTCTGGTATCTTGACCAAGCGAGCAGTGGACAACCTCCATGTTGGTTTCCATGAAGACCACGGCGTTGGGGCTCCAAGTGAATATGTGATTGAGTACTATACAGGGGAACAAATCCCAACTGTTCCAAGCAATCCAAATCGTGTTAAAGACGAAACAGACCATCCATTTAACAATCCAGCCAACTGGAAAGAAGTCAGCAACCTAACCGTTGAAGAACTGGTAGCAGCTGGCAAGATGAATCATTTCAGTTTTGATAAAGTCGACACCTATGCCGTTCGGATCCGCATGAAGACACCAGAAGGCAAGCGTGGAAGCTCTATTTCAGAGATTCAGATCTTTGCCAATAAGGTGGCGGCAGGAGAAAGAGCCAGGTGACCATTCGTGTCAACGGTGAGGTTTTACCAGGAGTTAATCCAAGTGTGACCGATTACTACATCGATGCGCGTGATCGGGCTTATCTACAAGTGGAAGCGACAGCTAGCCATCACGGTCTTGCAACGGTTGTGCCAAGCGTCCATGAAGGTGAGCCAATCCGTGTCATCCATAAAGCAGAAGATGGTACTATCTTACAAGAATACCGCCTCCATCTCACAAGTGATGCAGAAAAACTGAAACAAGCTGCTCCAGTAGCAGTAGAAGCAGGCAGACGTTTTGTGAAAGTCGGTCAAGATCTGGTTCTACCATCTACAGTAGGTGTCTACTTCAAAGGGGACACAGGTTACGAACGCAAGGAACTTACGGTGGACTGGCAGGCTATCCCAGCTGATGCACTTTCTCATGAAGGCAGCTTCACGTTAGAAGGAAAAGTCCTCGGCTATGATCTGACAGCTCAGCTGACCGTCCGGGTGTCAGAAAGACAGGAGAAAATCTCTCTGTGAACCGTGACTACAATGCAGAAGATACAAGGGCATTTGCTAGTGAAACCAACGATCTCGATCCAAATCAAATCGACTATATCGATTACATCAATGATGGTGGCTACAACGAGTACTACCGTTGGACCAACTGGAAGAGAGAGCCGGATCAAACAGAAGTGTTTGCTGGTCTCATCTTCAAGAAAAATGGTCAAGTAACAGAGCGCTTAGTCAATAAAGTAGCAGTCGACTTCTTTGCAGATCAGGAAACAGGTCTGCCAACGAAAACTGTTCTTGAACGCTACATTGGTCCAGACTTTGATGTTCCAGATGATTACGGCAATCTGAAGAATCTTCCAGATCATCCATTTAACCAGGCCTCTAACTGGGAAGAAATCCCGTATAGCTTGGATTATGCCTTTGAGCCTGGTTATATCTCTAACCTCAGCTTCAATGAAACTAGAACCAAAGCCATCCGTTTAAGAATGGTCCGTGATGAACATCTAAAAGGGATCGGAATCATTGAATTGAGCGCCTATGCTCCAACAGAAGAGGCCCAGGCAACAACTGATGTCACCATCCAAGTGAATGGCAAAGACCTAGAAGGCTTTAAACCAGATGTGGCAGATTATCATCTAGAGTATGAGGGAGAACGTCCAATCGTTTCAGCACAAGGCAAGAATGGAACAGCCGTTACGGTCGTGGATGCTAAAAGTGCCAATGCTCCGGTTCTTGTCAAGGTTGTCTCAGAAGATGGCAAGGTCGAAAAAGTATATCAACTTTCTCTCTCTGCAAAAGCACCTACAGGCTCAGCCATTCCTGAAGAAGGGGTTAAGAATCTGGTCCATACCAAGCCAGAGTTGGTGATTGAGCCAGAAGAGATGGACTTTGAGCGTCTAGAACGTCCAAATGCGGATCTTCCAAAAGGTGAGAAACGTGTGGTTCAAGAAGGTCAAAAAGGTCGCAAATTGCGCTTGGTGGAAGTCTCTCAAGAAAATGGTGTGGAAAGCCGGAAGGAACTGGATGCCTTTGTAGAACTAGATCCAGTGGCAGAAATCACAGAGGTGGGCACGAAAGAGGTACTTCCAGACACTCCACAACCAGAGCCACAACCGCAACCGCAACCACAACCGCAACCACAGCCAGAGCCGCAGCCAGAACCACAGCCACTTCCGAACCCAGAGCGCCCTTATGTCTCAGAAGGACCAGTAGCAACCGCAACTCCTCAAACATCTCTTGAGGTCAAAGCGACACGTCAGGAAGGGACAGATGCAGTAGTGAAGGAAGTCGAGAAAACAGCTCAAACGCCAGCAGTTTCGCCTGCTCCAGTTTCCGAAGGTAGATTACCAAATACGGGAACGGAAGAAAGCGTCGCAAGCCTCGTTGCTGGAATCCTAGCAGCAGGCCTTGCCAGTGCTGTGCTGGACGATCAGAAAAAAAGAGCCAAAAAGGTCAAATAAACAGCTAGAGAAACTAGCAAAAAACGGTGAAAAGTTCACAGGTAAAAAGAAGGAGGATGGGGAAGCCCACCCTCTTTACCTGGTGACATAAAGGAATGGAATATGGGAAAAAGATTAGTTGATCAGAGAAATCGATTTGGCATTCGTAAACTCTCAGTAGGTGTCTGCTCGGTAGTCGTAGCGACTTGTTATTTAGGAACTACTACCAGTTACGCAGAGGAACAAGCTGAGAGGAGTGAAACTCGCGAAGAACGGGTTGAAACAAGCAATGCAGGAGATCAAGGAAAGGAGGAGAAAACTGTGAACGAGCACCAAGAACAATCAGAACAGCCCTCAGCAGCTACTAGTGAGAAAGAAAATCGCACAGTCAGTCAAGGGACAGAAGCAAGCCAACCAGCCACTTCTCTAAACGAGGAGACTGAGATTGCGGATTACGGACCACTTCCAAGCAAGGCCCAAATGCAATACCATCGCGAAGAACTAGCAGCCTTCATCCACTTTGGGATGAATACTTACTACGATCGTGAGTGGGGAGATGGGCAAGAAGATCCTTATTATTTCTATCCAGAGCATCTGGATACCGATCAGTGGATCAAAACCCTGAAGGATGCAGGCTTTAAACGGACGATCATGGTCGTCAAGCACCACGATGGCTTCCTCTTGTACCCATCCAAATACACCGACCATACCATTGCCAAAAGTGGTTGGAAAGATGGAAAAGGCGATGTTCTAGCCGAGGTTTCTGCTTCTGCCAGCAAGTATGACATGGACATGGGGGTCTATCTCTCACCTTGGGATGCTCACAGCCCTCTCTACCATGTGGATACAGAGGACCAATACAATGAATACTACCTCAACCAGCTCAAAGAAATCCTTGAAGATCCTAAATATGGAAACAAAGGCAAGTTCGTAGAAGTCTGGATGGATGGTGCGCGTGGCGATGGGGCTCAAAAAGTCACCTATACCTTTGACAAGTGGTTTGAAGCCATTCGCAAGGCCCAAGGGGATATTGCCATCTTCTCAGCTGAGCCGACCAATGTTCGTTGGATCGGAAATGAAAAGGGGATTGCCGGAGATCCTGTTTGGCAAAAGGTCAATCCAGATAAGATCCGCAACAATCCATCCAATAGCTACCTCAATCACGGGGATCCGGAAGGGAAGCAATACTCAGTGGGAGAAGCCGATGTCTCTATCCGCTCCGGCTGGTTCTACCATGACAATCAAGAACCTAAGTCCTTGCGCAAATTGATGGACATTTACTTCAAATCGGTCGGCCGTGGCACCCCGCTTTTACTCAATATTCCACCCAATCAAGATGGGAAATTTGCGGATGCCGATGTGGCCCGTTTGAAAGAATTCCGCCAGACCTTGGACCAACTCTACAGTGTGGACTATGCGGCAGGAGCTTTGGTCGAAGCTGACTCGACACGACGCAATGCTCATTATTCAGCCAGCCATTTGACAGATGGCGATGAAAAGACCAGTTGGGCACCTGCAGATGATGCAAAAACCGGCTCTTTTGTCCTCGATCTTGGAAAAGAGCAACATTTTGATGTGGTAGAGCTCAAAGAAACGATCGAGAAAGGCCAACGGATTTCTGGTTTCAACATTGATGTGGCTGTGAATGGTCAATGGGTTCCTTTTGGGGCTGGTTCAACCGTAGGATATCGCCGTTTGATCAAAGGGCAACCAGTTGATAGTCGCTATATCCGGGTGTCCATCACCGATGCCCAAGCTACTCCAATCTTGAACGGAGTCTCTGTCTATAAGACGCCAGCCAGCATTGAAGAAACCGATGGCTATCCGCTTGGTTTGACTTATCATTCTGACCGGACTGCTGAGCGGGCTAATGGCCAATGGAATGAAGAGGGAGAAGGCGTTCGAGGCACCTCTATGTGGACCAAGGAAAAGGGAGCTTCCGTGACCTATCAATTTGAAGGCACCAAGGCCTATGTCGTCGCAACTGTCGACCCTGGTCATGGGGAAATGGATGTCTATGTCGACGGCCAAAAACTAGCGACGGTCAATACCCAAAGCCCAAGCCGCAAACGCAGCCAAAAGGTCTATGAAACACCGGACTTGGCAGCAGGATCCCACACTTTGACCTTGGTCAATAGCAAGGGAGATGCGATCGTAACGGAAGGGATTTATGCCCTCAATAACCAAGAAAAGGGTCTCTTTGAGTTTGCTCAGCCAACCCTAGCTGTTAAGAAAGGCGACCCAGCGCAAGTCGTCGTCAAGAGAAAAGGTGGCTCTAAAGGAAGTGCCAGTCTCAAATTGATCACAGAACCAGGAACAGGAGTTCATGGCAAGGTCTACAAAGATACCAACGTCACCCTTGAGTTCGCAGATGGAGAGACGGAAAAAACAGTCCAAGTTCCAACCCTTGATTTTGCAGGAAAAGCGACTGACGTCTATGACTTTAAGGTCAAATTGCTCCATCCGGATCAAGGAAGTCTGGTCGGCTTTATTCCAGAACTGACAGTCCAAGTGATGAACGAGGACCAGCTCCCAGAAAATCGCAAAGAAGTAGATGACCAAGATCCAAAACTGCATTACAGTGAGGGTTGGCACCACGAGACAGACAATCCAAACTTCTCAAATGGCACAGAATCTTGGTCTAGCTTTAACCAAGTGACCGATGAGGAAGGCAAGAAACACATTGAAGTGACCATTACCTTTAAGGGCACTGGTGTGGAGGTCCGAGGAGTGGTCGATCCAAGCCATGGTCTCTACAGCGTCACTCTGGATGGAAAAGAAATAGCCTTCGAAGAAGGTCGGGGTCATGATTATGAGATCGAAGGCGATCATTATTTCAGTGGCTACGGAGATCAACGCAAGCTCGACCAGAGTTTGGTCAATCTACAAGGTCTAGCAAAAGGCTACCACCAGCTACGCTTGCATCTGGATCCGTCTCTCAATGACCCTCAATCATCCAGAGCCATCCAGGTAGACCGATTTATCCTATCAGGGAAAGATAGTCAGTTGCTCAGTCAAGAAGAGCTGCAACAGATCATCAGAGAAGGAGTAGAAAAGATCAAGGCTGCTTCTCTCGATCGCTTGAAAGCAGACCTCAAACCAACGGTTCAAGGACAATTGACGGCCTTGACTCAGTTGTTGGATCAAGAGCGGCCAGATTTGGTTGCTGCAGCTAATCAAGTCGAAGCCCTTGAAACCATCTTAGAAGATACTCACAATTATGAACCGCTGACGCAGACACGACCAGAAGAAGGTGTCCGGGATTTGATTCTTGAAAAACCAGAACTTCTCATCGAAGCGGAGGAGATTCCATTTGAGAGTCAAACACGTGAGAACAAGGACTTGGCCAAGGGCGAAAGCCGAATCCTTCAAGCAGGGAAGGTCGGACGCCGGTTGAAATTGATCGAGGTTCGACAAGAAGGAGGCAAAGAAATTCGGACAGAAGTCGATGCCTTTGTCGAAGTGGAAGCCCAGGACCAGATTACGGAAGTCGGGACGAAGGAAGTGGAAGAAGATCCTGTTATTCCCGAAGTGCCGCTACCAACAAAACCAAGTGAAGACTCACAAGAAACGAAACCGCTCCTTCCTCCAGAAGACAAAAAAGAAAGTGGAATTGCTCCAATTCTGAAACCGACGGCTTCGAAAGAGACTCCTCCTTCTCCTGTGGTAGAAGCAGTAACTCCGGACCCTGTGCAGTCCCAAGAAAAACTGCCACAGACAGGATCAGAGAAGGCAAGTTTCTTAGCTTGGATCGGACTACTCGGCTTAGGCTTCCTAGGCGGAAGAGTGAAATACGCTCGTCGGAAATCCTAAAGTCCCTTCTACAAGAGGTTAGCAATAGCTACCCTCTTTTTTGGCCTCCTTCTGGCTACCAACAAGGGGTCTTCAGATTCTATCACGACGTAGTCTTTGCTTTATTTACAGGCGTAAAAATTGTATAATAGTCAGATAAGGTCAATAATGACATCATGGATGGTGAGACCATTTGATCCTCTGAAAAGCAGAGAGCTTATCTAGAATGAAAAGGTTAGAAAGGAGCATCATGGCAAGTAAAAATACATCAGATAGCATTGAGGCCTATATCAAGTCGCTACTGGCTCAAGCAGGCATCGCAGAGCTCAAGAGAAGCGAATTAGCGGATGTCTTCCAAGTTGTTCCTAGTCAAATCAATTATGTGATCAAGACCCGCTTCACCGAAAGTCGAGGCTATATCGTAGAGAGCAAGCGTGGAGGTGGCGGTTATATCCGGATTGGCAAGGTCCAATTTTCAGACCAACACCAGATGCTAAAAGAGCTTGGCGCAAGCATCGGAGAACAAATCAGTCAGACTGTTTTTGGCGATATCCTTCAAATGCTATTTGAAGAAAAACTCCTTACAAAGAGAGAGGCAGAGCTTTTGTCAGTGATGACGACAGACGAGGTTCTGGGCAGTGAAGCCCATCGCTTACGAGCCAATATCCTACGAAAAATTATCCAACAAGTCGATAGAAAGGGAATGTAATCTCCTTATGAACTATTCAAAAGCCCTATTAGAAACGATTGAAGCCGCTCAAATCTTAGCGGGTCATTTTGAGTCTCAAACGCTAGATACCTGGCATATCCTAGTAGCCCTAGCCAATAATCCTTATAGTGTAGCTGGTTCCGTCTTAAGTGACTATCCTATGCAGATTGATGATTTTCAAGATGCGGCGGAGCACATTACGGGTCAAGTCTACCAACGGGATGGCCGCTATGAGGTATTTCCTTTTTCTTTCCGTGTCGAAGAAATCATGAAACGTTCCCAAGAGATTGCCCAGGCAGTCCATGCCAAAAGTCTTGGAACAGAGCATGTCCTATTGGCACTTCTATTAGAACGGGGAACCTTGGCTTCTCAAGTATTGGAGTATGTCGGCTTCCGCTATGATGATCAGGAAGAGGGCATTAAAATCGTCGAGCTTCGCAAGAGCTTGGAACAACGAGCAGGTTGGGACAAGGAAGCTGTGAAAGCTATCCGTTCGCTCTATCGGGCCCAGCAACCCAATCGTCAAACCATGGGAAATATGATGGGCATGCCAGCCTCTACCAGCGGTGGTTTGGAAGACTACACCCGAGATCTGACAGAAATGGCTCGCAATGGCAGTTTGGAACCGGTGATTGGCCGGGGTCAAGAAATCTCGCGGATGATTCAGATTTTGAGCCGCAAAACGAAAAATAACCCAGTCCTTGTCGGGGATGCCGGTGTCGGAAAGACCGCTCTAGCCTTGGGCTTGGCTCAACGGATTGCCAGCGGAGATGTCCCGACGGAGCTGGCTAAGATGCGGGTCTTAGAGTTGGACTTGATGAATGTTGTCGCAGGGACGCGGTTCCGTGGAGATTTTGAAGAGCGGATGAACAACATCATCAATGATATCGAAGAAGATGGCCATGTCATCCTCTTCATTGATGAGCTCCATACCATTATGGGCTCTGGCTCTGGGATTGACTCCACCTTGGATGCGGCCAATATCTTGAAGCCAGCCTTGGCTCGCGGGACCCTACGGACCGTAGGAGCCACTACGCAAGAAGAATACCAAAAACACATTGAAAAAGACGCCGCTCTGTCACGCCGCTTTGCTAAAGTCTTGATTGAGCAACCCTCTGTTGCAGATAGCATTGCGATTTTGCAAGGGCTCAAGAAGACCTATGAACGTCACCACCGTGTCCATATTACGGATGCGGCTATTGAGACAGCTGTTGTCTATGCCAATCGTTATTTGACCAGCCGCCTCTTGCCTGACTCCGCCATTGACCTCTTGGATGAGGCGGCAGCGACCGTGCAAAACAAGGGGCCTCAAGCCGGTCTTCAGTCCGACTTGACAGCTGCCGATCAAGCCTTGCTCAAGGGGCAGTGGAAAAAAGTTGCTCAGTTGCTAAAAGAAGATGCTAGTCCAAAAGGCTACCAGCTAGAAGTTAAGGAAGAGGATATCCTGAAGACGCTTAGTCAATTGTCAGGCATTCCTGTGGAGAAACTAACCCAAACAGCAGCTAAGAAATACCTTGAATTGGAAGCAGAACTTCATAAGCGCGTGATCGGTCAGGATCAGGCTGTCTCAAGTATCAGCCGAGCGATTCGTCGCAATCAGTCGGGAATTCGTTCTCACAAACGGCCAATTGGCTCCTTCCTCTTCCTCGGTCCCACTGGGGTCGGGAAGACTGAGCTGGCGAAGGCGCTGGCTGAAGTCCTCTTTGATGACGAGTCCGCTTTGATCCGCTTTGATATGAGTGAATACATGGAGAAATTTGCGGCCAGTCGTCTCAACGGTGCCCCTCCAGGTTATGTTGGTTATGAAGAAGGGGGCGAGTTGACGGAAAGTCCGCAACAAATCTTATTCAGTCCTCTTGTTTGATGAGGTGGAAAAAGCCCATCCAGATATCTTTAACGTTCTCTTGCAAGTCTTGGATGACGGTGTCTTGACCGACAGCAAGGGACGCAAGGTAGATTTCTCCAATACCATTATTATCATGACCTCAAACTTGGGAGCTACCGCTTTACGAGATGATAAGACAGTTGGCTTTGGAGCCAAGGATATTCGCTTTGACCAAGCCAATATGGAGAAACGCATCTTCGAAGAGTTGAAGAAGACTTATCGACCAGAGTTTATCAACCGGATTGATGAGAAGGTTGTCTTCCATAGCTTGACCAGTGATCAAATGCATGAGATTGTCAAGATTATGGTGAAACCATTGGTTCAATCTCTAGCAGAGAAAGGCATTACTCTGAAATTCCAAGCGTCTGCCCTTAAATGGCTGGCGACTCACGGATATGATCCAGAGATGGGAGCACGTCCTTTGCGCCGGACCATCCAGACCCAGGTGGAAGACTACTTGGCAGAGATCCTCTTGAGAGGAGAAGTGGCCGAAGGGCAAACCCTCAAGGTAGGTGTTAAGTCTGGTCAGCTTAACTTCACGATTGACTAGGAGGATATGCAGTGCCTCTCAAACGCTTGACCCGAATCACCCTCTTAGCAGCCCTCTGTGTGGTGCTGAGACAAGCCTTTGCCTTCTTGCCTAATGTCCAACCCATTAGTGCCATTTTCTTTTTACTGGTGCTATTTGAAGACTGGCAATTTGCCTGTTTGGTGATGGCGGTCACCATGTTTACCTCGGCTTTTCTCTTGGGGATGAGCCCAGTGGTGCTCGCTCAGATACTGGCCTTTGGCCTCCTCTTGACTATTTGGCGGGGGCTTTACCGCCACTTGTCTTTGCAAGTTCAAACCCTGGTGGTCGGCATCTTATCCTTTCTCTACGGGATAGTGATTGACAGTCTTTATGCTGTTCTCTACCACATGCCCTGGTGGACCTATGCCCTGGTGAATGGCTTTAGCTTTAACCTGGCCCACGCCCTTTCCACCGCCTGTTTTTACCCTCTACTTTATGTAGTATTTAGGAGATTGTATTATGAAAAAAACACTTTATAGTTTCTTTGCTGTCCTAGCAGCTCTTGTATTGGTCAGTTGCGGACAAAGTACACCATCGACTACGGAAAGCTCAGCTTCTAGCTCACAAGTAGCGAAAGAAAAACAAATTACCATTACGGTCAGTATCGCCCCTGAAGGGCAAGAAGCTCAAAGCAAGACCTTGAAGGTTGCTGAAAAAGCCAACCTGATGGAAGTCCTGAAAGCTAACTACAAGATTGAGGAAAAGAGTGGCCTCATCACCTCAATCGATGGCGTAGCCCAGGATGAAAGCAAGGGACTCTATTGGATGTACAAAATCAATGGAGAGATGGCACCAAAAGGGGCAGCAGAAACAACTGTCCAAGATGGAGATACCATCGAATTTTATCAAGAAGTTTATCAATAAGAAAGAGAGTGAATGGTTGGAGTAGGGCTCCATTTGTTCACTCTTTTTTGAAACTAGTTTCTATTTTTTATAAGACTTGCAAATCCTCTTGACTTCCCTATAGATAAATGTTACGATTATATTACAAAATGTAACAAATGTTACAAAAGAGAGGTATTGCCATGAAAACGAAAGGAACCTTCTTTAGTCTATCTACCCTTGCTCTAACAGCTGCTCTTCTCTTAAGCGGATGTGGATCAGAAAAGAAAAAGGAAACCAGTCCATCTTCAACTAGTAAAATTGTGCAAGTGAAACAAAGCTCTACAAGTAAAAAAGAAGAGAAAAAGACCACAAGCAAAACCACACAAAGCACAGAAGTTGCACAATCTCCTGCCAACGCTTCGAGAGAAACACAAGCGAGCCAAGAAAATCCATCAACTTCAGTGACACCAAGAGTTCCAGAAGTCAGTCAAGGCCTGGTTCCAACTCCTTCCAAAGAAACAAAACCAGCAGTGAACCCAGCACCAGAAAAACAAAAACGTCCTAGCTTGGAAGAAGGTCGCACGACTGCCAAAGAACAAGCCTCTAAGACAGAGAACCCACGCTATAAAGGTGTCTTGAGCTATGCCTCAGGGGATTATTCAGGAGCAGCAGGTAGTTGGACCGACGGTCGTGATACAGGCGTAACGATCGGTCAAGGAGGACAAGTAACCATTCAAAATCCTGGTGGCGATGCAGTGGGATATGCGATTGGAAGCTATGAATACAACTTGGACCAAGGTCATTACCATGCTGGCTTGATTTCCACCCAAGATGGATCTGTAGCTAGCCTGGATATAGTTGTTGGTCAAAATGGTCAAGTGGCAAGTGTTCAAGTGACAGAAAATGGCCATGTGCATGCCCTTGTTCGGGAATAATGGCTCGCTACTGAGAAAATTAAAAAAAGATTGAAATCAGAGATTCAATTCTGTATAATAACATACAGAGTTGAATCTTTTTTAATTTTTGTTTTATAAAAATATATTTTTTTATAAAAAAGTATTGACAGATTGAAATTATAGTTTATAATAAAATCATAAGCAAAACATGTTTTGACATTATGATAAAGGAGCCAGTTAGATGAAAGAAAAAGTGGCAGTAGTATTTGGAACGTTTGCCCCCCTTCATCAAGGTCATATTGATTTAATTCAACGGGCAAAACGCCAATGCGACCGCGTTTGTGTGATTGTCTCTGGTTACAAAGGTGACCGAGGAGAAGAAGTTGGCCTTCCTTTGCAAAAACGTTTTCGCTATATTCGAGAAGGTTTTTCAAATGATGAACTCACCCAAATTTATAAATTAGACGAGACAGAACTTCCCCGCTATCCTTTAGGATGGGAGCCTTGGTTGAAAACAGCTTTAGAAACCATTCAATATGATGCTGAGAGAGAAGAGCTCATCTTCTATGTTGGGGAAAAAACGTATCAAGAGGAACTTGAAGCGAGAGGCTTTCAAGCGCACTTACAGGAGCGTCAGTTTGGTATCTCAGGAACCCTCATCCGGGAAAATCCCAGCAAGTATTGGAAATACATTGCGCAACCCTTCCGTCGTCAGTTTACCAAAAAGGTCTCATTATGGGGAGTGCTAGTAACGGGAAGACGACCTTGGCAAAAGATTTGGCCCGCTTCTATGACGCGCCAGTGAGCTTAGAATATGCCCGGGAGTACCAGATCAGAAATAATGTACGGGATGATGAGCTGACCCCCAAGGACTATTATTATCTCCTACTCGGACAATACGATCAAACCTCAAAATTAATCGACAGTAGTGCCAATCGAGGCCTGGTCATTGCGGATACCAACTCTCTGGTGACCAAGGGCTATTACGACTACTATATGGAAGTAGAAGGCCAAGAGACCAGTATGACGGATACCTTCGATAACTTATTCGTTAGTATCCTCGCTAAGGAAAAATGGGATCTGATCTTATTTGTCCAACCCATTGGATCCTATGTCAATGATGGCTTCCGTGATATGACCATGGCAGATGATGAAATTCGCAACAGTTTTTCAAATCACCTGGATCACCTCCGCCACCAATACCTCGCAGATATCCCTACAGCCTATCTCGGGCAAGACTACTTGGGGAATTACGAAGAAGCAAAGCGTGTCATCGATACGATTTATCAAGCTGATTAAAGGAGAAACAGCATGAAACGACTACAAGAAAAAATTCAAACGTTTGGGGAGCATTTAAAAAATGTCCATCGAGAAGCTGGCAAACGTGGCTTCGTAGGAATTATGAAACTCCTTTGGCAAGACCTATTTGCAGGTCGCACTCTGACACAATGGCTGTATCTGATTGCTTTGTCTAGCGTGCCCTTTGTCCTAGAGTTTACCAATCAGGAAGCAAGTCACGATTGGTTAGGGCTCTTTGCCTCCTGGACAGGAATCGTTTGTGTGATACTAGTAGCAGAAGGTAGGGCTAGTAACTATCTCTTTGGAGCAGTGAACTCAGCGATTTACCTCATCCTAGCCTTGAACAAAAACTTCTATGGAGAAGTTCTGACAACCCTATACTTCTTTGTGATGCAACCAATCGGTCTCTATGTCTGGTTGTCGAATCGGATCAATGACCAAGGAGGGGCAGAAGAATCTCACTTTGAAGCCAAGAAATTAACCATAATGGAATGGATCAAGTATTTGGTTCTAACTGCTCTGATTTGGATCGGGATGGGCTATGCTTATAAAAGTATCCACAGCGCTCGACCTTTCCGTGATAGTGTGACAGATGCGACCAATGGAGTCGGTCAACTTCTCATGACTGGTCTTTATCGTGAACAGTGGATTTTCTGGATTGCGACCAACCTCTTCAGTATCTACCTCTGGTGGGGAGAAAGCATCCATATTCAGGGAATGTATTGGGTCTACACCCTCAATAGCTTGGTTGGTTGGTACCAATGGAGCAAAGCTGTGAAAAAGGAGGCTATTTAGATGGCAACAAGCAGCATTCCGGAAGGGATGAACGAAAAGGAATACTACGAGACGGTCGTCAGCGAGGAAGAATTCCTCCGTTGGTATAAGGAGCAAGATCATCCCACCTATGAAAATCCAAGTGTAACTACCGATATGGTGGCCTACTGCTTTGTGGAGGGGCGTTTGAAGCTCTTGGTGATTCGCCGAAAAACCCACCCTTGTCAGCATCGGGTCGCCTTGGTTGGAGGATTCTTGCAAAAGCACGAGGATGCTATCCAGGCTTGTATCCGCGAAGTTCAAGAAGAAGTTGGACTAGAGTTGACCCCTCAAAAGGTCGAGCAGTTAATGACAGTTTCGACTCCTGGTCGGGACCCACGGGGCTGGGTCATCACCATCGCTCACCTGGTCTATTTGCCTGCGGAGGCCGTCAATCTGGTCCGAGCTGGAGATGATGCCAAAGAAGTTCTTTTCCTTGATGTGGACTTCAAACAAGGGGAATGTTCTCTAGATGGCCGTGTCTTGACAGCTGAAGATTTCGCCTTTGACCACTATGAGATTGTTCAAGAATCGATCAAGCGGATCCAAGGGCGTTTGGCTTGGAATCCAACCTTCCTCCATCTCCTAGAAGAACCTTTCACTGTCTATGAGGCTACGGAGCTAGTGAATCTGATTCATCCAGATAAAGAAATTTTGACCAATAATTTCCTTGTGACCTATGGATCTTACGTAGAAGAAGTAGGTGTCAAACGGGTACCTAAGAAAAAACCGCGCAAGACCTATCGCTGGAAAGAAAGCGAATCTCAAGCGGATCAATAAGATATAAAAACAGCATCAATATTTCGATGCTGTTTTTTTGTTATTAAGCTTTTTCTAATTGAAGAAGTTCTTCAATCTCAGCTAGAGTGCTAGCTTGCGAGATGGCTCCGCGGAGTTTGGCTGCGCCTGAGGTACCACGGAGGTAGTGAGGGGCAAGTCCACGGAATTCGCGAACGGCAATGTGCTCACCCTTGAGATTAATCAAGCGTTTCAAGTGCTCGTAGGCGATTTTCATCTTGTCTTCAAAGGTCAAGTCAGGGAGAATTTCTCCAGTTTCAAAGTAGTGGTTGATCTGGTTGAAGAGATAGGGGTTTCCCATGGCTGCGCGACCAATCATGACAGCGTCAGCACCGACTTCTTCGATACGCTGTTTAGCTTCTTGTACCGTACGAATATCACCATTTGCGATAAATGGAATCTTGGTCAAAGCTTGAGCAACCTTGTGAAGGGTCTCAAGATCCGCATGACCTGTATACATTTGTTCGCGGGTACGGCCATGCATGGCGAGGGCAGAGACACCTGCAGCCTCTGCAGCGAGGGCATTTTCCACGGCTAGGGATGGATCAGACCAGCCTGTCCGCATTTTGACAGTGAGGGGGATATCAAGGACAGATTGGACCTTGTTGATAATAGAGTAGATCTTGTCTGGGTCCTTGAGCCACATAGCGCCAGCTTCATTCTTTACGATTTTATTGACGGGGCAGCCCATGTTGATATCCACGATATCAGTCTTGGTGTTTTCTTGGATGAATTCTGCCGCGCGTGCGAGGCTGTCTTCGTCGCTCCCGAAAAGTTGGATCGATACAGGATTTTCTCCCTCATCGATATGGAGCATATGCAGGGTCTTTTCGTTATTGTATTGGATCCCCTTGTCAGAGACCATTTCCATGACCACAAGGCCAGCTCCGAGTTCTTTCGCAATCGTCCGGAAAGCTGAGTTGGTCACACCGGCCATGGGGGCTAGAACCGTCCGGTTTGAGATCTCGACGTTCCCAATCATAAAAGGTGTATTAAGATTTGTCACGAATGAGTTCCTCCAAGTCATTTTCATCAAAGTGATAAGCTGTCTGGCAGAATTGGCAAATAATTTCTGCTCCCTGGTCTTCGTCCTTCATTTCTTGAAGGTCTTTGGCTGGTAAGCTTGCTAGGGCATTCATGAAGCGTTCCTTGCTACAGTCACACTGGAAGCGGATCTCTTCTTCTGAGAGACGTTTGTATGGTTCGTCACCGTAGATGGCAGCAAGAAGGGCTTCAATATGGTCGTCAGATGCTAAAAGGGTAGAAATGGCTGGCATTTCTTGGATTCGTTTTTCGAAACGGGCAATTTCTTCTTCCTTGGCATTTGGCAAGACCTGTACCAAGAAACCACCGGCAACCTTGACCTTGTCTTCTTCATCGAGAAGGACATTGAGCCCCACTGCAGATGGCGTTTGTTGGCTTTCGGTCAAGTAGTAAGCCAGGTCTTCACCGATTTCTCCAGTGACCAGAGGCGTCATAGAGTGGTAAGGATTGCCTGTGCCGTAGTCGGTGATGACTAAGAATTCTCCATTTCCTACGAATGGTCCGACCACGACTTCACCAGTCGCGGTTTTCTTGATATCCACTCCAGGATTTTGCACGTAGCCTTTGATGTTTCCTTGAGTATCTGCCACGGTGATAATAGCACCCAGTGAGCTAGTACCGAGAATTTTCACCGTTATCTTGGTGTTTCCTTTTTCATTGGCGGCGAGAATTTGACTTGCGATCAGGGTCCGACCGAGGGCCACTGTTGAACTTGCTTGTGTCTGATGGTATTCTTGGGCTGCTCGTACGGTTTCTGTACTGTCTAGTACAAAGGCACGGAAGGAGCCACTTTCTGAGATAGTTTTAATAATTTTGTCCATAGCTTCTATTTTAGCATAAAAAAAGAAAAGAGGTGAAGGGAGTAACTTGATTTATTTAGACGGTGAAGGAAGAAAATCTTTCTGAGGAGAGCTTCGCTTAGAAATTGAATAGAATGGGATCTGTTTCAGGGAGAAAAGAGGGTAAAAGCCGAACGATCATTTTTTAACGTTGGAAATGCAGGTCAAAAGATGGATGTTCGGAAAATGAGAAGCAGATTTTAAGGGCAAAAAACCATGTAAAGAAATAGCTGACCTTGAAAAAAATAAGGAAATTTCTTATAATAAGGTGTAAGACAAACTTGCAGGTGAGACTCCTGCCCCTAGTTTGAAGAAAGGCATAGATAGGGAACTATCTATGGTATATGAAAAAGAATTATGACATCAGTTGTTGTAGTAGGAACCCAATGGGGTGATGAAGGAAAAGGAAAGATTACAGACTTCCTATCAGCCAATGCAGAAGTCATTGCTCGCTACCAAGGTGGGGACAATGCTGGTCACACCATCGTGATCGACGGCAAAAAGTTCAAGTTGCACTTGATTCCTTCTGGTATCTTCTTCCCTGAAAAGATCTCTGTCATCGGAAACGGCGTGGTAGTCAATCCTAAGTCATTAGTCAAGGAGTTGGCTTATCTCCATGAAGAAGGGGTATCAACGGACAGCCTTCGCATCTCTGACCGTGCCCATGTCATCCTTCCTTACCACATCGAATTGGACCGTCTCCAAGAAGAGTCTAAAGGCGAAAACAAAATCGGAACGACCATCAAAGGGATTGGACCAGCCTACATGGACAAGGCTGCGCGTGTGGGAATCCGGATCGCGGATCTTTTGGACCGTGACGTCTTTGCGGAACGCCTTCGCATCAATTTGGAAGAAAAGAACCGTCAATTTACCAAACTCTATGATGCAGAGGCTCTTTCATTTGACGATATCTTCGAAGAATACTATGAATATGGTCAACAAATCAAGCAATATGTAACCGATACTTCTGTCATCTTGAACGATGCTTTGGACAATGGCAAGCGCGTGCTCTTTGAAGGAGCCCAAGGGGTTATGTTGGATATCGACCAAGGAACCTATCCATTTGTAACCTCTTCAAACCCAGTCGCAGGTGGGGTGACCATCGGATCAGGTGTTGGCCCAAGCAAGATTGATAAGGTTGTCGGTGTATGTAAAGCCTATACCAGCCGTGTTGGAGATGGCCCATTCCCTACAGAACTCTTTGATGAAGTGGGTGACCGGATCCGTGAAGTTGGCCATGAGTATGGGACAACAACCGGTCGTCCTCGTCGTGTCGGTTGGTTTGACTCAGTTGTTATGCGCCATAGCCGTCGCGTTTCAGGGATCACCAACCTTAGCTTGAACTCGATCGACGTTCTGTCAGGCTTGGATATAGTGAAAATCTGTGTGGCTTACGACTTGGATGGAGAACGCATTGATCACTATCCAGCAAGCTTGGAGCAACTCAAACGTTGCAAACCAATCTATGAAGAATTACCAGGTTGGTCAGAAGACATCACCGGTGTGCGTCACTTGGATGAGCTTCCAGAAAATGCCCGCAACTATGTCCGCCGGATCGGTGAGTTGGTTGGTGTGCGCATTTCAACCTTCTCAGTCGGACCAGATCGTGACCAAACCAATATCCTTGAAAGTGTCTGGTCAAGTAAATAATTCAATAAAAGTTGGGAGACTCTCTCAACTTTTTTGAGTCTTAAGCTTACTTTAAGACACGTGGTTTATACTAAGACCATAAACAAAGACCTCCCAACTTTGTTTAGAATCCAAACTTTTTTTCATAATATCTCCCTATAAGAAGTCACCCATTGGTGGCTTTTTTTGTAGCTTCATCATATAATAGAACAAGAACATAAAAAGTAAGAGAGTGTACAAGTGAGAGACTATACCCTAGAAGAGAAAGAAGCTTTTATGCGAGAGGCTTTAAAAGAGGCAGAGATTGCCTTGGCCCATGAGGAAATTCCTATTGGCTGTGTCATTGTCAAAGACGGTGAGATTATTGGACGTGGCCACAACGCGCGAGAGGAATTGCAACGAGCGGTCATGCATGCGGAGGTAATGGCGATCGAAGAAGCCAATCAGCACGAAGAGAGCTGGCGTTTGCTAGATACCACCCTATTTGTGACCATTGAACCCTGTGTCATGTGTAGCGGTGCCATTGGACTAGCTCGGATCCCTCAGGTGATTTACGGAGCGACCAATCAGAAGTTCGGTGGAGCAGGGAGTCTCTATGATATTTTGACAGATGAGCGTCTCAACCACCGGGTGGAAGTAGAAACAGGAATCTTGGAAGCAGAATGTGCAGCCATCATGCAGACCTTCTTCCGCCAAGGTCGGGAACGAAAAAAACAAGCCAAGCTCGTAGCCAAGGCTGGAACACAAGAATAAAAACCGGACCTTTGCAAATTGAACAAATTATGATATAATACCTATCGGAGCAACAGTTCTGCGTGAAGCGGGTCAGGGGAGGAATCCAGCAGCCCTAAGCGAAGTGAACTGTGTGCTCTTTTCTATTGCTCTTGATGAATCAAGTCCAAGGGACGAAGATGAACTTAGGTACATTGACGCAGTTCGAGCAAAGCGAGAGCTACGTTCCGATAAATGAACGTAGTGAATCGAGCCTGTAAGGCGCAAGAACTTAGAGATATTGATCCTGAGGAGCTTTGCGACGTGAGGGCTATAACTCACCAGCGTCATTTCAAAATTCATTAGCGGATTCAAAGAATAATTGCGTGAAAATGGAGCTTCATCAGTAGCTTCTTTTTTTTGTATATTCTGATCAAAATAAGGCGCCGTATGCAAACGATTGCTATTGCGTCGTTGCTTGATTTGTGAAAATAAAAAAATTAGCAAATGAAAACGTTTTACAGGGTGGTTTCCCTTGATTAAATCCCGGTAAAGCGATATCATAGAGAAGAAGAAATTTTGGAGGAATACTATGTCACATATTAAATTTGATTATTCAAAAGTATTAGATAAATTTGTTGCACCACATGAAGTGGAATACATGCAAGCACAAGTTACAGCAGCAGACGAATTGATCCGTAAAGGAACTGGTGCTGGTAGCGACTTCTTGGGTTGGTTGGACCTTCCTGAAAACTATGACCGCGAAGAATTTGACCGCATCTTGAAAGCTGCTGAACAAATCAAAGCAGACAGCGATGTTTTGGTCGTTATCGGTATCGGTGGATCTTACCTTGGAGCGAAAGCAGCCATTGACTTCTTGAACCACCACTTTGCAAACTTGCAAACAAAAGAAGAACGTAAAGCACCACAAATCCTTTACGCTGGGAACTCAATCTCATCAACATACCTTGCTGACTTGGTAGAGTACGTAGCAGACAAAGACTTCTCAGTAAACGTGATTTCTAAATCAGGTACAACAACTGAACCAGCTATCGCTTTCCGTGTCTTCAAAGAACTCTTGGTGAAGAAATACGGTCAAGAAGAAGCGAACAAACGTATCTACGCAACAACTGACCGCCAAAAAGGTGCTGTTAAGGTTGAAGCAGATGCTAACGGTTGGGAAACATTTGTAGTTCCAGATGACATCGGTGGACGCTTCTCAGTCTTGACAGCTGTTGGCTTGCTTCCAATCGCTGCATCAGGTGCAGATATCAAAGCTCTTATGGAAGGTGCTAACGCAGCTCGTAAAGATTACACTTCAGACAAACTTTCAGAAAACGAAGCTTACCAATATGCAGCCGTTCGTAACATCCTTTACCGTAAAGGTTATGCAACTGAAATCTTGGTAAACTATGAGCCATCACTTCAATACTTCTCAGAATGGTGGAAACAATTGGCTGGTGAGTCAGAAGGGAAAGATCAAAAAGGTATTTACCCAACTTCAGCAAACTTCTCAACAGACTTGCACTCATTGGGTCAATTTATCCAAGAAGGAACTCGTATCATGTTTGAAACAGTTGTCCGTGTTGACAAACCACGTAAGAACGTGATCATCCCTACTTTGGAAGAAGACCTTGATGGACTTGGATACCTCCAAGGAAAAGATGTTGACTTCGTGAACAAAAAGCGACTGACGGTGTTCTTCTTGCCCACACTGACGGTGACGTGCCAAACATGTACGTGACTCTTCCTGAGCAAGATGCCTTCACTCTTGGATACACTATCTACTTCTTCGAATTGGCAATCGCCCTTTCAGGTTACTTGAACGCTATCAACCCATTTGACCAACCAGGTGTTGAAGCTTACAAACGTAATATGTTTGCCCTTCTTGGTAAACCAGGATTTGAAGAATTGAGCAAAGAACTCAACGCTCGTCTATAATAGACAGACAAAACGATCTCGAAAGAGGTCGTTTTTTAATCGCTTTCCATATATCAGAATGAGGTGGAAAAATAGACTGTTTTATGATATAGTAGAACTACTATATTTATACTTTGCACGTCAAACTATGATCACAAAAAAGTAGAAAGAACGATGAGCGAAGGTTGTTAGTAAAGGAGAGATTATGACAACAGAAGACAAGACACCTTTTGGAACACAAGAGGGACAAACTGTTCAAGAACCTTTTGGAGCACAAAACGAACAAACTGTTCAACCACCTCTTGAAGCCCAAACGGGTCAAACCGTCCAAGAGCCTTTTGGAGCACAAGGGGGGGCAGGCTGCTCAAGAACCTCTTGAAGATTCAATGGGCCAAAACTTCCAAGACACTTTTGGAGTACAAAATGGCCAAACAGCTTATGAGCCATTTGGTGCACCAGGAGCGCAAGGCTTCCAACAGTCTTCTCCAGTAGAAGGACCACAAACTGGAGGACAGGAACAATTTTTCCAAAATCAAGCGCCACAGGTAGAAAATAATCCTTTCTACCAACAAGGGAACCCTCAAGCCTTTCAATCACAATGGAATGTTCAACCAAAACCGAAGAGTGGATGGACTAACTTTATCGTCTTTTCTATTCTTGCCCTCTTTCTTGGTGGCTTGATCGGTGGCGGAGCTGGCTATTTCTGGGGGCATTCATCTAAGCCTCAAGCAGATGCCAAACGTACCAAACGATTAGACCGTGCTAGTGAAGAAGCTAAGAAAACAAAGACAGGCTTTATTACAGAAAAGGATGAGGTAATCTATACTTGGACCCTAAAAGACCTTGCTGCATTAAGTTATAGCAACAAGGACGGTTATGGCTTGACTGCTGATCAGATTGTTGAAACTTATGGCTTGGCTACCAGTGTCGAATATGAAAAGAAAGGCATGATTCTTACTTGGGATCGTGCAAAGAACGCCTCTCACCAAATATTTATTTCAAATTTGAAAAAGTGGATGGCAACTATTATTTGAAATCTGTAGAAGCCTTTAACTTGGAAGAAGTCTATGCGAGTGAAGACGATGAAGATGAAGATACTTCTACAGATCGTGAGATGAGCACGAAAGAATTCAAAGATCTGAAAAAAGGAGATAAGAAAACTGGTAAAGGTGGAACCTCCTTATTGGAAGTTTTGAAGAAACATAAACAAAATGTTCAAATAGGTACAGAGACAAAAATCACTGCTGATGGAGAAGAGTATGACTCTACTCGAGTGGTTGCAAAGATCAACCTTAAAGTGGGAGACGATTATAAGACATTACGCTTCTTAGCACAACCAGATGGGGACTTCTTATACATTGGTCCAGAACGTTTTTAATATAGAGGAGATATATGAAAGATGAATACGAATCAATCACAGGCACCATTTGGTGTGCCAGAAACTGGTGATCAAAAGAAGCCAGGGAAAGGTCTGTTAATTGCTTGTATTAGTGGCTTTGCGGTCTTAGGAGTCATTATCGGTCTATTCTTTGGCCATTCTATGGGTGCGGCAAATAGTGCTAAAAGTTCCTCGCCTGTCCTTCATCCGAAAGCTGATGCAGGGGAATCAAAACGTGATCAGGCTGGAAAATATATTGATCCAGACGATACTGATTTTTCTTGGAACATTACAGATTTGGCTAACCTCGAGCTTGGCACATACTCAACTTCAAATTTGGGAACATCCATTGAAGATGTTGTGGATGAGCACGGAAAAGCTTTGCAAGGTTCGTTTAGAAGAGATCTCATTGATTTAGAGTGGGGCGAGTTAAAAGAAGATCAGGATGATACCTATAGTCAATTCCATACCGTTCGTGATATGAGACTGACCTTTAAGAAAGAGGGAGATACCTATTATTTACAGGATCTCTATTATTCAGGAAATTATAACGAAGCTGAGGACGATTTTATGACCTCATCTTACTATGACAACCTCAAAGTCGGAGATTCCAAAACTGGTAAGGATGGCGTTTCTTACAAGGAAGTTTTGAAAGATAATACCATTTATTCTCTCTCTTTGTCTGCAGATGAAGACTACAAAACTCATGATATTGTCACTACTATGACGATCCGTTTTAAATCCTCAACGACAGATCAATATAAGTTGACGTTTGTGAAACAATCAGATGGAGATTTCCTTCTTGCTAAAAAAGGTGACGACTAAGGTTAGGTCACTTTCCCACTTCACAATGGTAGGGAAAAGAAAGGAAGAAACTCAACTTTCCTAAAGCTAGAAAAAAGAGGCTGGGACAAAAGTCCTAGCCTCTCAATTTTTTTTGGATTGTCGAGCAAGACGCAGTAGTTGAATGGGCTCTACTACGCTGATTTCATCAGCTTTTACAGCCCTACTCAACTGTGCGGAGGTGGGACGACGAAATCGAATTCTAACGAATTACCGATTTCTGTCCCACTCTCTTCTCTATTCTAGCGAGGACTGGCTATTTATGGTATAGTAGGATATGTTGCTAAAGGAAATAGGCGTGAACAGTTGGACGGAAAGGGATACAGATTCGATCACAGAATGGATAATGTAAAGGAAACAATAAGAAAACATCTGAAGGCCCTCCTGGTTTTCATCCAAAAAAGAGGGATTGTTTTAGGAATCCTCGCAATGCTGGGAGTAGGCTATGAGCTTGCTGCTTCTGGGAGGCCACAAGAACAGCTGAATACAGACCAGCAAGTGACCTTTCATCAGGAAGAAGCTTATCTGCAGGACTTCCTGGCGAAATCAGATCACCCAGAAGTTGGGGTGAATTTGGAGGAGTTGCTGGAGTTTAAAATAGGAGATGCGACTGGTGTGCCAAGCACCAAGGGGACGACACCAGAGGCTATGGTTAAAAATTAGGGGGAGCCAAGCAAGTTCGACTCGAGTCAAAAGCTAGAACGCAGCTCCTTCGTCTCAGCTATGGAACGACACAAGATGGACGAGATAGATACCAATTTGAATTTACCCATATGAAGGATGGCTACTATCTAACAGCTATTCAAGGCTATCAACCAACCTCTAAGGATCATCTGGAAAGTAAACAGCTGAAAAAGGTAGCCTTTACCAATCTTGCTAGTGGGAAAGAGAAAACCGGCATGAAGCTTGAAGACATTTTACAAAAGGTAGGCTTGCCACAATCATTGCTTTTGAATTATAAGGATGGCAAAACGGCTTTAGTCCTGACCTACCGTGCACAAGAGGGGCTTGTCTTTGTCACTCTGCAAGCCCAAAAAGATGCGCGCTATCATCTAGTCAAGGTCGAATAAGGAGGAGTAAATGGATACAGTCATCAAGAAGTTAACAATTCCTGGTCTCCTGCTGCTAGCGCTCCTCCTAGGGATGGGATTAGAGGTCCTTAGTCATCCGCCGAAAAATTCTACAGCGATAAGTGAAATAAGGAACTTATCAACTTTTAAAGCGAAAGAATTTCAAGGGGAGCGACTCTTAAAAGAAACGAATGAAAAAAAGGATTCGCCATGGACCTTGGAACAGATCGAGCATTTTCCTCTATCGATAAAGAACCAAAACGGTAGTCTGAAGCAGACTGGAAGTCGCCTGGAGACCCTTCTGAAGGAGATGAGCCACCCCCAAGAGAAAGTCCTCTTTCAATCTACAGCAAGCAAGCAACCCAGTCTCTCTCTTCTCTATCGATGGGACAATAGAGGCAAGGGAGCTTCCATCCGTTTGCTTTAGCAAGGGGACTGATGGGAGCTATCTGTTAGAAGAGATTGACGCCAGTCTAGCCAATCTAGACCGGGAGGGGAAAAAAGTTTTTTCAGAAAAGGTTTATCAAGGTTTGGAGCTTGGAGAAAAGATAGATCTTAAGACATTGTTAGCCAACTATCAGGGCCTACAATCCTTCGTCCGACGCCAGATCGGGCCTGATCAGGAAGGTTTTCAACTATCCTATCAGGATGAGAAGGGAAAAACTTATTTATTGGAGCTGGAACATGTAGACGGTTCCTATTCCTTGTTGCGCAAGAGTCAACTAGATCCTAAGAAACAAAGTTAAGTAAAAAGAAGGGAAAATGGAATGGAAAAAGGTAGACAGATTCAAAGAGAATGGTCTAGGTTCCCAAGTAGGAATCGGGAAGTGTCTGAGGTCTTTTCGGATCGTGGGCCTGAAGGAGAAGCTTTTGAAAGTCCCAGTCTTCGGAGCTATCAAAAAGGGGTAAAGAGAAGTGTCCGTGAGGATGCTTTTCGAGGAGCGGGCTTGCCCCGTTTTGGTTCACTTTTTGCAGTTGCTGTGGGGATGGTTCTCGTCTTTAGTCTCTCCATTATAGCGCTTGGTTATGTAAGCAGTTCTCTCAATAAGACAGAGCAGGATAGCACAGTAAGTAAAAAACAGGACCGTCATTCTTTCAGTTCGACATCCTCTAAACAATCATCTGCCTCCTCTAGCCAACCATCAGAATCTTCTAGCCAAACAAAGGAAGAGAAGAGTGAGTCAGAAAAGAAATCGAAGCAGCTGACATCCGAAAATTCTCCCTATGTGGATGAAAACAATGGCGTTCACTCTTTTAGTTTGGACGAGTTGCTGAACTTGATCCATCATAAGAAATTAGAGTTTGTAACACCGGAGGAAACTGTTGAACACTTTGGGAAAGCTTGGAATGGTAATTATTCCTATTTTAGACCAGAACAACAAGGCACACATTTAACCTATAAACAGCCAGATCAATTTGGTTTTGTTTATATTAGTTTTAAGAAGATTGGTGATACAGAAAAGATAACTAGTTTAAGTGTAGGTAACAATAAAAGTAAGCTAGGTGAACCTACCAAAACCACAGACGAATTTCAAGCTCTGATGCCTCAGGATGGGCAAGAAGGGATGGAGATCCGAGAAGCGGCTTCTCAATTGGGAAATCCATATTCCATGATTTTTATTATTCCCAATCCTGGAGAAGTGGATACCATCGCTCTAGTCTATTCAACTACAGATAGCAAACGAGTCTATTTGTATTTTGACGAAAATTCGGATCAATACCGATTGAAAAAAATAGTGGTCCAATAGGAACCAAAATGACAGGAATCAACTGTAACCATTTGACTAGGTCGCGATTTAGTGTGTCCATTAAATTATGCTATAATAGTAAAATCAAAGAGTTCAAAAGGAGCCTATCTTCCTAGAGGACTGACTACATAGAACAAGAGGTATCGTCATGACTGCACAAAAAATGACTGCACAAGAAATTATCGCCTTTATCGGCAATGCAGAAAAGAAAACCAACGTAAAAGTGACCTTTGAAGGGGAATTGGCAGGAGAGCTTCCAGCATCCGTTGTAAAGCTAGGCAATGTCCTATTTGGAGACTGGAAAGAGATTGAGCCCCTTCTTGCCAACTTAACAGAAAACAAAGACTATATCGTAGAGCAAGATGGTCGCAATTCAGCGGTACCTTTGCTGGACAAGCGTTATTTGAATGCCCGGATTGAACCAGGTGCGATTATTCGAGATCAGGTGACCATTGAAGACAATGCGGTAATCATGATGGGAGCCGTCATCAATATCGGTGCTGAAATCGGTGCGGGGACCATGATCGATATGGGAGCTATTCTTGGTGGCCGTGCAACGGTTGGTAAAAACAGCCATATCGGAGCAGGAGCGGTTCTAGCTGGTGTCATTGAGCCAGCCTCTGCAGAACCAGTTCGTATCGGGGATAATGTCTTGGTGGGAGCCAATGCCGTCGTCATCGAAGGAGTTCAAGTTGGTAATGGATCTGTCGTAGCAGCGGGTGCGATTGTTACCCAAGATGTCCCTGAAATGTAGTGGTAGCAGGTGTACCTGCGCGCGTGATCAAGACGATTGACGAACAGACGCAACAAAAAACAGCACTTGAGGATGCCTTGCGTAACCTATAATAGAGGAATAAGAAAAGGAAGCTGGGGGATACCTCGGCTTCTTCTCAAAAGAGGAAGATGGATATGACACTTGATTTAGTAAAAATTCGGCGGGACCTGCATCAAATCCCAGAAATTGGACTAGAAGAATTTAAAACACAAGCCTATCTCTTGGAGCGGATCGCAGAAATCACCGAAGGAAAAGAGTTCGTCGAGCAGCGGACCTGGCTGACGGGGATCCTGGTTTTTCTGAAGGGCTCCAATCCAGAAAAGACCATTGGCTGGCGGACGGATATCGATGGACTGCCCATTGTTGAACAGACTGGTCTTGACTTTGCATCCCGCCACGAAGGTCGGATGCATGCCTGTGGCCATGATGTTCACATGACCTTAGCCTTGGGCTTGTTGGAGCAACTGGTCCAAGAACAGCCTAAGAACAATCTTTTGTTCCTCTTTCAACCAGCTGAGGAAAATGAAGCTGGAGGCATGCTCATGTATGATGATGGAGCCTTTGGAGACTGGTTGCCTGACCAATTCTACGGTCTTCATGTCCGTCCAGACTTAAAGGTAGGTGAGATCGCGACCAATCGGGGGACCCTTTTTGCAGGGACCTGCGAAGTGAAGCTGACCTTTAAAGGAAAAGGAGGACACGCTGCTTTTCCGCATGAAGCCAAGGATGCCTTGGTTGCTGCCAGCTATTTTGTCACCCAGGTTCAAACCATTGTCAGTCGCAATGTTGATCCTATCGAGGGAGCAGTTGTGACCTTCGGTTCCATGCATGCGGGGACGACCAATAATGTCATTGCGGAGACGGCCTTTCTACATGGGACCATTCGGACCCTAACTATGGAAATGAACCTCTTGACCCAGAAGCGGATCGAGACGATTGCGAGAGGGGTTGCAGATGCTTTTGATATGGACTAGAGCTAGAACTCAAGCAAGGGGGCTATTTGCCGGTGGAAAACAATCCAGACTTGGCAGATGAACTGATGACCTTCTTTGATCAAGCAGAAGATGTGACCCTGATTGATATCCTACCAGCCATGACCGGAGAAGATTTCGGTTACCTCTTGTCAAAAGTGGATGGGGTCATGTTCTGGTTGGGAGTGGACAGTCCTTATGCCCTTCATCACCCTCAGATGAGTCCCAAGGAAGAAGCCCTGCACTTTGGTGTCAAAGCCATTAGTCCTTTCTTAAAAATGAAAGCCAATCAATAAAGAAAGATGAAAATGAAAGCAAGTATTCGAAAAAGTGTATTGAAGAAGATGAAAGGCTTGGAGCCGGAGAACAAGCGAAAGGCTGATCAAGCCTTGATCCAGCGGTTGCGCTCTTTGCCAGCTTACAAAGCAGCAAGCGTGATTGCGACCTATTTGTCCTTCCCGCATGAGGTGGATACGAGTTTTCTGATTGATGCAGCTCAAGAAGATGGCAAACAGGTTGTCATCCCAAAGACCTATCCCAAAGGGCGCATGGAATTTGCAGTCTATGATCCGCAGAAGTTGAAACCAACAGCCTTTGGCCTCTTGGAACCAGAGGATGGGAGTCAAGCGGTAGATCAGTCGAAGATTGACCTGATCCATGTTCCTGGAGTGGCCTTTCAAAAGGATGGCTACCGCCTTGGTTATGGTGGTGGTTATTACGATCGCTATTTGGCAGATTTCGACGGAGCGACGGTCAGCACCATCTATGCTTGCCAGGAAGTAGACTTTGCACCTGCCCCCCATGATATTCCAGTACAGGAGGTTCTTGTGGATGGATCAACTATTTGATAAGAAATACCCGGTGACCAGTAGCCTGCTTCTGTTAACAACCGGCGTTTTTCTATCCATGTTATTGCTTCGTGGCTTTGATTATGAATCGGTCCAAGCTGTCTATGATTTTGGGGGTGTCTTAGGAGCAGAAATCCAGGTGGACCCAAGCCAGAGCTGGCGGTTGCTTGCTGCCATGTTTGTTCATGTTGGCTTGCAACACTTTGTTTTAAACATGGTTACCCTCTATTTTATCGGAAGAATCGCAGAAGATCTATTTGGCTCAAAGGCCTTTTTAGCCCTCTACCTCTTATCCGGCTTAATGGGCAATCTTTTTGTCTTGGCCTTTTCTCCTCTTGCTGTTGCAGCTGGAGCTTCTACCGCCTTATTTGGTATCTTTGGTGCCATTGCCAGTTTACGCTTTATCGCTCGAAGTCCCTATATTCGCTATCTGAGCCAACGTTATACTTCCTTGATTCTAATCAATATCCTCTTTAGCTTCATGCCGGGGATCAGTCTAGCCGGTCACCTAGGAGGCCTGGTGGGAGGAGGGATTCTAGCCTTTGTCTTTCCCGTCTATGGTGAGCAAGATAGTGTGAAAAAAAGCTGGCGCTGGGGAGCCCTGGCCCTTTATACAGCTAGTGCCATTCTTCTTTGTGCTTGGCCTTTACTTGCTCATACCCTCTTATGATTTGTAGCACATTTGTAAATTATCTGAAAACTGAGTGAAGTCTCAGTTTTTTTGTATATATTTCTCAAAAACGATAGAGATAGCCAAAAATATCACAAATAAATGCATAAAAACGTAAAAAGAAAGCGCTTGTAATGTTTATTCAAAAGGAGTAGACTGATGGTATATAAAACCTAATTGTGTCCAAAAACCGCTTGAGGGCATAAAATAAGCAAAAAGGAGATTTGCGATGAAGAAATGGTTGTTTAAACTAGCTTTGGTAGCGATGACGTTCTTACTCCTACCAATTCAAGCCGTTCAGGCCTGTTGTGGCTTTATCATTGGTCGCCAGTTGACCAAGGATGGAACGACCCTGTTTGGCCGGACTGAGGACTATCCTTATTATCCAAATGGTGGAAAACACAACAAAAACTATGTTGTTGTCGATGCCAAGACCTATAATGAGGGAGATCAAATCGAGGATGAATCCAACGGATTCACCTACCCGCATGCTACCAACGAAATGAAATACACAGCTACTTATGATTCTGCTCGTGGTGACGGTAGTAATGGTGCTTTCGGGGAACACGGTTTTAATGAGGCCGGTGTATCCATGACTGCGACAGTGACAGCGATTCCAAATAAGAAGGTCTTGACAACGGATCCTTTGAAAGCGGACGGACTTCCAGAATCAGCTATGCTAGATGTTATCTTACCACGTGTTAAAACTGCCCGTGAAGGAGTTGAATTACTGGCTAAGGTTATCGAAGAAAAAGGTTCAGCTGAAGGGAACGTGGTAGTCTTTGCTGACCAAAATGAAACTTGGTATATGGAAATTCTATCTGGTCACCAATATGTAGCGGTGAAGGTGCCAGAAGATAAATACGCAGTCTTTGCAAATACCTACTACCTAGGTCATGTTGATTTGAATGACACTGAAAATGTCATTGCCTCTAAAGATGTAGAAAAAGTAGCCAAGGAATCTGGCAACTACAAGACCGATAAAGATGGCAACTTCCATATTGCTAAATCTTATGGACCAGAAAAATATGCTGAAGGAGACCGCTCACGGACCTATGCAGGTATTACCTTGCTAGATCCAGACTCTAAAGTCACCTATGAGGATGATGAGTATGAGCTCTTCCGTTCACCAACCGATCCAAACAAAAAATACACTTTAGAAGATGCTTTTGCCTTGCAACGGAACCGTTTTGAACACTTGAATGGACGCTTTGTACCAGATGATCAAATTGGCGTGAAGAAACAAGGTGATGATGGTAGCAACGATACTGTTCGTAAAGACCAATACAAATATGCTTTAGGAAACGAAAATGTAATCGATGCCCATGTCTATCAAATCAATCCAAATCTTCCAAAATCATTTGGTGGAACTGTATGGATAGGTATGGGACCTTCACGGAATACCCCTTATGTTCCATTCTATGGAAATGTAAAGGATACTTACGAAGCTTTTAAACCTCAAACAGCTACTTATGATCCAAATTCATGGTATTGGACAGTTTGGCACATTGACCAAATGGCCATCAATAACCAAGATCTCTTTGGAAAATCTATCCAAAATCACTGGAAAGCACTAGAAGAACAGCTCATTATTGAACAAAAAGTGAGTGATGCAAAATACGCTGCCTTGAAAGCTGATGAAGCAGCTGCCAAAGGGGCAGAAGATAAAGTAACTGCTGAAGCAATTGCGCGTTCTGAACGTCTTTTCAAACAATTTAAGCAATATGAAGCGGAGCTTTCAGCTACCTTGAAAGAAGCAGGTAGAACAGATGATCCGTATCGAGCATCTCTCCCAGATGATTATAAGGAACCAACGGACGCGACCACAACAACAGCTCCAAGTACTGAGCCAAGCACGGATGCAACCACGACAACTGAGCCAAGTGTCGAGCCAAGCACTGACGCAACCACAACAACTGAGCAAAGTGTCGAGCCAAGCACTGACGCAACCACGACAACAGCTCAAAGTACCGAGCCAAGCACGGATGCAACTACAACAACAGCTCCAAGTACTGAGCCAAGCACTGACGTAACTACAACAACAACTCCAAGTACCGAGCCAAGCACAGATGCAACTACAACAACAGCTCCAAGTACTGAGCCAAGCACTGACGTAACTACAACAACAACTCCAAGTACCGAGCCAAGCACAGATGCAACTACGACAACAGAGGCAAGTACTGACGCAACCACAACAACAGTTCCAAGTACTGAGCCAAGCAAGAACGAAACCAAGCCAACTCAACCAAGTACTGAGCCAAACAAGGATGTAAACACATCAACTAAGATTGTCCCTGCTCCAACTACAAACAATCGTCCAGTTCTTCCGACGAATTCTTACATTTTAGTAGATCCTCTTACTGGAATCACCCTACAAAACCCAGATTTTGCCCAAGGTGGCTTTAATTTGGCAGTTTCTGTTTTGAAGGACGTCCAAGCTTTGAAAGGTAAAGATTATAAGATTTATGACATTCAGTTGTCAAATCAAAATGGAGCCGTTCATCAATTCAGTCCAACTGTGGTGACAATGCCAGTTGATCCTACTAAAGAAGTAGAATCTGTTGTAGGCATTGGAGAAGATGGCAGGATTGAGACCTACCAGTTCAGCTTAAATGAAGACAAGAGCAAGGTAACCTTCACAACCAATCACTTCTCATCTTATGGAGTTGTCTACAAAACAGCAGCTAAGGTAGAAGAAAAAACAGAAAGCAAGAAATTGCCATCTACTGGACAAACCATTTCAATGGTTGGTATCATCGGCGGTGTCTTGATTAGTGCCCTTGGATTTGCCTTCTATGTAGAAAAACGCAAACAGAACAAAGCTTAAAATATAATTTTTTAAGAAACGAAAAGAGGCCGGACATTTAGTCCGGTCTCTTTGCTTTATAATCGAAAGTCGGGGTGAGGATCTTTTACTCCTCGGTACCTTTTCCTGTTTCTTCTAATTGTTTTCCAAGGTTGATGATGTATTGTTTGAGATCATCTTTAACCTGTGGGTGTTTCAAGGCATAATCAATAGATGTTTTCATGAAACCAAACTTGTCCCCTACATCGTAGCGTCTGCCCTTAAATTCGCGGGCAAATACTCGTTGGGTCTTGTTCAAGGTATCGATGGCATCAGTTAATTGAATTTCATTTCCAGCGCCTGGTTTTTGGTTTTCCAAGATTTGGAAGATTTCTGGAGTTAGCAAGTAACGACCAATAATGGCAAGGTCACTTGGTGCTTCCTCAGGTGACGGTTTTTCGACAAAAGTTTCAACGCTATACAGTCCGTTGATGCCTTCCCCTTGAGGAGCAATGACTCCATAGGCAGAAACCTCTTCATGGGGAACTTTCATGACGGCAATGGTTGAAGCATGTGTCTCGTCATAGTCATTCATCAATTGCTTGGTGAGAGTAGTAGCTGTATCATCTGTGATATCCATGAGGTCATCACCCAGCATTACAACGAAAGGCTCATTCCCAACGAAGGCCTTGGCCTGAAGGACAGCATCTCCAAGGCCACGCGGATGTTTTTGACGAATGAAGTGGAGGCGCATCCCGGTAGTTTCATCGACCAGTTTCAACAGATCATTTTTTCCTTTTTCCTTGAGGTTATACTCAAGTTCGAAGTTTGAGTCGAAGTGGTCTTCGATCGAACGTTTTGACTTACCAGTGACAACGAGAATATCTTCGATGCCAGCCTTAAGGGCTTCTTCAACGATGAATTGGATGGTTGGCTTATCCACGATTGGCAACATTTCTTTGGCCAGGGCTTTGGTTGCAGGTAGGAAACGAGTTCCAAGTCCGGCCGCAGGAATGACTGCTTTTCTAACTTTTGTCATAATAATTCCTTTCTAACTAAAGAATAATTGGTTGTTAATCTAATTGGTAAGGAACGATCCCTTAGTTCCACTCATTTTCTTCTTTAAATTCATTGTTCATCATGAAGTTAATAGCTTCACGAATGTCTTGCCCTTCATAAATCACTTGGTAGATGGCTTGTGTGATCGGCATATAGACGTCAAGCTCTTGGGCCAGTTCGTAGGCAGCCTTAGTGGTGGAAATCCCCCTCGATGATCATGCCCATGTTGGCTTCGATATCTTCTAGTTTTTCACCGCGACCAAGGGCATCCCCAGCTCGCCAGTTCCGAGAGTGGATCGAAGTTCCTGTCACGATCAGGTCTCCAACTCCCGATAGTCCACTATAGGTCAATGGGCTAGCCCCAAGTTTCACTCCTAGACGGGTAATTTCAGCTAGGCCGCGCGTGATGATGGCAGCCTTGGCGTTGTCTCCGAAACCAAGTCCGTGGAGGGCTCCAGCTCCGACTGCGATAATGTTTTTCAAGGCTCCAGCCGTTTCTACCCCGATCACATCTGTGTTGGTATAGAGGCGGAAGTAGTGGTTGCTGAAGAGCTCTTGAACGTAACGAGCTGTTTCTAAATCCTTAGAAGCTGCTGTGATCAAAGTGATATCGCGAACGATGGTTTCTTCGGCGTGACTTGGCCCAGACACGACCACAATCTCGCTACGGAGAGAAGCGGGGATTTCCTCTTCTAAGATCTGAGAAATCCGTTTGTGACTGTTTGGTTCTAAACCTTTGGAAGCGTGCATGACCTTGACAGGATGGTCCAAGAGTTCAGCAACTTGCTTGGCAACGAGTCGTGTTACCTTGGTTGGAACGACAAAGAGGACTGCATCCACACCAGAAAGGGCTTCGTCCAAGTTATGGTAGGCCTTGATTCCTGGATCTAGAAGGACATCCTTAAAGTAGCGTTTGTTGGTATGTTCTTGATTGATTTCGTCGATTTGTTCTGGGACATTTCCCCAGATCCGTACTTCATGGTCATTATCGTGGAGGACTTGAGAAAGAGCAGTTCCCCAAGAACCAGGACCGATGACCGCAACGATTTGTTTATCCATAGCATTCTCCTTCGTGAAGATTTCATTTCTATTTTACCATACAAAAAGGAAAAAAACTCACTTGACATAGGAAGATTTTAAGGGAAAACATCTATGCTATAGGTGATAAAAAATATTTATCAGGCCCTTAAAAAATACATATTAGACGCTCTAAGGGTGGGATGATAAAATAGGGAATAGAAATAACAAAGGAGGGAAGGCCATGTGTAGAACGATTGTTGGAGTCTCTGCCAATCTATGTGCAGTGGATCCAGATGGGAAAAATATCCATTCGTCTGTATCTTGTAAGTTTGCGGAAACCATTAAGCAAGTAGGTGGCCTTCCTATGGTCATCCCAGTGGGGGACCCGTCTTTTGCCAAAGATTATATCGAGACAGTGGACAAGCTCATCCTCAGTGGGGGGCAAAATGTCCATCCTAGCTTTTATGGAGAAGAGATCGCCATCGAGAGTGATGACTACAATCTCGAGCGCGATCAGTTTGAGTTGGCCTTGTTGAAAGAAGCAGTCCGTCAAAACAAGCCGGTCCTAGCTATCTGTCGAGGAGTTCAGTTGGTCAATGTTGCCTTCGGTGGGACTCTCCATCAAGAAGTGGAAGGGCACTGGCAAGGGCTTCCTTTTGGCACTTTCATTCCATTGAGACCAAAAAAGGAAGTGTGGTGGAGCGTCTCTTTGGACAAGCTAGCCAGATCAATTCTGTGCATCGCCAAAGCATCAAGGACTTGGCGCCTAACTTTCGAGTGACAGCCATTGATCCACGCGATCAGACCATTGAAGCCATCGAAGCAGTAGATGGTCATCGCATCATTGGCTTGCAGTGGCATCCAGAGTTCCTGGTAAAAGAAGAAAAAGGCAATCTCGAACTCTTTCGCTATCTGTTACAAGAATTGTAAAGTCTTTAGGATTTTTTAAGGAGAAAGAGGTAAACTAGTCTCATCAACAAAGACCTCCTAACTTTGTTTGATACAGTTTACTTTTTTCATATAATTTCCTGCAAAAGTCTCCTCGGTTGAGGGGGCTTTTGTGTGTTTGTCAGAAAAAATACGAATAGTAGTATAGGGGAGACGCTAGGGAAAAGTGATGGTATAATAGAAGAGATGGAAACTAATTAGAATGAAAGAGGAATCATCATGACAAAAATTCGTGGATTTGAACTTGTATCAAGCTATACCAATCAGGACTTGCTGCCAAAACGGGAGACAGCCCATGCAGCCGGCTACGACTTAAAAGTGGCAGAACGCACAGTCATTGCTCCAGGAGAAATCGTCCTCGTTCCAACTGGGGTCAAGGCCTATATGCAACCGACTGAGGTGCTCTATCTCTATGACCGTTCCTCTAACCCTCGTAAAAAAGGTCTGGTCTTGATCAACTCAGTCGGCGTCATTGATGGAGACTACTATGGCAATCCAGGGAATGAAGGCCATATCTTTGCTCAGATGAAAAACATCACCGACCAAGAAGTCGTCCTTGAAGTTGGCGAACGCGTGGTTCAGGCTGTCTTTGCTCCTTTCTTAATTGCAGATGGAGATGAGGCAGCCGGCGTGCGGACCGGTGGATTTGGGTCAACAGGGCACTAAGATGAAGATTATCTTTGTCCGTCACGGGGAGCCAGATTATAGTATGCTTGATAAACTTGAAAATCCGCAACTCTATAGTGGTTTTGGTCGTGATTTAGCACCATTGACAGGAAAAGGTCGCAGTCTGGCAAAAGAAGTTGCTAAAACTGCATGTTTTGGAAAGGCAGAGATTATTATTTCATCGTCTGTGACGAGGGCTTTAGAAACAGCACATTATATAGCAGTTGAAACAGGATTGGACTTGTTTGTGGAGCCGTTTTTTCATGAGTGGCGTCCAGACATAGATGGCACTAACTCTGATTTAACTAGTGTATTAGTAGCTCATGAATATTATCTAAAACATCAAGGAGCTTTATCTGAAGATTCTCCTTATCGCTATGAAACTGATCTAGAGATGCGTCATCGTTTTTTAACAGCTTTGGAAAAATATAAAAATTATAAAACTATTATCATTGTAACTCACGGAATGCTCATGCGCCAGTTTGTGCCAAATGAGAAGATTGATTTTTGCCAAGTGATTGAATGTGAGATAGAGATATAGAAAGAGGTTTATTATCGCAAAGAAAAAGGCGACATTTGTGTGTCAAAATTGTGCCTATAATTCCCCCAAGTATTTAGGACGCTGTCCAAACTGTGGGTCTTGGTCTTCTTTTGTTGAGGAGGTTGAGGTTGTAGAGGTCAAGAATGCGCGTGTGTCCTTGACGGGGGAGAAAAGACAGAAAGAAGAAATTTGCGACCGGCTTGCTGCTTGTATCTTCTCGTATCTTTGAGAAGCGTCGGGCTTCTTGTTTTACTAATCCAGATTTAAAAGATTTTTTAGAGGAAAACGGTGCTAAAAGCATAGAGTTTATAGGGGTAGATGGCAATGGCTGTGTTAAGACTTCCGTTTTGGCAGCTACCAAGGAGAATTATCAGGTTTCTGTCGATTTGTCTGCTGTCGGAGTTGCCAACCAGAAGAAATTCTCTAAAACACTGAAGCAGTGGCAAGATTGCGGAATCAAGATTGGATAGTTTTATGGGGATCTTAATATGAAAATTATTTTTATCCGTCACGGGGAGCCAAATTACCGTGAGTTAGAGGAGCGTTCCTATACTGGATTCGGGATAGATTTGGCACCCTTATCTGAGAAAGGAAGACAACAAGCTCAGGAACTTTGCAAAAATCCTTTGTTTGGCTCAGCTGATATCCTGGTGTCTTCTGCAGTGACGCGAGCTTTAGAAACGGCTTTTTATGTATCCTGTGCTACTGGCCTTCCTTTGAGGGTAGAGCCATTATTGCATGAATGGCAGGTTTATGAAACAGGTATAGAGAACTTTGAAACAGCTAGATGTCTGTTTTTAGAAAACAAGGGGGAGTTGCTCCCAAATTCTCCTGTTCAATATGAGACAGCTGTAGAGATGAAGTCTCGTTTTCTAGAATGCATGGCTAAGTATCGGGAACATCAAACTGTGGTAGTTGTAGCCCATCGCATGCTCATACGCCAGTTTGTGCCAAATGAGAAGATTGATTTTTGCCAAGTGATTGAGTGTGAGATAGAGATTTAGAAAGAGGTTTATCATCGCAAAGAAAAAAACGACATTTATTTGTCAAAATTGTGCCTACAATTCACCCAAATACCTAGGGCGCTGTCCTAACTGTGGTTCTTGGTCTTCTTTTGTCGAGGAGGTCGAGGTCGCAGAGGTCAAGAATGCACGGGTATCCTTGACGGGTGAAAAGACCAAACCCATGAAATTGGCGGACGTGACTTCTATCAATGTTCACCGGACCAAGACGGAGATGGAGGAATTCAATCGCGTCCTTGGTGGAGGAGTGGTACCAGGAAGTCTTGTCCTTATCGGTGGGGATCCTGGGATTGGGAAATCAACCCTTCTCTTACAAGTGTCGACCCAGTTGTCTCAAGTGGGAACGGTTCTCTACGTCAGTGGAGAGGAGTCGGCTCAGCAGATCAAACTTCGGGCAGAGCGCTTGGGGGATATCGACAGTGAGTTTTATCTCTATGCCGAGACTAATATGCAGAGTGTTCGAGCAGAAGTGGAGCGCATCCAGCCTAACTTCCTCATCATTGACTCGATTCAGACCATTATGTCTCCTGAGATTTCAGGGGTGCAGGGGTCTGTCTCTCAGGTGCGTGAAGTGACGGCAGAGCTCATGCAGCTGGCCAAGACCAATAATATCGCCATCTTTATTGTCGGCCATGTGACCAAGGAGGGAACCTTGGCAGGACCTCGGATGTTGGAGCACATGGTGGATACGGTACTTTATTTTGAGGGGGAACGCCACCACACCTTCCGGATCCTGAGAGCGGTCAAGAACCGCTTTGGTTCCACTAATGAAATCGGGATTTTCGAGATGCAGTCAGGCGGCCTGGTTGAGGTCCTCAATCCCAGTCAGGTCTTTCTAGAAGAACGCTTGGATGGGGCGACTGGCTCTGCCATTGTCGTCACCATGGAAGGCAGCAGACCAATCCTGGCGGAAGTTCAAGCCTTGGTGACACCGACTGTATTTGGCAATGCCAAGCGGACGACAACGGGTCTGGACTTTAATCGGGTTAGCCTCATTATGGCTGTGTTAGAGAAACGTTGCGGACTCCTTCTCCAAAATCAAGATGCCTATCTCAAGTCAGCCGGTGGTGTCAAACTGGACGAACCAGCCATTGACCTAGCCGTAGCGGTGGCCATTGCTTCTAGCTACAAGGAGCTTCCAACCAATCCGCAAGATGCCTTTATCGGTGAGATTGGCTTGACCGGAGAGATTCGCCGAGTGACTCGGATCGAGCAACGGATTAACGAGGCGGCGAAACTTGGTTTTACTAAGATTTATGCACCAAAAAATTCTCTCCAAGGGATCGCGATCCCAGACGGCATTCAAGTGATAGCAGTCTCCACGGTAGGGGAAGTTTTGAAAAAGGTCTTTTCTTAACCAGATCTTGGAATCGTTTGCAAAAAGGTTTTTCCTGTGCTATACTTTTTCTATACTTACTAAACATAGGGGGTTACTTATTTTGCAATTTTTTACAGATAATAATGTGCAGTTCCCTTTGGTCGAGCTATCTCTCAATCAGGGTGAAACTGTCTATATTCAACGGGGGAGTATGGTCTACCATACGCCTAATGTGACCCTCAACACCAAATTAAATGCGAGTGGCTCTGGTGTGGGACGCTTTGTGAAAGCAGTTGGACGGTCAATGGTTTCGGGTGAAAGTACCTTTATCACTCAGGTATTTGCCCAGTCTAATAATGCTTACCTAGCATTGGCACCCGACTCACCAGGTCAGGTGGTGCCACTCTACTTGGGCGAAAAGCAGTATCGATTGAACGATGGTGCCTTCCTTGCACTGGATGGTTCAGCTTTCTATACAATGGAAACCCAATCGATTGGTAAGGCTCTCTTTGGTGGTCAGGGTGGATTCTTCGTCATGACGACCCAAGGTCAAGGGACCCTCTTGGTGAATGCCTACGGCTCAATTAAAAAAATTGAGCTAAACAATCAAGAAATCACCATCGATAATGCCCATGTCGTTGCTTGGAGCCAGTCTTTGGATTATAATATCCATTTGGAAAATGGTTTCTGGCAATCCATCGGAACGGGTGAAGGTGTTGTCAATACCTTTAGAGGGACTGGTGAGATTTATGTTCAAAGTCTCAACCTTCAAACCTTTGCTGGCTTGCTAAATCGTTATTTACCAAGACGATCATAAGATAAGAAAGGAGTGTAGAAGTCGGTTTGCTTTTACTCTCCTTTTTCATGTAGGCTGACAACTGACAATCTGGGAAAAAGATGGTAAGATAGAGTGTAAATAATTTGGCGTTCAAACTATTTTACCAACCAGAAAGGAAGTTCCTAATGTCCTACTTTGAGAATTTTTTAAAAGCCAATCAAGCCTATGTTGAATTGCACGGAGACCTCCATCTCCCAATCAAACCGAAAACGCAAGTGGCCATTGTGACCTGTATGGACTCTCGTCTTCACGTGGCGCCAGCACTGGGGCTTGCTTTGGGAGATGCCCATATTTTGCGGAATGCAGGTGGGCGCGTGACAGAGGACATGATTCGTTCCTTGGTCATCTCACAGCAACAGATGGGGACTCGAGAAATCGTGGTCTTGCACCATACAGACTGTGGAGCGCAAACCTTTGAGAATGAAGGCTTCCGTCAGCATCTGAAGAAGGAACTGGGAGTTGATGTTGGAGACCAAGACTTCCTACCCTTTCAAGATATCTACGAGAGCGTCCGGGAGGATGTCGCTCTCTTAAAAGCCTCGCCACTGATTCCAGACGATGTCATTATCTCAGGAGCTGTCTATGATGTCGATACAGGATTGATCACTGAGGTGTCAGATTAACTTAAACCGTTAGCTTCTCGGCTAACAGTTTTTGTATGCAAAGACGACACTGTGAAACTTGATTGGATTGGTGATGAAAATCAAAGCTATCAAATAGATGGATAGGCTACAAAAAATATTAGTCCAAACTAGGTTTGAAGTATAAAATTATGATAAAATATTAGTTGGAGGAATTTTATGATAAAAAAAGTTTTTAGAGATTTAGTTGTGAAAACGGATTATGCTATTATGTGCGGTATAAGTGCCTATTTGACAATGCTTATGGTAGACCTGTTGAGTGCGACCCCGCAGGATCTGTTTTTAACCCTCGCTCCCTTGTCCATATTAAAAGTGGGAATCTTTTTTGTTGTGGGGGGGGCGTTAATTTGTTCACATGACAAGTTGACAAACTCAGGTATACGTAGTATCACGATGGTTCTCTCTTGTATGACTCTCCTCATAGCTATTTATAAGAGTATGTCCTTCTTTTTATCGCTGGGCTTAATTCTTTTGGCTCTGATTTTGTTTATCGTAGGGATGTTTAATAAAGAGAAGTTGTCCTATTTGTATTTATCGGTCATCTTGTTAGCCATCCCTAGATTATTAACGTTGGGAAGCTCAAATTTTCAAGATCAAGCACTTGGCTTTCACGCTGTTGATCTTTCCAGCACCCGGTTTCTTTCAATCTTCTGGCCGGTCGCTATTGCCTCCATTATCTCAATTGCGTTTATTACTCTCTATCTCAAATTTCCGATCTTTAACTATTTAGAGCGACATAAAAAAATAGTTCGAACAATCGTGTTTTCGTTAGTTCTAGTTTACGTCCTTTATCTTTCTGTTGTAGTGGTTTATAAAGTGAAGACGAATGAGTTGCCAACGTTTGATATTGGGATCTTTTCTCAAATGTTTGAACGGATGAATCACGATTTGACTCCGATAACGACCTTAGAAAGAGATAGAGCGCTCTCTCATTTTGCCATCCATATTTCACCTATCTTTTATCTAATGTTGCCATTCTATAAGCTCTTCCCATATGTAGAGACCTTAGAAATTTTACAGTTGCTCGTAGTCTTTTCAGGGATTATCCCATTGAGATTAATCCTTCGTAAATTACAGTTTTCTAATCTGACGAATACTTTGGCCATCTTATGGTTTATGTTGTTGCCAGTGATGACAACGGCAGGGGGATTCCATCTGCATGAAAACTGCTTTTTAGTCCCATTAGTGTTTTGGGTATTTTATTTCATTATTTCGGAACAAAAATGGAAGATTCTACTAGCTACCATGTTACTATTGTTCGTGAAAGAAGATGCCTTTATCTATGTACTCAGTATGGGCTTATTCTTCCTTTTCCAGAAACGATTTGATCTATCTAAGCAGACAAAAAGATGGCTTCTTTTTACGGAGATTGTCTTGCCTATTGCCTATTTCGTTTTTGCCATGCATCTTCTGAGTGCCTATGGTGAGGGAGGAATGGTTTCACGGTTTGAGGCATTCTTGCTCAATGGGGAAAGCGGGATGTTAATGGTGATTAAAAATCTATTCTTCCATCCAGGATATGTCATTAGTACGTTACTGACTGCTAAAAAATTAGGGTATTTATTCTTGATGTTTGCTCCGGTATGTTTCTTAGGACTACTCCAACGGCGTTGGTCGACTTATTTTCTTGTGATTCCACTGATAGTGATTAACATATTGCCCAATTGGCCCTATCAGTATGATATTGGTTTCCAGTATAGTTATGGAAGTGGTGCTTTAGTTTTCATCATGGCTCTTCTAGCATTAGAGGATCTGAAAGAAAATAATATCTTACAGGAAAAATTGACGGTAGCTATCGTGATAGTAGGAATTATTTTTTCTGGTAGTCTTCTACACCACTTTACTCATAATTGGTCCTTTAATATCGGCTATTACCGTCAAAATAAAGAAATGTTTGATGAAATCCAAAAGACTTTGGGAAGTTTGCCAAAGGAGGCTTCAGTCTTAGCTGAGGGAGCTTATACGTCATCTCTTAGAAACCATAAAAAACTCTTTGATATTTTCTATCACAATGATAAGAAGGCGGATCCGACAATTGATTATATTGTGATTCCTCAATCTCAAAAGGATCAAAATAAAGATTACAATCAATTATTAGCGAGTTATGAAGCCTTAGGATATCGGAAGAGTCAGTATTCGTCCGCTCACGTTTATATTTTAGAAAAGGCAAAGTAAAAAAGCGGATATCTTGAAGGCATATGAAGCTTCTGGCTATAAAGAAAGCTTTTTCTCTACAGAAGACGTTCTTGTGTTAGAGAAGTAATTTGAAGAATTTTTTCTTGATTTTGGAGTAAAATGCAAGTGTCTTGAATGCTGTTACATCACTAATGACATTTGAATAAAGCTGTCGGTTATATGCGGCAGCTTTTTATTATTGAATAGGAGGTTGATACAAGATAAATAGTGAATTTTCTTCCATTTTATAGAGGATAAAAAGGAAAATAGAAAAGGAATTTTTTTGGGTAAAAATTTATAGAATAAAAATAGTTGACTTTCTATCAAACAATAAGTATTATTAAAGTAAAATCCATTTCTATCCACCTTATAAGTAATTAAATATTTGTTAAAAGGTTGGTTTAGTTGAAACGTATAGACTGAGAAAAGTAGGAAGAATTAAATAAAAGAGGAGGATTCATGAATATTAAAAAAACAACCAAGTACTCTTTGTTAGCAATTGGGGTGTTAACAACATTTCAATTAGGCCAGGTAAAAGCCAGTGCGGATTCTTTTGAAAATTCAAATGAAAGTCTTATTAAGAATCAGGATGAAAACCAGCCTGCATTGAATACGACAGTTTCTATTCCAGAATCTGAAACTAGAGCAGTTACAGAGCCAAATCCAGAAGAAAAGCCGGCAGTTGATCAGGGAGATAAGAAATATCCAGCTCCAGCTTTAACGGAAAAGGAAACAAAAAGCTCTGAGGAGGATGCTAAGAACCCTTCGACGGAAGCCTCTTCTTCTGATAAAGATAGTAAAGCCGAAACTTCTCTTAATAAAGAAAGTGAAACAGAAACAAGTCTTAATAAAGATAGTAAAACCGATCCAACTCTTAATAGTGTAGAAAAGAAGGAAGCTCCAACTCCTGCTTCGGTTACACCTTCCGATACAAGTACAAATGAAGCTGAAACGGCAGCAACTCCAACTCCTAAAGTTCGTCGTAGAAGAGCTGCAGCTAGCAATACAAAAGTATACGATGATGCGGATTACGGTAAATATGTAAAAGCAACAGATTTTGGTCTTGATACGACAGGAAAAGTTGAAGCGAGTGAAGCAATCAAAAAGGCGCTCTCTGCGGCCAACGAGGTTGAGGGTGGCGCTTCTGTTATGCTATCAGGGACAGTTTTGCTGAAGAATACCTTGGTTATTGATGAAAACTATGCCAATGTAAAAGGTTTGATTGGTAGTGGTCCAAGTCGTAACAACACAAAAATCTTATTTAATAAGAAGCAAGACGGAGAACACGATCCTGAAACAAACTTGACGGATAACCGTTACGAGTCTGCAGTGCTCATTCAAAATCAGAATAACTTTACTGTAGGTCGTTTAACAGTTGAGCACGCTTATGATTCGTCAGACTACACCAAAGATAATGAGTTTTACCGTAAAGGGAAATCATACTTTGGACGCTCAAACGGTATCTATGTAAATGATTCTTCAAATGTTACGATCAATGATGTTCGTGCTATGAAATTCAACAGAGCTGGTGTCTTCTTTAGTTCAAGTAAGGCAACGGCTCAAGAGTATGATAGCAATGGAAGACCAATCCGTTATAGCAGTATCTCTGAAAAGGTTTCAAACGAAGTCAAGTCTATCGGAGATCCAGATGTTCCAATCATGGACGGTAACAAGGTAACCAATTCTTTCCTTCATAACAACCGTGTTGCGGGTGTTATGTTCGGTTACCAACGTAATTTTGTTGTAGACAACAACATCTTGTCATATAACGGTCATGTGTTGGATGGTGGTACCGGATATGGTGCAGCCTCAATGGCAGGATCTTACAATGATGGTATTACCTATACTGGAAACTATACCAACTACAACTACCGTAAAGGATTGGATATCCATGACGGGAATAAGATCCTCATCGAAAACAACGTCTCACTCGGAGACCGTTTGAATGGTATCGAGGTTTATAACCGTGCTAACCCTATGACAGATGTCATTATTCGTAACAACAAGGTAACACAAGATCCAAACTCTAAGTTGGAAAACGATGATGATGATCCAGCTCGTTACCGTGGTTACACAGCTATTTCTATCCTGACAAACGAGAAAAACCACAAATGGACTAAACCTCTTGATAAAGGTCGTTATGTCATTTCAAATAACACCATTGAAGGTTTAACAAAACCATTTGAAAATGGACAGCTAGGAACGTTTGGGATCCTCTTTAGAAATAACGAAAGCTCAAATGATTATAGCCTGAACATTGAAGGTAATACCATCACTGGTGATTCAACAGACTATATCATCTCTGTTAACAACAACACAGCCCAAGCATCTAGAGGTGTTGAAGGTGGTGGTTCAGGTGACATCACTATTTCAAGAAATAAGATTGAAGTAGACGACATCAAGCAATTACCGATTTACATCAATGACGATACCACCTATGTAGCAAGTGTTATTGACCGTACAACTGGTAAACGTGTAAACAAGGTTACAAAAGTACCATTTACTAAGACTAGAGGAAGCATCAACATTGACAACAATGAGTTGACCGTTTCTAAGATTAAGTCTAGATGGAAAAATGCGGTTGCGATTGAAAGTACAAACGCTGCTTCGATTGATGTCAATAGCAATACCTTCAAGTATAAGGATAATGAACCATGGCAACGTTACGATATTACTCGTAAAACAGATGGAGCAGTTATCAAAGACTTGATGCAAGCCTTCTTTGGTATCAACCGTCTTAACGACACTGTTAAAGTAACAGCAACAGACAACAAATTCATCGCAGACACTCTAAACAAGAATGGTTTCTTTAGACTATATAATGGTGAGTGGGTGAACTTGAATGCCAAGAGTAATAATGTCTTCCTTGGACGTAACACTCTAGATGGCAAGCCATTAGCTCCAGTAGATATCGTTGGTGATAAAACGGTTGAAACACTTCGTACAACAACAACGACAGAGTACATCATCGAAACTCGTGAGACAGATGAACTTCCTATCGGATTTAAAGAAACTGTACAAAAAGGTGTACCTGGTAAGAAAGTTAATGTTTATAAGATTACCAAAGTTGGTAATGCAATTGTAGGTCGTCAGATTGAATCTGAGGAAGTCATTCAAGAGCCTAAGAGAGAAATCGTCTTGATTGGTACAGCGACAGAAACATTTGAAACTGTTACTGAGAAAGAAACTGTTGAATACGAAACAGAAATCAGAACTGACCCAACAAAACCAAAGACTTATCTATTTGAAAATCAAGCTGGTAAGAATGGTTCTATTGAAAAGACTTACCAAATCAGAAAATTGAATGGTAAGGAAGTTGGTAAGACGTTGACGTCTGAAACAGTGATTGACCAACCAGTCAAACGCATTATCACTGTTGGTAGTGCAGTTGAAAGAGTAGAATACACTACTGAGGTCAAGGATGTAGACTTTGAAACAGTTATCGAATACGACTACACGAAACCAAAAGGCTACGAAGAAGTTCGTCAAGAAGGTGAAAAAGGTCGTATTGAAAGCCAATATAAACTTACCTACCTCAATGATGAACTCGTTGATCGTACCTTGGTCAATGAAAACACCCTTAAAGAGAAGAAGAACAAGATCGTTGTTAAAGGTCTAGGTGTTGTTGTATCAATCAGATCCGAAGTTGTTGTCGAAGAAAAAGACTTCAACAAGGTTATCGAAAAAGATGAAACCCAACCAGAAGGCTATAGCAAGATTACTCAAGTCGGATCTCCTGGAACTATCACAACAACTTATGAAGTTACCTATGAGGACGATGTCGAAGTTTCTCGTAAGGAAATCTCAAAAGTTGAGAATCCAAAAGCTGTTGATGAAATCACAGTAATCGGTACTTCTAAGATGACAGAACGTACAGTGGATGAGCAAGTTGATGTTTCATTCAAGACGGTTTATGTCTCTGACAATACACTTCCACCAGGAGAAAGTGTTGTTGATGAAGAAGGAACTCCAGGACAAATTATCCGTACTTTCTTGGTAAGCTATAGAAATGGTAAAGAGATTAGTCGTACCATCGTTTCTGAACACCAGATTACAGAGGCTGTCAACCGTGTCGTTCGTGTCGGAAATGCGACACCTATTGTTGAAACTACTGAGCTTGTAGATGAGACAGAGTCAATCGATTACAATACTTTCAAAGAGTTTTCAGATCAACTTCCTGCAGGGACAACCAAGGTTATCCAGGCAGGTAAGAAGGGTCAGAAAACAAATCGCTACTCTGTAACGAAAGTGAATGGAGAAGAGACATCTCGTACATTTGTAGAATCTAATATCACTACAGATCCAGTGGATGAGATCATCCAAGTCGGAACTCGTGTCAAAGAAATTAGAGAAGCAAGCGAGACAAGCCCAATTCCATTTACGGTCAAGGTTCGTAAAGACACTACGAAGCCAATCGGCTACCGAGTGACTGAGGTAGAAGGTCAAGACGGTGAGAAGTCAGACCTCTATAAAGTAACCTACATCAATGGCACTGAAACAAAACGTGAACATCTTAAGACAACAGTCGTTAAAGAAGCTGTTGACAAGGTGATTGTCGAAGGTGCTGGAGTAGAACGTGCCCTCTTTGAAATTCAAGAAGATAAGATTACAAGCACAACTGAGTATCGAAATGATGACACTCTGCCAGAAGGCGAAACGAAGATTTCTCAAGTTGGTGAAGAAGGCCTCCTTCGTAAGACGATTGAAAAACGATACTTCAATGACGAGTTGCGTTCTACGAAATTAGTAGACAGCAAATTGATCAAAGAAGCAACTCCAACGATCATCTTAGTAGGTACAAAACATGTACCAACTATCAAGGTAGAACAGGATACTCAAACTGAGAAGATTGCTTATAAGACTCAAAATATCGAAGATCCAGATCTACCAAAAGGTGAGACTAAGGTGGTCCAAGTAGGCCGAACTGGTCTTATTGAAAAAATCTACCAACTAACCTACAAAGACGGCGTCTTGATTAAGACAGACTTGATTAGTAGTAAGGAAATTCAGAAAGTCCAAGACGAGATCATCCATATTGGTACGCAAGTCACTGAAATCAAAGAAATCAACACTACAAGTCCAATTCCTTACAATGTCATTATTCGTAAGGACAAGACCAAGCCAGTTGGTTACAGCCTTGTTGAAGTTGAGGGCCAAGAAGGAACTCAAACAGACTTCTATCAAGTAACTTACGTCAATGGTAAGGAAACGAAGCGTGAACACCTTAGAACAGTGATCACTGCTCAGCCTGTCAATAAAGTCTTAGTTGAAGGTTCTGGAATCGAGCGTATAATGTTCGAAATTCAGGAAGAGCGAATCACAAGTCCAACTGAGTTCCGTAATGATGACACTCTTCCAGAGGGTGAAACAAATCATCCAAGAAGGTCAAGATGGACTGATCCGTAAGACGATCGAGAAGCAATACTTCAATGACGAAGAACGTTCTTCAAAACTAATCGAAAGTAAAACTGTTAGAGAAGCAGTTCCAACCATCATTTTAGTTGGGACAAAACATGTTCCAAATGTTAAAGTGAAGCAGGAAACGCGAACTGAAGAGACTAACTTTAGAACAGTTACCGTTATTGATGAAAACATTCCAAAGGGTGAACGTAAGCTTGTTCAAGAAGGTCGTGCTGGCTTAGTAGAAAAAATTTATCAGCTAACTTATAAAGATGGCGTCTTAGTCAAGACGGACTTGATTAGCGTCAAAGAGTTGCGTCCAGCACTCGAACAGATTATCCATATCGGTTCTCAAGTTACTGAAACCAAGGAGATCAGCTTAACAAGTGGAATTCCATACAACACCATCGTTCGGGAAGATAAGTCTAAACCTGTGACCTATCGTTTGGTCGAAGTAGAAGGCCAAGAAGGAATTCAAACAGACTATTACCAAGTAACCTATGTCAATGGTAAAGAAACTCAACGTGAGCATCTAAGAACTGTTATCACGACTCAACCTGTCAACCAAGTTGTTGTAGTAGGTGCTGGAGTTGAGCGTACAGTCTTGGTGACTGAGGATGAGGTCATTACTCATCAGACAGAATATCGCAATGACGAAAGCTTAGCAGAAGGTGAAACTAGAGTCTTCCAAGAAGGCCAAGATGGACTGATCCATAAGACTTTTGAAAAATACTACTTCAATGATGAAGAACGTTCTTCTACCTTAGTAGATACCAAGGTTATCCGAAAAGCAGTAAATCGTGTTATTTTGGTAGGGACAAAACGAATTCCTACGATTACAACAGAGGAGCTAATTGAGGTTGAAGTTGTCGCTTTTGAAAAGCACATCCTTGAAAATCCTAATAAAGCAGAAGGGACAGTCGCCCTCTTGCAAGAAGGAAAAACAGGTAAGCGCCAATACAAATACCGCTTAACTATTCAAGATGGTCGTATCATCAAGAAGGAATTAATCCAAGTGACATTGATCGAAGAGCCTATTCATGAAATTACTGAACTTGGTACAAAAGTAGTGAAGAAGGGCGAGAAAAACGACCAACCTCAGGCTCAACCTGGTAATAAAGTTGAGGAGCTCAATCATGTTTCAACGAAACCAAAAGTTGAGTCTATAATAAATAGCCAAAAAGATAGTGGGGAAATTCAAGAAAATCGATTGCCAAATACAGGTACAGAAGAGAGCTGGATCCTTTCTATCCTAGGCTTCATCTTATCAATTATCACTTTTCGTTTCTTCAATCGACAAAAAGATGAACGATAAGTGAAAAAAGATAAAAATTACTTTGCAAATTGAAACAATTATGTTACAATGATAAAAAATTAATAAATAAGGAGTTTATTATGCAAACCACGAAAACGAGCATTAAGCGAGTTTTAGCGTTTTTTAGTGTACTAGTTTTGGCTTTGACAGTCGTAACAACAATTTTTGCTGACGAAGTTACAAACTATACCAACAACACGACTATTACCCTCAATGGTAAACCTATTACTGCTGATACTAAAGTAGGTAGAGGTCAAGCCATGGAAGCTACAAACAGCATTACTTTCCCAGATTCTCAAGCAATCAAGGCAGGAGATACACTTGTTCTTGACTTGCCAAAAGAATTGAACTGGCCAGTTAAGTCAGAATTCCCAATCAAAAACGGATCTGACATCGTTGGTAATGCAGTCGCTGATCCAGCTACTGGTAAAACAACAGTAACGTTCACCGACTATTTCTCTAAAAATCCTAATAACAAGAGAATGTCATTGAAATACGATATCGTTGTAAATGCTTCTACTGTTACTGAGCCTGGTAAAAAGACCTTCAAGTATGGTGAGCAAACATATAATTTGACTTACGAGCCAGATTCTACTGCGATTGGTCAATACGAGTACAAGTATGGATACCAAGACCCACAAAATCCAAAACGTATCAAGTGGAAAGTTATCTTGAACGCTGGTCAAGATAAATTGAACAAGATGGTTATCACAGATGAGCTTGCTGACGGCCAAGTATTGGTAGAAGGAAGCCTTCGTGCCGTTCGTTATGCAACTCAACCTAAAGCTATCGAAAGCGAAGAACAACTTACAAAACTTGACCCAACTGACAACTTCTCTAAGAAAGCTGTGTATACTAAGAATGCTTCAGGTCAAATCACTGGTTTCACTATCAACTTTGGTGACAACTGGAACTGGCCAATGTACTTGGAGTACACTACTGAGTTGACTGAAGCTAAGAAAAAAGGTGATGTAGTTAATAACACCATCAAGTGGAAAGCTGAAAACTTCCCTAACGAACGTAGCTACCCTGCTAAGACAGTCATCTACACTGCGTCTGGTGAAGGTGAAGGGGAAACTACAACAACTACTACAACAACAACCACTACAACTACAACTACAACAACTACAACCACAACAGAGGAACCTACAACTACAACAACCACTACAACAACAGAGGAACCTACAACTACAACAACTACTACAACAACAGAGGAACCTACAACTACAACAACTACCACAACAACAGAGGAACCTACAACTACAACAACTACCACAACAACAGAGGAACCTACAACTACCACAACTACCACAACAACAGAGGAACCTACAACTACAACAACTACCACAACAGAGGAACCTACAACTACAACAACTACCACAACAGAGGAACCTACAACCACCACAACTACCACAACAGAGGAATCTACAACCACAACTACCACAACAGAGGAATCTACAACCACTACAACTACAACAACAGAGGAATCTACAACCACAACTACCACAACAGAGGAATCTACAACCACAACTACCACAACAGAGGAATCTACAACCACCACAACTACCACAACTGAGGAACCTACAACACCTCCTTCATCAAGTGAAGAAGAACCTAGAACGACCACGACCACAACCGAGGAACCTACAACACCTCCTTCATCAAGTGAAGAAGAAACTAGAACGACCACGACCACAACTGAGGAACCTACAACTCCTGTAGATCCGAATAACCATGGTGCAGGTGAAGGTGATGGTGAAACCACTACAACAACCACCACAACTACAACACCAGGAAACCCTGGCGGAAAACGTGGTACAACCACAACCACCACAACTACAACACCAGGAAACCCTGGCGGAAATGCAGATGGTAACGGTGATGGACGTAAAACCCTTCTCCCAAGTACAGGTGAAGTCGTAGCAACTGGCCTAGTATTCTCAGGAGTACTTGTCCTATCAGGTGCTATTGTAATGAAACGTAAAATGTCTAAATAATAGAAAAAGAGTTTCCGTATAAAGGAGAGAGCGAAAGCTCTCTCTTTTTTGGAAATAGAGTAGATGGAGAATAGAGATGAAATTATCGATACTCATTACATTATTGAACGAGGAGTTGGTCCTATCTCAAACGCATGCCGCTATATCTGGTCAATTGGAGCAAATGCTTGGGAAGGAATTAACCGACTATGAGATTCTCTATGTCGATGATGGAAGTAGTGATAAAACATTTGAACTCATTACAGCCATTGCGGAAGAGAATCCTCATGTAAAATATATTCGATTTAGTCGTAATTTTGGCCGTGAGAGTGGCATTTTAGCAGGCTTCAAGTATGCAAGTGGTGATGCTGTGATGGTAATGGATGGAGATTTACAACATCCGCCTTATCTGATCCCCCTCTTTTTAGAAGCCTATAATGAAGGCTATGATATCGTCAGTGGCCAACGAACTCGAGAAGGGGAGTCCTTTATCGGAAGTACCTTCGCTCGAATGTTCTATTTCTTGTCCAATCGGTCGATGGATGTTAAGCTGACGGATGGAAAATCCGAGTTGAGACTCCTTAGTCGTAAAGCAATTGATGCGTTTGTGTCTATGCCAGAATACAATCGTTTCAATAAGGGCTTGTATGAATGGATTGGCTTCAAAGAGAAGGTAATTCCTTATAAAAACGAAATCCGTAAAGCTGGAAAGAGTAAGTTTGGTTTTAAAAAATCAATGAACTATGCAATTCAAGGGATTATTTCATTTAATGATCGTCCCCTTCGTGTTTGTATTCAGTTTGGATTTATCTGCTTGGGACTTGCTATCTTGTATCTTGCTATTGAAATGATGAAGTACATTTTCGCACCAGGGAATTATGTGAGTGGCTATTTTACAACCATCGCTGCGATCATTCTATTTAGTGGTGTTCAATTAATATTTATCGGTATTCTTGGGGAATACATTGGAAAAATTTATTATGAAGTGAAGCGTCGTCCTCATTTCATTATTGAAGATACCAATATTGAACAAGCCAATGAGAATAAGATAGGATAATTAGTATAGGAGATAAAAATGTTAATTTGGTTCATGCGCTTGAAAGATCTTTGGAAAAAGAATCCCAAGAAGTTTTTATATGCTTTTAGCGCTTTACTCCCAATGACAATTATGCTTGTTGTTTGGGCCTTCATGGGATCATATCCTTTTGGGACCAAAAGTTTGATGGCAGTTGACTTTGGTCAACAATACATCAGTTTCTTTGGTTTATTGAAAAATGCGGTTCTCACTGGTGATCTCTCAAGTTTGAGTTATTCGTTTACTAAGTCTCTTGGTGGAGATATGATTGGGGTCCTCGGATATTATTTAATGAGTCCCTTCAATATCATTTATATTTTGACACCACTTAAGCACTTTGGTTTTGCGGTGTTTTTGACAATTTGGCTCCGTTATGGCGCAATAGGAATGGCATTCGCCTTTCTTCTTATCAAGCGCTATAAAGGATTAGAGAAAAGAAAATGGTTAGTACCGCTATTTTCGACAGCATATGCCCTTTCAGGGATGTTGGTTTCTTATCAAATGAACGTCATTTTTTATGACGCTATGATCATGCTGCCGATTGTCATTGTTTATTTGGAAGAATTATTAGATGGTGGAGCCCCTTACCGTTATTCTTTTGCATTGGGTCTGACCGTCCTACTTCAATTTTACATGGGGTACATGATTTCGATCTTTGTTGCTCTGTATGCTTGCTTCTATGTATCTCCTAGATTGATGATTGAAGGGGATCTTAAAGCGAAGATCAAAAACTTTATTGAACCTTTATTACAGGCTGTCATTTATTCTATTATTGGGATTGGGACAGCAGCAATCCTAATCCTTCCTGTATTCTTCAATTTGGTAGAAAGTAAAGGTCAAGTTGGTGGAGGGATGACCTTCTCCTTAGCCTTCCAGATTAATCCATTGGATATTCTTGCTAAGATGGTGATTGGTGGCTTTGATACGACCTCTGGTTGGTCTGCAGGACCAAATTTACCAAATATCTATATCGGAGCGTTTGGTTTTCTTGGCTTTGTTCTCTACTTTCTCTCTAAGAATGTTTCAAAAGTTAAGAAATGGGCTGCTGGGATTGTTACCCTTATATTCTTGACATCATTCGTCAATGAGTTTGTAAGTAAGATTTGGCATATGGGGCAAAACCCTGCTGGTTTCTTCTTCCGTTTTTCTTGGTTATTCTCATTCTTCATGTTGGTATTGGCTTACCAAGTAATGAAAGAGAAAGTAGTTATCTCTAAGTTAACTAATCTAGTCATTACACTTGGTTTGCTTCTAGCTGCTATCTACATCCATTCAAATAGCTATACCTTTATTTCGAAAATTCAACCAAAAGCAGTAACATCCTATTTCTCAAGATACTCAATTCTTCACCTACTAGGCCTTGTGGCTGTTGCTTGCTTTGGTTTCTATACCTACTGGGAAAAATCAAAGAGCAATCAACGAGAGAAAATCCTTCGAATTGGAGCTACTACTCTTTTCTTAGTAATTGCAGGATTCTTGTTGAAACAAGGCTATCTATTCTCACAATTAAGTCTTACAGCGATAATCTATCTGCTTCTATTGCTTCTAATAAATTCTAAACTGTCACGTATTTCAGTAGTCATTGTGTCAGCTTTGAGTATCTTTGAATTTGGATATAATGCATACCTTTCTCAGGTTACTCTGGGTTATGACGACGTCAATAAATTTTCAGACGCAGCTGTTTCAGTGAAACGCGTGACAGATAATATTCAAGAAAATGCAGACGAAGAATTTTATCGGATTGCAACGACTTTTGCATATTCACGGACGGTACCTTCTTTAGTATCTTATCCTGGCTTAAGTACCTTTAGTTCGAGTTTGGAAAGAAGCACCATGGATCACTTTGCTTTAATGGGGGATCTAGGTGTCAATGCTGCTACCGAATATACAAATGGGACACCTCTAACAGATGCCTTGTATGGGGTTCGATATTATATGACGGTGAAAGATTTTGATCCAAAAGAAATGGAAGCAAATCCAGAAAAGATGTACTTCCATCGTTTTACAAATCGTTTTGATTTAGAGCGCTATTATACAGAAAAAGTATATGAAGACAAGCGATTCCTTGTCTATAAGAATCCAAATTCCTTCCCTCTTGGATATGGAACAAATGCCCTGGTTAAAAATATAAAATTTGGAGTGAACAATGCTATCGCAAACCAAAATATTATTTTGAACTCAATGGAAGGGCATCAAAAGAAAACGAGTGATTATTATGACTACTTTAAGCCCTTAGCTTTTAGTGCCATTGAAACGGAGAATGTCATTGAAGAAAAAGTAGATAAGAACACTGGGGAGGCAATCTATAAAAGAGCAGATTCTTCTAAAGAGGCCATCATTCGATATAAGCTAGTGCCACGTTCAAACTATACTTATTACTTTTTCACACCAGCGGGGTTGATTCCAAAACAAGATTACTCAGTTTTAGTGAAAGGGAAATGGTTGCCTAATAATAAAACATTCACTCAAAGACAACTTTGGCAACTAACTGATAATACTGAAAATCAAGAAACTGTGATTGAGTTTCGATTTAGAACTGATAAAATTGATATGAGTCATGCAGGGGTCTATCGTGCAGATCTTGATCAAATTCAAAAAGTATTAGATAATCGTAAGAAACAAGGTTTAGAAGTAACCAAATTTTCAAATACCCATATTGTCGGTAATGTAAATATTACGGATGATAGTAAATTTATGATGACTTCAATCCCATATAGCGACGGATGGAAGGTCAAAGTAGATGGGAAATTTGTCCAAACTGAAAAATCTTGGAATGCTTTCTTATCCTTCCCAATCACAAAAGGGAAGCATAAGATTGAGTTCGTCTTTAAGAAAAAAGGATTTATCCTTGGTAGCTTATTATCAATCGTTTCAATTGCATCCTTAGTGATTATCATGAAACGTTCGAAAGAAACGGTCTAAGTATGTAGGTCTAATATCCTTTAAAAAAGTTGAGATGTATTCTCAACTTTTTTTCTTTTGAGTGGAATGCACTTGTCAAAATGGAAAGGAAAAATAAGTGATGTAAAAGATTTCTGAAAGGGGCTAAATGCCTTAACTTGATAGCCGAAAGTTCCATCATCAATAAAAGGAGATCCACCACATTCGAAGATAGTAAAAAATCGTACCAAGTGGGAAATAAAGTGACAATTTTGTGAAAACTATTGCAATATGACTAAGATTATGTAAAATAAATAGTCAAAAATAGCCAAAATTGTAAAATTTGTTGACGGAAAGCTACTTCTTTGTTACTATTCAATGTGTATCAAAGAAAAAATTAATATGAAAAAGGAGATACAACAAATGAAGGAATTGTTTAATAGGCGCCAGCGCTTTTCTTTAAGAAAATATAGCATTGGTGTTTGTTCTGTATTGCTAGGGACAGCACTTTTTGCTGTCGGAGCGCCGTCAGTAGCTGCGGATGAAGCTGTTTCTACTTCTCAACCACGTGAAGTGGTCGCAGTATCAAGTCCCCAAGCTGAAGAATCTCAGCTAGCTCCAGCAAGTACCAACGCTGAAGGAGCAGAGGCCCCTAAAGATACTGCTGTGAGCGCTCCAGTTGCTGAAGAAAAAGCAGTTGAAGCTACATCAGCAGCAACTGAAACTCCAGTAGCAACTGCAGAAAAAGCTGAGGAAACAAAACCATCTACAGATGAAGTTGCTAAACCAGAGGCTACTAAGGAAGAAGCAAAACCAGAAGAAAAATCTGAAGAAGCTAAACCAGCAGTAGAAGAAGCCACTAAACCAGCAACAACTGAAGCAAAACCAGCTACAGATGAGTCAAATAAACCTAAAGTTCGTAACCGTCGTGCTGTTACTAACGAAGCTGTAACTGGGGACCACAACTCTAACCCAGTAGCGGTAAGCACTTACTTAAAAGATGGGGAAAAAGTAACTCCAGAAATCAAAGATGCTAATGGTGCAACTGTAAGCTCTCAAACGGTACCAGCTGGTTACTCAGCTAAAGAAGGAGATTGGTACACATACGCTATCTGGGATTTAACTAAATTCAATGAACGTTATGGTACAAAATACTATGCTCGTGCTTATAAGAGATTTGATGAGTCTACTGATACCACTGTTGAATTAATCGATAAAACGACTGGGAATGTACTAGAAACTAGAACTATTACTTCATCTAGTGGTGTTCAAAAATTCACTACTACCACAGCTGCATCTAATAGTCAATTAACCTTCCAAGTGGATTATAAATCAGGTACTGCTGAAAAAGGTAAAACTACTCAACCATTTATTCAAAATGGTTATGAAGTTGGAAAGAGTATAACAGATTTAGTTGCTGCTGGACACAAACTTACGCCAGCAGAGCAAACACTTTATACTGCGGTTTATAATGCTCGTACTACAACAGATGTTCTAAACGTTGTTGAACCAGCTTACAATGGCCGTACAATTACTGATTCAAACGCTAAAATACCAGAAACAATTAATAAAACAACTTACTATAAAGTAGTTGATAAAAATAACCCTACTTTCAACGCTAATAAAACGGATAAAACTGTTCAAGATTATAAAGAAAATGGTAATGAAGTAGACTTAGCTAGATATACACTTAAAGCTGAAGAAGGACAAAGATTCACAGCATCTGGTGAGCGCCAATTTGATGGATATAAATTGTACCAAACAGCTAATGCAAATGATCAATCAGGCTTTGTAAATCGTCCTTATACTATCGGTTCTAAATTCATAGATGCGGACCGATACGGTATCAAACGTATCAAAGAAGTTGTTGGAGAAGACGGTTCAGTAGTTATTCGTGTTTACTTATTAGATCCAAGACAACAAAGCAAGCGTTCTGATGGTTCATTAAGTACTGATGGCTACATGTTGATAGCAGAAACGAAACCTATTAAACCAGGTGAACATAATACACAAGAATTAGTTGTCAAGAAATCACCTCTTAATACAATTGCATACACTGGTTCTGATGGAGTTAACCATCCAAATGGTAAGAAATCGCATTTGACTTCCAAAAAGCTGCAGGATATACTCCATATAAAACAGTATTCGTACCATTCTTAGGAGACGGGATTGGACACGGTTCAGCTAACGCACAATTAGAACGTGGAGTTGGTGGTATCGGTACAAACGTTGACTTGCTTAACACTTTGACACCGTATAAACAACCGGTCTACTACTATGTCAAACAAGAGCCAGCTGAAGTAACTCCAGAAGTTGAAAAACAATTGGAAGGACGTGTATTAGCAAACGGTGAGTTCACATTCAAGCTAAAAGAAGTACAACCAAATAAGTCACTTCCTTCATATGAAGAAACTGTTACGAACAAAGCAGACGGTAAAGCTACATTCAGCAAATTAACATTTAACAAAGTGGGAACTTACACTTACACCATCACTGAGACTCCAGGTTCAGATGCAAACGTTGAATACGATGCAATGACAGTTACTATGACTGTTACTGTTACGGAGAACGCTCAAGGTGATTTACAAGCTGCAGTGAAATACAGTGCTGAAGGTGGATTCAAGTCAAGTGCTGATGATAAAATCTTCAACAACTACGTTGTAGCACCAGTTAAACTAAATTCGACTTCACTAAGAAATTAGCTGGACGTGAACTGAAAGACGGAGAATTCAAATTCGTTCTTAAAGATGCAAACGGACAAGAAGTTGAAACTGTAACGAACAAAGCAGACGGAACTGTTACATTCTCAGAATTAACATTTGACAACTCTAAAGTTGGAACTCACACTTATACTGTAGAAGAAGTTATCCCTGCAGCTAAAGAAGCTGGAATGGTATACGATACTATGAAAGCTACTATCACTGTAGAAGTTGCTAAAAATGGTCACACATTAACAACAGTAACTAACGTAGTTTCTGCTGGTGGGGTAGACGCTAATGGCAAAGCAACTGATGGAACAGCGGATAAAGAGTTCAATAACAAAATAACTCCTCCAGAAACACCTGTATTCCAACCAGAAAAATTCGTCCTTAACAAAGAAAAATTTGATATTACTGGTTCAAAACTCGTTGACGATGATCATGAGTTGACAGATGAGTATACAGAAACAAATGCTAACCCATATGTTGATGATACAAACAACAATGAAGCAGAAAACATCAATACGAAAACTGTTGAACGCGGTGATAAATTAGTTTACCAAGTATGGTTGGACACTAAGAATTTCACTGACAAGAACAACATCCAATCTGTAGGTATCTCTGATACATACGAAGCAAATAAATTGACTGTTAACGCTACTGACATCAAGGCTTATGACAGCGTAACTGGTGAAGATGTAACATCTAAATTTGATATTACAGTAGCTAACGGAGTCATTACAGCTACATCTAAAGCTTCTATGAACAAATCTTTAGGTGATGCAGAAAATACTCAAGTTATTGATACTACTAAATTTGCATTTGGACGTTACTACAAATTTGATATTCCAGCAACAGTTAAAGCAGACGTTGCAGGTGGAGTAGACATCGAAAACAAAGCCAACCAAATCGTTCACGTTTACAACCCAGTAAGCAAATCTGTTGAAACTCCAGAAAAACCAACTCAAAAACGTGTGAACAGTGTACCTATCACTGTAGAATTCAACTTCACGAAACGTTTGGAAGGTCGTGAGCTTAAGCGAACGAATTTAGCTTCGTACTGAAAGATTCAACTGGCAAAGAAATTCAAACGGTTAAGAATGATGCGGCAGGAAACGTTAAGTTCTCAGCACTTAAATTCAAAAAAGGTGAAGAAGGAGCTCACAAATATACTGTTGAAGAGGTAGCAGGAACAGACACAACTGTAACATATGATACTATGAAAGCAGAAGTCACTGTAACAGTATCACACGATGGAACAGCGAAAGCATTGGTTGCTAACGTAACTGAACCAGCTGATAAAGAGTTCAACAATACAGTAACTCCTCCAACAGAACCTAAGTTCCAACCAGAGAAGTATGTGTTGAATGAAGAGAAATACTCAATCACTGAAAACAAACTTCTTGATGATGATGCTGAGTTGACTGATAAATATGGTGAAACAAATACAAACCCATATGTAGATGGAACTTCAAACAACGAAGCAGAAAACATCAATACCAAAACTGTTAACCGCGGAGATAAGATCTACTACCAAGTATGGTTGGATACAACTAAATTCTCATCAACTAACAAAGAAAACGTTCAATCAGTAGGAATCACTGATGACTTCGATGAAACGAAGGTTGACGTAGATGCTTCAACGATCAAAGCCTACGACTCAATAAGTGGAGCAGATGTAACAGACAAGTTCGACATCAAGGTTGAAAATGGTGTGATGACTGCAACTCTTAAAGCTGGCTTAACGAAGTCATTGGGTGACGCAGAAAATACTCAAATCATTGACACAACAAAATTTGCATTTGAACGTTACTACAAATTTGATATCCCAGCGACTGTTAAAGCAGATGTTGCAGGTGGAGTAGACATCGAAAACACTGCGGCTCAAGTAGTCAACTACTACAATCCAGTAAGCAAGAAAGTTGAAAAACCAAGCAAACCAACTGAGAAACGTGTAAACTCTGTACCAATCTCAGTTGAATTTAACTTCACGAAACGTCTAGAAGGACGTGAATTGAAAGCGAACGAATTCAGCTTCGTATTGAAAGACTCAACTGGTAAAGAAGTTGAATCTGTAACCAACGACAAAGATGGTAATGTGAAGTTCTCAGCTCTTACATTCAAGAAGGGCCAAGAAGGCGTACACAACTACACTGTTGAAGAGGTTGCAGGAACTGATGCTACTGTGACATACGACACAATGAAAGCAACTGTAACCATCACAGTTTCACACAATGGTACAGCTAAAGCTTTAGTAGCTAAACTTGGAGACATCGCTGATAAAGAGTTCAACAACCGTGTAACTCCACCAGAAGAACCTAAGTTCCAACCAGAGAAATACGTTGTTTCTGAAGAGAAATTTGATATCACTGGTGACAAGCTCGTTGATGATGATAAAGAATTGGCAGACAAGTATGCAGATACAAATACCAATCCATATGCGGATGATGCATCAAACAACGAAGCTCAAAACTTGAATACCAAGACTGTTAAACGTGGTGACAAGTTGGTTTACCAAGTATGGTTGGATACAACTCAATTCGACGCAGCTAACAAGGATAACATCCAGTCAGTAGGAATCTCAGATGACTATGATGAAGCGAAATTGGACCTTGATGCTACTAAGATTAAAGCTTACGATTCAGTAACTGGCGATGATGTAACAGATAAATTCGATATCACAGTTGAAGGTGGAGTGATCACTGCAACTCTTAAAGCTGGCTTCACGAAGTCATTGGGTGATGCAGAAAACACTCAAATCATCGATACAACTAAGTTCGCATTTGGACGTTACTACAAGTTCGACATTCCAACAACAGTGAAAGCTGATGTTCCTGGCGGAGTAGATATCGAAAATACTGCGGCTCAAGTTGTTAACTACTACAACCCAACGACTAAGAAAGTTGAAAAACCAAGCAAACCAACTGAAAAACGTGTCAACAACGTTCCAGTTGAAGTGGAATTCAATTTCACAAAACGTTTAGAAGGTCGTGAACTTCAAGCCAACGAATTCAGCTTTGTGCTTAAAGATTCAGAAGGTAAGACTCTTGAAACTGTAAGCAATGATGCTTCTGGTAACGTTAAGTTCTCTAAACTTGAGTTCAAGAAAGGCCAAGAAGGTGTTCATAACTATACAGTAGAAGAAGTGAAGGGTACTGATGCAACCGTTACATACGACACAATGAAAGCGAATGTAACAGTCACTGTATCACACGACGGAACAGCTAAAGTTCTGATCGCGAAAGTTGGCGACATTGCGGATAAAGAATTTAACAACCGTGTAACTCCTCCAGAAGAGCCTAAGTTCCAGCCAGAGAAATATGTTGTTTCTGAAGAGAAATACGATATCACTGGTGACAAGCTCGTTGATGATGACAAAGAATTGGCAGACAAGTACGCAGATACAAATACCAATCCATATGCGGACGATGCATCAAACAACGAAGCAGAAAACTTGAATACGAAGACTGTGAAACCTGGTGCTAAATTGGTTTACCAAGTATGGCTTGATACAACTAAATTTGACGCAAACAACAAGGACAATATCCAATCAGTAGGAATCTCTGATGACTATGATGAAGCGAAATTGGAACTTGATGCTACTAAGATCAAAGCCTACGATTCAGTAACAGGTGATGATGTAACAGCTAAATTTGATATTACAGTTAATAACGGAGTCATTACTGCAACTCTTAAAGCTGGCTTCACGAAGTCACTTGGCGATGCGGACAACACTCAAGTTATAGACACAACTAAATTCACATTTGGACGTTACTACAAGTTTGACATTCCAACAACAGTTAAACAATCAGTTGCAGCTGGTGTAGATATCGAAAACACTGCGGCTCAAGTAGTCAACTACTACAACCCAACCACTAAGAAAGTTGAAAAACCAAGCAAACCAACTGAAAAACGTGTCAACAACGTACCGGTTTCAATTGAGTTCAACTTTACTAAGAAGTTGGAAGGACGTGAACTTCAAGCTAACGAATTCAGCTTCGTTCTTAAAGATTCAGAAGGTAATACTCTTGAAACTGTGACGAACGATGCAGCTGGTAACGTTAAGTTCTCAGCTCTTGAATTCAAGAAAGGTCAAGAAGGCGTTCACAACTACACAGTAGAAGAAGTTAAAGGCACAGACGCAACCGTTACATACGACACAATGAAAGCGAATGTAACAGTTACAGTGAAACACGATGGAACAGCTAAAGTTCTGATCGCAACTGTAGGCGAAATTGCGGATAAAGAATTTAACAACCGTGTCACTCCTCCAGAAGAACCTAATTTCCAACCAGAGAAATATGTCTTGAATGAAGAGAAATTCTCAATCACTGATAACAAGCTTCTTGATGATGATGCTGAGTTGACTGATAAATATGGAGAAACAAATACAAATCCATATGTAGATCAAGCTAACAACAATGAAGCTCAAACATCAATACCAAGACTGTTAAACGTGGTCAAAAACTTTACTATCAAGTATGGTTGGATACAACTAAATTTGACGTAGCTAACAAAGATAACGTTCAAACTGTAGGAATCACTGATGACTTTGATGAAACAAAAGTTGATGTAGATGCTTCTGCTATCAAGGCTTACGATTCAGTAACAGGAGCAGACGTAACAGCTAAATTCGTTATCACAGTTGAAGGTGGAGTGATCACTGCAACTCTTAAAGCTGGCTTCACTAAGTCACTTGGCGATGCGGACAACACTCAAATCATCGATACAACTAAATTCGAATTTGGACGTTACTACAAGTTTGATATCCCAGCGACTGTTAAAGCAGATGTTGCAGGTGGAGTAGACATCGAAAACACTGCGGCTCAAGTAGTCAACTACTACAACCCAACTTCTAAGACAGTTGAAAAACCAAGTAAACCAACTGAAAAACGTGTCAACAACGTACCGGTTTCAATTGAATTTAACTTTACTAAGAAGTTGGAAGGTCGTGAACTTCAAGCCAACGAATTCAGCTTCGTTCTTAAGAACGCATCAGGTGAAGTTGTTGAAACTGTAAGCAATGATGCATCTGGTAACGTTAAGTTCTCAGCTCTTGAATTCAAGAAGGGCCAAGAAGGGACTCATACTTACACAGTTGAAGAAGTGAAGGGTACTGATGGAACTGTAGCATACGATACGATGAAGGCAACAGTAACTGTGGAAGTTAAACATGACGGAACAGCTAAAGCTCTCATTACTGACGTAACAGAACCAGCAGATAAAGAGTTTAACAACAAGGTAACTCCACCAGAAACTCCAGAATTCAACCCAGAGAAATACATTCTTAATGAAGAGAAATTCGATATCACTGGCAACAAACTTCTGGATGATGATAAAGAATTGGCAGATAAGGTTGCTGATACGAATGCAAATCCTTATGTTGATCAAGCTGATAATAATGAAGCTCAAAATATCAATACGAAGACACTTAAGAAGGGTGATAAAGTATACTACCAAGTATGGTTGGATACAACTAAGTTCACTGAAGCTCACAATATTCAATCTGTAGGTGTAACAGATAAATATGACAGCGAAACTTAGAGGTCAACGTAGCAGATATTAAAGCATACGACTCTGTAACAGGAGAAGATGTGACAGCTAAATTTGATATCAAGGTTGAAAATGGTGTGATCACTGCAACTTCTAAGGCAGACTTGACTAAGTCACTTGGAGACGCAGAAAACACTCCAGTAATCGACACTGCTAAATTGGCATTCGGACGTTACTACAAGTTTGAGATCCCTGCAACTATCAAAGCAACAGCTAAAGATGGTGTAGATATCGAAAACACTGCTTCACAAACTGTTCACCAATACGATCCAACTAAGAAATCTGTTGAAAAACCAGAAAAACCAACAGAAAAACGTGTCGTTAACATCCCAACTAAAGTTGAATTTAACTTCACTAAGAAACTTGAAGGACGTGAACTAAAAGAAGGTGAATTTAGCTTCGTACTTAAAGATAAAGATGGAAAAGTTATTGAAACAGTTAAGAACGATGCATCAGGAAACATCAAGTTCTCTGCATTAGAGTTCAAACGTGGAGAAGAAGGAACTCACACTTACACAGTGGAAGAGGTTAAAGGTACTGACGCAGGAGTTGAATACGATAAGATGGTAGCTACAGTAACAGTAACAGTTACTAAAGAAGGCAAAGTCTTAACAACAACTTCTCAATTACCGGAAGATACTGAGTTCAACAACAAGGTAATTCCACCGAAACCACCAGTAACACCACCAACACCACCAGTAACACCGCCAACACCACCGGTAACACCGCCAACACCGCCGGTAACACCACCAACACCACCGGTGACACCACCAACACCACCAGTAACACCACAACTTCCTGCTACAGGTGAAGAACAATCAGCTTCTGCTGCATTGTTAGGTGCTGCTCTTGGTTTGGTAGGACTTGCTGGTCTTGCAAGACGCAAGAAACGAAGACTAAACAAGTGGTAAAAACCAACGAATCACACTAGGTTCGTAAATACTTTAGTTTTCCACAAGGAGGCCTCGCTCTAAGGAGTGGGGCCTTTTTGTTATTTCTTGAAAGCATTGAAATCACGTCTCGCAATATGATACAATAGAGGATATTTACAATAGTTAGGATAAAGATATGCTTATTTCGATTATTTCACAAGGCTTGATCTGGGCTATTTTGGGGCTAGGGATCTTTATGACCTTCCGTATCTTGGATTTCCCAGATATGACCACAGAGGGTTCCTTTCCATTAGGAGGAGCCGTTGCGGTAACTCTGATTACCAAAGGGGGGTTCACCCTTTATTAGCCACCCTGGCGGCCATTGGTGCGGGGTGCTTGGCTGGATTGGCTACAGGTCTTCTTTATACCAAAGGAAAGATTCCGACGCTGTTATCGGGGATTTTGGTGATGACTTCCTGTAACTCAGTCATTCTCTTTGTGATGCAACGGGCCAACCTGGGTTTACTCGGATACTCAAAAATCCAAGATATGATTCCCATCGCGAGTGGCGTAAACGAGATTATCATCGGGATCATCTTTGTAACTCTGGTGATTGCTGCCATGCTCTTCTTTTTAGATACTAAATTGGGGCAAGCCTATATTGCGACGGGGGACAATCCTGAGATGGCTAAAAGCTTTGGGATCCATACCAGCCGGATGGAGTTGATGGGGCTAGTAGTTTCTAATGGGATTATCGCCTTGTCAGGTGCCTTGATGGCCCAGCAAGAAGGCTATGCAGATGCTTCTCGAGGGATCGGAGTCATCGTTGTTGGTTTGGCTAGCTTGATTATCGGAGAGGTCCTTTTCTCAAAACTAACCTTAGCAGAACGTTTGCTCAGTATCGTTATTGGATCAATCATTTATCAATTCTTAATTTGGGCTGTGATTGCCATCGGTGTCAATACCAGCTACATTCGCATCTTTAGCGCTATCATCTTGGCGATCTGTCTCATGATTCCAACCTTTAAAGAGAAACTGCTGAAAGGAGTCAAACTCAGCAAATGACCGCAATTGTAGAATTAAAAATGCCACCATCGTGGTGAACAATGGCTTGAATGAAGAAAAAGTCATTTTGGACAATGTCTCTTTGGAGATTCATGAGCATGACTTTATCACCATTCTTGGGGGCAATGGTGCTGGTAAGTCAACCCTTTTCAACACCCTGGCTGGAACTCTGCCTCTGACCAGTGGTCAAGTCTTGATCAAGGGAGAGGACGTGACGCACTATGGTCCGGAAAAACGGGCCAAATACCTATCCCGGGTCTTCCAAGATCCAAAGATGGGGACGGCTCCTCGTATGACAGTGGCCGAGAATCTCCTGATTGCAAAATTCCGAGGAGAAAAGCGGGGCTTGGTTCCTCGTCGACTTGCCCAGTACAAAGACGAGTTTAAAGAGGTTTTGAGCCAGATTGGCAATGGTTTAGAGCAGCATGTCGATACGGCGGTAGAATTCTTATCTGGTGGACAACGTCAAGCTCTGAGCCTGTTGATGGCTACCCTGAAGCGTCCTGAACTCTTGCTCTTGGATGAGCATACAGCTGCTCTCGATCCCAAGACGAGTCAGGCCTTGATGGAGCTGACGGATCGATTTGTCAAAACGGATCGACTGACTGCCTTGATGATTACCCACCATATGGAAGATGCCCTCAAGTACGGGAATCGCTTGATTGTCATGAAGGATGGAAAGATTATCCAGGACTTGAACCAAGAGGAAAAGGCTAAGATGGACCTGTCTGATTACTACCGTTTCTTTGAGTGAATTTAGAAACTAGTTTCAGCGTGTAATCGCTTGCAATACCAATATTAAAGGAGTATACTATAGGTGGAGATAAGGGAGAAGGGGTTGATACCAATGCCTTATAGATTCATACATTAGGTTACTTCGTTTTAGGTCTGTCTTCGCTGACACTTGTTCGTGCTCTTTATGAAAAGAGCCTTAACGCCGGAAATGTTAAATCGGTTGAGCCGTCAAGTAAGTCTGCTTAACTTACTAAATGACATTGAAATACGTGTAAATAGTAGTGGAAGCTTTAGATGGTTTTCGAACTTCGGTATGCTCAACTGAGTGCTTTGTAACAAAACTGAAAGAGAAATTGCAAAGAAAACCACTGGTATGTGAAAACGTACCATGAAAAGAAATGAAAATCATAACTGTTGTTTTCGTTAGCCTAAATGGTTAATCGCCTCTTGTCAGTGAAGCAGACCAGACCTCTAGTCCCGTAAGACTGGAGGTCTTTTTGTCTGTCATGCTAGAAAGTTGAGGTGAGGTCAGTGGGATTGCCATACGCACATGAATATAGCTGTCGAGATCACTTTAAAGAAAGAGCAATGGAACGATTTGGGGTCGATAAAGAGCAGTTGAAACGCTGGGTCAATCAACATGTGCCCTCGCTTCATCATTTTGATAGCAGTTTTGATCAACGGCCCGATACGGAAGCCTATGTAGCAGAGGACGGTGTCGTCTTTGTGTGTGATCTGAAGAAGCGAGAATTTATTACTTGCTTCCAAGCGGTCAATTTGACGGTGGATGAAGAGCAGAAGGAAGTCTGTCAAGATATTCATCGTGAGAATGTGCTCGCCTATAAACATAGCCAAAGCAAGCTCCTGAATCGCTACCGTTTGAAAGAGGCGAAAGAGTTACTAGTCAATATTGAAGAGCATGTTGATCGGTTTTATAGTTTGTCCCAAACCCTCAAGAAAGGGGCTCTCAGCGATCGGAATTACCACCACCTAGAAGAACTGTTAAATGAATTTCATGTGATCAAGGCGGCGATACGGGTGATTGAGAATAAGAAAAATGACTATCATACGGACTAGCGTCTCTTTAGCAAGCTGACATTCTATGCTGTCGTCTTGGGTTTTGATAAGGGTTCCTCCATCAAATGATGGAGGGCTTTGTTTGGTCTGACTTTTGAAAAAATCGTGAAAAAATAGTATAATGTTCTAGATATGCAAGAAAATTGCAAAACTGTAATTCGACTTGGTGAGCCAAGGACCGTAAGTATGAACCATCACATAAAGGAGAAAACATGAGTAACATTAAGTTGATTACTTTAGGTGGAGTCCGTGAAAACGGGAAAAACCTCTACATAGCTGAAGTAAATGGCTCTATTTTTGTTTTGGATGCTGGTCTCAAGTATCCAGAAAATGAGCAACTAGGGGTCGATGTCGTTATTCCCAACATGGACTACCTCTTTGAGAATAGCGATCGTATCGCAGGAGTCTTTTTAACGCACGGGCATGCGGATGCCATTGGAGCCCTTCCCTATCTTTTAGCGGAGGCTAAAGTTCCCGTATTTGGGTCAGAGTTGACCATCGAGTTGGCCAAACTCTTTGTCAAGAGCAATGACAGTGTCAAGAAGTTCAATGACTTCCATGTAATCGATGCCAACTCAGAGATTGATTTTGGAGGAACCGTTGTTTCCTTCTTTCAGACAACCCACTCTATTCCAGAAAGTTTAGGAATTGTCATCAAGACTTCTGAAGGAAGTATCGTCTATACCGGAGACTTCAAGTTTGACCAGACAGCGAGTGAGTTTTATGCGACTGACTTTGCTCGTTTGGCAGAGATTGGACAAGAAGGCGTCCTCGCTCTCTTGAGTGACTCTGCCAATGCCGATAGTAAGATTCAAGTGGCTAGTGAGCAAGAGGTTGGGGATGAAATCCTAGATACGATTGCTGACTGGGATGGCCGTATCATTGTAGCCGCTGTTGCAAGTAACCTATCACGGATCCAGCAAGTCTTTGACGCAGCTGCAGAGACAGGACGCCGGGTTGTCTTGACTGGATTTGACGTAGAAAATATTGTCCGGACAGGGATTCGTTTAAATAAACTTTCTTTGGCCAACGAAAAAATATTAATCAAGCCAAAAGAAATGTCTCGTTTTGAGGATCATGAATTGATTATTCTTGAAACGGGGCGGATGGGTGAACCCATCAATGGCCTCCGTAAAATGTCCATTGGCCGTCACCGCTATGTTGAAATCAAGGATGGCGACTTGGTCTATATCGTAACAACTCCATCTATCGCTAAAGAAGCGGTTATGGCACGTGTAGAAAACATGGTCTATCAAGCAGGCGGAGTCGTAAAAGCGATTACTCAAAGTTTGCGTGTATCAGGACACGGAAATGCGCGTGATCTTCAATTGATGATCAACCTTCTTCGTCCCAACTATCTGTTCCCAATCCAAGGGGAATACCGCGAATTGGATGCCCATGCACGGCTTGCGATGGAAGTGGGGATTTTGCCTGAAAATATCTTCATTCCGAAAAAAAGGCACCATCATGGAATATGACAATGGTGACTTCGTTCCTGCAGGTAGCGTCTCTGCTGGAGATGTCCTCATCGATGGGAATGCCATTGGGGATGTAGGAAATGTCGTCCTCCGTGACCGGAAAGTCCTTTCAGAAGATGGTATCTTTATTGTGGCTATTACGGTTAACCGTCGTGAAAAACGCATTATCTCGAAGGCAAAAGTTCACACTCGTGGCTTTATCTATGTGAAGAAGAGTCGCGATATCTTGCGCGAAAGTGCTGAGATTGTCAACCAAAGTGTGGAAGAATACTTAGCCCAGGACAGCTTCGATTGGGGCGAGCTCAAGGGTGCTGTTCGTGATAGTTTGGCCAAGTACCTCTTTGACCAGACCAAACGTCGACCAGCTATCTTGCCAGTCGTCATGGAAGTACGCTAGGATTGAGATAAGAGGAAAAGTCGATCGTCGGCTTTTTCTTGTCAAGGAAAAGAAGAAATAGTGAGGAAAGATAGATGGCAGTAATGCAGATTGAATACTATTCAGAAGCGCTCGCAATGGAGTGGGGGATCAACGTCCTCTACCCAGATGCGTCTCGGGTGGAAAATCCAGATGATCAAGATATCCCGGTCCTCTATCTCCTTCATGGGATGAATGGCAATCAGTACTCCTGGTTGAAACGGACCAATGTCGAACGGATCCTACGTTCGACCAATTTGATTGTCGTCTTGCCTAATACCAATAATGGTTGGTATACGGATACCCAGTATGGCTATCCCTACTACACAGCCATCGCAGAGGAATTGCCTAAGACCTTGGCACGCTTCTTCCCCAATATGACCAAGAAGCGGGAGAAGACCTTTATCGCTGGTCTATCGATGGGGGGCTATGGATCTTTCAAACTGGCCCTTCAAACCAATCGCTTCTCGCATGCTGCTAGCTTTTCTGGTGCTCTTAGCTTTGAGGGGCGTCAACTGGCAGACACCGACCTTGGCAGTAAGGCTTATTGGCAAGGGGTCTTTGGAGAGCTAGAAGATTGGACGACGAGTCCTTACTCCTTGGAAAGCATTGCGGAGAAGTACTCAGATAAAAAGACGGTCTTATGGGCGTGGTGTGGCGAGCAGGATGCTCTGTATGAGGCCAACAATACAGCTGTGGATCATCTGAAGGACCTCGGTTTTGATATCACCTACAGCCATGGACCAGGAAAACATGAATGGTTTTATTGGGAGCGGGAATTGGAGCATTTCTTAGCAACCCTGCCAATTGATTTTGAACTAGAAGAACGACTCGATTAGGAAGCTACTCATGCAGAGATATGCTATAATAGAGTGAAAAGTGCCTGGGCCAGTTAGAAGAGAAGCCCAGAATCAATGAACAATTAGGAGAAACATACGTGACTAAAGATATTCGTGTGCGTTATGCACCAAGTCCAACCGGACTACTACACATCGGAAATGCTCGTACAGCATTGTTTAACTACTTGTATGCGCGCCACCATGGTGGAACCTTTATCATCCGTATCGAAGATACGGACCGTAAGCGCCACGTCGAAGATGGAGAACGTTCCCAGCTGGAAAACCTTCGTTGGTTGGGTATGGACTGGGATGAAAGTCCAGAGACGCATGAGAACTACCGCCAGTCTGAACGTTTGGAACTCTATCAAAAATACATTAACCAACTCTTGGCCGAAGGAAAAGCCTATAAATCTTACGTTACAGAAGAAGAGTTGGCAGCGGAACGTGAACGCCAAGAAGCGGCGGGTGAAACACCTCGCTATATCAATGAATACCTTGGCATGAGCGAAGAAGAAAAAGCAGCTTATATCGCAGAACGTGAAGCAGCGGGAATTATTCCTACGGTTCGCTTGGCAGTGAATGAGTCAGGTATCTACAAATGGCATGATATGGTCAAAGGCGATATCGAGTTTGAAGGTGGCAATATCGGTGGTGACTGGGTCATCCAAAAGAAAGATGGCTATCCAACTTATAACTTTGCCGTTGTGATCGATGACCATGACATGCAAATCTCTCACGCCATCCGTGGAGATGACCACATTGCCAATACACCAAAACAGCTCATGGTTTATGAAGCGCTTGGATGGGAAGCTCCAGAGTTCGGTCATATGACCTTGATTATCAACTCTGAAACTGGTAAGAAGTTGTCTAAACGGGATACCAATACTCTTCAGTTCATCGAAGACTATCGTAAGAAAGGGTACCTTCCAGAAGCAGTCTTTAACTTTATCGCCCTTCTTGGTTGGAACCCTGGTGGGGAAGACGAAATCTTCTCTCGCGAAGAACTGATCAAGCTCTTTGATGAAAACCGCCTCAGCAAATCTCCTGCAGCCTTCGACCAAAAGAAAATGGACTGGATGAGCAATGAGTATATCAAGAATGCGGATCTTGCGACCATCTTTGAAATGGCCAAACCATTCCTCGAAGCAGCAGGACGTTTGACAGACAAGGCTGAGAAATTGGTGGAACTCTATAAACCACAAATGAAGTCAGTGGATGAAATCGTTCCATTGACAGACCTCTTCTTCTCGGACTTCCCAGAATTGACCGAAGCTGAGAAAGAAGTCATGGCTGGTGAAACAGTACCAACGGTACTTGAAGCATTCAAAGCCAAGCTCGAAGCCATGTCAGATGACGAGTTTGTGGCAGAAAATATCTTCCCGCAAATCAAAGCAGTTCAAAAAGAAACAGGTATCAAAGGGAAGAACCTCTTCATGCCTATCCGTATCGCTGTTTCAGGTGAAATGCACGGACCAGAATTGCCAGAAACCATCTACTTGCTTGGTCGCGAGAAATCTATCCAACACATTGAAAAAATGTTGGAAGAAATTGCAAAATAGGAATACATTTATTCTTATTTAAGAATGTTGACAGAGGCTTATAGATTGCATTATAAAGAAGTAAGTGTCAAGATTGCTACTCTAAAATCTCAGAGGGAGATTGGAGAAGGGCTCTGGGTATTTTGTCAGCTATAATGGGTGAGGAAACGTTACACCTTGGAGAGGATCGAATTGGTTCTCTCCTTTTTGATGTTCAAAACGATGAAAATTCTAGTTTTAAAGTGGTCAATGTTCTGGAAAGCAACAGTATTTTGCTTGATGTCTTTGATGAGGTTATTGGTAGCTTTCAGTTTTACATTTGAATAGGGGAGTTCTATGTGTTAATGGTCTTTAGAGATTTATGGGACTTATTTACAGCAAAAAAACTCCATAATTCCTTATATACTAGAGTAATTAAAGCATTTTAAAAAAGAAGTAGTTTTAGTGTCTACTTTTTTTTGATGATCCCTCCTGGTATTTTATGGTATACTGAAAGCGATAAAATGATTGGAGATCAAGATGAAAAAGATTCCTTTAGCATTTTCAGGCTGCCTGTTAGGTTTAGCAGGGGCTGGAAACCTTCTGTCTGATACCTTCCCAGTTCTGGCTCATTTCTTCAGTTTGACGGGTTTGATCCTATGGGTTTTCTTTTTATGTCACCATCTGTTCTACTGGTCAGAAACCAAGATCGAACTACAAGAGCCGGCCCTTCTGTCTGGGATGGCGACCTTTCCCATGGCTGGGATGATTCTATCGACTTATCTCTTACGACTCTTTCCGACATTTGGAGGACTCGCCCAGTTAGTTTGGTGGACTGCTTTCCTCTTAGATTGTGGCTTGATCTTCTACTTTACCAAGACCCATATATTGGCAAAACCAAGAGCCAATGCCACCCCTAGTTGGACCGTCCTTTATGTGGGGATTGCTGTTGCCGCCTTGACTTACCCAGTGGTAGGAGTGGTTGAGCTGGCCTATCTGACTCTTGGATTTGGCTTTGTCTTAACCTTGATTCTTTACCCCTTGATCTATCAGGGGTTGAAAACTACCCCTTTACCGAGCCACTTATTGGGACAAGAAGGGATTTATTGTGCCCCCTTTTCTCTTCTGTTAGCGGCCCTGGTTCGTGTGGGTGGAGCCAGTCTACCTGTTTGGCTGTTAACCATTATGGTCGGACTCTCTCAAGCTTTTTATTTCTTCGTTTTAACGCGTCTGCCTAAAATGTTAAAAGAGGGCTTTCAACCAGCCTTTTCAGCCTTAACCTTCCCGACGGTCATCACAGCTACTTCCCTGAAAATGGCCCAAGGCCTATTGCACAGTTCTCTGTTAAGGCCCCTTGTCTGGTTAGAAACCATTCTGTGTCTAGCCATTCTTGTGTCCGTGCTTGTAGGCTTTGTGATTTACATAAAAGGGGAGGACGAGCATTCCAATAGAAATTAGAGGTCAGAGACGGTTGTCTCGACCTTTTTTGGTTCACTTTCTAATTGAATCCTAGGAATGATTATGGTAAGATGCAATAAATCATTTTTTGTCTCCCTCGAAAGGAATGTATGAAATTTTTAAAGACAAAGGCCAAGCTCTTTTATCCACTCTTACTAATGGTCTTCTATATCTTAGTTCGGCCACAATTTCGCGAGTTGGCCCAACTAGTCAGCAACCAAGTCGGCCAAGCCCTTAGCTATTTTTGGACCCTTCTCTTTTTAGAGGCAGGTTATTTGGTGCTTGTTTTTTCATTGGTAAAGAAATACAGTCCACGCATGGTTTTTCAGTGGGCGAAGAAGAAACAATTCCTTCCCGCTATCTACGCTACTATATTCTCCAGTTGTGCCATCTACTGGCTAGACTACTTTCTTAGTGGGTTCACCAAAGGACGTCTAGCTATTTATCACTCTTTTCCGGTGACCTTGGAAGCCTTAGGATCTCTCATCCTCTTTGTATTAGTGGTCATCATTCGACCGATGACCGTGGAACTGATCTTTCGTGGAGCGCTTGTCCAAGCCTATTTTAAAAAATGGCCCTTCTACGCGAGTGTATGGGCCCCAGCCCTTATCTATAGTGGACTTCAATTCCTTCACCATCCCTTTACTGTTTTGAGTTTTTTGATCTATACCATCCCCGCCCTGATTTTTGGATTATTGAATGAAAAGACGAGCTCATTGTATTATCCTATCCTTGCTCATATCGGCTTGAACTTCATTTATAGCTTACCCATCATCTTATCAACCCTCCAGCATCTCTTCTCCTAGCCGTTTTGACGGCACTGGAGGTGGCTTTAAACCAAGAGCCAGAAGGTCGTTGGTTTTTTTTGAAATTATGGTATAATAGAATAAATTTAAAAGAGGGAGTGGGAGTTTGAGAAAAAGCTATCGTGTCAAGCGAGAAAAAGATTTCAATGCCATTTTTAAAAGCGGCAAGAATTGTGCAAATAGAAAATTTGTCATCTACCGTTTGCCACAAGAGCAGCCCCATTTCCGTGTCGGCTTATCCGTGAGTAAAAAACTAGGAAATGCTGTGACACGCAACCGAATCAAGCGCTTGATTCGTCATGTTTTAATGAAGCACCAGGATCATCTTGTAGCAGATGATTTTGTTGTGATTGCTCGAAAGGGAGTTGAAGAACTGGATTTTGATCAGGTCGAAAAAAATCTAGTCCATGTATTAAAATTAGCGCAAGTCTATCGTCAGGAAAGGTAATTACGTGAAAAAGAAACTAAAAGTAGCTAGCTTACTCGGAGGGGCCCTCCTATTATTAACAGCCTGTGGAACGTCTGAAGTGACTTCCCAATCATCAGGAGTTTGGGAAAAATTCGTTTACTTCTTTGCAGAAGTCATCCGTTTTCTTTCTATTGGAGGCAACATCGGAGTCGGGATTATCCTCTTCACTCTCTTGATTCGGACCATTCTTTTGCCAGTTTTCCAATACCAAATGACCTCCTCGCGCAAAATGCAGGAGATTCAGCCACTAGTGAAAGAAATCCAGGCCAAGTACCCTGGGAAGGATTTGGAAAGCCGCACTCGCATGTCAGAAGAAATGCGGGAACTCTATAAAGAAAAAGGCGTCAAGACTTCCTCTGCCTTCTTGCCATTGTTTATTCAAATGCCAGTCTTGATGGCCTTGTTCCAAGCTTTGAGTCGGGTAGAATTCCTAAAGTCGGTCATTTTCTTTGGTTGGATATGAGCGCAACAGACCCAACCTTTATTTTGCCAGTTTTGGCAGCCGTCTTCACCTTCTTTAGCACCTGGTTGAGCAACAAAGCCATGCCAGAAAAAAATGGTGGAATGACAGCCATGATGTATGCAATGCCCGTGATGATTTTCTTCTTCGCTATGTACTCAGCCAGCGGGGTTGCTCTCTACTGGGTGGTTTCCAATGCTTACCAAGTTGGGCAAACTTACCTATTGAACAATCCATTTAAGATTATTGCGGCGCGTGAAGCAGAGCAACAGGCAATCAAAGATATAGAAAAACAAAAACGACGTGCATTTAACAAAGCACAGAAAAAGAAAAACTAAGAAGGAGTTTGACAGATGGTCCAATATAAAGGAGTCAATGTTGAAGAAGCCATTCAAAATGGTTTGAAAGAATTAGATATCCCGCGCATGAAAGCACATATTACTGTCGTTTCTCGTGAAAAGAAAGGGTTCCTCGGTCTCTTTGGTAAGAAGCCAGCTGTGGTAGACATCGAACCAATTGCAGAAACTACAGTGACAAAAGCCAATCAACAAGCTGTTAAGGGAGTTCCTGAGGAAATTAATGCTCAAAACGAACCTGTCAAGAGTGTCAGTGAAGAGACTGTTGATTTGGGTCGCGTGGTAGCAGCGATTAAAAAAGTTGAAGAAGAAGGACAAGAAGTTTCTGAAGAAGTGAAGGCTGAGATTCTCAAACATGAGAAGGCTCCTGAAACCATTCTTGAAGAACAGGGTCATGGAGAGATTCTCGATTCAAGTCTTAACGAAGCTGAGATCCGCCAGACATCTGATTTTGCTGACTTGGGCATTGAAGTAGAAGAAAGCTATGACATTGAAAAGGTTGTTTCTGATGTAACTGCCTATGTTCAAACCGTTATTGATGAAATGGATGTCGAAGCTAGCATCTCAAGCAGCTACAACCGTCGCACCATCAATATGCAGATTGATACCAATGAGCCAGGCCGTGTCATTGGCTACCACGGAAAAGTTCTCAAGGCCCTTCAATTGTTGGCACAGAACTACCTTTACAATCAGTATTCTAAGAATTTCTACATTGCGATCAACGTTAATGATTATGTTGAACACCGTGCAGAAGTCCTTCAAAGCTATGCGCAAAAATTGGCAAGTCGTGCTCTAGAAGAAGGTCGAGCGCAACATACAGATCCAATGTCTAATAGCGAACGCAAGATTATCCACCGCATCGTATCGAAAATGGATGGAGTCACCAGCTATTCTGAAGGAGAAGAACCAAATCGTTACGTTGTCGTCGATATTGAAGGTTAATCTGCCGTCTAAAAAGGAAAATTTCAAAAGGGAGAGAGGGGTGTAAGCTTGATCTCTCCTTTTCTATTTGGGAAAGGAAGACCAAAATGTATAATAAGATGAGAGACTTTTTGAACTGTCAGGGGATCAAGTACCTAGCCCCTGCTAAAGCTGGTGAGGATGCAGAGCGAATGGTAGAGTATCGCGAGTTAGGGCAAGAAGCTCGGCAGGAATTCACCCACTTGGTCAGTGATTTTCAGAAGCACTTTCCGCATTTAAAACAAGATCGGACCAGTCAGTGGATGAATCAAGCTCAAATTCTTCGCCCTCATTTTTGGGCTTATCTCCAAGGAGAGGGAGAGATCACGGATCCGATGTTTGCCTTGCGACTTTATGGTGATGCGAAGGACTTTGGTGTGTCCCTGGAAGTAAGTTTTATCGAACGCAAGAAGGATGAGGAGAGTCTACAAAAGCAGAACCGCGTTTTAACTCTTCCGGTTTTTTCGCCAGTCTATTACTTCGCCCAAATAGAAGGTGTCAGTCAACGATTCCAAGGGACAGAAGCCAATCGCCAGAGACTTCTCAAAGGTGTGGAAACTGGCCAGGTCCGAAAGGTCTTGGTAAAAGTCGATGTCAATCTATCGCAAGCGACGAGTCGAGATGCCATTCTTGAGGAATTAAAAAAAGGAATGGCTAGCTTGCTTCCTTACTATGAAGCGACTCGTCAAAGGATAGAAGGAGATGCCCAATAAAAGCGGTATCATTGAACCTGCCCCAACAAATTTTTCATAGCTATTGACAAACAGACGTGAATCAGATAGAATAGTAAAGTATGTTTAGTAACTGATCACATTATAGCCGGCTAAACGAATACAAAATCTATGAGGAGGTATTCATCGTGAAACGTACTTATCAACCAAGTAAACTTCGTCGTGCGCGCAAACATGGTTTCCGTCACCGTATGGCAACTAAAAACGGTCGTCGCGTATTGGCAGCTCGTCGTCGTAAAGGACGCAAAGTTTTGGCTGCGTAATTCAGATAAAAAACTAAAAACCAGTAGAAACTCGAGACTACTGGTTTTTGTTTTGCCAAAAGTGTATTCAGCTAGGCTTTCTGTTATAATAGAATGAGAAAAATCGTAGAAAAGGATCCATATGCAGATTTTTGATACTCATACTCACCTCAACGTTGAAGAGTTTGCAGGGAGAGAAAAAGAGGAATTAGAACTAGCTAAAGAGCTGGGAGTCCATGCCCACAATGTTGTTGGCTTTGACAAACCAACCATCGAACGAGCAATAGCCTTGGCCGACCAGTACCCGGAAGTTTATCTTACCCTGGGTTGGCATCCCACTGAGGCGGGCGACTATAGTCCTGAAGTAGAGGCTTATTTACTTGAACAGTTGAAACATCCTAAAGTCGTCGCCCTAGGAGAAATCGGTCTCGATTACCACTGGATGACGGCACCAAAAGACGTTCAAGAAAAGGTTTTTCGCCGTCAGATCCAACTGTCTAAGGACTTGGACTTGCCTTTTGTAGTGCATACGCGTGATGCTCTCGAAGATACCTACGCCATTATCAAGAGTGAAGGAGTGGGCCCGCGCGGTGGCATCATGCATTCTTTCTCCGGTAGTCTTGAAGAAGCCAAACGTTTCATGGATCTGGGAATGATGATTTCCTTCTCTGGAGTGGTGACGTTTAAGAAGGCGACAGATGTCCAAGAAGCGGCAGCTGGCCTTCCGCTTGATAAGATATTGGTTGAGACAGATGCCCCTTATCTGGCACCAGTTCCTAAGCGGGGCCGGGAAAATAAAACAGCCTACACCCGCTATGTAGTGGATCATATTGCAACACTACGTGGCTTGACAACAGAAGAAGTAGCTCAAGCCACCTATGACAATGCGAGAAAGGTATTTGGCCTTGACTGAGAAAAGAAAAATACCAGAAGTGATTGTTGTTGAAGGCAAGGATGATACGGCCAATCTGAAACGCTATTATGAGGTGGATACCTATGAGACACGTGGATCCGCCATTAATCATGATGACCTAGAACGAATTGCCACCTTGCAGGAGTTGCGTGGAGTCATAGTTTTTACGGATCCGGATTACAATGGGGAGCGCATTCGTAAGATCATCATGCAAGAAATTCCGCAGGCCAAGCATGCCTTTTTAAATCGTGGCGAAGCAGTACCCAAATCAAAAACCAAGGGCCGTTCCTTGGGAGTCGAGCATGCCAGCTTTGAAGACTTGGAAAAAGCCCTTGCTGGACTGGTGGGCTCCTATAAAGATGAGCATTTCTTTGATATTACCAAATCAGATCTGATGCGACTCGGTCTGCTGATGGGCAGTGAAAGTCGCAAACGACGGGAATATCTAGGAGAAGCCTTGCGCATCGGCTACTGCAATGGCAAACAACTGCTCAATCGCTTGGAGTTGTTTGGAATTTGTTTAGCGCAAGTCGAAGAAACGATGGCCAGTTATTAAAAAAGAGATAGAGGTGGAAGATGGGATTGTTCGACCTGTTTACAGATAAGAAAAAAGTGATAGGATTTTCTTTGGAGAATGTTCACGCAGAACATCAAAAGAATCCACGGCATTTTTTGATTCCAAGTCAAGAAGAAATCAACCAATTGAAGCTTGGGGACCAGGTTCGCCTCATCTTTGTGCTGGATACAGTCTTGGAGAATGGGTGTTGAGCAGAGCGTATGTGGGTCGAACTCACTGAAATCCGCGATGGGAAGTTCAAAGGATGTTTAACCAATCAACCGGCTTATATTACCACCATCCAGCTTGGAGATGAGCTGGAATTTGCCCAGGAACATATCGCCAGTCTGATGGTTCCTCCGCTGAATCTTGATACGCAAAAAGGTGCCATGATTACCAAGGATTGCTTCCTATGACGTGAGATTAATTGGGCGATTCACGATGTCCCTCATCATTCACAAGATAGTGGTTGGCAGTTCTTTACAGGTTATGAGTCCCAGGAAGACTTGGACGATCCGTCTAAGATTACCATCATCAGTCTTGAAGACGCCTTGGAAATGGAGCCCTTGTTGGAAACCGTCTTAGATAAGAACGGGGAAGCTTATGTCTACCAAGCGGAGCAGAATGCCTTTGTAGAAGACTGTTAGACTGGCCTGCGGAGAAAAAAGAGAGAGTATGTCTCACACTAAACGGATTAGAAAAGAGAAAAATGAGAATTGCAGATTATAGCGTGACCAAGGCAGTGCTAGAGCGTCACGGTTTTACCTTTAAAAAATCCTTCGGTCAGAACTTCTTGACCGATACCAATATCCTTCAAAAGATTGTCGATACGGCTGAGATTGATAAAACAGTCAATGTCATCGAAATTGGTCCCGGAATTGGAGCTTTGACGGAGTTTTTGGCAGAAAATGCCGCAGAAGTCATGGCCTTTGAGATTGATGACCGCTTGGTGCCTATCTTAGCGGATACCTTGCGTGATTTTGACAATGTCACGGTTGTCAACCAAGACATCCTCAAGGTAGACCTCAACCAGTACATCGCAGAGTTCAAAAATCCAGAGCTTCCGATCAAGGTAGTGGCTAATCTTCCTTACTACATCACGACTCCCATCCTTATGCACTTGATCGAATCCAAGATTCCTTTCCAAGAATTTGTGGTTATGATGCAAAAAGAGGTGGCAGACCGTATTTCAGCCGAACCTAATACCAAAGCTTACGGGTCTTTGTCCATTGCAGTCCAATACTATATGACCGCTAAGGTAGCCTTTATCGTGCCTCGCACCGTCTTTGTGCCAGCGCCAAACGTCGATTCTGCCATCCTCAAGATGGTGCGTCGCCCAGAACCAGCAGTGGCAGTCAAGGATGAAGATTTCTTCTTCTCTGTCAGCAAGGCTAGCTTTGTCCACCGCCGCAAGACTCTATGGAACAACTTGACCAGTCGCTTTGGCAAGACTGAAGAAATCAAAGCCAAACTGGAAGGAGGGATTCAAGCTGCAGGCCTGCAACCTTCTGTACGAGGAGAATCCCTTAGCTTAGAAGACTTCGCTCGTTTGGCTGACGGACTTCTAGAAGCAGGAATAAAATAATAGAAAAGACATGAGATATGAATCTCATGTCTTTTTGAATGATGGAAGGAAAGGATGGGATTTGAACCCGCGCATGAAGAAAATCTTTGCCGGATTTCGAGTCCGGTGCCGTACCGAGCTGAGCCACCTTTCCAAGATGCGGAGAAAGGGATTTGAACCCTCACGCCCGAAGGGGCACATGCGCCTGAAGCATGCGTGTCTGCCGTTCCACCACCTCCGCATAGTTCTATTATACTCTTTTTAAAAGAAAAGCCAAGAAAAAATAGTAACAGAATTTATATAGTGATTCTGTACGGAGTCTTAAGGTAATATAAAATCCTAATATATATAGAATTTAAGGTTCGCAAGCGTTATCGTATATTTTTTGATATAATGGTAGTATTAACTTTAAAGGAGTGCCAGTTGCAAGGAACGATTGTTAAAGCCTTGGCCGGTTTTTATTATGTGGAGTGCGAGGGAGAAATTTACCAAACACGCGCCCGAGGAAATTTCCGGAAAAAGGGACAAACTCCCTATGTTGGAGATAAGGTAGAATTTTCAGCTGAAGAAAATTCGGAAGGCTATATTTTAAAAATATTCCCAAGAAAGAATAGCTTAGTCCGCCCACCCATTGTGAATATAGATCAGGCTGTCGTCATCATGTCTGCCAAAGAGCCGGATTTTAATGTTAATTTATTGGACCGCTTTTTAGTCCTCTTGGAACAAAAAGTGATTCATCCGATTGTCTATATTTCAAAAATGGACTTACTAGAAGATCCAGCTGAGGTGCTTCCTTTCCAGGAAGTCTATCGCCAAATGGGCTATGACTTTGTCACTGACAAGGAAGAGCTCTTGCCTCTCTTGAAGGATCAGGTGACGGTCTTTATGGGCCAAACAGGAGTGGGGAAATCCACCCTCTTGAATACCTTGGCTCCGGAGTTGGAACTAGAGACAGGAGAAATCTCCGACAGTCTTGGACGCGGCCGCCATACGACGCGAGCTGTCAGTTTTTATGATCTCAATGGGGGCAAAATTGCGGATACCCCTGGCTTCTCCTCTCTAGATTATGAAGTCGATAATGCGGAAGATCTCAATCATGCTTTTCCAGATATCGCCAAGGTGAGCCAGGCTTGCAAGTTCCGTACTTGTACCCACACACATGAACCATCCTGTGCCGTCAAGCCCGCTGTTGAGGAAGGGATCATAGCTTCCTTCCGCTATGAGAATTACTTACAGTTTTTGAGCGAGATCGAAAATAGGCGTGAAACCTACAAAAAAGTATCGAAAAAATTACCCAAATAAGGAGACCTGAAGAATATGAAAACAAACAAATTAGCCCCTTCTATTTTGAGTGCAGATTATGCAAATTTTGAAAGTGAATTGAAGAAATTGGAAGCATCTGGTGCAGAGTACGCTCACATCGATGTGATGGACGGCCACTTTGTGCCTAATATCAGCTTTGGTGCTGGTGTAGTTGCTAGTATGCGTCCTCACAGCAAGCTAGTGTTTGATTGCCATTTAATGGTTACCAATCCTGAGCAACATATCGAAGAGTTTGCGCGGGCCGGAGCAGATATCATTAGCATTCACGTAGAAGCGACTCCACACATCCATGGCGCCCTTCAAAAAATTCGTTTGGCAGGGGTGAAGCCAAGTGTGGTCATCAATCCAGGAACCCCTGTTGAAAGTATCCAACACATCTTGAACTTGGTAGATCAAGTACTTGTCATGACTGTCAACCCAGGATTTGGTGGGCAAGCCTTCCTGCCAGAAACCATGGATAAGATTCGTCAATTGGTTCAATTGCGTGAAGAAAAAGGCTTGGATTTCGATATTGAAGTCGATGGGGGAATTGATGATAAAACGATTCACGCCGCGAAAGAAGCAGGGGCAAATGTCTTTGTAGCAGGTTCCTATGTGTTTAATGGAGATGTGAATGAACGAGTTCAAACCCTTCGAGCAGCCATCCAAGACTAAGGTTGCGATTGTAGCTGGAGGACGAGTGGAAACCATTCCGCTAGACTTGGATGTTTATGTCGGGGTAGATGCAGGCTGCCTTTCCTATTAGAGCAAGGATTGGAACTATCTTTAGCAGTTGGAGATTTTGACTCGGTCGAGCCTGAAGAATTCCAGAGTATTCAATCTGCGGCTCATGAATTACAGACTTCGGTAGCAGAAAAAAATGATACGGATCTGGAATTGGCGATTAAGGAAGTGTTAGAACGTTGGCCTCAAGAGGACATTCTGATTTTTGGAGCCTTTGGTGGTCGTCTGGATCACCACTTGGCCAGCGTTTTTTTGCCCAGCGATCCAGAGATTGCACCCTCTATGTCGCAACTTTACTTGATGGACCAACAAAATTATCTCTGCTATCGTCCAGCAGGCCGCCATACCATTCTGCCTATAGCAGGCTATACCTATGTAGCTTTTATGCCAGTTGAGGGAGCTTCCATCCAGATTGAAGGAGCCAAGTATCCCTTAAATCAGACCAATTATTTTAAAAAGGCTATTTATGGTTCCAACGAGTTTATCAATCAGCCGATTACCTTAACTGTTGATCGAGGCTACGCCCTTATCATTTATAGCAAGGATGGGAAATAAGATGGAAATAATCCTTTTTGTATTAGGAGTGGGAAATCTTGTCTTGCTCTTCTTGCTCTACCAGCAACGGACAGCTGATAACAAACAGGTCCGTGACTTACTGGAAGACCAAGAAGATCATCTTTCGGATCAGCTGGATTACCGATTTGAGAGAGAGCGACAAGCTCAGCAAATCACTGGCCAGCAGATAGAGATGGCGATCAGTGACCGTCTTATGGAATTACGGACAGAAATGCATCAGCAAACGACTGCTTTACGAACAGAACTTGCTGAGAATTTCACTAAAAACCGAGACAAAACGGACGAGCGGATGCAACAGATTCAAGCTTCCAATGATTTGCGCTTGGAGCAGATGCGTCAAACGGTCGAAGAAAAGTTGGAAAAAACCTTGCACAGTCGTCTTCAAACCTCTTTTGAGACGGTCTCCAAACAATTGGAGTCGGTCAATAAAGGTCTTGGGGAAATGCAGACGGTCGCTAGAGATGTGGGAAGTCTCAATAAGGTTCTTTCTAACACGAAAACCCGTGGGATTATGGGAGAACTCCAACTCGGCCAGATCATCGAAGATATCCTAACTCCCGCCCAATATGAAAGAGAGTTTGTAACAGTTCCCCATTCCAGCGAACGCGTCGAGTATGCCATCAAGATGCCTGGTCAGGTCAGAGGGGAATACGTCTATCTGCCAATCGACTCTAAGTTTCCTCTGGACGGTTATTACCGACTGGAAGAAGCCTATGAAAGTGGGGAGAAAGAGGAGATTGAACGGTGTCGCAAACTCCTATTGGCTAGTATCAAACAATTTGCTAAGGACATTCATCAAAAATACCTCTATCCGCCTGCCACTACTAATTTTGGGATTCTCTTTTTACCGACGGAAGGGCTCTATTCAGAAGTGGTCCGCGACCCAGCCTTCTTTGATCGCCTCCGAAGAGAGGAGCAGATCGTCGTCGCGGGGCCAAGTACGCTTTCAGCCTTGTTGAATTCCCTATCGGTTGGATTTAAGACCCTGAATATTCAACGAAGTGCGGATGATATTAGCAAGGTCCTTGCATCCGTCAAGACGGAGTTCCAAAAATTTGGAGGTGTTTTAGAAAAGACCCAACGGCAGTTGAAGCATGCCTCTGGCAATATTGATGACCTCTTAAACCGAAGAACAAATGCTATCGAGCGTACACTCCGAAACATTGAAACGTCAGAGAATCTAGATATAGAAAGCCTATTGAATTTAGAAGTTGGAGAAGATGATGGTCAAAATTAATCAAATGAAAAAAGACGAATTGTTTGAAGGTTTCTACCTCATTAAGTCAGCAGATCTTCGTCAGACACGTGCTGGAAAGAACTATCTTGCCTTTGTCTTCCAAGATGAGACAGGTACGATTGAAGGAAAATTGTGGGATGCTCAGCCACATAATGTGGAGCAGTTCCAAGCTGGTCGCGTCGTTCATATGAGCGGCCGTCGGGAAATTTACAACAATACGCCCCAGGTCAATCAGTTGACCTTGCGGTTGCCTCAAAGCGGGGAGCCATCAAATCCAGCAGACTTTAAGGAAAAGCCTCCAGTAAACCCAGTCGATTTGAAGGACTACCTATCGGGGATGATTTTCAAAATAGAAAATCCAGTTTGGCAACGTGTGGTGCGGGCGCTATACAGCAAGTATGACAAAGAGTTCTACTCTTATCCTGCGGCCAAAACCAACCACCATGCTTTTGAGACAGGCTTAGCTTATCACACAGCCACTATGGTTCGTTTGGCTGAGAGCATCTCTCAGGTGTATCCTCAATTAAACCAGAGTCTCCTCTATGCCGGTATCATGCTTCATGATCTTGCCAAGGTACTGGAGCTATCAGGGCCTGAAAATACAGAGTATACCGTTCGAGGAAACCTCATCGGGCACATCGCTCTGATCGATGAAGAAATTACCAAGGTCTTACAAGAGTTAAAGATTGACGATCAAAAAGAAGATGTGGTTGTGTTGCGCCATGTGATTTTGAGTCACCATGGTCTACTAGAATATGGTAGCCCGGTTCGTCCAAAAATCATGGAAGCCGAGATCATCCATATGATTGATAACCTAGATGCAGAAATGATGATGATGACTTCTGCCTTAGCTTTAGTTGGCCCTGGTGAGATGACCAATAAGATTTTTGCCTTGGACAATCGCTCCTTCTATAAGCCAAATTTAAAAGATTCGTAATGAACTGGCTTTAAATAAGCTGCTCTTAGTTTGTTAGTAAAAAAACCAAAAACGAATGTTGTGAGACTAACAATGTTCGTTTTTTGGTATAATATGGTATAATACAATAAAAAAAACTATGTGGAGAGAAAATGAAGCTAAGAAGAAGTGAGCGGATGGTTGTGATCTCGAATTACTTGATTAATCATCCCTACGAATTGACGAGTTTAAATACATTTGCCGAAAAATACGAATCTGCTAAATCATCTATTTCTGAGGACATTGTCATTATTAAACGGGCCTTTGAAGAAATGGAAATTGGAAGCATTGAAACTCTTACTGGTGCAGGTGGAGGGGTCATCTTTACACCATCGATTTCGGATGCAGATTCAAAAGAAATTGTCCAAAATTTGTGCAATCAATTGTCAGAAAGTAACCGGATTTTACCAGGTGGGTATATCTACCTTTCGGATTTGCTAAGTGATCCAAAAATCTTAAATAATATCGGACGCATTATTGCCAAGGCCTTCCGAGATCAAAAAATCGATGCAGTCATGACGGTGGCCACTAAGGGTGTTCCATTAGCAAACGCGGTAGCGAATGTCTTAAATGTTCCTTTTGTCATTGTACGACGCGATCTAAAAATTACAGAAGGCTCAACGGTCAGTGTCAACTACGTATCTGGTTCCAGTGGCGATCGGATTGAGAAAATGTTCCTATCTAAACGTAGTTTGAAAGCTGGAAGCCGTGTTCTGATTGTCGATGACTTCCTTAAAGGAGGGGGAACTATCAGTGGGATGGTCAGCCTCTTAGCTGAGTTCGATTCAGAGTTGGCAGGAGTTGCTATTTTTGCGGACAATGCTTCGGCTAGAAGTAAAGATTTATTTGATCACAAGTCACTTCTACGTGTGACCAATATTGATGTAGCAGAAAATAAAATTGATGTAGAAATCGGAAATATTTTTGATAAGGACTAAGCTGGAGAGGGAGAAAGGAAAATGAAAACAATTTTAGACCGTTTTGATCGTAGTCCCCTATGGCTTCGATTGGCAACGATATTCATCTTGACAGGAGTTCTTGTCGGTGGGCTTTATACGGTTCGTAAAAATTCTGCAGACCAAGTTACAGTAGTGAAGCGAGAAACCAAAAAAACAGGTTCTCTTCCTATTAAGAAGAAAGATCCTAAAAAAGCCAAAGAAGAAGAGGAAGCGAAAATCGCTGAAGCGGCTGAAAAAGCAGTTGCTCATTTTGAAACGACTGCAACTCAAGAAACCTTAACCGCTGCCAAAGAGGCCGTAGAAAAAGTGAAGGACGAAACCAAAAACAGGCCTTTCAAGCTCGTATTCAGTACATTGTAGACTATTACGGAATGCAAACCAACCAGAATACTCAATCAACTGATACGAATCAAGCTAGCCAAACAGGTCAACCTCAGCAAGTCGTTCCAGCAGAAGTCCCTCAGTATCAGTCCAATGAGGTTCCTCAGGTTTCGAATGCTACCACACCAGCTGTAACGCAACAATCTGAACAATAATCTAGCGCGATTTTAAGAAGAAGCAATCGTGCAAAAAAGAGAAAAAAATCTTGACAGTGAAAGTGCCGCTATGTTACAATAATAGACGGTACTTTTTACTTTTGGTCTCTCAAGAGTGTACAGGGACGTGCTGACAAATGTTGCAAAAGTACACACAGATGGTAGCTGTCACCAAGTGTATCATCACCAAAAATAAAAAAATACAGGAGAATGTAGATGCCTACAATTAACCAATTGGTTCGCAAACCGCGTAAATCAAAAGTAGAAAAATCTAAATCACCAGCTTTGAACGTTGGTTACAACAGTCATAAAAAAGTTCAAACAAACGTTTCTTCACCACAAAAACGTGGTGTTGCAACTCGTGTTGGAACAATGACACCTAAAAAACCGAACTCTGCCCTTCGTAAATTCGCTCGTGTACGTTTGAGCAACTTGATCGAAGTTACTGCCTACATCCCAGGTATCGGACACAACTTGCAAGAGCACAGCGTGGTGCTTCTTCGCGGTGGACGTGTAAAAGACCTTCCAGGGGTACGTTACCATATCGTCCGTGGTGCACTTGATACTGCAGGTGTTAACGATCGTAAACAAGGCCGTTCTAAATACGGTACTAAACGTCCAAAAGCATAAGGAAAGGGGATAAAGAGAAATGAGTCGTAAAAATAGAGCTCCAAAGCGCGATGTATTGCCAGATCCGCTTTACAATTCACAACTAGTTACTCGTCTTATCAACCGCGTTATGCTTGATGGTAAACGTGGTACAGCAGCTTCAATCGTTTACGGTGCTTTTGAGCAAATCAAAGAAGCTACTGGAAATGACGCGCTTGAAGTATTTGAAACAGCAATGGAAAACATCATGCCTGTACTTGAAGTACGTGCACGTCGTGTTGGTGGATCTAACTACCAAGTCCCAGTTGAAGTTCGTCCAGAACGTCGTACAACACTTGGTCTTCGTTGGTTGGTAACCATCGCTCGTCAACGTGGTGAGCACACAATGGTTGACCGCCTTGCTAAAGAAATCTTGGATGCTGCAAACAACACTGGTGCAGCTGTTAAGAAACGTGAAGACACTCACCGTATGGCTGAAGCTAACCGTGCCTTCGCACACTTCCGCTGGTAAGATCATGATGATAGGAACGGAAAGGATGCAAAGTGAAAATAGGAAACTGACGCAGTATTCGATGAATACAAGGAAGTTTATCTTATCCATACAGCATCCCGTTCCGGCTCAAATTAACTAACTTTAGCCTGGGTTCAATTGAGCTCAAATCAGCTAAACCAAACAGAATAAACAATGAGAACGGGTAGGTCCTGCCTATCCGTTTTTGTTAAATCATGTTATAATAGTATAGAAATAAAAAATATAGGAGAACAAAACCTCATGGCACGCGAATTTTCACTTGAAAAAACTCGTAATATCGGTATCATGGCCCACGTCGATGCTGGTAAAACAACTACAACTGAGCGTATCCTTTACTACACTGGTAAGATTCACAAAATCGGTGAAACTCACGAAGGTGCGTCACAAATGGACTGGATGGAGCAAGAGCAAGAACGTGGTATCACCATCACATCTGCTGCGACAACCGCTCAATGGAAAGACACTCGTGTTAACATCATCGACACACCAGGACACGTGGACTTCACGATCGAAGTACAACGTTCACTCCGTGTTTTGGACGGTGCTGTAACGGTTCTTGACTCACAATCAGGTGTTGAGCCTCAAACAGAAACAGTTTGGCGTCAAGCGACTGAATACCGTGTTCCTCGTATCGTATTTGCGAACAAGATGGATAAAATCGGTGCTGACTTCCTTTACTCAGTAAGCACACTTCATGATCGTCTTCAAGCAAACGCACACCCAATTCAATTGCCAATCGGTTCAGAAGATGACTTCCGTGGAATCATCGACTTGATCAAGATGAAAGCTGAAATCTACACCAACGACCTTGGTACAGACATTCTTGAAGAAGATATCCCAGCTGAATACCTTGACCAAGCTCAAGAATACCGTGAAAAATTGGTTGAAGCAGTTGCTGAAACTGATGAAGACTTGATGATGAAATACCTTGAAGGTGAAGAAATCACTAACGAAGAATTGAAAGCTGCTATCCGTAAAGCAACTATCAATGTTGAATTCTTCCCAGTATTGTGTGGTTCTGCCTTCAAGAACAAAGGGGTTCAATTGATGTTGGATGCAGTCCTTGACTACCTTCCAAGCCCACTTGATATCCCAGCGATTAAAGGTATCAACCCAGATACAGACGAACAAGAAGAACGTCCAGCATCTGATGAAGCACCATTTGCTGCGCTTGCCTTCAAGATCATGACTGACCCATTCGTAGGTCGTTTGACATTCTTCCGTGTGTACTCAGGTGTCTTGAACTCTGGATCTTACGTATTGAACACATCTAAAGGTAAACGTGAACGTATCGGACGTATCCTTCAAATGCACGCCAACACTCGTATGGAAATCGAAACAGTTTACTCTGGAGATATCGCAGCTGCTGTTGGTTTGAAAGATACAACAACTGGTGACTCATTGACTGATGAGAAGCAAAAGTTATCCTTGAGTCAATCGAAGTTCCAGAACCAGTTATCCAATTGATGGTTGAGCCAAAATCTAAAGCAGACCAAGATAAGATGGGTATCGCCCTTCAAAAATTGGCTGAAGAAGATCCAACATTCCGCGTTGAAACAAACCCTGAAACTGGTGAAACAGTTATCTCTGGTATGGGTGAGTTGCACTTGGATGTCCTTGTTGACCGTATGAAACGTGAATTCAAGGTTGAAGCAAACGTTGGTGCTCCTCAAGTATCTTACCGTGAAACATTCCGCGCTTCTACACAAGCACGTGGATTCTTCAAACGTCAATCTGGTGGTAAAGGTCAGTTTGGTGATGTTTGGATCGAATTTACTCCAAACGAAGAAGGTAAAGGATTCGAGTTCGAAAATGCGATCGTCGGTGGTGTGGTTCCACGTGAATTCATCCCTGCAGTAGAAAAAGGACTTCAAGAATCTATGGCTAACGGTGTACTTGCTGGCTACCCAATGGTTGACGTAAAAGCGAAGCTTTACGATGGATCATACCACGATGTCGACTCATCTGAAACTGCCTTCAAGATCGCTGCATCTCTTGCTCTTAAAGAAGCAGCTAAATCAGCACAACCAGCTATTCTTGAACCAATGATGCTTGTAACCATCACAGTTCCTGAAGAAAACCTTGGGGATGTTATGGGTCACGTAACTGCTCGTCGTGGACGTGTAGACGGTATGGAAGCACACGGTGCAAGCCAAATCGTTCGTGCTTATGTACCACTTGCTGAAATGTTCGGTTACGCTACTGTCCTTCGTTCTGCAACTCAAGGACGTGGTACTTTCATGATGGTATTTGACCACTACGAAGATGTACCGAAATCAGTACAAGAAGAAATCATTAAAAAAGCTAAAGGTGAAGCATAATTTTACCGTCTAGCTAAAAGCTTTCCTCATAGGAGGAAAGCTTTTTTTGATTCGAAAAGAACTTTAAGACCTCTTCCTCATAAGAGATAGTGAAAATGAATATGAAAGTTTGTGTAATATTTCTAATCCTAATGAAATCAGTTGCATTTTAGGGGAAGAAAGTATATAATAATATTGTTGAAAGATGATTTGTAACCTATCAAGTTACTCTTTTCACATAAAAAATTTTTTGATTTTCATAAGGAGGAAATCACGAATGGTAGTTAAAGTTGGTATTAACGGTTTCGGTCGTATCGGTCGTCTTGCTTTCCGTCGTATCCAAAACGTAGAAGGTGTTGAAGTTACTCGCATCAACGACCTTACAGATCCAGTTATGCTTGCACACTTGTTGAAATATGACACAACTCAAGGTCGTTTCGATGGTACTGTGGAAGTTAAAGAAGGTGGATTCGAAGTTAACGGTAAATTCGTTAAAGTTTCTGCTGAACGTGATCCAGAACAAATCGACTGGGCTAACGACGGTGTAGAAATCGTTCTTGAAGCAACTGGTTTCTTTGCTAAGAAAGAAGCTGCTGAAAAACACTTGCACCCAGGTGGAGCTAAGAAAGTTGTTATCACTGCTCCTGGTGGAAATGACGTTAAAACAGTTGTATTTAACACTAACCACGACATTCTTGATGGTACTGAAACAGTTATCTCTGGTGCTTCATGTACTACAAACTGCTTGGCTCCAATGGCTAAAGCTCTTCAAGATAACTTCGGTGTTGTAGAAGGATTGATGACTACTATCCACGCTTACACTGGTGACCAAATGATCCTTGACGGACCACACCGTGGTGGTGACCTTCGTCGTGCTCGCGCTGGTGCAGCTAACATCGTTCCTAACTCAACTGGTGCTGCTAAAGCTATCGGTCTTGTAATCCCAGAATTGAACGGTAAATTGGACGGATCTGCACAACGCGTTCCAACTCCAACTGGATCAGTTACTGAATTGGTTGCAGTTCTTGAAAAGAACGTTACTGTTGATGAAGTAAATGCAGCTATGAAAGCAGCAGCTAACGAATCATACGGTTACACAGAAGATCCAATCGTATCTTCAGATATCGTAGGTATGGCTTACGGTTCATTGTTTGACGCAACTCAAACTAAAGTTCTTGACGTTGACGGTAAACAATTGGTTAAAGTTGTTTCATGGTATGACAACGAAATGTCTTACACTGCACAACTTGTTCGTACTCTTGAATACTTCGCAAAAATTGCTAAATAATTCATCTGTATGATGAGAGGAGGGTAACCTCCTCTTTTTTTGTACTTTTTTAGACCTTCCTCATCATATTATAGGACTTGCCAAAATGGATTGACAGTGTTAACTGGATTCGGTATCCTATTCTTGATTGGAGATTTCTAATACAAAGAAATGAAAGCGATTACAAGTCGTAGAGGAAGGAGCCAATGGAAATCGCTCAAGAAAAAGAAAAAATCCATTTGAGGAGGTCAAGATGAAAGGTCATCAATTTGAACAACAACAACGTTTTAGTATCCGAAAGTTTAGTGTGGGAGTTTGTTCTGCATTGATTGGATTGGCATTTTTAGGAACGGGGGCAGTCTCAGCAGATGAGACGCATGCTACTAATGAACAACCCTTAGAAGCTTCCACAGCAAATACGGAAGATGTCAATCATTTGATTAGAGAAGCTGGCGTCTACACTGCAGATGCTGCCTTACCAACGACAGAAACAGCAAAACCAGTTGAGGAGGCAACTCCAGCAACTCCAGAATCAGGTCCTGCAAGCACTGAAGCTAGCCCGACGACAGATACTCCAGCCGTTTCAGCGACAGAACAACCAAAAGCAGTCGCAGAAAAAGTGGAAGATTTACCAACCAATGAAGAAAAACAATTAAGACCGAAAGAAGTTAAGTTCGATACCTGGGACGATCTCTTGAAGTGGGAACCAGGAAAACGAGTGGATGACGATATGAACAGAGCAAGCGTCCCACTTGCGAGTCGTTTTCAAGGGAAGCAAATCAACGAGCAAGCCAACCCAGATGCAAAGATCCAAGCGCTTTCTAACATGAACTCAAAGGCTAAGGATCATGCTTCCGTCGGTGGGGAAGAGTTTAAGGCATATGCTTTTGACTACTGGCAATATTTGGATTCTATGGTCTTTTGGGAAGGACTTGTCCCTTCAGCAGACGTGATTGATGCGGCTCACCGAAATGGGGTTCCCATCTACGGTACACTCTTTTACAACTGGTCTAGTAGCATCAAGGATCAAGAGCGCTTTGCAGAAACCTTGAAAGGAAGATAGTGAAGGTTCTAAAACATTCCCGATTGCTCGGAAATTGGTTGATCTAGCCAAGTACTATGGTTTTGATGGCTACTTTATCAACCAAGAAACAACAGGGAACTTAGTAGAGCCTTTGGGGCCAAAATTAAGAGATTTCCTTCTTTATACTAAGGAGTATGCGAAGAGCGTTAACTATCCGATAAAGTACTCTTGGTATGATGCCATGACTTATGAATATGGTCGCTACCATGAAAATGCACTGGGTGAATACAACTACAATTTCATGCAGCCTGAAAATGGCGAAAATCCAGTTGATACCTTCTTTGCCAACTTTAACTGGGGCAAATCAGAAGTCGATTATTCCATCAGTACAGCCAAATGGATTAACCGCAATCCTTATGATGTTTTAGCGGGACTGGAACTTCAAAAAGGAGGTTCTTATAAGACCAATGTCGACTGGAATGCCATTTTAGATGAGCATGGCAAGTTGCGTCTATCTCTTGGTCTCTATGCACCTGATACCATTACGGGTCTAGGAAAGACGGGAGAAGGTTACCATACCCATGAAGATTTATTCTGGACTGGATTCCAAGGAGATCCAACCAAAGGAAAACCAGCAGACCAATCTTGGTACGGGATGTCCAATCTAGTAGTGGATAAAACGCCAATTACAAGTACTGATTTCAATACGTCCTTTAATACAGGCCACGGCAAACATTGGTTTGTGGATGGCAAGATTTCTAAAGAAGGGGAGTGGAACTATCGTTCTGTTTCTGGCTACCTTCCAACATGGCGTTGGTGGGTAGAACATAGTGAAGATAGTACGCCATTGAAAGGGCGTTATGATTTTGATCAAGCCTACAATGGAGGGAACTCTCTAGCCTTTGAAGGCGATCTGAAAGCCAATAGCAGTCAAAATGTCATGCTCTATTCGACCAAGATCCCCGTGACAGAAACGACCAAGTTGAGCGTCTCTCACAAGGGTGGGGTCGGTGCAGCTGCTTGGATAGCTGTTGCTACAAAAGAAGACTACTCCGAATATGTATGGAAAGAATTGACGCCAAGCGCAGATTGGTCAACTCAAACCTTCGATTTGGGAGACCTGGCTGGCAAGACCATTTATGCTGTGAAGATGTTCTTTGACCATGATACGGATGTTAAAGACTACAAATTTAATCTAGGTCAATTGTCGATTACGTCCAACCAAGAAAAACCAGCAGCTCCTTCTGAAGTAACTGTGCAAGGCAAACGCCTACAAAATGCGCAAGAAGCAGAAGCAGTCCTCAATTTTAAAGGGGTAGCGGACGCAGATTATTATGAAGTCTACGAAAAAGATGGCGACAACTGGCGTCTCTTAACAGGGTCTTCTGCGACAACCGTCTATCTACCAAAAGTTAGCCGTTCAGCAAGTGCTGAAGGAACGACTCAGGACCTCAAGGTCGTTGCAGTTGGGAAGAACGGCCAACGTTCAGATGCAGGAACTGTAGCCTTTGATTGGGGTATGACAGTATCAGATACCAGTCTTCCAAAAGCTCTAGCACCAAACGTGGTCATCGGAGCCAAAGTGATCGGTTCGAGCTTCCCAGATGCGGATGGTAGTGAAGGCATCGAAGGTATGTTAAATGGTACCATTACCAGTCTGTCAGATAAATGGTCTTCTGCTCAATTGAGTGGAACCGTCGATATCCGCTTGACACAACCACGGACCATTGTTCGTTGGGTCATGGACCATGCCGGTGCTGGTGGGGAGTCTGTCGACGATGGCAAGATGAATACCCGTGACTTCGACCTTTACTACAAGGATGAAGCGGGTGAATGGAAGCTCGCTAAGGAAGTTCGTGGCAATAAAGCCCATGTGTCCGACATTACACTCGACCATCCAATCAAGGCTCAAGAATGGCGTCTCCATGTCATTACGGCAGATAACGGAACCCCATGGCAAGCCATCCGGATTTACAACTGGAAGATGTATGAAAGTCTGGATACGGAAACGGTCAACATCCCAATGAAACATGCTGCAGCGCAAAACTTAGGCAATCATTTTGTCCAAGTCGGCTTCAAAGATGTTCCAGCCAATACCACACTGACTCTTTATGCTGATAAAGAAGCGACTCAGTCCCAATTGCGACCATGACAGCCGATCAAGCTGGAAATCTGATCTTTAAACCACTGGCTTTTGAATCAACCCCATCTCTTCTCTACTATCGTGCGCAAGAACCTGGCAAAGATATCAGTAATGTTCTAGCGATCGAAGTTCCAAAAAATGATAAAGAAATTGCGGGACTTCAATTTGAAGATGGTTTGACCAAGAAGGTTTACCGGGAAGGGGATGCTCTTTCCTTGAAAGGGGCGACTCTCCGAGTTCATTATAAAGATGGCCAAGCAGATCAACTGGTCAACCTCACCAACTCAGGTGTAGAGATTCATGGATTTGACAGTAGCAAGCTTGGAGAACAACACCTAGAAGTTTCTTACCTTGGTCAGAAATTGGATAAGACTCTCACTGTTTTTGTGGTCAGTGCAGAGGAAGCAGGTGAAAAAGCAGTTGCTGGTCTAGAATTGACCGATAAACCAAAAGTAGAATATATCGTCGGAGAAGCATTTGAAAAAGAAGGCGGACGCTTTACAGTTGTCTTTGATGACGAAACAACCGAAACGCACGCCTTGACCGATGAAGGGTGTGGAAGTAACTGGCTTTGATGCGAGCAAGGAAGGCCGTCAAACCATCACTATCCATTACAAAGGAGCTAGCACAAGCTTTGATGTCCTCGTTAATCCAAAACCAGCTCTCAACGATGAATACCTCAAGCAAAAATTGGCTGAAGCTGAAGCTGCAAAAGCCAAAGTAGACTTTACATTTGCCAGTCCTGAAGTCAAAGAAGCTTTGCTAGCTGGAATGGCTGCTTCTGAAAAAGTCTTGAAAGAGCATGATACCAGTACACAAGATCAAGTCAATGAGCAGTTGAACCAATTGACCGCTCTCTTGAAAGCCTTGGATGGACAAGCTAATCTAGTCAAAGAGAAAGAAGCTCTTTCTGCTCTGACAGAGGAAGCGACCGCTCTATTAGCAAGTAAGCCAAACCACCCTTCTGGTGACGCTTTACAGGCACTGGTTGAGAAAAATAAAGAACTCCTAGACCCTTCAGAGCTCACTCCTGAAGCGCTTGCAACCGCAAAAACAGGTCTAGAAACCTTGATTGCGCTCCTGAAAGAAGATAAGCCAGCGGTCTTTGTAGACCCTGTGACTGGAGTCGAAGTTCAATTCTCTAACTTGGAGCCTACTGCTATTAAGGGACTAAAAGTCGCGAAAGTTGAAGACAATCAGGCAGAAAAAGAAGAGCTGAAGGGACGAGGAGCGACTATCTTTGATATCGAAGGAGTCGATGCAAGTGGTAAGGATGTCGATACACAGCATCCATCCCTTGTGAAAATCCCTGTGGATAAGGATAAAGAAGTAGAGCAAGTTTCTCTTCTTCCCAGAAGGTCAAGCACCTCAATCTTTGGCCTTTGAGCGAGAAGGAGATACCGTTATCTTTACAGCTCCTCACTTTACCCACTATGCGATTGTCTATAAGGCAGCAAAAACGGAAGGACCAGATCAACCGATCCAACCAGAAGAACCTGCTAAACCTGATCAGCCTGTTCAACCAGAGGAGCCTACTAAACCGGATCAACCAGCGATACCAGATCAACCAGTTCAGCCGGAGAATCCAACAAAACCAGAACAACCGGATGGCAATCAACCGACACCAGAACAAGTGAATCCGACGAAACCAACTGATCCATTGAATCAAAAGGAAAACGGATCAGACCTTCAGGACCAACGAGTTCAACAAGTTTGAGTCGCTATTTAACACCATCTAAAGAAGGAACTTCTCAGCAAGATCAAGCTAGCAAGGATACTAACAAGGAATTGCCAACAACGGCAAGTTTAGAGGCTACGTTTGCAGCAGAAGCTGTTCTCCTAGCAGCGCTTGGTGGCTTCCTCTTAGCTGGCAAGAAGAAAGAAGAGTAACTTTTTAAGCGTTTTGATACTGACTGAAAAGGTCATGATGAATCGTAAACCTCCTTTGTAAAAACAAGGGAGGTTTTATGATGCAGATTCTAATCGAGGAGCAGGACTCCTGACTTGCTAATAAGCGGTAGAAATCCACTATTTTTCTACCTCTTTTACAGCTTTTGTGATATAATTATCATGTATTAAAAATAGAAGGAGTCATATCCAATGGCAAAATTGACTGTTAAAGACGTTGACTTGAAAGGGAAAAAAGTTCTCGTTCGTGTTGACTTCAACGTACCTGTAAAAGATGGCGTGATCACTAACGACAACCGTATCACTGCTGCTCTTCCAACAATCAAGTACATCCTTGAACAAGGTGGACGTGCAATCCTCTTCTCTCACCTTGGACGTGTGAAAGAAGAAGCAGACAAAGAAGGTAAATCACTTGCTCCTGTAGCGGCTGACTTGGCTGCTAAATTGGGTCAAGACGTTGCTTTCCTTCCAGGTGTTACTCGTGGTGCTGAATTGGAAGCAGCGATTAACGCTCTTGAAGATGGACAAGTTCTTTTGGTTGAAAACACTCGTTTCGAAGATGTTGACGGCAAGAAAGAATCTAAAAACGATCCTGAACTTGGTAAATACTGGGCATCACTTGGAGATGGTATCTTCGTAAACGATGCATTCGGTACAGCTCACCGTGCACACGCATCTAACGTTGGTATCTCAGCAAACGTTGAAAAAGCAGTTGCTGGATTCCTTCTTGAAAACGAAATTGCTTACATCCAAGAAGCAGTTGAAGCTCCAGAACGTCCATTCGTGGCTATCCTTGGTGGTTCAAAAGTTTCAGACAAGATCGGTGTGATCGAAAACTTGCTTGAAAAAGCTGATAAAGTTCTTATCGGTGGTGGGATGACTTACACATTCTACAAAGCACAAGGTATCGAAATCGGTAACTCACTTGTAGAAGAAGACAAATTGGATGTCGCTAAAGCTCTTCTTGAAAAAGCAAACGGCAAATTGATCTTGCCAGTTGACTCAAAAGAAGCAAACGCATTTGCTGACTACACTGAAGTGAAAGACACTGAAGGTGAAGCAGTAGACCCAGGTTTCCTTGGTTTGGATATCGGTCTAAATCTATCGCTAAATTTGACGAAGCTTTGACTGGTGCGAAAACAGTTGTATGGAACGGACCTATGGGTGTATTTGAAAACCCTGACTTCCAAGCTGGTACAATCGGTGTGATGGACGCTATCGTAAAACAACCAGGTGTTAAATCAATCATCGGTGGTGGTGACTCAGCTGCCGCAGCGATCAACCTTGGACGTGCAGACAAGTTCTCATGGATCTCTACTGGTGGTGGAGCATCAATGGAACTTCTTGAAGGTAAAGTTCTTCCAGGACTTGCAGCATTGACTGAAAAATAAGACGGTTCCTCATGAACCATAGAAGAAGCACCGAAAGGTGCTTTTTCTATTGGATGTGAGTAGAAGGAAGCTAGTCGACCTTCATTTCCCCGCTTGAACCTTTCTAGAAATATGTTAGAATAAAAGAGATAGAAAGATAGGGGACAATGGATTACTTTAAACGACATAAATTTGACCGTTCCAAATTTCGATTAGGAATGCGAACCTTCAAAACAGGGATAGCCGTTTTTCTGGTTCTATTGATTTTTGGTATCTTTGGCTGGCGGGGCTTGCAGATTGGGGCGCTGACAGCTGTCTTTAGTTTGAGAGAAGATTTTGATAAGAGTGTTCACTTCGGTGCTTCGCGCGTGATGGGCAACAGCATCGGTGGTTTTTATGCCCTGCTGTTCTTTATGATCAAGATTCTCTTCCACAATGCTTTTTGGGTGACCCTGATTTTTGTGCCCATTGCGACCATGTTAACCATAATGACAAACGTCGCTATGAACAACAAAGCTGGAATCATCGGTGGAGTTTCAGCCATGTTGATCATCACCCTCTCCATTCCGACAGGAGAAACGTTCCTATATGTTTTTGCCCGCATCTTTGAAACCTTTATCGGAGTCTTCGTTGCGATTTTAGTCAATTCAGATGTGGATCGGATTCGGGACTTTATAAATGAAAGAAAAAAAACCATGTGAGATTATATGACATTTTAATCTTGACATCGGTTTTTTTTTGCGTTATAATAGAATAGAAAGGGGGTCTTGTATGAAAGAAAAGGAATTAAGACGAACATTAGCGGTCTTTCCGATTGGTAGTGTTATGAAATTGACAGATTTAACAGCTCGTCAGATTCGTTACTACGAAGATCAACAACTCATTACTCCAGCTCGTACAGAGGGCAATCGTCGGATGTTTTCTCTCAACGATATGGATCGCCTGTTGGAAATTAAGGATTATTTATCTGAAGGCCTTAATATTGCAGGAATTAAAAAACGGATTGCTGAGAAAGAAGCTCAACGTCAAGCTGCCAAGATTGTCAGTGAAAAGGATGTCCGTAAGGCCCTTCACCGTGACATTCTCCAGCAAAGTCGCTTTCATACAACCTCATCGCCATATGGTCAGTTACGCTGATCATTCTTTTTGCTAAATGCTATACTCATAAGGAGACACACATGTCAATTACTGTTGAAGATATTCGTCGCGAAGTCAAAGAAAAAAATGTAACCTTTATTCGGTTGATGTTCTCAGATATCTTAGGGACCATGAAAAACGTTGAAATTCCAGCGACAGATGAACAGTTGGAAAAGGTTCTCTCAAACAAGGCCATGTTTGATGGATCTTCTATTGAAGGGTTTGTTCGGATTAATGAGTCTGATATGTATCTCTATCCAGACTTGGACTCTTGGACTGTTTTCCCTTGGGGAGATGAGAACGGCAGTGTCGCAGGCTTGATTTGTGATGTCTATACAACAGAAGGGGAACCTTTTGCAGGAGACCCACGTGGGAACCTCAAACGTGCCCTTCGTCACATGGAAGAAGTTGGCTTCAAATCTTTCAACCTTGGACCAGAGCCAGAGTTCTTCCTCTTTAAGCTCGATGAAAATGGGGATCCAACTCTTGAAGTGAATGACAAGGGTGGCTATTTTGATTTGGCGCCTACAGACCTTGCGGATAACACTCGCCGTGAGATCGTCAATGTCTTGACTCAAATGGGATTTGAAGTAGAAGCCAGTCACCACGAAGTGGCCGTAGGTCAGCATGAAATTGACTTTAAGTACGATGAAGTGCTTCGTGCTTGTGACAAGATTCAAATCTTTAAACTCGTTGTCAAAACCATTGCTCGCAAACATGGTTTGTATGCAACCTTTATGGCTAAACCAAAATTTGGGATTGCTGGTTCCGGGTATGCACTGCAATATGTCCTTGTTCGATGCTGAAGGAAACAATGCCTTCTTTGATCCAAATGATCCAAAAGGAATGCAGTTGTCAGAAACAGCTTATCACTTCCTTGGCGGTTTGATCAAGCACGCCTACAACTACACAGCCATCATGAACCCAACCGTTAACTCCTACAAACGTTTGGTTCCAGGTTATGAAGCACCTGTTTACATCGCTTGGGCTGGTCGCAACCGTTCACCATTGGTTCGTGTACCAGCTTCACGCGGTATGGGAACACGTTTGGAATTGCGCTCAGTAGACCCAATGGCCAACCCATATATTGCAATGGCTGTTCTCTTGGAAGTTGGTTTGCACGGGATTGAGAACAAAATCGAAGCACCAGCTCCTATCGAAGAAAACATCTACATCATGACTGCAGAAGAGCGTAAAGAAGCTGGAATCACTGACCTCCCATCTACCCTTCACAATGCTTTGAAAGCTTTGACCGAAGATGAAGTTGTTAAGGATGCTCTTGGTGAACATATCTATACCAGCTTCTTGGAAGCCAAACGGATCGAGTGGGCAAGCTATGCAACCTTTGTTTCACAATGGGAAATTGATAACTACTTGGACTTGTATTAAGCAAATTCATACAAAAATGAGAGTGGGACAGAAATCGGTAATTCGTTAGAATTCGATTTCGTCGTCCCACCTCCGCACAGTTGAGTAGGGTTGTAAAAGCTGATGAAATCAGCGTAGTAGAGCCCACTCAACCACTGCGTCTTGCTCGAAAATCCAAAAACAATTAAGAGGCTAGGACTTTTGTCCCAGCCTCATGTTTAGATAAAAAAAGGAGAAGAGCCCTAGGTTCTCCTCCTTTTCTGGTTTCTTTAATCTTCTTCATCTGGTGTCAAAATCATCGGGATGATGATAGGTTCACGTTCCGTGCTTTCGTAAAGGAAAGGACGAAGGGCGTTGACAATGGCACCGTGTACGGTTTGAATGTTGGCATCTTTGTTTTTCAAGGCGATTCGAATAGCATTGAAAAGGATGCGTTGACTTTCACGGATCAGGTCACCGGACTCTCTCATATAGATGAAGCCACGGCTGAGGATATCTGGTCCAGCTAAAATCATTTTCGACTTGAAGTCAACTGTCGCAACAGCTAGGACAACCCCATCTTCTGATAAATCTTTGCGGTCACGAAGGACAGCAGCTCCGATTTCTCCGATGCGATTTCCGTCGACATAGATATCTTGGGCATTGAAGCTTCCTGCGATACGAGCTGAGTTAGCCGTCAGGGCAAGAACATCTCCGTTGCTCATGATGAAGATGTTATCTTTTTCTACTCCACAATCACGCGCAAGTCCAGCGTGAATCTTCTGCATACGGTACTCACCGTGGACAGGCATGAAGTATTTGGGTTTGATCAAGCGCAACATGAGCTTTTGTTCTTGTTGGCCACCGTGTCCAGAGGTATGGATATTGTTAATCTTACCGTGGATGACATCGACTCCCGCTTCGGAGATCGATATTGATCAATTTATTAACACTAGTTGTATTCCCAGGAATTGGACTAGATGAGAAGATAACGGTATCACCCGGTTGCAATTGCACCTGGCGGTGGGTTCCATTAGCGATACGAGACAGTGCCGCCATAGGCTCCCCTTGGCTATCCTGTACACATAATGAGGATTTCGTTTGCCGGGTAGTCTTTGATTTCACTTGGTTCAATAATCGTTCCAGGTGGTACCTTGATATAGCCAAGCTCAATTCCGTTGACAATGGCTTTTTCCATCGAGCGTCCAAAGACAACAATCTTGCGACCAGTTTTAACAGCGGCATCTGCAGCCTGTTGGAGACGGAAGATGTTTGGATGCAAAGGAAGCAAAGATGATGCGTCCATGAATGCCTTCAATAATCTTCATAATGGATTGGCCAACGACTTTTTCAGAGTTGGTAAAGGTTGGGACTTCCGCGTTGGTTGAGTCAGAAAGCAGACAGAGGACGCCTTCCTCTCCTAGTGCAGCCATCCGGTGAAGGTCGGCCGGCTCACCAACAGGTGTGAAGTCAAATTTAAAGTCTCCCTGTGCAGACGATTTTTTTCCTTGAGGCGTATGAAGAACGATCCCCAAAGGTTCTGGAATAGAGTGGGTCGTACGGAAGAAGGTCGCTTTAATATGCTTAAAGGTCAACTCCGTATTTTGGTTGATTTCATAGAGTTTGGCACCACGAAGGAGGCCATGCTCTTCTAATTTTCCACGAATAAGGGCTAGAGCCAAAGGTCCAGCATAGATTGGTACATTAGCTTGCTTCAAGAGGAAGGGAATTCCTCCGATATGGTCTTCGTGTCCGTGGGTAATCAAGACACCTTTGACACGGTCGATATTTTCAACGATATAGGAATAGTCAGGAATCACGTAATCAATCCCTAACAAATCATCTTCAGGGAACTTGATCCCTGCATCCACAATGATGATTTCGTCTTGGTATTCAATCCCATAGGTATTTTTACCGATTTCCCCGAGACCTCCAATGGCGAAAACACCAACTTCTTCAGGTTTTAAGGTATATGCCATGGATTAGAACTCCGTAATTTCAAATGCGCCAGACTCTTTTTCATATTCTAGGTGTTGGTCTGACAAGAGAGTGATAAATTCGATGTTGTAAGATGTATTTTCCTCAACAAGGCGACGAGCTTCAATGCGTCCTTCTAACTCATTCTTCGCATCAATATCGAGATAGAGGGCATGAGTCGTTTCACGACGAGGGTTGCGTTCTTTTGTTTCTTGGTAGAAAACTTTGTAAATCATTTCGTTTCGGTTCCTTTCACATGTTCGGACTGTAGCAGAAAAGAAACAGCTAGTAGCTAGCTGAGACACCTATTCTTGCTTTCTTTTGTCCTGATTCGATACAATTATTATTCATTATACCATAAATAGGCTCTAAGGAAAAGATGCAAGCGGGTTCTGAGAGCAGAAGGAAGCGCTTTTTAGAAGGGATAGAGAGCAGGTGATTTCACAGTCTGGGGGTGCTTCCTCTACCGTTTGGCGCCTATTTGTAGTATAATATGAAGCAGACAACGAGGAGAAAACATGAAAGTATTAGCATTTGACACCTCCAGTAAGGCCCTATCCGTTGCCCTTTTGGAGGAAGAAAACCGATTAGCAGAGTTGACACTGACGATCAAGAAAAACCACAGCATTACCTTGATGCCTACCATTGAATTTTTAATGACTAGCATTGATTGGAAACCGACGGATTTGGACCGTATCGTAGTAGCAGAAGGGCCTGGATCCTATACTGGCTTACGAATTGCGGTAGCAACGGCTAAAACCCTGGCTCAAACGCTAAAGATTGACTTAGTAGGGGTGTCGAGCTTACTAGCCTTGGTACCAGAAGAGATAGAAGGTCTGGCCATTCCAGTCATGGATGCGCGGCGCAACCATGTCTATGCGGGCTTTTACCAAGAGGATCAGCTGGTCTACCCGGAGGCTCACCTTTCTTTTGAAGCCGTATTAAAAAGAGCAAAGGGAGCTGAAAAGGTGACCTTCCTTGGGGAAGTGGAGGCCTTTCGTGAACAGATACAAGAAGCCTTGCCAAATGCTCAGATGGTAGAAACCCTACCGGATGCGGTACGGATTGGCCGACTAGGACTTACAAAAGAAGCTGTCTCCGTCCATGGCTTTGTGCCCAACTACCTCAAGCGGGTAGAAGCTGAGGAAAACTGGCTCAAGGACCATCAAGAGTCCGGTCAGTCCTACATCAAACGCCTATGATCCGAATCGAGAAGGAGGCGGGGCGATTCGATTTAGCCCCTCAGTTGGTAGAAATCTTAGACGATGTCTATGGACAAAGTCCTTGGACCTTGGAGCAAGTCCTAGCGGATCTCGGTCAAGCTCAAAATTGGTATGCCTTGGCCTATCAGTGGGGAAGAATTGGTCGGGCCTTCTTGGCCATGCAAGAAAACTCTCTATGAGCTAGAGGTCGTCCAAATTGCTGTTCGAAAAGAGTGGCAAGGGCGCGGGATTGCTGGTCAGCTACTAGAAACTGTTCCTCAGGAGAAAGAGGTCTTTTTAGAGGTGAGAGAAGGAAACACTCCGGCTCGGACTCTCTATCAGAAACAAGGATTTAAAGAAATTGGTTGCCGGAAAGGGTATTATCATGCACCTACCGAAGACGCCATTATGATGAAAAGGGAAGCAAATGAAGGATAGATATATTTTGGCATTTGAAACATCTTGTGATGAGACCAGTGTTGCCGTTTTAAAGAATGACACAGAACTCTTGTCCAATGTTATTGCCAGCCAAATTGAAAGCCATAAACGCTTCGGGGGAGTGGTTCCAGAAGTTGCCAGTCGGCATCATGTCGAAGTCATTACAGCCTGTATTGAGGAAGCGCTAGAAGAAGCGGGAATTACAGAAGAAGAAGTCACAGCGGTTGCGGTGACTTACGGACCAGGTCTGGTTGGAGCTCTTTTGGTCGGTCTTGCTGCAGCCAAGGCCTTTGCCTGGGCCCATGGGATTCCTTTGATTCCTGTCAATCATATGGCTGGCCACTTGATGGCCGCTCAAAGTGTTGAGCCTTTAGAATTTCCGCTCTTGGCCTTGCTGGTCAGCGGAGGACACACCGAGTTGGTCTATGTCTCGGAGGCGGGTGATTATAAGATTGTTGGAGAAACGCGTGATGATGCGGTTGGTGAGGCCTATGATAAGGTCGGCCGCGTCATGGGCTTGACCTATCCAGCCGGTCGCGAGATTGACGAGTTGGCGCATAAGGGTCAGGATGTCTACGATTTCCCACGTGCCATGATCAAGGAAGACAATCTGGAGTTTCTCATTCTCAGGGCTCAAATCAGCCTTTATCAATCTCCACCACAATGCCGAGCAAAAAGGCGAGAGTCTGTCCAAGGAAGACCTATCGGCTTCCTTCCAAGCTGCGGTGATGGATATCTTGATGGCCAAGACCAAAAAAGCCCTAGAAAGATACCCGGTTAAGACCCTGGTGGTGGCGGGAGGAGTCGCAGCCAACCAAGGATTACGTGAACGCCTGGCTTCTGAGATCACAGATGTTAAGGTCATCATTCCTCCTCTACGCCTCTGCGGGGACAATGCGGGGATGATTGCCTATGCCAGTGTCAGCGAATGGAATAAGGGAAATTTTGCTAGCTTAGACCTCAATGCTAAGCCTAGCCTTGCTTTTGCTCCGATAGAAGAGAACTTAGATTAGTTAAAAAACGAACATAAACGACGGGAGGACGATTCCCGTCCCTTTTTTTGTTATAATAGATAGCATCAAAAAAGAAAGGAAGAAGGAGTGGAAAAGAATTTTCAGCAGGGGGTGAGGGATGCCCTTCCGACAGCCTTGGGTTATATCAGTATTGGCTTAGCCTGTGGTGTGGTGGCGTCGCCCTATCTCTCCCCTTTAGAAATGGGATTGATGAGTCTCTTGGTTTACGCAGGGGCTTCTCAGTTTGCGATGATCTCTTTGATTGCCGTCCATTCGTCCCTCATGAATATTGCCTTAACCGTCTTTCATCAATTTGCGCAATATGCTTATGAGTCTGCATACCTCCCCTGATTTTAAGGAGGCTAGCCTGGTCCATAATATTGGAATTGGTAGTTTGTTGACAGATGAAAGTTACGGGGTTTATTTAAGTGAGAAATTAAAAAGTGACCGGATCACTGTTCCCTGGATGCATGGCAATAATGTGGTCGGTTATCTAGCTTGGGGCTCCTCAACTATTTTGGGGACAGCGCTGGGTTCCCTCTTGCCCAATCCTAGTGCCTTCGGCCTGGACTTCGCCTTAGTTGCTATGTTTATTGGGATTTTTGCAGGTCAGTTTCAAGGCATGCGTTTGACGGAGAAGATGGCTACCATGCTCCTTGTTTTAGGTGCAGTGGCCCTTAGCTTTTTCCTCTTGACCTTCTTTTTGCCCCAATCCTTGGCCGTTTTAGTGGCTACTTTAACAGGCTGTTTCGTGGGGGTGATGTGCGATGCGCGTGAATAGTTGGATTTTCTTGGTTATTTTGACGTCCGCAGTGGTCACCTGGATTCCACGCATTCTGCCCTTCGTTTTGGTCAAATACCGGGGTCTGCCAGATCCAGTTCTGCGTTTTCTAAAGTACCTTCCCATTGCCATCATTTTTGCCCTAATCCTTTCCAGTCTGATAGAGGGGAAAGTAGGCCAGCTTCCTCAAGTTCGGTGGGTGGATCTGGTCGCAACCATTCCGACCATGATAGTAGCCTTTCGCTACAAAAACCTAATGGGCACGGTTCTATTTGGGATTGTCTTGGTTGCCCTCTTACGATTGCTTGTTGCCTGAATCTCCTGAATTTTTAGATAGATTACTTTTTGTTACGAATATTACAAAAATATTTCAAAAATACTTGACATTGAGTAATATTGTAATATAATAGTTTTTATCAAATGAAGTGAGGGATCATCATGATGAAAAAATGGACAAGTTTAGCACATTTTAGGATTAACTTCTGCAAGCCTACTCGTAGCCTGTGGTTCAAAAAAAGAAGAGAACAAATCTTCTGCCAAAGAAGCACAAACGACGGTGAAGTCTAGTCAGAAAAAAGCAAAGGCTGCTTCTGGTAAGAAAGAGACAAAAGCTACTGAAACGGATTCGCAAGAAGGGGCACAAGCTGCTTCTCAAGATGCAGGAAACTCAGGTCAAACCGATGCAGGGATCTGCTGCAGCAAGCACTGACAAGGCCACAGATTCGTCTCAAATGGTGCCAGAAGAGCTGGTAGGGACTTGGACAGGAACAACTGAAATTGCCAAAGATGTTCAAATGACTGTGGCTGCAGACGGTACTGTCACTACAACAGCGAACTTTTATCAAGCTGATTTGAATCCTGTTCGTACTGCAACAACGAAAGCCAAGGCAGTTCAAGCATCTGGTAATGTCTATTACTGGGAAACAGACGAACCTGGCGCTTTTGATGCCCTTCTTCCAGGGATTGCTGGACTTGGGGGAGCCAATATGAAGGTAAAACCCGGCTTCATCTTAGAAGAGGGCCATTATACACCGATTGTATTTGTAACAGGGCTTAATGAAGACTTTGATTATAACAAATACAATGATTTCCGTGTTTCCCTTACAAAATAAAGAAAAATCCACTAATCCCTATGGACTCGTGGATTTTGTTTTAGAGAAATTGTGTAATAAAGACAATGAGGATGACGATTGGAATCACAAAGCGAAGCAAGAAAATCCAGAGCTTGAAGAAGAAGCGCTTGGTTTTCTCTTCTCCCACCTTGAGTTCTTCCTGGGCTAAGACTTGATCAAAGATATAGCCTGTAAATAGGGAGAGGCAGAGAGCTCCAAAAGGCATGAGGAGGTTGGAAACCAAAAAGTCCATGCAATCAAAGAAGGATTTTCCAAAGAGGGTCCACTTGGATAGTACTCCATAGGAAAGGGCAGATGGAATCCCAAAGATAAAGGTCAGAAAGCCAATAATTTGACTCCATTTGACCCGATTTTTGTTGTTTTGGTTGGTGACATTCCCGACATTAATCTCTAACATGACGACGGATGAGGTAATGGTCGCAAAGAGAAAGAGGAGCAGGAAGAGCAGGTAGAAGAGGGTTCCAAAAGGCATTTTGTCAAAGACTTGTGGAAGGACTACAAAGAGGAGTCCAGGTCCACTAGTAGAAGGGATTTGAAAGGCTGACATAGCTGGGAAGATCGCCAAGCCCGCCATGATGGAAACAGCAATATTCATGAAGACGACGGAAATGCCGGATTGGACCAGATCAGTGTCCTTGTTCAAATAGGAAGCATAGGTCAACATGGCCGTTACCCCTAGAGAGAGGGCGAAGAAAGATTGGCCCAAGGCATAGAGCAGACCTTGACTGGTCATCTTGGAGAAATCTGGCTTGAGGAAGTAGCTGACTCCCTCCCAAGCGCCATTTAGGGTTAAGGAACGACCAATCATGACTAAGAAAATGATGAAGAGAAGGGGCATCATGAATTTTGAGGCCTTTTCAATCCCTTGTTCTACCCCCTTGGAAACAATCAAGACATTGAGGAGGATGAAGATCGCTTGGGCTCCAAGAGCTAACCAGGGATTTGAAATAATGTCCCCGAAAAGCTGGGTGTAGTCTCTAACTGTCAAGACTTGAAATAATTCTCCCAAGGCCACTCCTAAATAAATCAGGATCCAACCACCGATGACACTGTAAAAGGAGAGAAGAATGAAGAGAGCAAAGGCTCCAATCCAGCCAATTCCATCGTAGAAGCGACGGCCACCGAGTTTTCCAAAGGTTTTAATGGCAGAGACACCAGCTGCACGTCCTAGAGTAAATTCAGCCAGTAAGAGGGGAAAGCCGATGAGTAGAGTCGCTATCAAAAAAACGAGGAGGAAACTTCCACCTCCGTTAGCAGCGGTCATATAGGGAAACTTCCAAACAGCCCCAAGCCCAATTGCAGAACCTGCAGAGGCTAGGATGAAGCCAAGTTTTGAGCCCCATTGCGATTTTTCAGACATCGTTAAACTCCGTTCTATTTTCTAAATTAAGAAAAGGCTACTTGAGTTGTCAAATAGCCTTCTCTCAATGGCTCTTTTGAGCCTTTTCTTTGATTGATAGACTTGATTATCCTATCATGATTTTTAAAGACTGTCAAGAAAGCGATTTTCAGGTTTTCATAGTTTTCTCAAAAAGTTAAAAAATTTTCGCAAAAATACTTGACTCTGACCTAAGGGGAGGGGGTATACTATCATTGTAAGGAGGAAATCATGTACCAAATAAAAGAAGCTGCGCAGCTTTCAGGTGTCTCTGTCAAGACCCTGCACCACTATGACAAGATAGGACTCTTGGTCCCCTTAAAGTCGGAAAACGGCTATCGAACTTACAGTCAAGAGGATTTGGAACGCCTTCAGGTCATTCTTTACTACAAATATCTAGGTTTTTCTTTGGAGAAAATAGCAGAGCTATTAAAGGAAGAAAGAATAGATTTATTGCCCCATTTGACTAGGCAGTTGGACTATCTAACTCGAGAAAGGCAACATCTGGATACCTTGATTTCCACCTTGCAAAAAACAATTCAAGAACAAAAAGGAGAAAGAAAAATGACCATTGAGGAAAAATTCACTGGATTTAGCTATCAAGATCATCAAAAATACCAGCAAGAAGCGGTAGAGAAGTATGGCCAAGAAGTCATGGATCAAGCCCTCGAACGCCAAAAGGGTCGCGAAGATGAGTCTACGGCTGCCTTTAACCAAGTCTTTCAAACTTTGGCCCAAAATCTTCAAGCTGGTTTACCTGCAACAGCAATTGAAAACCAAGAGCAAGCATCCAAGCTCTTGCAAGCCATCCGTACTTATGGATTTGACTGCTCTATTGAAGTCTTCGGATATATCGGTAAAGGATACGTCTATAACCCTGAGTTCAAGGAAAATATTGATAAATTTGGACCTGGAACAGCCCAGTACACTTCAGATGTGATTGCCCACTATGTTGAAAAACAGAGCAAATAAAATAATCGGCGGAGGACTCTCTGCCGATTATTTGCTATTTTAAATCATAAAACCAGTCGTCACCGTCTTTATAGTAGAAGAATTCACTGAGATCATCTTCCAAAAAAACACGAAGCATATCAGACATATCATTGGTTGCAAGTTTTAGACGAGATAGATTTTCAAACTCTTCCCACCAGACCTTTCCTTCGGCTGAAGACTGGAGCTCACCAGTAAAGTGTTCGGTCTTGTAAAAAAGGACGACATAACGGTAATCCTCATCGTACCAGTCCTTGATGCCACAGAGTTGGGGTTTAGAAATGCATAGACCCGTTTCTTCTCTCACTTCACGAATGACAGCATCGACAAAGGATTCGCCACGTTCAACATGTCCGCCAGGAAAAGTAATGCCAGGCCAGTCAGGACTAACTCGATCTTGAACTAGGACCTTATCCCCGTTTTTAATCATACACATGTTGACAAATTCGACTGATTCTCTTCTGTTCATTTTTTACAACCTTTGATATTTAATCATAATGCAGACTTCCTGCCACCCAACCAGTGCAGAGGGCAGAAGTGATGTTAAAGCCACCTGTGTGGGCGTTGATGTCCAGGACTTCACCCGCAAAGTGGAGGCCAGGTACCAGTTTGCTTTCCAGAGTTTTAGGATTGATTTCCTTGAGGCTGACGCCACCTTTCGTTACAAAGGACTTGGCCAAGGACATCTTCCCTGTTACAGGGATTGGTAGTTCCTTTACCTTAGTTAGTACCGCATCCACCTCTTTGGGGGAGAGTTGTTTCACCTTCTCTGGGAAGATCTTGAGCAAAAGAATTCTGCCAGGCGTTCTGGCAGGTAGGCCTTTCAGAACATTCTTTAAGGATTTTCTCACGATTTTTCTTCTAGGATTTCTGTGAGTTGCTCCTTAGAATAGAGAGGGAGACTATCCAGCGTAAGGATCTCTCCACCCTTGACAAAGCTTGACATGCGTAGTGCAGCAGGGCCTGACAAGCCAAAGTGGGTAAAGAGGAGGTCGTGGGTAATATGGTGCTTGCCATAGTGGAGGGTCACATCGTCCAAGGAAATCCCTTGAAGAGCCTTGTGGGGGAAATCTGTCAGGAGGGGGCTTTCAGCTGCTTCTAATTCCGTAATGGTATGCTTGAAGTGACGGGCGATATCATGGCCAAAGCCGGTAGAACCCGTCGAAGGGTAGGACTTTCCTCCAGTTGTCACAATCAAGCGGTCTGCAGTCCAGGTCTCATCTTTGGATTTGATGACGAATTGTCCGTCGATTTTCTTCACAGAGGTTACCTCTACTTGACAGCGGACTTGACCGCCAAGCTCGGTAATCTTATCAGTCAGAGCTTGAATGATCGTCTGAGAACGGTCTGAGGCTGGAAAGACACGACCGTGGTCTTCGACCTTGAGTTTGACCCCGTTTTCTGTGAAGAAGCGGATGATATCATGGTTATCAAATTGAGAAAAGACACTGTAAAGGAAGCGTCCGTTGCCTGGAATGCCTGCAAGGAGATCGTCCAGGCTTCCATTGTTGGTCACATTGCATCGTCCTCCACCAGTCCCAGCTAATTTTTTTCCGAGTTTCCGATTTTTTTCAATGAGAAGGGTTTTCTGACCATAAAAGCTACTAGAGATAGTAGCCATCATACCAGCAGGGCCTCCTCCGATGACAATGGTATCGTAGTGGTTCATAAGATCTCCTTTTTCTCGTCTCATTTCATTTCTAGTTCATTGTAACATAAAAAATGGACCCTGTCCCCAGGCTCCACTTTTTATGAGTTAATCGTCTTCGTTTGGATTTTGACGGAGGTGGATGGAATAACGCTTAGGTGGGTAAATTCCGATTTCAGGACCCCAGCGTGGGAAGAGCTGATTGGTTTTCTTCCCAGCAGCGTACTTGGCTTCTGCAGCCATTTCCCAGAGTTCTTCGTAGAGATCGCCTAGCAAAAAGTCAAGCTCTTGATAATAGAGGTCTGGCTTTCCATAGTCACTAAGGCTTAGTTCCATCAAACCGTAGACTTGTAGTTTATGGTCCATGAGTCTGCGTCCATCCACCTTGTTAGAGTGAACGATAATGCGTCCAAAAGGATCATTTCTCCGGATGCGTTCGAGCTCTTTGTAGGCGTTGATTCCAGAATTTCCTTGACAGGAGAAGAAGTAGATGTTTTTCAAGTCATAGTCAATATAGGAGATATTTCCATTATAGACCAGCTTGACTGGTAGATTACGAACCCGTTTTTTCTCTAGATAGCTGTTAATATGTTCGACCAACATCTTAGAGGGATAATTGTATTCAATGACATAGATCATAGTTTCTTTCCTTTGCTGTTCAATAAATAACTGAGCTATATTTCAGTTACGATTAGTATACAAGCTTTTGAAGCCGGATAGGGGGAAAAATCTATTTGGTTCATTTTTGAAGCTATTCGGTTCAATTTTGGAGGAGCAAAAGAAGAAAAAAAATCGCTAAAGGAATACGAAGAAAATGGTGAAGTGGGAGTTGGGAAGGGAATCTTTTTTGAAAATACAGAGAAAATTTACCGAAAAATTTCATTTGTGCTATAATCAAGGGGAAGTAACGTCGTGGAAAGAAGAGTATCATGAGTTTAGAACAGTTAGAGCGGAAATCACTCCAAGAAATCAATCAATCCGTCAGGGTTCCCAAGGGAACTTCTTTTTGGAAGACCTTATTATTGTTTTCAGGTCCGGGGAGTCTAGTAGCAGTGGGCTATATGGATCCTGGGAAACTGGATTACCAGCGTTGTTGGAGGAGCTCACTATCGTTACTTGCTATTGTCGGTGGTTCTCTTATCTTCCTTGATTGCTATGCAATTGCAACAGATGGCTGGGAAACTAGGGATTGTCCATCGGAAAGATTTGGCCCAGACAACAGCGACACATTTACCTAAGTGGCTCCGCTATATTCTCTGGATGGTGATTGAATTAGCTTTGATGGCGACAGATTTAGCAGAAGTCATTGGTTCAGGGATTGCTCTTCATTTGCTGTTCGGATGGCCCTTGCTCTTTTCTATTTTGGTCACCATCCTGGATGTCTTCCTCCTCCTTGGACTCATGCACTTAGGTTTTCGCAAGATTGAGGCCATTGTCTCCACCTTGATTTTGACCATTTTGGGGATTTTTATCTATCTTGTGGTCCTATCAAAACCAGATATAGGTGGCATTTTTGCTGGGTTTATTCCCTCAGAAAGGAAATCGTAGGCATTGGGCTTCCCAAGGGATCACAAGCCTTGACGCTAGCCCTGGGAATTATTGGAGCAACCGTCATGCCTCATAACCTCTATTTACATTCTTCTATTTCACAAACACGGAAGGTCGATTATGAGGATCCAGCGGATATTCGTCGGGCTGTGCGGTTCATGACCTGGGACTCCAATATTGAATTGACCCTGGCTTTTGTTGTCAACTCTCTCTTGTTGATTCTCGGAGCAGCCCTCTTTTTTGGACACGCAGAAGAAATTGGAGCCTTTCTCTAGTATGTATGATGCCTTGCAAAACAATGCCATTGCAGGAGCTATTGCGAGTCCTTTTCTATCCACTCTGTTTGCCGTTGCTTTGTTAGCAAGTGGTCAGAATTCAACCATTACAGGCACTCTGACGGGACAAATTGTCATGGAAGGTTTTCTTAAATTCCGGCTTCCTCAATGGCTTGTCCGCCTCTTTACTAGGATGTTGGCCCTCACTCCTGTCCTGATTGTCGCCTTTCTCTTTGGGGATCAGGAAAGTGTTCTAGATGATTTGTTGGTCTATTCTCAAGTCTTCTTGTCTCTGGCTCTACCATTTTCAATTTTCCCCTTGGTTTACTTTACCTCCAATAAAAAAATCATGGGAGAATTTGTCAATGCAAAATGGAATACCTACTTAGCTTACGGAGTAGCTACTCTTCTGACTCTTTTAAACGTCCAACTCATTGTCACAACGCTGTTTAAATAAAAAATCAGCTTTTTCGGACGGGGAAAACATGCTATAATAGGAGAGAAGTTCCCCATCTAGCTAGAAAATGGGCAGAAAGTGGGCAGTAAGCATTAAACAAGAGGGTCTAAACCCTTGATACGAAAGGAATCTAGAAAATCTTATGATGAATATGCAAAATATGATGAAGCAAGCACAAAAGCTTCAGAAACAAATGGAACAAAGCCAGGCAGAGTTGGCGGCTTCTCAATTTGTTGGCAAATCAGCTCAGGACTTGGTCGTCGCTACCTTGACAGGTGATAAAAAGGTGGTATCCATCGAATTTAACCCGGCAGTCGTGGACCCAGAAGATACAGAAACTCTTTCTGATATGACTGTTCAAGCTATCAATGCAGCCATCGAAGAGATTGATGCAGCAACCAAGAAAAAATTGGGAGCTTTTGCTGGTAAATTACCATTCTAAACATACGGAGAAAGAGGCTGGGACAAAAGTCCCAGCCTCTCAATTGTCTTCGGATTGTCGAGCAAGACGCAGTGGTTGAGTGGGCTCTACTATGCTGATTTCATCAGCTTTTACAGCCCTACTCAACTGTGCGGAGGTGGGACGACGAAATCGAATTCTAACGAATTACCGATTTCTGTCCCACTCTCTTTTTTTAGTCGTTAAAAAAATTGGAGAGGTCTAATCCACCAAAAGGAGAGGTAGAAAAGGATTCTTGCTCTGTTAAGAGTTGCCGGGCCCGGTCTGATTCGAGAAAGGCTTCATAAACGAGGGCAGTCATTCGTGCATCTTCTAGACTATCATGCGATTTTCCAGCCACTCCTAAAAACTGAGCAACTGTATGGAGCTGCAAGTTTTTAATCCCATGGAGGTCAGAAGGCCGGCGTTTAGAAGCTTCCTCAAAGACATCAACAGCATATTGGTCTGTGAACTCTAGCCCATTTTCCGCTAGGATAGGGAGGTCACTCTTGATGGCATTGTATCCAATGAGGGGACTATCTGCAACAAAATCTCGAAACTCCGCTAGAACTTGCTCGAGTGGGGGAGCTTGGAGGATTTTATCAGATGTAATCCCGGTGAGGCCATTGATAAAGCTCTTTAGTGGTTTATCCGTATAGGCATAGGAATCATAGTGGGCAACTTCTTGGCCATCTGCAAAGCGGACAGCAGAAACTTGGATAATGTGGTACTTTCCTTCAAATTGATTAAATTCTAAATCAAAGGAGACATAGTGGCTTAATTCTTTCAAGGGAACTCCTTCATCTAATGGGTGTTTTTGGATTTTCTAATTGTTGAGGGGAGGTAAAGGCATAGAAAAAACTGACCGAAGTCAGTTTTTAGCGACCAAAGACGCGTCTCCAGAAGCCTTTACTCTCTTGTTCTTGAACCTTTTCATTGGCTTGATCTAATTCCAATTTCAATGTTTCTCGGTCATTCATAGCCTGAAGGGTTAGCTGTTGTTGTTGGTCGAGCTGTTTGTCTTTTTCAGCGATCTGAACATCTTTGACACGCAACTGTTCGTCCTTTTTAGCTAATTGCTCATCTTTGGATTTTAGCTGGTCGTCTTTTGCTTTTAGTTGTTCGTAGAGACGAACGATTTCAGCATTCTTCTCGTCGACTAGAATCTCCATCAGTTCCCGTTGCTTTGACATCATCACTGACGGGCTCGTCTTCAAAGATCGTCTTTTTGTAGATTTCTTCTAGCTTGATCAAGCCACTACGAGTTACGACGGTAACTCCCTTATCATTTTTTTCTGTATCTTCAGGATCTAGGGCCTTGACACGGTTGTTGACCGCTTGGCGACTAACTCCTAGAATTTCAGCAATTTCGCTGACTGTTTTTTCGATAGCCATAATATCCTCTAAACTCTTTTTCTATGAAATACTCTCTTAGATATTATCATAAGTAGGCAAGGCTGTCAAATGAAGCAAAGGAAGGGACGACTGGGGAAAAGGCTGGATTTCCTTAATCCATTTCAGGAAGGGTCAGGCTAGAGTTGGCCAGATCAATGGTGAGTTGGTAGTCCGTTTGGTCGCGGACAGTGATCTCGAAGTCGGTTGTATAAAGGACGAGACGAAGAGTAGTCCCTTTCTCCAGTTTGTAGATGGTTGGTTGGAGTTCAAAGTCGAATTCCATCCATTCTCCCAGGGATTACAGGTTCGACTTGTAAGAGATCATGACGGTTTTGAAGGTTGAGATAGCCCCTTTGTAATCACCCGTTGACCGGCTTCCTTAAATGGCAACTCAGTCAAATTGTCCAGCATATGGTAGCGACCGTTATCAAGGGTGCGGACGGATAGGACAGCTGGATAGGGTTGGAGATATTTCTTGCTTCCTAGCTCCATGAGTTGGGCTGAGAGCAAGCCTTTGTTTGTGCTAGATTGGAGCCGCAGGTGAAGGCGAGCTTTTCCGTTGAGGTGTAAGTCTTCTGCGATCGGAAGATCGATGGTCACCTGTTGGGCCTTATCTTGGTAAAGATCGGTTAAGAAAGTTGGATAGGCCTTGCCATAGCGCTCATAGTCTTCTGTCGCATAGCGGTTTTGGATGACTTTCTCACCATCTCCGAGTGGGAAGGCCCGTTGGGCTGTTTGATTGCCAAAGTCTTCCAAGGAAGTCCAACTTTGTTCTCCTGTATTGTCCTGCCAGATGACGGTTGGCAATTCATAGCTTGAATCATAGCCCAGTAATTTTTTAGAGAGGAGGGCATTCATACTCTCACGGAAGTCAATGGACTGCCAGTTGTTGAGATAGACATGGGCTCCATTGTGATAGAAGAGGTGTTTCTTGATGTTGGCTGGAAGGGCTTGGAACATTTGGTATACATGGAGGGGCTTGACATTCCAGTCTTGGGAACCATGGGTGAAGACGACCTCTGCCTTGACTTTGTCTGCCTGAAGGAGATAGTTGCGGTCATGCCAGAATTGGTTGTAGTCCCCTGTTTGCGATCCAATTGCTTCTTAACCTCTTCCAAATCAGCGACATGGGCTGCATGGTGGCGGAGATAGTCTCCAGCCCGAAGGGCACGTGAATAAGTCAACTCAGCAAGCGAATCAAAATCCTCTCCAGGATAGCCGCCAGGACTCGTCACGAGTCCGTTTTCCCGATAGTAGTTGTACCAAGAAGAGATACCGGCTTCTGCGATGATAACTTCTAGGTCATCGACACCGGTGGTAGCCAGTCCATTGGACATGGTCCCTAGGTAGGACAAGCCCGTCGTAGCAACTTTGCCGTTAGACCAATCGGCCTTGACTTGGCGTTGGCGACTGTGGTCTGTAAAGGCCCGGCAACGGCCGTTGAGCCAGTCGATAACATTTTTATAGGCCTCGATTTGACGGTAATCTCCATTGGTCATCAAGCCTTGAGAGTCCTTGGTCCCTAAACCGGAGACGTAGAGATTGGCAAAACCACGAGCGAGAAGGTAGTCATTGAGGGTATAACTGGAGTTGATATGAGTGAGGGTTTCTTCAGCCTCAGAGACTAGTTGAGCTGAACCGACAGGATCCACCAATTCTAATTGAGGTTCTTCTACTTGGATGGTATGAGGTTCTTTGACCTCGAGGTCCACATTCATATTATAGAGAGCCTTGTCGCTAGCCTTGTCATTGGTTCCTTGGTGATAAGGGCTGGCAGTCATGACGGCTGGGATTTTTCCTTCATAGCGTGGGCGAATAATATTGACCTTGACCAAATCTGGAAGACCATCCTGGTCGCTATCAACTCGACTCTCCACATAGACCACTTCACGGATTACATCATGGCAGTTAAAGGTAGCTAGACTTTTTCCGTTGAAAAAGTGGTAGCGATTGTCCTCGGGGATCAAGCCATCGCTGACCAACTGCTCAATTAGTAAATTCCCTTTGACTGTTCGAGTATTGAGGAGGTGATAGAGGTTCTCAACCAAGTTTCCATACTCAATCGGAATTTGGACTTCTTTTAAGAAGCTGTCCGTATTTTCAAAGTCAATAAAATAGCGGAAACCGAGCAATTGGAGGGCCACTGTGTAGAAAATATTTGGAGACCATTCGCGGTCAGATTGGAAATAGCTCAGGAGATCTGTTTCAGCATCCGCCACTAGGTTAGAGAGAGGATAATCTGTATTTGTAGGTGAAATAAACCTTGCGAACAAACCATTCAAACAGTTCTTTCTCTGTAAGATGAAGGGGAAGGTCAAACCCGATTTCTTTCAGTTCCTTTAGAATGTCTGCTTGGTCGACTGGTAGATAGCTATATTGATTGAATTTCATAGGATGCTCCTTTTATCAGCTTCACTGTTTCTTTACTTCTTATATTATACGTGATAAAATAGTATTTGTCTAAAGACCTTTGATCTCTGAAGGAGGGTGTCATGGTGAGAAAATTATCTGTTGAAGAAGTTGCAAGAAGACGGACTTTATTGTTTGGGGTTCTTGCCGTCATTTTTGGGATCCTCATTTTTCGAAACGGTGTTGGTTTCACAAAATTTTCCTTGGATCTATTAGCCATTTACTTTTTAGTTGATGGACTAGGAAGCTTTCTTCTTCGCTTTTTGTTACGTAGCAAGTCTATTTCCTATAGCCACTCTATTTGGTTTATTTTTCTTTCACTTGCGTTGATCTGGTTGAATCGACTGAGTAGTCTGCCCGTAAACTTAGTTGTGATTTGTTTAGGGGCATATCAGTTGGGGAGTGCCATTGTCTATGGGATCACATTTTGGCTTTATAAGGCCAATCGGGTAAAAGGAGGCTGGCTCTATTTATGGGATGCGCTTTTAAACGGTGGGATTGGTCTAGCAACTGTCTTGGAACCTGGTTCAGATGGGCACTTCCAATTTATCCTCTTGGGGGCTTATCTGGTCTTGTTGGGGATTTCTAATATTCGAGATGGTATTTTATTTGACAAAGACCAACAAGGCCAAGAGTTAAAACGTCGCTTTCGTATTAGCCTACCGGTTATCTTTGCAGCCTTTATCCCTGCTAAGGAGTTAAAACGGTTTAACCAGTTTCTTCAAAAAGGGAGCTCGGCGGGACACACAGGCCCTTATCGATTGGTGAAAAAAGAAGAAGAGGCAAGGGAATTAGAAATTTTGGTTCATACTTCTGACAGCAACTTATTTGGAGCGATTGGGCATGTAGATATTTGTTATCAGGGGAAGGTCATTTCTTACGGAAGTTACGATCCCTTTTCAGAGCGTCTATTTGGGACGATTGGGGATGGCGTACTGTTTAAAGTGGATAAGGAACCATACATCGAACTATGTAAAAAAGAGAGTCAAAAGACGCTGTTTGGCTACAGCCTATCCCTTACCGAAGAAGAGAATCAGGCAGTAGAGAAGCGTCTAGCTGAAATTGATCAGTTGTTAGAACCTTGGGATCCACCTAGTAGGTTACTGGAAGACGGTCAGCCGACCTACGCTTACAAATTGAAATATGATTTAGGGGCTGAGCTATATAAATTTACTTCTTCGCGTTTTAAATCTTACTTTGTTCTGTCTACGAATTGCTGCCTGTTAGCAGATTCCATTGTGGGACAGGCGGGAACGGCTGTATTAGATGTGCGTGGAGTGATTGCACCAGGGACCTATCAGGATTACTTTAGAATACGAATTTGAAGCTCCAAACGGGCGGGTCCATACACGAACAGTATATTAAGTAAAGAAAGACAGATTCAAAATTTTGAGAAATCTGTCTTTTTTGCACAAGATTTCTTGTAAAAAAAAAGAAAATCTTTTAAAATATAAAAGACTTGGAGGAATTATGTGCATAAATAAGATTAGTAGTATTTCACCCGTATTAAAAACAAACAATCGAAATGTCAATCAAGAATTTTTTGAAAAGGTCTTAGGAATGAAAACCCTGTTGGAAGATGGGGCTTTATTATCCCTTGGAGATCAATCGAAGACAGACCGCCTCTATTTAGAGGAATCCCCTAGTATGAGAACCCGTAAGGTTGAGGGACCAAAACGCTTGGCTTGCTTAAAGATTCGCGTGACCAACCCGCAAGAAATTGAGTGGCTTCTGGCTCGTGGTCATCAGGTTGATCGCCTCTTCAGAGGGAAAAATGGCTATGCCTTTGAAGCTCTTTCGCCAGAAGGAGATCGTATCTTGCTCCATGCGGAAGAGCAAGTGGACAGTTTAACTGAAATCGAAGAAGTTCCAGATTTTCAAGCGAATGAAGATTTTACAATCTTGACGGAGTTTTTCGTAGAAAAGATGGTGCTTCGTGTGCCTAATGTAGAGACTTCTACAGCTTTCTATCAGCAACTACCTGGCTTAGAGGATTATTTAGAGTTAGAAGCATCAGATGGTCCGGACCTGACACTTGCCAATGGGCAGACTTGGGACCTTTGTCAGGTAAAGGTAATTGTCCAACCATTTGTAGCAAGTGAAGTAGCCTCCTGCTTTGGAGATCAGGTGACTTTTGTACCAAAAAGGCAACAATTTGTCTTGGTTGAAGATCCCAGCAAGATTGAATGGTGGTTCGAAGCCTAAGCAAGTCTTTGTCTGACTGAAAAGAGTGAAGAAAAAATGGAAAACATCATCCAAAAAATTCAAGAGCAAATAGTAGCAGGCATCTATCCAGGTGCCTCTCTTGCGCTCTACCAGAAGGGAAGCTGGCAGGAGCATTACTTGGGGCTAGCTGATCCAGCCAAGAAAGAACCAGTTGTTGCGGGACTGACCTATGATTTGGCTAGTGTGAGTAAGGTCGTCGGAGTTGGAACGGTTCTTGCTTTTTCTGGTCCGACAAGGGCAAAATTGATATCGATCGTCCCTTAGCTTCTCACTATCCGGATATGGAGCAGGCAGAGGTGACCATCCGTCAGCTTTTAACCCATACTTCTGGGCTGGATCCTTTCATCCCTAGACGAGATGACTTGGATGCTGAGGGCTTAAAAGAAGCCCTGCACCGTTTGAAACTCAAGGACAATCGCCAGTTCCACTATACGGATGTCAATTTTCTTTTGTTGGGCTTTCTTCTGGAGAAGTGGTATGGTCAGGATTTGGCCCAGATTTTTCAGGAGCAAGTCTTTGCACCTTGGCAAATGAAGGAGACTACTTTTGGCCCGGTTTCTCAAGCGGTGCCAACCCTTCGTGGCGTTCCAGCTGGTGTCGTCCATGATCCGAAAGCGCGTGTACTGGGAGTCCATGCCGGAAGTGCAGGTCTGTTTTCGACCATTAGAGATATGGAAATTTTCCTGGAGCATTACTTTACAGGATCCTTTTTGCAGAGATTTTTATCGCAGAACTATGCTTTTAGAAAAAGGGAAGATGCGCTCTCTGGCCTGGAATCTGGAAGGAGACTGGTTGGACCATACAGGTTATACAGGAACCTTCCTTCTCTATAATCGCAAGCTCCAATTGGCAGCTATTTTCCTATCCAATCGGACCTATGAAAAAGATGAGCGGGCCCAATGGATCCTGGATCGGAATCAACTCATGGAGCTCATCAAAAGAGAAATGGAAGGAACCGGAAAAAATCCTTCCTAAGACGGAGAAAGAAGCGTGGTTTAGCCATCGCTTTTTTTCTTTTTTTATATTAAAATGGAAGGAGAGAGGATTGTATTAAGCAATCTATAGCAGAAAGAACGAAGATAACTGAGAGACATATGACTAGATCGATAGGTGTCGGACAAGCACATAGCAAGATTATTTTAATAGGAGAGCATGCGGTTGTTTATGGCTATCCAGCCATTGCCTTGCCCCTCCTTAACATTCAGGTCACTTGTCAGATTGTACCTGCGGAGCGTCCGTGGGTCCTTTTTGAGAATGATAGCTTATCTATGGCCGTTTACGCTTCTTTAGAGCATTTGGGGATTGAGGAGGCGGCTATCGCTTGCCGGATTGACTCCATGATTCCGTCCCAGCGGGGGATGGGGTCCTCGGCTGCTGTCAGTATTGCGGCAATTCGAGCAGTCTTTGATTACTTCAAGCGAGATTTGAGTCAAGAGACTTTGGAAATCTTGGTTAATCGAGCGGAAATGATTGCCCATGTGAATCCAAGTGGGCTGGATGCCAAGACCTGTCTCAGCGATCAGCCGATTAAATTCATTCGAAATGTCGGCTTCAGTGAATTAGAGGTTAATTTGGGTGCCAAGCTGGTCATTGCAGATACAGGTATCCATGGCCATACCAAAGAAGCCATTCAGAAGGTCAAGGAGTTGGGAACAGCAGCCCTCGCTAGTTTCCATGAAATTGGACTTCTAACTGAGTACGCAGAAAAAGCTCTTGCTCAAAAAGATGCTTTCACCTTGGGACGCATCTTAACAGACTGCCATCATCATTTGCAAGCAGTGGGAGTGAGTTGTCCAGAAGCGGATCAACTGGTGGAACTAGCCTTAGCGAGTGGAGCCTTGGGAGCCAAAATGAGTGGTGGTGGGCTCGGTGGCTGTATCATTGCCCTTGCTGCAGACCAGGAACAAGCAGAAATGATCGCAAAAGAACTAAGAAATAAAGGAGTGGAGGAGTTATGGATCGAAAGCCTGTAAGTGTGAAATCGTATGCCAATATCGCCATTATTAAGTATTGGGGCAAGGAAAACAGTGAAGCGATGGTGCCATCAACTAGTTCCATTTCCTTGACCTTGGAAAATATGTATACGGAGACTCGACTCAGCCCTTTGGGACCTGAGGCCAAGGCCCATGCCTTCTATATTGATGGGGTCTTCCAAAATGAAGCGGAGCAGGCCAAGATTGGAGCAGTCATCGACCGCTTTAAACCAGAAGGGGAGACAGGCTTTGTTCGGGTTGATACCAGCAACAATATGCCGACAGCTGCAGGACTTTCTTCTAGTTCCAGTGGTTTATCTGCCTTGGTAAAAGCCTGCAATCGCTATTACCAACTGGGGATGACGCAGGCAGAACAAGCTCAAGCGGCTAAGTTTGCCTCCGGTTCGTCTTCCCGTTCCTTCTTTGGGCCTTTGGCTGCTTGGGACAAGGATACTGGAGCAATCTACCAGGTAGAAACGGACCTCAAACTGGCCATGATTATGCTGGTGTTAAACGACCAACAGAAGATTCTTTCTAGTCGGGAAGGGATGAAACGGTGCATGGAAACCTCTACCAATTTCCAAGAATGGATCCGCCAGTCAGCCCAGGATTACCAAGATATGCTGGGTTATCTGAAGGATAATGATTTTGAAAAAGTAGGGGAATTGACCGAACGAAATGCTCTTCTCATGCATTCTACAACTAAGACTGCAAGTCCAGCCTTTTCCTATTTGACGGATAAGAGCTATGAGGCCATGGAGTTCGTGCGCTCTCTTCGCGAAGAAGGGAAACGATGCTATTTCACCATGGATGCAGGCCCCAATGTGAAAGTTCTCTGTCTAGAAGAGGATCTGGAGCAATTGGTTCCACTTTTTGAAAAAGACTACCGTATTATTGTTTCCAAGACCAAGGATTTGACCCATGAAGAATAAGAAAGAAGTTAGAGCAGGTGGGAAGCTTTATATTGCTGGGGAATATTCCATCTTAACTCCTGGACAAACAGCCATTATTCAGTTTATCCCCATTTACATGCAGGCAGAAATCCAACCAGCCTCTATGTATCGGATTCAGTCGGACATGTTTCCCTTTGCGGTTGACTTGACTCCGCAGACGGACTATGCATTGATCCAAGAAACCGTGTATCTGATGAACGCCTACCTCCAGTCACAAGGAGTCGCGATTTCTCCCTTTGATTTACGTATTTGGGGGAAATTTGAGCGAGAGGGTAAGAAATTCGGGATTGGCTCTAGTGGCAGTGTGGTCTTGTTGACCCTCAAAGCCATGGCAGCTTTTTATGATTTTCCCCTGTCAGCAGACTTGCTTTTTCGTTTGGCCTGTTTGGTCTTGATTCGGCGTGGAGACAATGGGTCCATGGGAGACCTAGCTTGTATTGCCTATGAAGGCTTGGTTAGCTACCGCTCTTTTGACAGACGGGCGCTAGCTGAACAATTACAAGATCAGGATTTAAACCAGGTCTTAGCCCTTGATTGGGGATATGAAATCCGGCCTCTTGCCCCTCAGTTGTCCTATACTTTTTTAGTGGGTTGGACCCAAGAACCTGCTATTTCAAGAGACTTGATTAACCAGGTTCGTTCAGCTATTGATCCTGTCTTCTTAGAGGGACGGAGCAGGCTGTACAAGATCTCTTAGTGGCCTTTCAAGAAGCAGACCGAGACTTAGCCTGGTCCTCTATCCGTCGGGCTAGTGACTTACTTCTATCTCTGAATGAGGTGATTTATACCAAAAAACTAGCCCAATTAAAGAGGGCAGAAGAGGGACTAGAAGTCATCGCAAAATCCAGTGGTGCTGGAGGAGGAGATTGTGGGATCGCCCTCGCATTTGAGGAGGCTGATGCCCAAGAAATCGTCAGACGCTGGCAAGAAGCAGGGATTGATTTATTATATTCAGAAAGGATGGGAGAGTATGACGACCAACCGAAAGGATGAACATATTCGCTTGGCCTTGGAGCAAACTCCGGGTTACAATAGCTTTGATGAGGTTGAGTTGATTCATTCCTCTTTACCAACTATCGATTTAGATGAGGTGGATTTGAAGACCCATTTTGCGGGTCGTGACTGGGACTACCCTTTTTATATTAATGCCATGACAGGTGGTAGTGCCAAGGGGGGAGAAATCAATCGGAAGTTAGCCCAGGTGGCAGAAGCCTGTGGCATTCTCTTTGTGACGGGTTCCTATAGTGCAGCTTTAAAAGATCCCCAGGACAGCTCCTATCGAGTCAAGGACCTTTATCCGGATCTTCTCTTTGCGACCAATATTGGGATTGACAAACCGCTTGAACTGGGCTTACAGACGATCGAGGAGACCCAGCCTCTCTTTCTCCAACTCCATGTCAACCTCATGCAGGAGCTTCTCATGCCCGAAGGGGAACGAAGCTTTAGAAACTGGCGAGACCATTTAGCAGACTATGCAAAGCATCTACCTGTGCCGTTGGTGCTAAAAGAGGTCGGTTTTGGTATGGACGCTGGAACTATCCAAAGAGCCATCGAACTAGGTATCAGGACCGTTGATATCTCTGGTAGAGGCGGGACCAGTTTTGCCTATATCGAAAACCGTCGGGGAGGCAATCGTTCCTATCTCAATGACTGGGGACAAACAACGGTCCAAGCCCTACTTGGGGCTCAACCACTGATGGATCAGGTCGAGGTTCTCGCCTCTGGTGGCGTTCGTCATCCCTTGGATATGATCAAGGCACTGGTTCTAGGAGCCAAGGGGGTCGGTCTTTCTCGGACCATTTTAGAATTGGTAGAGACACAGCCGATTGAAGAGGTCATCGCCCAAGTCAATGCTTGGAAAGAGGATTTACGCCTGATCATGTGTGCTCTTTCTTGTCAGACACTTGCCGATTTGAGAAAGGTTCCCTATCTTCTTTATGGCCGTGTAAAAGAAGGATATGAACAAATCCCCTCCATCCATGATTAACTTGAAGAAACTAGCACAAAAATCCCTCCGTTTACACGGAAGGATTTTTTACTTGCTTTGACGAATGTTCTCTAAAATAGCTTGGGCTTTTTCCAGGTTAAAAGGGTTTGTCTTCTAGCAGGGCTTGAACCACCGGAGCTACCTCTGACGGACTAGCGCCAGCAAGTAGGGCAAGTGACTTAGCTTGGAGTTTCATATGCCCATGCTGAATACCGGTGCTGACCAAGGCCTTAAGCGCTGCAAAGTTTTGAGCCAGGCCAACGGAAACAATAATCCGCGCAAGAGTTTGGGCGTCGGGATTTCCAAGTAGGTCATGAGCCACTTGAACACTTGGATTGAGTCCGATGGAGCCTCCCTTGGTAGCGATAGGCATGGGAAGGGTCAGCTGACCTTCTAGGGACTTGCTGATCTGGATGAGCTATCCAGTTAGATAGTCCTTGAGCTTGTCCAGATCGACTAGCATAGGTATGGCCACCCTGCTTCAATCGCCCGCCAGTCATTCCCAGTTGCCAAGACGACAGCATCGATGCCATTGAAAATTCCCTTGTTGTGAGTTGCTGCTCGATAAGGATCAACAGCCGCCAATTGACTGGCCAGAGCTATTTTCTGAGCAATTTCAGCAGCTTCCTTGGGATCACGACTGAGGAAGCGGTAGTCTATGTGACAACTTGCAGTGACCAGGGCATCTGTTGCTAGGTTAGACAGAATAGCCATTAAGCCTTGGCCATCGGATAAATCTTCTAAAGGGTCGACCAAGGCTTCCAACATGGTGTTGAGCATATTAGCCCCCATGGCCTCTTTTGGATCAACGGACAGGTAGCAAATGAGAAAGTCCCCTTTCACCTCTGTCCAGAGATCTCGTGCCCCACCTCCCCGTTTAACGATGGAAGGATAGGCTTGATTGGCCAGTTGGAGCAGTTCTTCTTTAGCTTCTGTAATCGCCTGACTGGCCTTTTCTTTATTGCTGACATCATAGAGAGCCACTTGCCCGATCATTTGACGCTTTGTGAACCTGGGTCTGAAAACCCACCTGAACGCTTGATTAGGTCCTGCAGCGTAAGAAGCAGCAGCAATGACAGAGGGTTCTTCCGTCACCATTGGGACCTGGATTTCCTGATCCATCTATCTGGAAGCCAGGAGCTAGACCAAAGGGTAAGGCCAAGGTGCCGAGGACATTTTCGACCATTTCATTGGCAAGAGAAAGGGGCAATGTTTCATTGTCCCTTACTGTTTGTAGTCCTTCTTCTGAAAGGAGTCCGGCCTGAGCCAGTTTCTCGATACGCTCTGCTGGACTTGCTTTTGAAAAACCAGTTAATTTAACCATGGTGTTCTACCTTTACATAGGTTCGTTGGTGTTCGTTGATTTCTGATAAGGCATAGGTTTGATCTTTGGTAACCTTGGAAGGTTTGATTGCCTTCAGCATCTAATTGTGCCTCTTCGAAGAAGATCTTCTCATATTCAGCAATCGTAAGAGCTTTTCGCTGATCCAATTCTGCCATAGCGGTTTGGATGGAGCATTTGCTCAAATCCTTCGACCAAGTGAGCACTAAAAATCTCAGCGACTGCGCCACTTCCATATCCATAGAGAGCAATCCGGTCGCCAGCCACTAGTTGAGGCTGATTCTCTAAGAGAGAAAGCAAACCTAGGAAGAGGGAACCCGTATAGATATTCCCAACCTTTTGGCTGTAGAGAATGGATTGTTCAAAATTGTATTGCAATTGGGCTTGTTTCTCAGGAGAAAGACTCTTGTCGAGAATCTTTTTTAAGCCCTTAAGAGCCAGCTTCGGATAAGGCAGGTGGAAGCAGACCGCAGCAAAATCATCCAAGGTCAAACCAGTCCGTTTTTGATACTCTGTCCAAGTTGTTTTCAAGCAATCCAAGTACTGTTGAGTCGAATAGATCCCATTGACAAAGGGGGTGCTTGAGTAGTTGGGACGCCAGAAATCCATAACATCACGGGTTTGAGCCACATTATCATCGTTGAATGCTAGGATACGTGGGTTCTGCGTCACCAACATAGCGACAGATCCAGCTCCTTGAGTCGGCTCTCCAGGAGTGTCGATTCCATATTTTGCAATATCACTGGCAATGACCAAGACCTTGCTCTGTGGGAATTTTTCAACATGAAGTTTAGCATAGTCCAAAGCGGCAGTTGCAGCATAGCAGGCTTCCTTCATTTCAAAGCTCCGGGCAAAGGGTTGGATCCCTAGAAGTCCGTGAACGAAAACAGCAGCAGCCTTACTCTGGTCAATTCCTGACTCAGTCGCCAGGATGACCATATCAATTTCTTCTTTTTCTTCTTCGGTTAAATACTATGGCTGGCACTTGCTCCAAGTGTAACGATATCCTCTGTAATAGGGGCGATGCTCAGTTCTTTCAATAAAAGCCCTTTACTGAGTTTTTCTGGATCTGTATCTCGAGCAGCCGCTAATTCACTTAAGCGCAAGACATACTGGCTGGTCGCAAATCCAATCTTATCAATACCGATTGTCATAAATAACCTCTTTTAATTTGATATCTACTAGTATATTTCGTTACTATTTTACCATATTTGAGAGGAAAACTCCCTTGAAAAAGCCAGAACAGTATGGAAATCATCCTTAGGACTGAGTTGGGCAAGGGGAATGATTGAAAAAGAGCGGATGAAAATCAAAAAGAGGCTGGGACAAAATTCCTAGCCTCTCAATCGTCTTTGGATTGTCGAGCAAGACGCAGTGGTTGAGTGGGCTCTACTAGGCTGGTTTCATCAGCTTTTATAGCCCTACTCAACTGTGCGGAGGTGGGACGACGAAATCGAATTCTAACGAATGACCGATTTCTGTCCCACTCTCTTCAACTGTTAGGTTTGTTTATCCTTCTTAGGGTTGCTCATAACCCGAGTGAAGAGTTCTTTACATTTATCTTCTAGAACCCTTTCGTAGAAGACGATGATAGCGATGTACACAATCAGAAAGTTCAAGGTCAGAAAGAACAAGTCAAATGAATTGCGTGCATAGTTAGTTGCTTCTAGATAGGAGTTGATTGCTCCTAAAATCCCCCAAGGAAGATACTTGACATACTTTTGTACCATGATGCAACACCTCGCATCCTTTAAAGAATTTGTTTTTTCACTATTATTGTACTCCTTTTAAGTGAAAATACAAGCGATTACATAGAGAATATATGAAAAACCAATGCTAGTTGGCATTGGTCATTTTTCTTTTTTGATGGCGTTGGTAAGAATGGTAGAGTTTCAAGACGACAGACCCGCTAGCCATCCCTATGGAGATAACCAAGGCCAGAATGACAACTAGGGTCACACTGGTAACGGCTTGCTGATATTGGCCACTAACAAAGAAGGAGGTGGTCCGATAGGAAATATATCCGGGAACCAAGGGAGCGAGAATAGCTAGCATAAAGACAACGACAGGCGTCTTGTAGATGATACTTAAGATTTGACTGATACAAGAACCGACAATTGCTGCGATAAAAGTCGCGATGATGACATTGGTAGGTCCCTTTAGGAGATAGTAGAGCAACCAGATGACCATCCCTAGAATGCCTCCCGGGATGAGCATAGAACGTTGCACGTTGAGGACAATTAAAAAGGTGATGATGGCAATCAAACTAGCCACCGCTTGGATTAAAAATTCGATTAGATTCATGATTCTATTTCATAAGGACAAGAGCGACGGTCGTTCCGGCACCAAGGGCAAGGGTGATGAGGAGGGTCTCAAAGAGTTTACTCATACCAGAGTTGAGGTGGTTGTTCATCAGATCTCGCACCGCATTGGTCATGGCGATTCCAGGGACGAAAGGCATGACACAGCCAGCAATGATGAGATCGGTATTAGAAGGAAACCCACTATAGCGCGCCCAAATATGGGCTAAAAAGCCAAAGACAAAGGCTGCCGCAAAAGCAGTCGCAAAAGGGATGCGAACGTATTTTTCAACCACTATAGAAAACGCAAAGGCAAAGACGGTCGCAATACCTGCTCCAATCGCATCATAATAATTCCCCCCAAACATAATGGAGAAAAAAGGAGCACTAAGAGTTGCTGCGATCGTCAACTGCAGATTGGTATAAGGGACTGACTTTTGTTTCAGTTGGATCAAGGCTTGGTAGGCTTCATCTAGATTGATGTGACCAGAGACTAATTGGCGAGAAATCTGATTGACATCACAGACCTTCTCGATATTGTAATTGATTCGCAGGATCCGCTTCATCCGCGTGATATTGGCATTTTCGATTGAAAAGAAAATAGCGACTGGCATCGCTAAGGCATTGCAATCATCGATTCCTTGAGAATGAGCAATCCGGATCATGGTATCCTCCACCCTGATGGATTTCAGAGCCGCTCTCTAAAAAGGAGGGTTCCTGCCAACATGAGGACATCAATCACGCGGTCCATATCTTTAGACGCTTCCATTGTTCTTCCTGTTCTGTTAATAGATTGCTTCCATTATATCAAAATTTCACTGATTTGTACTAGTGTTACCACGGATTTAGTCAAGACAGGACAAGAAAAAACCAGCCGTTTCCGACTGGTTTTAAAGATCTATTTGAATCTTAGCTCAATGCATCATCCATTGAAAGAACTTCGTGGAAGACACGTTGTGTCAATTCAGTTTTTTGTTCTGGAGTGAGGTATTTGGTGTTTACACAGTATCCAGAGATACGTACGATAACATCTTCACCGCTCATGATCTTTTCGTAAACGTCTGACAAGTCCATAACGTTCAAGTTAACGTGTTGTCCACCGTTTTCGAAGTATCCATCAAGGATAGTTACCAAGTTGTCTACTTGTTCGTCACGAGTTTTACCAAGAGCACGAGGTGACACTTGAGTAGTGAGTGAGATACCGTCAGCTGCGTAACCAAAGTCAAGGCTAGCAAGTGAGTTCAAGTTTTGCAACCATCCACCTTTAGCTTTGTTAGATGGATTAGCACCTGGTGAGAAGAATTCCAATTTGCTTGTGTTCACAGTACCATCTTCATTGAGGTATACTCCTTTATGGACAGGTGAGTTACCAGTTTGTTTAGAGTAAGCAACGTTAGAAGTGATGGTAAGAAGTGACACAGTTGCTTCAGCGTTCTTGTAAAGTTTGTGGCTGCGAAGACGAGTAGTGTAAGCTTCGATCAACCATTCTGCCAATTCGTTAGAACGTGGGTCATCTTCACCCCAACGTGGGTATTCACCGATTGTTTCGTAATCGTAGATGTAGCCATCTTTCGTCACGGATTGGTTTAACAGTAGCGTATTTAATTGCTGACAAAGTATCAACAGTGTTAGCGAATCCACAGATACCGAATCCCATGTTTGCGCGTTGGTGAGTTGGCAAGAAGGCCATTTGAACAGCTTCGTAGTTGTACTTATCAGTCATGTAGTGGATGATGTTCAAAGCATCTACGTAAGTGTCAGTCAACCAGTCAAGTGATTTTTCGAAGTTTGCTTTAACAGATTCGAATTCAAGAACTTCGTCACGGATAGGATCGATGTCAAATACTTTGTAGTCTTTATGAACGTCGTCGTAACCACCGTTCAAACCAGTAAGAAGAGCTTTAAGCACGTTTACACGAGCACCGAAGTATTGGATGTTGTGGCGTTGTTCTTCGTTTTCTGGGTCAAGTGGAGATACACAACATGAGATACAGCTCATTTCACCGTATCCGTCTTTGGCCATTGTTGTTACACCTTCGTATTGGATAGAAGAGTGTTTGTGGCTCATGTGCATACAGTAGCGACGGAAGCTGTATGGCAATTTGTCAGTCCAAAGAACTGTCAAGTTTGGTTCTGGAGAGTTACCGATGTTGTCCAAAGTGTTCAAGAAACGGAAGTCCATCTTAGTAACACGGTGACGTCCGTCGTTACCCCATACCAGCCATAGAAGTTGTGATGAAGGTTGGGTCACCTGAGTACAATTGGTCGTAAGCTTTTGTACGAGCAAATTTAACAGTACGCAATTTCATAACGAAATCGTCAACGAATTCTTGGATTTCAGACTCAGTGTAAGTACCACGAGCTAAGTCACGTTCAGCGTAGATATCCAAAACGATTGGCACACGTCCAAGAGAAGTAGCAGCACCGTTGATCACACGGCAGACAGCCATGAAGGCGATGTTTGTCCATTGGATCGCTTCTTTTGTATCGAAGGCAGGACGACGTACGTCTACACCGTAAAGGTCACCCAATTTAACAACTTCTTGAAGTGCTTGGTATTGAAGGTTTACTTCTTCACGAAGACGGATTGATTCTTCGTCGATTTCAGTAATGGCATTCCAGTCGTTTGCTTTTTCAGCCATCAAGTAGTCAGCTCCGTAAAGGGCCAAACGAGCATAAACCCCGATGATACGTCCACGTGAGTATGCATCTGGGAGACCAGTTACAGTATGAGCGTGACGTGCACGACGGATGTTTGTAGTATAAGCACGGAAGATACCGTCGTTAACTGTTGTTACATATTTAGTGAAGATTTCATGCACAGCTGGATCTGGCTCATATCCATTTTCTTTCAAAGTAGTTTCCGCCATACGGATACCACCACGAGGCATGAAGTTCAATTTGAACAATTCATCGTTTTGGATACCGAAGATCACTTCGTTTTCTTTGTCGATGTATCCAGCTGCGATATCAGCGATAGAAGTTGGACGAGTATCGTATGGGAAACGAGTTTCTTCGTAGTGTGCTTTTGTTTCTTCAACAATCTTCTTGATGTGAAGTGAACGTTCTGTTGGGCCAGCTAGGAAGCTTTCGTCTCCATCATATGGAGTGTAGTTAGCTTGTACAAAGCGTGAGACACTGGCTCTTTCTTTCCAGTCTTCACCTTGGAAGCCTTCCCAGGCTTTGTCAAAAATGTCTTGTGCTTCAACAACTGTTTTAACAACCATGTTTAAATCCTCTTTTGTCTTTCTAGCAACAAATCTGTTGCACTTACAATAGTAGTATACCATATGGAAATCGGTTTCACAAAGAGAATAGCAAAAAGATTTTGGATTCTTTTATAATACAGAAGGGTAAATACGAATAAACTGTATTATATTTTTGCCTTTGGGAAGAGGTAGGAATTAGTAGGAAAAAATCGTTGATAGGGATATAATGAAAGAGGAGGTTGCCCATGCTCATATTTCCTTTAGTAAATGATACGAGCCGTAAGATCATTCATATAGATATGGATGCCTTTTTTGCGTCCGTTGAAGAGCGCGACCATCCCCAATTAAAGGGAAAGCCTGTCATCATTGGACATGATCCCCGTTTGTCTGGTGGAAGAGGAGTGGTATCGACCTGCTAATTACGAAGCCAGAAAATATGGGGTCCATTCGGCTATGAGTTCCAAAGAAGCCTATGAACGGTGTCCTCAGGCAGTTTTCATCCCTGGCAACTACGAGAAGTACCAGGCTGTCGGTCTCCAAGTCAGAGAAATTTTTAAACGCTATACCGATCTGATTGAGCCCATGAGCATTGATGAAGCCTATCTGGATGTGACCAACAATAAGCTTGGTCTTCAGTCTGCTGTCAAAGTAGCTCGCTTGATTCAGCATGACATTTGGAATGAATTGCACCTAACTGCTTCTGCTGGAGTTTCCTACAATAAGTTTCTAGCAAAAATTGCCAGTGATTACCAGAAGCCTCGGGGACTGACCGTCATTTTACCCGAGCAAGCTCAAGACTTTTTAAGTCAGCTGGATGTTGCTAAGTTTCATGGTGTGGGGAAACGGACAGTGGAGCGACTTCATGATTTGGGAATTTATACTGGTGCAGATCTCTTAGAAGTGCCGGAAATGACTCTCATCGATCACTTTCGGTCGTTTTGGTTTTGATCTCTATCGAAAGGCCAGGGGGATCCATAACAGTCCGGTCAAGAGCAATCGCATTCGCAAGTCCATTGGGAAAGGAACGCACCTATCGAAAATTGCTGGTGGCCGAGGATGATGTGCTAAAAGAACTAGCCAACCTATCTGAAAAGGTAGCGAACAGTTTGGCCAAGCATCAGAAAATCGGTAAGACCTTGGTGCTCAAGATTCGTTATGCCGATTTTACGACCTTGACCAAGAGACGAAGTTTAGAGGAAGCAACCAGAGACCCAGGAGTCATTCAGAGAGTGGCCCAGGAGCTCTATCAGAGCCTGGAGACTAACCCCTCAGGTATTCGCCTCTTAGGAGTGACCCTCACTAATTTTTCTTCTGAATCTCAGGAACCGGATGAAGGATTTTTAATAGAAGAAACCCCGTAGGTATACTTGCCCTACGGGGAATTTTTAACTAGTTTTTGAAGAAATGTTGAATCTCTTCCTCTGTGAGGCCGATCATGGGATCAATGCTTAAGTAGTTGTCCTCTGTTAATCGATAGCCTTGTTGAGAAGCTGGGGAAGCAGGTGAGTCAGAGTGGTTTTCAACTGAGACGAGCTCCCTCTGGGGCTCTGTTTTTTTAGCAGGCTCTTCCAGATGGACAGGGATCTGTGAGGAAGAGTCTGTACGCTGAGGAAGCACATCCGAAAAGCGTTCAATCAGATAGGTTTTGCGAGCAGTTCCAGTATTCTGTGTCGCAAAGTCAAATGCAGTGTATTCTCCCAGGAGGATGAGTTTGCTTTTGGAACGGGTGATGGCTGTGTAGATCAGATTACGTTGGAGCATGCGCCGACTCTGATTGGTCAAGGGAAGGATGACCACAGGGAATTCGCTCCCCTGAGACTTATGGATGCTCATGGCATAGGCCAGGCGAATCTTGTACCATTCATTGCGGGGGTAGACCAATTCATTGCCATCAAATTGGATGGTGAGTTCATCTTGCTTGGATTCGGTATATTTAGCTGGCAAGAGGTCGGTGATGTAGCCAATATCTCCGTTAAAGACATTGCTTTCGGCATCATTGACCAGGTGGATGACCTTGTCACCATTTCGATACTGGCAATCCAGTGCTTGAAAGAATAGAGCACCCGTTTCTAATGGATTGAGAAGCTCTTGCATGAGACTGTTAATCTGGTCAATGCCTGCAGAACCTCGATACATCGGAGCGAGGACCTGGATGTCTCGAGCCGGAATGCCGTTGCGAAGGGCAGCGCTGGTGATTTTTTCAATCATGGGAGCGATGAGCTCACTCGGCGCTTCAAAGTAGGAACGATCAGGCTTTTTCTCCGTGAAATCAGGAGGCAGTTGGCCTTTTGCGAATCTGACTGGCCAAAGTGACGATAGTCGAATCTTCACTTTGACGGAAGATGTGTTCCAGTTTGACTTGAGGGATGCTGGGGATCTGTAGGAGATCGGACAAGACTTGTCCAGGACTCACAGAAGGAAGCTGATCGGCATCTCCAACGATTAAGAGTTTGGTATTGGAGGAGATATTGCTGAGAAGCTGATTGGCCAGCCAAGTATCCACCATAGAAAATTCATCGACAATGATGAAGTCAGCATCTAAATAATCGTCCAGGTGACTCGTGTCGTCGTCTCCCGTCATTCCCAAATGGCGATGGATGGTTGCACTAGGAAGACCAGTTAGTTCACTCATCCGGCGGGCTGCTCGACCGGTTGGAGCAGCTAAGAGAATTGGTAATTGAGATTTCTTCCCAAGGTCCAATTGATGCAGGCGAGCGTAGGTTCCGATAATCCCATTGATAACGGTTGTCTTTCCTGTTCCTGGTCCACCTGTTAGTACAAAGACTTTCTGCTGGATCGCTTCCTGGATGGCCTTCTGTTGTATGGGATCGTAGTGGATAGCTAGCTCTTTTTCAATCTGTTTGATCGTTTTCTCGATTTTTTCTAACTCGAAAGATTCTTGCTTTCCTTTTTCTAGTAGGCGACCGATATGACTTCGGATCCCTTCTTCTGCAAAGAAGAGGCTGTTGTTGAAAATCTTAGTGTCAATGTTTTGAACCTTGTCTTCTTCGATGAGGCTAGCCAATTCTTGGGCAATGCTGGCTGGATCTAGCTCAACTGGACGGGATGCTTCTAAGAGTTGGATGGTGGCCTGGAGCAATTCTTTGGCTTCAACGTAGGTGTCCCCTGTTTCTAATGAGAGGGTCAAAAGACTATGGACAAGTCCAGCTCGGAAACGTTCAGGGGCATCACTGGCAATCCCTAATTCTTCTGCTAGTTGGTCGGCAATCTTAAAGCCCATTCCTTGAATATCTTCGACCAGTTGATAAGGAGCCGATTCGACGATTTGCAAGGTTTCTTCCTTGTAGAAATCTTGGATTTGGAAGGCTAGTTTATTGGGAATGCCATAGTTAGCAAGTTGGGCGAGGACCCGTTCCGTACCATAGTTGAGCTGTAGTTTTTCGACAAAGGTCTCGCGATTCTTTTTAGAAAGTCCGGAGATAGAGGCCAGCTTTTCAGGTGCTTGAAGGATTTTATCAATGGTATCCTCACCATAGAGATCCACGATCTTTTGGGCGGTTTTGAGTCCAATTCCTTTAAAATGGTCGCTAGAAAAGTATTTAACCAAGCCTTTGCTAGTGGGTTTGGCTCGTTCATAGCGAGTCATTTGCAACTGTTGGCCATATTTCGGATGATGGACCAGCTCTCCCCAGAAGGTATAATCTTCCCCTTCGACGATATCTGCCATCGTTCCAGTGACGATAATTTCAAAGTCATTATAGTCCTCTGCATCTGTATCATTGATATCCAACAATAAGATACGGAAAAAACTACTTTGATTTTCAAAAATGACCCGCTCAATGGTTCCTGAGAAATAGTATTCCATGCAGAGTTTCCTTTTAAGTAAAAGTCTGAGAGAGCTTATCTCTCATAGAGATATTGAAAGAGATTGGAACAAGAGTCCCAACCTCATCATGGGTTAATAAGTCTGGAATGGAAGGAGCGGCCAGAGGCGAAGGACAGCTTCCCCTTTGATTTGTTCCTTTTTGAAAGCCCCCACCTGGCGGCTATCTTTTGAAACGATTCGATCATCACCAAGGAGTAGATACTCATCATCCAAGAGCTTTTTCGTGAAGGTCGCACTTCCATCTTTATCAACGGTGAAAGCTTCGGCTATCTGTGCCATTTGGCGGAAGAGCTCTCCATTTTCTTCAAACCCTTTTCCAGTGTAGGTGGACTGTAATTTATCTTCTTTAAACTTCTTGATGTATTCTTTCAAGTAAGGCTCATCTGTCTTCTTTCCGTTGATATAGAGGACATCGTTTTTGTACTCGATGGTTTCACCAGGGAGCCCAATGACCCGTTTAACGATTTCTTTGGTTTTACCATTATCTGTTTCACTAGCGACTACGATATCAAAACGGTCGATAGGTAGTTTATTGATAACGAGAAGGTATTCACTATCTGCCAAGGTTGGATCCATAGAATGGCCATCGACACGGACAGGCGTCCACAGATAAATACGAGAGAGAATAATGCCTCCAATAATGAGGCCGAAGAGCGCCCATTCTTTCAGGAAAGAACGGACAGGATTAGTTGATTTTTTTGAACGTTTCATGCTTTATCTTTCTATCAATTTTTTTGCTTTTTCTGTATTTTTAAAGTGAAGTTTGGCACTGTAGTCAAGGGCTTGAAGGCCATAGGCCTGTAGTAGTTGAGCAGCCACCTTATCTGAGGGCGTACCAGCTCCACTAGGAAGGGTATAGCCGAGTTCTTGACTCAAATCTTCCAGATTTTGGAGGAAGAGGTCACGAGCAATAATGGAGCTCACAGCTACTGCCAGGTATTTTCCTTCGGCCTTTTCTTCTAGGGTGACGACTTGTGGGACCTGATTTGCTTCTGCCTGAACATAGCGATCATAGTTTTTCTTGGTCGTAAAGGCATCGACTACAATCTTTTGAGCTTTTGCCCCTTGTTGCAAGAGCAAATAAATAGCTTGATTATGAAGAGCAACCTTGACAGAAACTGCATTGTAGCCAGAGGCGATGACCTGATTGTATTTTTTAGGTGTCAGCAGTAAGGCCTGATGCGGGATTTCTTTTTTGAGGATTGGTGCGAGAGCTCGAATTTTTCGATCATCTAAGGTCTTAGAATCCCCAACTCCTAGACTTTTTAAGCGGGCATGTTGTTCCGGGCTGACCAGTGAAGCCACGACAGCAAGCCCTCCAAAGTAAGATCCGTTTCCGACTTCATCTGTTCCGATTAAGGGGAAGTCTTGTCCGGCCAGTGCTTGGTCTATCGGATCTTGTTGGTAACTGAAGAACTCTGCATAGCGCGTCGCCTGACTACCTTGTAGGACAACCTTTCCTGATGTGTAAATCGAAATTGTTGCCCCAGGTGCCTTAAAAAAATAACGGATATATGGATTTTTTGAAGGTGCCAGGTGGTCTTGGTGCTGAGCAACAAATGCTTGGATGTCCTCATTTTGAGGGGACAATGTAATTGTTTCCATAGCCCTTATTGTATCATAAAAGCTAGATGAAAGGCCAGAAAAAGACCAGCCAAATTTAGTCTGAAAGAACTTCTTTTAGGCTTGCTTCAATGGCTTGAGGATCCGTTTTTGAAGAGAAGCGGTGGACGACTTGGCCTTGGCGATTAATCAAGAATTTGGCGAAATTCCATTCAATGCGGGAACCCAAGGGACCACTAGCCTGTTCTTTTAACCATTGGTAGAGGGGGCTGGCTTCTTTCCCATTGACTTTTATTTTTGCAAAACGTGGGAAGCTGGTTTGGTAATGGAGGCTACAAAATTGATTAATCTCCTCCGCACTACCCGGTGCTTGGCCCATAAATTGATTACATGGAAAGTCAAGGATTTCAAATCCTTGGTCATGGTAGCGCTCATAGAGCTCTTGCAATCCCTGGTATTGAGGCGTCAGACCGCAACCAGTTGCTGTATTGACGATGAGGAGTACTTGGCCTCGATAAGCTTCGAGGGAGAAGGGGCTCCCATCTTGGGCCAATACAGTGAAATCATAGATAGTCATTTTACACGTCCTTTCCTACTTTCTCTATTGTATCACGCTTGAGTCGAAAAAAGTTAAACCGTGGCCCTAGTGCTTCGGTATTTCCTATGGGAAGGGGATTTTCCTACTGACAAGCGGGCTAGATTTTGATATAATATCGTGAGGTGATTTTTATGTCCAGCTTAAATAGATACAAATTTACTTTCGGTAATAAATCGCTGACTCTCACAACCAATCATGATAATCTCTTTATGGAAGAAGTTGAACGGGTCGCGAAGGAAAAATATGAAGCGATTAAAGAACAAATGCCAGCTGCTGATGATGAGACCCTGGCCATTTTATTAGCAATCAATAGTTTATCAACACAATTGAGTCGTGAGATTGAGTTTGACGATAAGGAAAAAGAATTGGAAGATTTTCGTCGCAAGGCCCTAGATGGCCTGGTCGGTAGATCATCTAATTAAGGGGAGTTGCATGTTTTCAATCCTGATTTTATTCATCCTAGCTTGGAGTTTTTATATTGGGTATTCACGAGGGTTTTTGCTTCAAGGATATTATTTTTTAACCATGATTGTGGCTATGTTGGTCGCAGGATCAGGCTATCAGTCCTTGGCAAAAACCATTAGTCTATGGATTCCATTTTCGAGTGCAACACAAGCTTCAAAAACCTATTTTTATGGTGCAGATCAACTCTTTCACTTAGACAAAGTTTTTTACGCTGGTTTGGCTTATTTCATCTTGTTTGTTTTAGTCTATGCGATGGGTCGAGTGATTGGACTCTTTATTCCCTTAATTCCAACGCCTGAAAAATGGGAGGAGTATCCGTTTCAGATTGCCAGTGGTGTGTTAGCTGTACTTGTGACCTACTTTGTTCTGCAAATGGGATTCACGATTTTGTCAACCATCCCCATGACGGCCATTCAAGATCGACTCCATGGAAGTTTCCTCATTCGATTTATGGTGCAGTATAGCCCCCTTACAGCAGGCCTCTTGAAACAACTTTGGGTTGTAAAAATCATAGGTGCGTAATCACTTCTCATTATGTCTAACAGTTCATGAGAGATATTATAGAAAGGAAGGGGAGGCTCAGACCAAATCAGCCTCCTTTTCTGTTGTGGAGAAACATGAATCAAAAAATTCTCGAAACCTTAGAGTTTCAAAAAGTCAAAAACTTAGTAGAGCCTTATTTGCAAACGGAGCAGGGCGAAGTGGAGTTGCAGGAATTAGCCCCACTTGCAAAAAAAGAAGCAATTGAAACCGCCTTTCTTGAAATGGCAGATATGGCTCAGATCTTTGTGGAGCATCCGCACTTTAGCGTGCCCACCATCCAAGAAATTCGTCCAGTGACCAAGCGTTTAGAACTAGAAACATCGCTCAATATCGATGAATTGTTAGCGGTGAAGAAAGTCCTGCGCGTGACCCATGAATTGCGAAATTTTTATGATGAATTAGAAAATGTCCGCTTGGAAAAACTGGATCGGATATTTGAAAATCTAGTCGACCTTCCACAGTTGCAGGGAAGTCTCCATGCCATTAATGAGGCAGGATTTATTGAAAACTTTGCCAGTGAAACCTTGGCTAAAATCCGTCGACGGATTCAAGAGAATGAACACCAAGTGCGAGACATTCTACAAGAATTGTTGAAGACCAAGTCCGAAATGCTGGCTGATCAGGTCGTAGCGAGTCGGAATGGACGGAATGTCTTGCCAGTCAAAAACACCTACCGCAATCGGATTGCCGGTGTGGTGCACGATATTTCAGCTAGTGGAAATACCGTCTATATCGAACCTCGGGCGGTCGTCAATCTTAATGAAGAAATTGCGAACCATCGTGCAGATGAACGCTTCGAGATGCTCCGGATCTTGGAAGAAATTTCAAACCTCCTTCGTCCTCATGCGGGGGAAATCCGAAACAATGCTTGGCTGATCGGTCATATTGACCTCGTTCGGGGCAAACATCGCTTTTTACAGGACCGAAAAGGGACTATTCCAACCTTGTCAGATCAAGGGGAGATTCAGCTCTTGCAGGTTCGCCATCCCTTAATTGAGAAGGCTGTTCCCAATGATATCCACTTTGGCAAAGACCTCACAGAGATTGTGATTACAGGACCGAATACGGGTGGGAAGACCATCATGCTCAAGACCCTGGGACTAGCCCAATTAATGGCCCAGTCGGGCTTGCCAGTCCTAGCTGACGCTGGGAGTAAGGTGGCTGTCTTCACGCAAATCTTCTCTGATATCGGGGATGAGCAGTCAATCGAGCAGAGCCTGTCTACCTTCTCCAGTCACATGACCAATATTGTCTCTATTTTGGAGCAGGTCGATGAGGAATCCTTGGTCTTGCTGGATGAGTTGGGAGCTGGAACGGATCCTCAGGAAGGGGCTTCACTGGCGATCGCCATCCTAGAAGATCTCCGCTTACGAGGGATCAAGACCATGGCGACCACCCACTATCCTGAACTTAAGGCCTATGGGATTGAGACCCTGGGTGTCCAAAATGCCAGCATGGAATTTGATACGGACAGCCTGCGTCCGACCTATCGGTTTATGCAGGGGGTACCAGGACGTTCCAATGCCTTTGAAATCGCGCGTCGTCTAGGCTTGTCAGAAGTGATTGTTCGTCAAGCGCAGGGGTTGACCAATCAGGATAGGGATGTCAACCGCATCATTGAAAAGTTGGAAGCTCAGACCCTAGAAAGTCGCAAACGACTCGAGTCCATCCGAGATGTTGAACAGGAAAATCTGAAATTCAACCGCGTCCTCAAGAAATTGTACAATGAGTTGACCCAGAGAGCGGGAGACAGAGCTCAACAAGGCGCGTAAAGAAGCGCAAGAAATTGTGGATCTTGCTCTAGCAGAAAGCGATCAGATCTTACAAGGTCTTCATGCCAAATCGCAACTCAAGCCCCATGAAATTATTGAAGCCAAGTCTCAGTTGAAGAAAATTGGCTCCCAGAAACGGTCGACCTATCGAAAAACAAGGTCTTGAAACAGGCTAAGAAAGCCCGTGCTCCAAAAGTCGGAGACGAGATCTTGGTCATCAGCTATGGACAAAGAGGAAGTCTTACTAAGCAGCTCAAGGATGGTCGTTGGGAAGCCCAAGTGGGACTAATCAAGATGACCTTGGAGGAAAAAGAATTTAATCTGTTAAAAGCTGAAAAAGATGCTTCTCAACCGAAAAAACGCCAGGTTCCACGTAGTCAAACGTTCCAACGCCAATGGGCCTCGGGCTCGCTTGGACCTTCGTGGCAAACGGTATGAGGAAGCCATGGAAGAATTGGACAGCTTTATCGACCAAGCCCTTCTCAATAATATGGCCCAAGTCGATATCATCCACGGTATCGGAACTGGGGTCATCCGGGAAGGAGTTACCAAGTACCTCCGTCGCAATAAACATGTCAAAAGCTTCGAGTACGCTCCTCAAAATGCAGGAGGAAGCGGAGCAACAATTGTGACCTTTAAATAAGCAAAGAGTCAGTCGTGCCTTTTAATCAGGCACGCTTTTTGCTATAATACAGTCAGTTTAAACGGAAAGAAGGAAAGCATATGACCCCTAATCGTTCGTCCGATTCTTGTACTACCATACTTGTCGGAAAAGATGCCAGTTATGATGGTTCAACCATTGTAGCTCGCACGGAAGACTCTCAAAATGGAGTGTTTACCCCTAAGAAATTTATCGTTGTTCAACCTGAGGACCAGCCTCGTCATTATCGGTCAGTCCTATCTCCTTTTGAGATAGACCTGCCTGATAACCCTGTTCGTTACACAGCTGTTCCAGATGCCATTCCAAAGGATGGTATCTGGGGAGAAGCGGGGATCAATCGTTACAATGTGGCCATGAGTGAGACAGAGACCATTACGACCAATAGCCGAGTCTTGGGGGCGGACCCTCTGGTGGAAAGTGGAATTGGGGAGGAAGACATGCTGACCTTGGTCCTTCCTTATGTCCAGACTGCCCGAGAAGGAGTGCTTCGCTTGGGGAAAATCCTAGAGGAATACGGAACCTATGAGTCTAATGGAGTGGCTATCAGCGATGTCCATGAAATCTGGTGGTTGGAAACTATCGGAGGTCATCACTGGATGGCCCGCCGTGTGCCAGACGATGCCTATGTGACCAATCCAAATCAATTGGGAAATGATCGCTTTGAGTTTGATCGCCCAGAAGAATTCTTGTGTGATCCAGATTTGAAAGATTTTGTGGAACGCCATCACTTGGCCTTGGATTTTGACGGTTCGTCTTTTAACCCTCGTTATGCTTTTGGGAGCCAACGAGATAAGGACCGCCATTACAATACACCACGTGCTTGGGACATTCAACGGTTCCTCAACCCAGAAGTGGAGCAAGATCCTCGTTCCTTCTTCCTTCCTTGGTGTCAAAAACCTTACCGCAAGATTACGATTGAAGATGTCAAATATGTCCTCAGCAGTCACTACCAGGATTCAGCCTATGATCCTTATGGTTTAGAAGGGGATAGTCATAGTCGTCGGACCTTCCGTACCATTGGTATTAACCGGACCAGCCAGACGGCCATTCTCCAATTGCGGCCAAATCGTCCTCAAGAGACAACCGGGATTCAATGGCTTTGCTATGGGTCTATGCCCTTCAATACGGCGGTTCCATTCTTTACCCAGGTCGATACGACACCGGATTATTTTGCCAATACGACAGAAAAAGTGACGACAGATTCCTTCTATTGGACCAATCGGATCATTGCTGGTCTGGCAGATGCCCACTATAGTCATCATGTTGGAGATTTAGAAGATTACCAAGAAAGTACTATGGCACTTGGGCATGCCCGGATTGGACGAGTGGATCAAGCCTTGGCAACAGGACAAACCGTTGATTTCGAAAGAGAAAATCAGGAAATGAGTGATCAGATTCAAGAAGCGACGGATCGCTTATTGGATAAGGTCTTGTTGGATGCTAGTAACCTGATGACCAACCATTTCTCTTTGAGTGACTAGTTGGACTAAGTTGTACTATTTCATGATAGTTTCTGAAAACATTGACCTTCTTTTCAAATTATGCTAAAATAGAACAAATTGAACATCATACCGGATGAAGTTTTTCAGAAGTAGGGCCTTCCTATGACTGTGAAATGGACGGAACTCTGGAGAGACCGTAAAGGCACCGAAGGGGCAAGGTAGAACACTCTACTCAAACTCTCAGGTAAAAGGACAGAGCAAAAGATAGAAGCCTTTTTGGTTTTTATTTGGAGCACCAGAGTACATGTTTGACATGTGCTCTTTCTTTTTCTCTTGGATGAATGCTTGGATGATGTGGAGGAAGTGGATGGCTATCCCTTTCTAAAGCTAGACAAATGATAAAAGGAGAAATAGATAAGGATGACAAATTGGCTGGCATTTTTTAAACAAGTAGATAATGTGGTCTGGGGGGCTCCCCTTTTGATCCTCTTGGTGGGGACTGGGATTTATCTGAGCTTCCGCTTGGGATTGCTTCAAGTTTTTCGTTTACCCCAAGCCTTTCGGCTCATTTTTACAGAAGATCAAGGAGAAGGGGATATCTCTAGTTTCGGAGCCTTGGCAACAGCCTTGGCGGCGACAGTTGGGACAGGAAATATTGTCGGAGTAGCGACAGCTATTCAGACAGGAGGTCCAGGTGCCCTCTTTTGGATGTGGATGGCGGCCTTCTTTGGGATGGCGACCAAGTATGCAGAAGGTTTGTTGGCCATTCGCTACCGGACCAAGGATGACAATGGTCATATTTCTGGTGGTCCGATGTACTATATCCTCCATGGGTATGGGGGAAAAATGGCGTCCCCTTGCCATCTTCTTTGCCCTAGCAGGTGTCTTGGTGGCTCTCTTTGGGATTGGAACCATGACCCAGGTGAATGCTATTACGGGAGCTTTGAAGACTAGTTTTCAACTTTCCCCTCAAGTCGCTAGTCTGGTCATTGCAGGAATCGTTTCGGCTGTCATATTTGGGGGAATTCATTGGATTTCCAAGGTTTCCGAAAAGGTAGTTCCTTTTATGGCTGCAGCCTATATCTTCGCGACAGTTTACATTATTGTCTTGAATATGGACCAAGTGCCGACCGTTCTATCTCAAGTTTTCCAAGGTGCTTTTACGGGAACCGCGGCTATCGGTGGTTTTTCAGGAGCCTTGGTGAAAGAGGCGATTCAAAAAGGGGTGGCGCGTGGAGTGTTCTCCAATGAGTCAGGACTGGGATCGGCACCGATTGCAGCAGCTGCGGCGAAGACGGAAGAGCCAGTGGAACAAGGTTTGATTTCCATGACCGGGACCTTCATCGATACCATTATTATTTGTAGCCTAACTGGTCTAGCTATTTTAGTATCTGGCCAGTGGACAACAGTGGGACAAGTTGGAAGTGATTTGACCCAACAGGTCTTTATTTCGACCTTTGGCCACATCGGTGGGATCATTCTGACCCTTTGTTTGGTCCTGTTTGCGACGACGACCATTTTGGGTTGGTCTTATTATGGTGAACGCTGTGTCGAATTTTTGGCAGGTGTCAAACTCATTCCCTATTACCGTCTTCTGTTTATCCTGATGGTGGGGGTAGGAGGCTTTCTTCAGTTGGAGTTGGTTTGGATCATTGCCGATATTGTGAATGGACTGATGGCCTTGCCGAATCTCATCGCCTTGTTAGCTTTATCGCCTATTGTTCTAAAGGAAAGCAAACGGTATTTTAAGAAAAAGAAATAGACCAGATCGTGTGATCTGGTCTTTCTGTCTTAATAGCGTTTTTCTTTGGGCCAATCTTTCATTTCAGAAATAGCTGTAAAGAGGACGTCTGTTGATGAGTTGAGGGCTGTTTCACAAGAATCTTGGATAACACCGATAATGAAGCCTACACTAACCACTTGCATAGCGATATCATTGTCGATACCAAAGAGGCTGCAGGCGACAGGAATCAAGAGGAGGGAACCACCGGCGACTCCAGAAGCCCCACAAGCTGAGATGGCTGCTACGACACTGAGGACCAGGGCAGTCCCAAAATCGACCTGAATGCCTAGGGTGTTGACAGCAGCTAGGGTCAAGGTATTAATGGTAACGGCAGCTCCGGCCATATTAATAGTAGATCCCAGAGGGATAGAGACCGAGTAAGTATCAGGGTTGAGACCTAGTTCCTTACAGAGCTTCATATTGACAGGGATGTTAGCAGCAGAGCTTCTAGTAAAGAAAGCAGTCAGTCCACTGACTCGTAGACATTTAAAGACGAGCGGATAAGGATTTTTGCGAATCATGATGTAGACAAAAATCGGGTTGATGACTAGAGCGACGAAGAACATGGTGCCAACCAAGAGAAGTAAGAGGAGGCCATAGCTCTTAAGTCCATCAAATCCTTGTCCTGCAATCGTTGTATAGACCAAGCCAAGAATCCCAAATGGCGCAAGGTTAATGATCCATTCGACAATCTTGGAAGTGATATCTGCCAGGGTTTGAAGGAGGTCCTTGCTGTGCTCACTCGCTTCTCTCATAGCAACACCAAAGACGACGGCCCAGGATAGAATCCCGATATAATTAGCCTGAATAAGGGCATTGAGCGGGTTGTCCACGATTTTTAAGAGAAGGTTGCTGATGACTTCTCCCAGTCCATCGGGAGAAGTTCCTTCAGCACTAGTTCCTGTTAAAGAAATGGTAATAGGAAAGAGATAGTTCACCAGGACCGCTACCAAGGCTGCCGCAAAAGTTCCCAAGAGGTAGAGGACAATGACTGATTTCATATTGGTTTGGGTTCCCTTTTGGTGCTGGGAGAGGGCATTAGCGACAAGGGCGAATACTAGAAGAGGAGCAATTGCTCGCAAGCCTCCTACAAAGATTTCCCCTAATAGACCGATTGCAGATGCTTGAGGAAGTAGCAGAGCTAAAAGGGCTCCAACGAAGATTCCGATTGCAATCCGCTTCATCAGGTTGGTTTTGTTCCAAGTTTGAATGAGTCGTTTAACCATAAGGACCTCCTTTATTGAAAGTTTACCGTCCATTATACGATAGTTAAATCTTAAAATCAAGGTGAGTATAGGAGGAGGTTACTGGTTCTAAAGGTTAAAATCTGATATAATCAAACAAGGAAAAGAGAGAAGGAGAGTGATAGTAGGTATGAAGAATATTTTTTCCCGCTATGTCAGTCAGTTTGATTGGACCAAGATCATGGATGAATTGGTTTCGAAATTGATTTCGTTAGCTATTTTATTCGTTTTATTTTTGCTTGCAAAAAAACTAATCCATAGTTTGGTGAAACGCATCTTGAAGCCGTCTCTGAATTATGTAGGCCAAGACGAAGCGCGTAGGAATACTATTTTAAGGCTGGTAGAGAGTCTGTTGAATTACTGTCTCTATTTTATCCTGATTTACTGGATTCTTTCTATCTTGGGCTTGCCAGTCTCTAGTCTCTTAGCAGGTGCTGGAATTGCAGGGGTTGCCATTGGGTTAGGAGCACAGGGCTTCCTATCAGACTTGGTCAATGGGTTCTTTATTCTTCTGGAACGTCAGATAGACGTCGGTGATACCGTTCGTTTGACCAATGGTCCGATCACCATCGCTGGAACCGTCTCTAGTGTGGGCATTCGAACGACCCAGGTGCGAGATGCAGATGGGACTTTGCATTATGTACCCAATCGCAATATTATGGTTGTCAGCAATCTCTCTAGGGGTAACCAGCGCGTCCTCATCGATATGCCGATTTCTGCTCAAACTGACCTAGACAAGATCTATCAAATCTTCCAACAAGTAAACGATGAACAAGCCCAGAAACATCCAGAAATCTTAGATGGTCCGACGATTTTAGGCCCTCAAATTGAAAAAGGGACAGGTCGTTATTCCTTCCGCGTCGCCATGATGGTCCAGTCGGGAAGCCAAGTGGCCATCTACCATCTTTATTACAAACTCTATCATGATGCCCTCTTACAAAATGGCATTGAGATTCCAACCACTTTCTCTGTCACACCATAAGAAAAAAGACCCATCGGTCTTTTTTCTTATTCTAAAATAAGCATGCCATCTTTGACAGCGAAAGGATCTTTCGGATTAATCCGATCGTAGAACATAACGCCATTGATGTGGTCGATTTCGTGTTGGACCACAATGGAGTTGTAGCCTTTGAGTTTGATACGGTGCTTTCTCCGGTCTTGTCATAGTAGTCTACTGTTACGCGCGCGTGGCGAACCACATAACCAGGAACGTTGCGGTCTACAGAGAGACACCCTTCACCATCTCCTAGCGCCGCATCTTGGACTGAGTGGGAGACAATTTTAGGATTGTACATGACTTCTTGAATAGAGTAGGCTTCTTTTGGAGGATTTCCTTCTTCGTCCTCTGGATTTGGGACGAGAACGGCAATGATGCGCTTAGAAATGTCCAACTGAGGGGCAGCGAGTCCAACTCCACCTCGGAGACCCAATTTTTCCGCCATGACAGGATCCTGTGAATGGTGCAAGAACTGCATCATTTTTTCCCCTAGAATGATGTCTTGATCTGACAGTGGGAAAGTGACCTCTTCAGCGATAGCACGTAAAGTTGGGTGGCCTTCGCGGATAATATCATTCATATCAATTAGATGGGCAGCTTTTGTAATGGTTTCGATTGCAGACATGTTCTCATTCACTCCTTTTTTCTAGAAACCATCATATCATAATTCCTTTTAGAATGAAAGTTTCCCAATTGATTGGGGGGTGCTAATGGACCAGACGGACTGTAAACTAGAAAAGGAAAGAATCCTAGTCAGGTTCATGGTATAATGATAAGAAGAATGAAGGAGGCAAACATGCGTCTAGATAAATATTTAGTGGACTGTGGAGTGGGAAGCCGGACAGAAGTCAAGCAAGTCCTCAAGCAAAAAAAGATTCAGGTCAATGGAAAGGTGGAAACCTCTGCCAAGGTTCATATTGATCCAGATAAGGATCAAGTGACCTATCTGGGAGAAAGTTTATTCCATGAAGAGTTTGTTTACTATCTGCTCAATAAACCCAAAGGGGTCATTTCAGCAACGGAAGATGACCACCATCAAACAGTCTTAGATTTGCTAGATGATACTGCCAGACACAAGGAAGTCTTTCCAGTTGGACGATTGGATATCGATACCCATGGCTTACTCCTCTTGACCAATAATGGTAAGTTGGCTCATGCCATGCTATCGCCTAAGAAGCATGTGGACAAGGTCTACCGTGCCCAAGTAGCTGGAATCATGACCCAGGAAGATATCGACCGCTTCAAAGAAGGAATAGAATTGAAGGATTTCACCACATTGCCAGCGGAGTTGGAAATGTTGGAGGTCGATCAAGAAGCTAATAGTTGCTTGGTTCAGATCCGCATCGCTGAAGGCAAATTCCACCAGGTCAAGCGCATGGTCGCAGCTTGTGGCAAAGAAGTCACCGATCTCGAGCGGATTTCCATGGGATTT
>BNJS01003936.1_pt1 | contig 177253 bp, 287 predicted proteins | sample 8540461 | NCBI WGS metagenome assembly BNJS01 (sample SAMD00202454, study PRJDB9452) | human saliva metagenome | isolation source: human saliva | place: Japan
AGAAAATTATAAGGATGATGAGTTAGATGGTTCAACTAAAAATTATTATGAGAATGGGCAATTAAAACAGAACTTAACTATAAGAATGGTAAATTAAATGGACTTGCAAGAGCATATCATGAGAATGGACAACTACATATTGAAGAAAATTATAAAGATGGAAAATTAGAAAGTGAGTCAACCAATTATGATGAAAATGGAATTTAACATCAAAAGCAATTTATAAAGACGATGAAATGGTTGAAAAATTTATTTGGAGATACTGAAGAAGATACTTCAAGTAAAAATAATAAACTTAAAAGGGTACACAGGACCCTATTATACTTTTGTGGACTTATAGGTCTATATGTATTTTTTTAACTGCTTTTAAGATGCTTAAATCTTTTTCCAAAAACTAGTCATTTAACAGATGAACAAAGAAGTAGAATCTTTAAAATTTTAATGAAACATGATGAAGGAAATAAAGAACTTTTCTCATCTTATACTTTGAATGGTGTAGGTTCAAGTTATTATAGAGTAGCTTCTATGATGGTAGATAATGAAAAAGGTTTATATCTATGCTAAAATGCTTTCTTTTGTATATCTACCAACTCCAATAACTTTTGGTTATCTATTTGGTTATAGTAAGGATCATATTTTTAGCTAGTTATTCTAATGCAACTTTTAAAGAAGTTAAGAAAGAAATAGAAGAAACTGTTTTGCATATGTAAAAAGAAGTATTGAAATTACTTATCTTAATATTTTAGGAGGGCTTATGAAGAAAAGTTTTATTATCTACACTTTTATTATTTTTATTTTAACTTCTTTTCAGTATTTTTGCAGAAAGAGAAGTAAGTTATGAAAAATCTTGGATACTATGAAGAGAATGAACTTGTATATGTTATCGATGAAAAAGAACCTTTTTACTGGGATAGGAAAAGATTATTATGAGGACAAAAGTCTGAGATTAGTAGCTCCTTATTTAAATGGAAAACTTGGAAGGAATAGTAAAAGAGTATTATCCTAGTGGTAAATTAAAAGCTGAAGAAAAATTATATAGATGGTCAGGTAAATGGAAAAGTCATAACTTATTATGAAAATGGAAATATAAGGTACGAACAAAACTATAAAGATGGAAAAACTTGAAGGTTTGACTAAAAGCTTATTATGAAAGTGGAAAATTAAATCTAGAGCTTAATTATACAAATGATCTGTTAGATGGACTTTCAAAAAGAATATTATGAGAATGGACAGCTATCCGCTCAAGAAAATTATAAAGAAGGAAAAAGGAATGGCGAATTAGTTAACTATGATGAAAAAGGGAATGTAACATTAAGATTAATTTATAAAAGATGATGAAATAGATGAAGTAATTGAAAGTACGGGAGAAGAAGTTTTAACTACAGAGAATAAATTTGAAAAAAATATCTAGATTATGTCATTTTTTGGTACTATCTTAGCTTTTAATTGCATATTTTATTATTTTTAAGTTAACAGTTTTTCCAAAAACTAGTAATTTATCAGATGAACAAAGAGAAAAATATTAAAAATTCTAATACAGCATGATGAAAATAAAAAGAACTTTTATCAGCTTCTAAATTTTGTGGAATAGGCACAGGTTATTCTAAAGTTGGCTCTTTAGCCGTAGATAGTGAGAAAGTATATATTAAGGCAAAGATATTTTCACTTTTTCGCATACCATTTCCAAAAGTTTTTGGTTATATTCTTAGCTATGATGAAGATCAGATTTTTAGCTAGTTATTCTAATCAAACTTTTAAAGAAATAAAAAGAAATAAAAAGAAGTAAAAGATACCATTTCATATATCTAAATCAGTAAAAATAAATATAAAATTAAACTGCACTCAAAAATCTTATGTAAAGATTTCAGGTGCAGTTTTTATTTTCTTATTTATTTTCATTGAATTGGATATCATAAAGATTTTTTATAGATTCCATTCATAGCTATAAGCTCAGAATGTGTTCCTATCTCTTTGATTTCTCCATTATCCATAACAACAATCTTATCAGCTCTAACTATAGTAGATAATCTATGTGCTATAACAAAAGTGGTTCTTCCTTCCCATTAAGCTATCTAAAGCATCTTGTACAAGCTTTTTCAGATTCACTATCAAGAGCAGAAGTAGCTTCGTCTAAAAATCATAATCTCAGGGTTCTTAATTAAGGCTCTAGCTATTGCTATTCTTTGTTTTTGACCACCAGATAACAATGCTCCCCTTTCTCCAACTTCTGTTTCAAATTTATTAGGTAAGTCTTCTTGTATGAAGTTATAGGCATTTGCCATTTTTAGCAGCTGTAATAATTTCTTCATCAGTAACTTCTTTACCAAAGCTTATATTTTTCTTTTAATAGTTCCACCAAAATAAGAAAGTTTTCTGAGGTACTATTGCAAACTTATTTCTATAAATACCTAAAGGAATATTTTTGATATTTACTCCATTTACAGTTACACTTCCTCATCAGTATTAAAAAAATCTTGCTAATAGATTTTACTAGTGTAGTTTTTTCCACTTCCACTCTTTTCCAACAAAAGCAACTATTTCTCCAGCTTTTTACATCTAAATTTACATTTTTAAGACTATACTCATTAGAATCATCATATTTATAGTTTACATTTTTCAAATTTTATATTTTTGAATTTTTCATCAAATTTGACTGCTTCTCCAAAGACATCAGTTTCAATCTTTTCATCAAAAATTTCAACAACTCTATCTGCCGAGGTAAAGAATCTTGTAAATCATTATTTTTTTACTAATCAGTCTTTTTAAAGGTTGGTGCATAAGTCCTCAAAGCTGTTACAAAGGAAATTAAATCTCCTGATGTAATTTTTAGTAACCAATATTTGATATCCACCATATAAAAACAACTAAAAAGTACCATAAATGTTGTTATAACTTCATTTATAGGAGATACTTTTGCTTTAATTTTTTGTAGTCTTATAGGCTTGTTCAAACTCTTCCTTAGTTAAATCTTTATATTTATCAATAACAAAATCTGTGTTATTAAAAAGCCTTTATAACAAATATTCCTGAAAGAGTTTCTTGAGTAAAGGCAGTAACCTTCCCTGTTGTATCCTGTCTTTCTCACCATATTTTCTAATTTTTTTAGTATATTTTCTAACAACTCTAATAATTAAAGGTAGAAGTATAAGAGAAACTAAAAGCTAAAAATATAGTCCACCTGAAACATTCTTCCAGTAAGAATTAAAACTGTTAAAAAGCTCTTTAAACATATCAAAAAAATTATAAAACCTATTCTTCCTAATGAAGTAGTATCATTAGTTAATTTTTGAGAGAGTATCTCCCAATTTATAAAAATAATTTATCGGTAATTTCTCTAAATGAGAAAAATATATCTATTTTTATTTCTCTTTTTATAGTTTCAGGTTACAAAGTTAGAAGTTATTTCAGAATAATATGACGATATAACTTTAATTACAGTAGCTACAAAAATCCCCCTATTATCCATAAAAACATTTCTTTATTTTGTTTTTATTAATACATCATCAACAAATTTTTGCTTAACCAAGCAGGTACAGCACTCATTGCTGAGGCAATAGTTGATAAGATAATAACAGCTATCATATGCCATTTATATCTGTAACTGTAACCTAAGAAAAACATTAAGAGATTTGTTTTTAAATTTTAATATTTTTCATTTTCCTTCCTTAATAAGAAAATCTGCATAACTTTCTACAACAGCTTTTCCTTCAATTTTTTTCTCATATTCTCAATTTTTCTTCAATTTCTGGTAAATTTTTCCAGTATTTTTCATGTGCTTTTTCAATATTCTTTTGCTTCACAATCCTTTTGAATAAGCTCTGGGAAAAATTTCATCATTTAAAACTAAATTTGGTAAAGATATATAACCAATTTTTAAAATATATTTTTCCTATTAAATAATTAATAAGGCTAGTTTTATACACAACTATACTAGGTAGACCTAAAAAGAGCTAATTCAAGTGTAATTGTACCCAGAAGTTGCAACTGAAAGCTTACAATCTCCAACTATATCTTTTTAATTTTTTTATCAATAATAATCTCTAAATTAGCATATTTCTTTAAGTTTTCTGTGTACACTAAATCTTGTTCTTGAATTTAATTTTTAAAATAAACTTATCATCTTTTTAAATCATTTATGATTTCTTCAAAAACAGGAAGCATAGCTTTTTATTTCTTGCCTTCTACTACCTGGAAGCAATAAGATTTTATCTCCTATTCTTTCAACTTTTTATAGAAATCTGTAAAAGGATTTCCAAAAATAGACAGCATCTATATTATGTTTTTATAGAAATCTACTTCCCAAGGGAAGATAAACTCATTATATAGTCTGCTAATCTTAATTTCTCAACTCTTTTTTTCTCCCCATATCCAAACCTTAGGTGGAATATAGTAGAAAATTTTTACATCCATAATTTCGTTTTTTAAAAAGCTCTAAAAACTTTTACATTAAAAACCTCCATAATCAACTAAAATTACATTCTCTATTTGATTATCTTTTTATATATTGTAAATATTCATAAGCTTTTTTTGTTTTAAAAATTTATATTTATAGCTTCTGTAAACCCCATAATTGCAAGTTCACTTATATCTTGAAGTATTTCTACTCTTCTTTTTGATTTTTTTCTCCTGCTACTCCAACAAAATCCACATCTTTATATCTTGATTTTACACTTTTTTACTAAATATGAAAGATGTAAATCTCCAGAGGCTTCTCCTGTAGAAACAAAAAAATTTCATAAAGTTCTCCTATATTTTTAGCAATTATAAAGATATTATTCTTATTTGCTAGTTCTATACATTCTTTCTGATTTAAAAATATCATTCTTTTAGCCTGAGCAACTATACCTTTAAAGCCATTTTGTATAGCTGTTTCTACTGTGTGAAGTCCTATAACAGGGACATCAACTCTCATATCTTGTTGAGGTCTTGACATTTTTTTATTAAGATATTATCTTTATCAGAATATTGTCCAGCTCTTTTTAGGGTTTCATCAGTTCCTTCTATACCTTCCAACAGCTATAACTGCCTTATCTCTACATACAACTGTTTGCCCCACATCAACTCTACTTAAAAGCCTTGCAGCTTCAATTCCCATAGAAATAGTTTTTCATCGTCAGCATCAGGGTGCCTTTCTGTGAGCATTTAGCTTCAAAAATAAATCTTTTCATTAAATAATTTTGAGGTAAAACTTTTTATTCCATTTAATCTTATAAATCCAATAATTGCAAAAAGGAGAGTTTCATCTTTTTTTGTCAGGGACAATTTCCATTATTTTTTCTCCATATTTGTCAAGTATTAAATTTTTCAAAAATTAGCTTTTTCAATCTTTCCAAGCATTACAATTTTAGTAATATCATTTAGAAGTAAATATTTTATTATTTCTCCTATATGTCCAACATTGAACTCTGCATAATTATCTGATTTTTTTATTTCTTCATCAACAGAAGGAAAAAAAGACCTATTGGATATACCGAAATATTACTATTTTTTTAGCTTCCTCTATGAAATACAGAGGAAATTTACCATTTCCTACAATAAGTCCTATTTTTCTCCATTATCTAGCTATCCCCTATCGCTACTCTTTATAAAATCTACTAGATATTTTTACATTTTTATCTTCACTAAAATCTTTTTCAAGTTCTTCTATAGCATCTTTTAATTGTAGACCTTGTCTAAATAGTATTCTATATGCTTTTTCAAGTTAGAAATTTCATCATCAGTGAAACCTCTTCTTCTTAAACCTATACTATTTAGACCTCTTATAACTGCTTTATTCCTCTCGGCTAAAAACGAAAGGACAAATATCTTGGTTTACTCCACTTGCTCCACCTATCATAGAATAAGAACCTATTCTTGTAAATTGATGAATAGGAGTAAGCCCTCCAATAATTGCGTGACTATCAACTACAACGTGTCCAGCAAGAGTAACATTATTTGCAAGTATACAATCATCACCAATAATAACATCATGAGCTACGTGCACATATGCCATAAGAAGATTTCCACTTCCTATTCTAGTTTCCCATCTATCATCAGTACCTCTATGAATAGTTACAAATTCTCTTATAGAATTGTTATTTCCTATAATAGTTTTTTTGTAGGTTCGCCTTTATATTTTAAGTCTTGATTTGCTTTTTCCTATTGAAACAAAAAGAGTAAATGGTATTATTTTTCTCCTATCTCTGTTATTCCTTCAACAACAACATGAGATTGTAAAAACGGTACCTTTTTATAATAACATCTTTTTCCAACTACACAGTAAGGACCTATTGTAACACCATCTTCTATGATAGCTCCTTCTTCTATGATAGCTGTTTTATGTATATCTACCATTTTTTTCCTCCCTTAAATCCTTAGAGATCTGCTATTACAAATGTAAAGTTTGCTTCTGCAACTACTGCATCATCTACATAAGTTTTTCCAGTTGCTTTTTACAAAATTTCTTTTAACTTTTTCAACTTTTTACATCATAAATTAATGTATCTCCAGGTTTTTACAGGGTTTTTTTAAATTTTGCACTTTCTATTGCAGCAAAGTAAGGAACTTTTTCCTGGGAAATTTTCCATAACCATAACACCTAAACATTGAGCCATACCTCTACTATTAATACACCTGGCATAATTGGATGTCCTGGAAAATGTCCATTAAAAAAATTCTTCATTGATTGTTACATTTTTTACCTTTTTATTGTTTGATTTTTCTTTGTCCATTTCTAAAATTCTATCAACTAGTAAAAATGGGTATCTGTGTGGTATCCTTTTCATTATTTCTAAAACATCTAACATTCCTTTTTTTCCTCCTAAAACTATTTTTATATTATCAAGAATTTTTGCAAATTCAATATCAATAAGGTGTCCTGCTTTTTACAGCAATAATATGTGCTCTTATTGGTCTATTTAAAATCTTTAAGTCACCAATAATATCAAGCATTTTATGTCTTACAAATTCATCTTCAAATCTTAATCCTTTCAGGATTTAAAACTCCATCTTTTTATAACTATAGCATTTTTCTAAAGTTCCACCTAAGGCAAGATTATTTTTGTTTTTAAGTATTCAACTTCATAATCGAAACCAAAGGTTCTTGCTGGAGCAATTTCCTTTTTATAAACTTCTTCAGTTATTTCAAACTCTGCAAGTTGAGATTTTTAAGAATGTATGTTCAAATCTTATTGCATAAGTTAGTTTGTAACCATTTTCATAAGGTAGAGCAATTATATGTTTATCTCCTTTAGATAAAAATATAGGTTCTTTCACAACAATTTCTTCTACATCTTCATCTAATTCAACTACACCACTTTCATGGAATAAATCTAAAAATTTAATAGCACTACCGTCACAGATAGGAAGCTCATTCCCACTTAATTCAATTATTAAATCTGTGATACCTGCAACATAAAGAGCTGATAGAAAATGTTCTATAGTAAAGACCATAGCTCCATGTTCATTTTTAAGTTTGTACCTCTTGTTAAATCGAAAGTATTTCTATAATCAAGAAGTATTTCATTTTTTCCCTTCAGGCATATTCATCATTCTAAAAACTATTCCAGTAGATTTACTAGGAATAAGTTTCATTTTTATTACTTCACCTTTGTGTAGACCTATACCATTATATTCTACTACATTTTTTTAAAGTTTTTCTCTTCATATTTTTCCTTTCTATTTCAATTTAGTTAAAAAGTTTATCAGCTAGTATGATAGCCATTTCTCTTGTTTCATCAACATATTGAACATATATCTTTTTAGCATCCATCTTTTTAATGACACCTAAACCAAATTTTTTTATGTTTTTACTTTATCGCCTATTTTAAAAACCTAATGTATCTAATACTTTCTTTACATCATCAGGAATTACAATAGTATTTTTTTGTATTTATTTCAGTTTTCTTCTTTTCAAATCTCTTAAATTTTTTTCAGAATGTCTCGTATCTGAAAATTCGTCATCTTCAAAGTATAATCTTTCTTTTTTTAACTTCTACATCTAAAAAGTTTTTTTCAGGTATTTCTTTTAAAAAAATACAGAAGGAGTTGCTAGTCTATCTTGACCATAGACAAATCTTATTGCTGTATGAGATAAATATAGCTTCTTTTTCTGCTCTCGTTAAGGCAACATAGCAAAGTCTTCTTTCTTCTTCCATTTCTTTTTCGTCAAATGACGCTCTTGCACCTGGGAAAGATTTCATTTTCAAAACCAACTAAGAAAAACTATAGGAAATTCTAGACCTTTTGAATTATGTATAGTCATCAATTTTTATATAGTCTTTTTCATCCTCTAAGTCATCTGTTGCACTGACAAGTGAAACATTTTTCTAAATACTCACTAAGTCTTAATACACCAACAACATTTTCTAATTCTAAAATAGAGTTTTTAAACTCTTCAATATTTTCAATTCTTGCATCTGCATCATCATAAGTTTCTTTGACATAGTCTATATATTTTATCTTATCTAGTAAAGTTTCAACTATGTAAGAGGCAGTTTCACTGTAAGATAAATCTTTCAGTTCTTTTTATTATATCATACATTTTTAGAAAGTTTTTTTCTTTTTCCCGTTGCTGTCAGTCCTGAAATGTCCTTTATATTAGAAAGTGCATCAAGTAAATTAAGATTATTTTTCTCTTGCAAAGGCAATTATTTTTTTCAATTCCTTTTTCCCCAACTTTTCTTTTTAGGAACATTAACTATTCTTTGTAAATTTAATTCATCTTGTGGATTAACAATAATAGATAGATATGCAATTATATCTTTGATTTCTGCTCTAGAGTAGAAGCTAATTCCACCAAAGACTTTATGAGGTATATTATATCTTAAAAAGTCCTTCTTCAAATACTCTTGATTGCATATTAGTTCTATACAAAATTGTCATATCTTTATATGGAATACCATTTTTGATGATTTTTCTTTGATTATATCAATTATCTTACTTACTTCATCTCTTGCATTATCACAAACTAAGACCTTGATTAAGTCTCCTTTTCCATTTTGTGTCCATAATTTCTTATCTTTAGAAGATTTATTATTTTTTTAATAAGTTCATTAGCAGCATCTAGTATAGTGCTAGTTGATCTATAGTTTTCTTCTAGTTTTTATTATTTTTAGCGTTCTTATAGTTGTTTTTCAAAATTAAGGATATTTAATATATTAGCTCCTCTAAATCCATATATACTTTGGTTTTCATCTCCAACAACACATAAATTAGATGATTTTTCTTGCTATTAAATCTATAATTTTATATTGTAAATTATTTGTATCTTGGTACTCATCTATCATTATATACTTATATTTTTTTGTATTTTTTTCAAGTATAGAAGAGTTTTTGTAATAATTTATATGTATTTAAAAGTATATCTGAAAAATCCATAGCATTACTTTCTATTAAACTTCTATTATATTTTTCATAAACTTCTATAATTTGCTTATTCATAACTGAATATTCTTCAACAGTTTTTTTATTTCTTCTTTTTATTTTTTTGAGATTATAGAAATAAGCTCTCTTTCAGTCAATTTATTTCCATTCACAGTTATGTTTTTGACCTTTTAATATAGCTTTTTATTATTCTTTTTCTGGTCATCTGTGTCATATATAGTAAAGTTTGGGCTGTAACCTACTTCAGCTGCATACATTCTTAAAAAGTCTCATTCCAAATGAGTGGAATGTAGAAATTGTACAAGATTTTGCAACCTCTCCTACGAGGTCTTCAACTCTTTCTCTCATTTCCTTAGCTGCTTTATTTGTAAAAAGTTACTGCTAAAAATACTATAAGGGCTTATTCCAATATTTTTCTATCATGTGTGCTATTCTATATGTAATTGTTCTTGTTTTTTTCCAGAACCAGCACCCTGCTAAAAATTAAAATTGAACCATCAATTTGTGAGGCTGCTTCCCTTTGTTTCTCATTTAATTTTTTTCTAATAAGTTCAAGTTCATTTGCATTCCTCCTTATCTTTTTAAATTATAGCATAATTCTTAGTTATAACAAAATATAAGTTTTTTTCTCAATAATGAAATTAAAAAAATAGATAAGCTCAATGATTTTTATAAACTTTTAATTAAGCAAAAAAAGTTATAAAATTTGACAAATTTTTACATGTACTTTTTTTATAGTTTTTATAATATAATCTATAAAACAAAAAAAGTTCTATAATCATATAAAAAGATTAATCTTAGACTTTTTTTGCAAAATTTATATTTCAAGGAGGAATAATTATGTTTTTATAAACCATCAAAAAAACGATCATGGACTTTCTAGAAACCCTTTTCAAATCTTGTACTGTACCAAGAGTTATAGGTTGGATTTCAACAAAAAAATGAAGACGGGACTGATAATATAGCCCCTTATAGCCAATTTACAAATCTTACATTTGATCCACCTCTAGTTTTTATTTTCATCTAACCAAAAATGTAATAGGTGATAGAAAAACAACAGTAAAAAAATATTGAAAGAACAGGACAATTTGTATATAACATGGTTTCTTATGATTTAAGAGAAGCTATGAATCGTTCTTCTATTTTTTTAAGGTTCCAAATGGTTATAAAGATAAGTTTGAATATTCTGGTTTAACAAAAAGCTAAATCAAATCTAATTGATGTTGCTCGTGTTGCAGAATCACCAATTCAATATGAATGTAAATATATTCAAACTATAAGAATACCAGCAAATGATACATTGGCAACAGTTGATGTTATAATAGGACAAGTTATAGGAATTCATATAGCTGATGAGTATATTCTTCCTGATGGAAAAAAATTGATATTTGCAGAATACAACCAGTTGCACGTCTAGGATATTTTGATTTTACAGTTGTAAATAATTCTTTTTGAAATGGCTCCACCAAAAGTTGATGATCCAGAAAATCAAAGATTAGTAGATAAGGGTCTAGAAGGAAAAGTATAAGAATTTGTGATTTCTATAATTTATACTATTAATTTTTAGGGTGATAAAATGTTAATAATTTTTACAGGAATATCTACTAATACAATAAATTTAATTAACAACAATAGCCAATTTGAATATATCTTATTTGATCAAAAAGAAGATACTATTTTTTTGAAAATGAAGAGAATTTTATTGTTATTTATGAAGAAGATTACTTAGAAATTAATAATTTACTTAAATTAAAGAAATCTAAAAAAAGCAAATATATTTTATTGGGATATTTAAAGAAGGAAATATAGATTTAGTAAAAAAATTAGTTAATTTAGAAGTTTTTAGATTACATGTTTGATATATCTAAAGATCCTTTATCAAATTTAATAAATAAAATCAAATCAAAAAAATAATAAGAAAATAGAAGATAAAGAAATTTTTTTAAATAATCCTATCTATAATTCAATGGTTACCTCATTTTATATTTTTTTGATTTAATATATGGAGATTTAACAAAATTAGAAGCTTTAAATAAATTAATAAATTTTAGCATAAAAGATTTACCAAATTCAGTTATCATATTAATGATAGATGATTTTTTTGGGAAATTTGCAGAAAAAAATGAATAATAGGCAAAGATATTCCGTTAAAATGGAATACTTAAATTTGGTTAAAAAAATGCTATATCTCGTTATGATATAAAAAGCCTTATCTTGTTCATTAGTTGGAACTGATAAGATTATTATTTTAGTAAAAATCTCCATATGATTCTTCATTGAGTGACACAGCTTTTAAAAAAATAAAGAGTTATATAAATGAAAATACAAAAATACTCAGTTACTTTTAGGACTTAGCAATCAATATGATGATTTTTAAATATATTTGGAAGGCATATGAAGAATCTTTTCAAGCTTTTAGATTATTCATTTTTTTGCAGGAAAAAAATGAGATTATAGAATATAAGAATATTAAGAATTTATCTTTAAAAAAACTAATTTAAATCATGAATATATTGAATTAAAATATTATTTCTTTAAAAAAATCTTATTTTAGGTAACAAGAATGAAATACAAGAAAATTTTATGAGTATTCTAAATTTTTTTGTATAAATGATTTTTTTAGATAAAGAAACTATAAAATTTTTGATTACAAATTTTATTTTTTTGAAATAGTTGATTACACAAATAAATTAAAGTTAAAAAGAGAAGATATTTACACAAAGGCTATTGATGTAAACTCAAAGATTTTTAAGAGCATACTCGATAGCTTCTATAAAAGATATTAGTTATGAGTTTTTTTAATAAATCTTTTTAAAAGATATCGAAAAAAATATAAAACAAAAAAATGACTTTATATTGGATAATAGTATAAATTTTTCTAGAAAAAAATATTACTATAAAGATTTAAGTCTAACAGAACTTGCAAATGTATGTAATATGAGTGACAGTTATTTTAGCAGAAAAATTTAAAGAAAGATTCAACATAAATTTTTTTCTACTTATTTATTAAATATAAGATTAGAAAAAGCAAAAGACTTATTAAAAAGAAAAAAATTTAAATATAGAAAATATTTCTGAAATGGTAGGGTTTTAAAGATACTTCTTATTTCAGTAAAAGTTTTAAGCAAAAAAATATGGAATAGCTCCTCATTATTATAGAGATACGTTAAAATAAATTTCAAAGGAGTGAATATGATGTCTAGAAATACTTATTTTATTTTTAACATTTTTTTAGGTTTTCTATGGGGAATTTTTTTGGTGGATATATCATAGCTGATAATCCTTACCTGTTCTTAGGATGGATTCCTCTGTCTGTTGTTTCAATAATCTTAACAGGTTTTTTTATGCAAGTATTATAAATTATTTTTTTACTTTAAAAATTACCAAAATGAAGAGAGTTGATGGATATGGTAACAATAGTATGTACTGTCTTATTTTTCACTTTTTATTAATTGGTGTTGGGATATATGCTCATAAACAAACTGATGATACTGGTGATGAATTCTTTTTTTAGGTGGAAGATCTATAGGGATTTTTTTGCCACAATTATGACTTTAGTTTTTTTCAATATGGAGTACACTTGCATTTTTATGGAGTTGTTGGAGAAGCATATACAAATGGTGTTGGTTCTTTAGGAATAGCTCAAGGGATATTTTTGGGGTGCAGGTTTACAAGTTTTTTTATAGGTTATAAATTATGGGGATTAGGAAAAAAAATATAATTTATCAACTCCAGGAGACTTTTTGGAGAAAGATATTATTCTAATTTCTTTAGATTTATTACTTCTTTTTGGGCTTATATATTTTTACAATGCCTTATATAGGAATGCAATTAGGTGGATTGGGAGCTGGACTTGAAGGAGCAGCACAAGTTCCCTCAGCAGTTGGAACAGTTTTTCTTAGCATTAGTTCTTTTTAATATTTGTTTCTATTGGAGGAATGAAATCAGTAGCTTGGACTGATGCAATACAAGGTGTGGTTTTTCACAGTAATTGTTCTTCTTGCACTTTTTGTTCTTATAAAATCTATGCCAGAAGAATTATCTGTTGTAATGAAAAAAAGCTACAGAAATTAGACCAGGATTAAATAGTATTCCTGGGCCTAACAAGCTATATACACCTATTATGAATTTACACCTTGCTATTACAATAGGATCTTTTGCAGTATGGCCTCATATCTTTGTAAGATTCTTTATTGCTAAAAAAGAGAAACTTATAAAGTTTTAGCAGTAGCTTTTTCCAATATATGAAGTAATTTGTATGGTTCCTTTACTTCTAATTGGAATTATGATAATACCATATTTATTTGGTGGAAACTTAAATCCTTTAGATGCTCAAAAGAGTATACACTGGGCTATGAATGGAATACCTTTTTGGAAGTTTATTAGGAACAGGAATATTCCTAGCTGCTTTCTCAGCTGCTATGTCAACTGCAAGTTCTCAATTATTAGCTTGTAGTTCAATGTTTGTTGGAGATATCTTCTTAAAATTATATAAAAAAAGAAATGTCTCAAAAAAATATTGTTTTTATTAGGAAGAATTATGACAGTTTTATTTGTTATTATTTCTACTTTCTTTTGGAATATATTTCCCTAATATATTTAAAACAGCAACACATTTTGCAACTCCAGGTTACGCTCAATTATTCCCAGCTTTAGTTGCTGGACTATTTTTGGAAAAAGAGCAAATAGAGAAGGAGCAATATTTGGTACATTAGGTGGTTTTGCAACATTACTTTTTAACTTCATTAGTTTGGAAAAAAATCCATTAGGAGTAACTCCACTATTATGGAGTTTAATTGTAAACTGTATACTACTTGTAGGAATTTCTTTAATTACAGCTAAACCTCCAAAAAGAAGTTACAGATAAATTTTTTTGAAGCAGTGTAGGAATTAGTATAAAAAAATAATCTAGATTTATTTTATATTTATCTTTATCTTTTTATTAGTGATAAGTATAAGATAAATCTATTTTTATTAAGATGATAATAAGATATATAAGTTATTAATTTTTGTATTCTTTTTGAGCTATATATTAGAGAAATAGAACCTTTTAGGTTGAAAAAAAGTTTAAAATAATGATAAAATAGAAAATACAATAGAATATTATTTTATAGTTTAGGAGGTATATTATGGAAACTAATAAAAAAAGTTGAAAAAGAAAAAGTTAAGCTTTGCTGAACAAAATGTTAAACAAAGTTGAAGTAGTTGGGAATAAGATGCCAGATCCTACATCAATTTTTTTAATATTGTGTATTTTAATTTTTATTATTTCATTTATACTGAGTAAGTTCGGTGTCTCAGTTGAACATCCTGGGACAAAAAGAAATTATAAAAAGCCGAAAAATTTATTAAGTTCAGATAACTTAAAGGCTGTTTTAGTTTCTACTGTAAAAGTTTTCCAAACATTCCCTCCATTAGGAGCTGTGTTAGTAACAATGATAGGGATAGGACTAGCTGATAAAAGTGGATATTTAGAAGTTTTATTGACATTGTCAATAAAAAAAGTACCTAAAAAAATTAATCTATTTTACAGTTGTATTTGCAGGACTAGTTTTTTACAGCTATTGGTGATGGTGGTTTTTATAGTTTTACCTCCATTGGCAGCAATCATATTTATAAATATTAAAAAGAATCCTTTAATTGGAATATTTTTTTATCATTTGCTGGAGCTGCAATAGGTTTTTTTGTTCAGGTTTTTTTGTTGGAATGAATGATATACTTTTTGAGTTCATTTACTAATCCAGCTGCACAAATATTAGAGCCAACTTTCCAAAAAGTCCTACTATGACTATTTATTTTAATATGGCAAATGCTATATTACAAATTTTTTTATAATAACATGGGTAACTATAAAATTTATAGAACCAAGATTTCCTGTAAATGAAGAACATTTTTAAAGATAATGCTAGTACAGAAATTGGGGATTTACAAAAGAAAGGAGTAAAAATATGCAAGTATTTCTTTCTTATTAGTTATTGCTTTTTATAGTATTTTTTTGGCAATAGGTCCAAATGCATTTTTAAAAGATGAAAAATGGTTCTTTAATTTCTGTGAATTCTCCTTTAATGGGTGGACTAATTTTTCTTTATGTCAGTAGTTTTTTTAATACCAGGTTTTGTCTATGGTAAAGTTACAAAAAATAAAAAAACTGATAAAGATGCAGTAAAATTAATTTCAACTTCTCTTAGTGAAATGGGAGGATATATATTAATAGTTTTTGTATCAGCACAATTTTTAAATCTATTTACAAAAAGTAATTTAGGTATAATAATGGCAATAAAAGGAGCAAATTTAATAAAAAGCAGCAGGATTTAAAGGATTACCACTTATAATAACTTATGTTATTTTAGTTGCTTTTATCAATTTATTTATAGGAAGTGCTTCAGCAAAATGGGCAATTTTATCTCCTATATTTATCCCAATGTTTATGTTATTAGGTTATGATCCTGCTTTTAACTCAAATGGCTTATAGAATAGGAGATTCATCTACAAATATGATTTCACCATTATTTCCATATGTGCCATTATTATTAGCTGTGGCAAATAAATATGATAAGAAATTTGGTTTGGGAACTTTGATGGCTAATATGATTCCTTATTCTTTGATAACATTGCTTGGAAGTCTTTTATTATTTACAGTTTTCTTTATTTTCAATATTCCATTTGGAATATAACATTAGGAGGTTAATATGGAAGAAAAAAATAAAAAAATTATCTGAAAAAAATATTTAGAAAGAGTTATGGAACTTAGAAGAGAACTTCATAAATATCCAGAACTTGGTTTTGACTTATTTAAAAACAGCAGAAATAGTAAAAAAAGAATTAGATAGAATAGGAATTCCATATAAATCTGAAATTGCTAAAACAGGTATAGTAGCCACTATTAAAGGTGGAAAACCTGGAAAAACTGTACTTTTAAGAGCTGATATGGATGCTTTACCAATAACAGAAGAAAGTAGATGTGGATTTAAGTCAACTCATGAAGGAAAAATGCATGCTTGTGGTCATGATGGACATACTGCAGGACTTCTTGGAGTTGGAATGATCTTAAATGAACTAAAAGATGAACTATCAGGAAATATAAAATTACTTTTTCAACCTGCTGAAGAAGGACCTGGTGGAGCAAAACCAATGATAGATGAAGGAGTTTTTAGAAAATCCAAAAGTAGATGTAGCTTTTGGTTGTCATATTTGGCCTAGTATAAAAGCAGGGCATGTAGCTATAAAAGATGGGGATATGATGACACATACAACTTCATTTGATGTTATATTCCAAGGTAAAGGAGGACATGCTTCACAACCTGAAAAAACAGTCGATACAGTTATGGTGGCTTGTCAAACTGTAGTCAATTTTTCAAAAATATAATCAGTAGAAATATTTCAACTTTAAGACCAGCTGTTTTATCTTGTTGTAGTATTCATGCAGGAGAGGCACATAATATAATACCTGATAAGTTAGTTTTTAAAGGGAACTATAAGAAGTTTTGATGAAAAAAATAACAGATAATATAATTGAAAGAATGGATGAAATTTTTAAAAAGGGATTACTAGTGCTTATGGGGCTTCTTATGAATTTTTTTAGTAGATAGAATGTATCCAGCATTAAAAAAATGACCATGAATTATTTAAATTTTTCTAAAAATGCTTTAGAAAAATATTTTTAGGAAAAAGACAATGTTGAAGTTATGGAAGATCCTGTAATGGGTTCTGAAGATTTTTGCATATTTTTGGAAAAACATATTCCATCATTTTTCTTCTTTGTTGGAGTTAATGATGAGCAATTAGAAAAATGAAAATATGCTTCACCACCCAAAAGTTATTCTGGGATGAAAAAGTATTTAATTACAAATATGAAAAACTCTATCTCAATTGGCAGTAGAATTTTTTTAAATAAATAATTTTTTTTGACAAATCTCATTAAAGGTGTATAATGTATGAAATTTATTTTTTTAAGGAGATTTATTATGAGTGATAAACAAACTAAAAATTTTTAGGATGGCTAGGGACAACATTATCAATTTTTGATGTATGTTTCATATATTCCCCAAATAATGGGGAACTTGAATGGTAATAAAACATCATTCATACAACCTTTAGTTGCTGCAATTAATTGTACAATATGGGTTTTGCTATGGATTTTTTTAAAAAGAATAGAGATTTACCATTAGCTTTAGCTAATTTACCTGGAATTATTTTTTTGGATTGATTGCTGCATTTACAGCACTTTAGTAGAAATGGAGTTATCGTAAATTTTTGATATTTACAATAACTCCATTTTTTTATTGTATATTAAATTTAATAGTGAAACAAGTTCCTTGATCTATTTCACTTTCAAGATCTATAGTAGCTGAGTGAAGATCTACTATTTTTCTTTACCATTGAAAGTCCCAAACCACTTCCTTTGTTCTCTTCTTTATTTCTTGAGTCATTTACTTGATAGAATCTTTCCCAAATAAATTTTTTTATTTTTCTTCAGATATTCCTATACCATCATCTCTAATTTTTTTAATACTGCAGTTTTACCTTCTCTTATTAATGAAACTTCAATATTTGTTTTAGTAAATTTTTATACCATTCATTAGAATATTTAAAAAAACTCTTTCTAACATAATTTTGTTACCTTGTATTCTTATGTCTTTTTTTCAACATTGTATACTAGATTTAAATTTTTTTACTTTCTAATAAAGGTTTATAGTCATCTAAAAAGTTGTAACACTATATTTGAAAGATTTATTCTTTCTTTTTCTATTTCTTTTTTTGTCTTTCAAGTTTAGAAAGTTCCATGATTTGATTTATTAGGTTAGTCATTCTCTTAGCATGCCTATTTATAACTTCTAGTGATTCTTTAGCTTCTTCAAAAGTATCAGAATATTGTAAAAGCATAATCACTTTGAGCTAGAATAACTGTTATAGGAGTTCTTAATTCATGTGAAACATCAGAGCTAAATTGTTTTTTTCATGTCTGAACCTCCCACGACTGAAGTCGCAGGGTTCCAAAAATCTTTAAAAAAATCTTTAAAAAAATTTTTCTAAGAAGTTTGATAGCTTTACACTACCCTTATTCTTTTTAGGTGTGTTCAGTTCACCTCTATTGTATAGGACACTTAAGTCCACAACTTTACTTTTTTTCTTAGAATATTTAATGCCCCATTACAATCTGCATTTATAAGTTTACCTGTGCTTGTTTGATATAGTCCTCTTTTTATTCTTTTTTTCCACTGAATATATATTCTTGTAGATTTTTCTTTATCATATATTGGAATTTCATCTCCATCAAAGAAACTTGCTTTTTGATGTATAACTCTCTTCTTGTAGTTTAAATTCTACTCCATATAGTTTACATAGATATATTAATTTATCTCTTAATTTTTCCATATGGTATATTTACAAAGTTCTGATTATTTATACTTCCAATATTTGATTTTCCTTTTGAAAATCTTCATTATATCCTAGAACTAATTTTTCCTATATCATTATTAAGACAATAATTTACAATTGTTCTTGCTGCTTTTTGAAAGATAATCATTTATACGATTATTTCTCTTTCTAGTTATTCTCTTTTGTCTTAATGTTGTGCACTCAATCTTTTGCTTATCTTTTATACTTTGTAATTTTTGCATTTATCTTATTATAGTATTGATTTATTGATTTTTAATTTTTCTACCATCTATTATGAATGAAGCTCCAGTATTTGTAACACAAGTACAAAGATTGTCTATACCTAAATCAATTCCTAGTACGTTATTTTTCATTTAATTCCCTTTGAACTTCTTTTTACCTCATAAATGTATTGAATTTCAAAGTACCTAGAATGTTGTTTTGGTATTATTCTAATTTCTTTTTATCTTCTTGTTTTTTTAATACTGATGGTAGTTTTACTGCGATTTCCTTATGTGCCTTTCTAAATGAATTTGAATAAGGAACTATCAGCATATCATCTTTTAATCTAACAAAACCTATAACAAGAGTTGTAAAACCATCTTTAGCAAGATAATTAGGTAATTTTATTTTACCATTATATTGACCATTCTTAGCAAGTTTTAAAAAGTGCAAAGAATGATTTAAAACTTTCATCTACTTCTTTCAAAAATTTGTTGAGCCATATTAGAATTTAATTTCTTGTAGTTCTCACTATTTTTTTAAGTATTTTTATAGTTTTTCATTATAGCTTAAATACTTTTTTTATTTTTTTAAAAATAGTGTTGTCTGACATTATATATAGCTTGATTCTTTAAATTCTTAGCTATATGGCACAAATATTTTAAATTTCTAAACTCTTTTTTTGCTAAGATGTTTTTACTTGTTGTTTTTAATGTTAAATACATATATAATCACCTCCTTTTTTTATCAGATATATTATATCATATATTCTACATTTTATCTACTAAAAAAAGTAATATTTTTTTATTTATTTTTTTAAATATTTTTTTAAAGTTTTTTTAAAACCCCACAACAGTGGGAAGCGTCGTTCACATAAGTACGCTACTACTTATGCAGTTCTCTTTGGCATATACACTCCTTAATAAATTAAGGAGATTAGCCTTGAACTTCTTGTTATCTCTAACAAGCACAGACTATATCTTATCCATAGTGTATCTCAACACCTTAGGCGAAACCACTTCCAATACCAATCGCTTGTATTGTACTCCCCTCACGAGGGATAGTCGTTGAACTTTCCTTTTCAGGCTTAGCTGCTGATTGTCTATTATCATAATGTTTAGGATTTAACCTTGCACCATCTAGTATATTTTTTCTGCTTTCGCCACCATCACACCTGCTTCCATCTCCTTAACTTGTTAAGGAGTAGGATTACTATGTTGTGGTCATACTAGCTTTAAGAGTTCCCAGCAATTCAGTTTCTTTGTTGCACAGTTTTACTCTGCGTCTACATACAAGTTTCCCTATATGCTTACTAAAAATCTTCGTGCAATTCATACCCTACGAGTACATGTCTCATGACTAACACCCTACGAGTGCTAGAGTCACGAGTGTTCTTGCACTATTTAATAAAAAAACTTCTTCTACTGTATCTAACATTTCATTAAATGTTGAAGCCATCTTATGTATTTCATCATCGTTAGAATCTTCTAATTCTATTCTGTTTGAGAAATCTTTTACTTCTCTTTATTTCTAAAGCAGTGTTAGAAATTTGTTTAACAGGCTTGAAAGCATTTTTTTATTATTCTATATCCAACAATAACAACAAAAAAATTAAAAAAATAGCACACTTAAGGCAATAGCAATATTCCAAAGAGTTTCTATTTCTTTTCTGTACTTTACCTAAAGGATATATACCTCTAATCCAATCATCTTCATCTTGTAATCTAGTGTCATAGTAGAGGAATTTTTTTATTTTTCTACCTGATATATATTGATATCTTCTATTGAAAATGCTAAGGCTATATCAAAATCTTTAGGAAACTTACCAGCAATTATTTCATTTTGTTCATTGTATTTTTATAGTATATTCCATCATTAAAATTTTCAAATTTTTCAGGATCTTCATATATCTCTTCAACTGCTTCTACAAGTTCTTTTTGACTTAAATCATTTACAACTTTATCTTCTATCAAAATTAAAGATGATAAAATTATTAAAAAAATAATATAACAATTACTGATGAAAAACCAAACTGTAACTCTTATACTTACTGGAATCCTTGACAAAAATCTATTCATCTTCTTTAAGAACATAACCTAATCCTCTTTTTTTGTATGAATAAGTTGTTTTTGAATTTCCAATATCTATTTTTCTTACGAATATTTTTTTATTAAAACATCTATGATATTAGATTCACCTTCATAACCATAATCCCATACACTATCTCTAATTTTATCTCTACTTAATACATGCCCTTTGTTTTTGAATTAAATATTCTAAAACTTCATATTCTTTTTCCTGTCAATTCTATGTTCTTTCCACCTCTAACAACAGTCTTTTTCGCTATGTCTATACATAGGTCATCTATTTCCATCGTATTTGATGTATTACCATATTTTTCTTCTTACTAAGGCTCTAATTCTTGCTAAAAGTTCACCGAAATCGAAAAGGTTTAATTAAGTAATCATCAGCACCTAAATCTAAGCCTTTAATTTTATCTTCTATACTGTCTCTTGCTGTTAGCATTAAAACAGCTGTTTCATTCTTATTTTTCTCTTAATTTTTTTAATAACTTCATAACCATTTACTTTAGGTAACATGATATCTAGTATGATTAAATCATAAGTTCCATAGTCTAGATATTCAAGTGCTTCTTCACCATTAAAAAAACACTGTCCACACTAAAGTTGTTTTTTTCTTTAGGTGTTTTGTAATAATATTGTTTAAATCTTTTTTTCATCTTCAACTACTAAAATTCTCATTATCTCACCTTTTTATATTTATTATTTTATTAATTTTTTTAAATTACATCAGAACACTAGTATTTTTTTAACTCCATAACATTTTTCCTTATTTTTAATGCATAAAGATGAATGTAAGATAAATTTTAAATATTTTTTTCATTCTAGCACTCCTCTTTTTAAATAAATCTGTCTATCTGTAACTTGTGATAAATCTCTAGCATGAGTTACCACAACTATACTTTGATTACGTTCTTTATTTATTTTTTTCTGAAAAGTGAGAATATCATTTCTCCTGTATCTTCATCCAAGTTTCCAGTAGGCTCATCAGCTAAAAATAAGTTTAGGCTTATTAATCATAGCCCTAGCTATTGCCACTCTTTGCTTTTTCTCCACCTGATAGTTGATTAGGTTTATGTTTCATTCTTTCTGCTAAAACCAACAATTTCTAATAATTCTTTAGCCTCTTTTTCTATTTCAGCCTTATTTTTTTGAAATTATTTAAAAAGTGCAGGGATCATAACATTTTTCAAGAGCAGTAAATTCACTCATTAAATAGTGAAATTGAAATACAAAACCTAAAAAAAGTGATTTTTTTATATTATTTCTTTCTGTTTCATTAAGAGAAGAAACTTCTTTGTCATCTATCCAAATCTTTTCCACCATCTATCTTATCAAGTAGCCCCATTATATTTAAAAGAGTAGATTTCCTGAACCAGACTTACCTAGAATAGATACAAATTCTCCTCTCTTTACTTCTAAGTTTAATTTTTTTAAAATATGTAATTTATTTCCTGTTTCCATATAGAATTTATCTACATCTTCTAATTTTTATAATCATATTATTCATATCTAAGTGCCTCCACATTTTCAAGTTTAGCAGCTCTATAAGCAGGAAATATACTAGAAATTAAAATTACAATAAAGTTTGCTCCTACAATAATAGCTATTTCTTTCAAAGAGATTTCTATAGGTATATCTTTTTAAATAGTAGATATTAGAAACTAAGTCAACTGCATAATTCTTTATATAATAAAGTAAAATTAAAGATACAATTATTCCTAATATTATTCCGATTATTCCTAATATTATCCCTTGAATTAAAAAAATATCAACATGATATTCTTTTTAGAAAGCCCATAGCTCTCATAATTCCTATATCTTTTGTTTTTTTCTCTGACAAGAGTATTCAAGGTTATCCAAATTAAGAAACCTGCAACTATAGCTATAAGTGAAAATACTACTAACATTATAGTTTTTTTCTAAAGTTAAAGCTGAAAGTAAGGCTTTGTTTTGCTCACCCCAAGTTCCTATATATAGGTCAGTAGGTAATTTTTCTTGCAACATCATAAATTAATTCTTGTGCATCATAAGGATTGTCTAATCTAACAGATAATCTTCCCACTGTTTCATCACTATAAGTTATATATTGTGCTGTTTGAAGTGGAATTAAAACCATATTTAGGTCATACTCATAAAAAAACCACTTTGGAATATCCCACCAACAGTCATTTCTAAGTCTGTTTCTTCAGAAGTTATCAGTTTGACTTTATCTCCAACCATAGCTCCCATAGAGGCAGCTAACTCTTTTTCCAATTAAAATAGATTTTTTTATCTTCTACATCTATTTTTTTCCAGCGATGATATAGTCATCTAATTTCATAACTTTAATTGCCTTGTCTAAATCATATCCAACAACTTTTACTCCAGCAACATAAGGTTCGCCATGCCCTTCATATTTGATTATTCCTTGTGTTTCTATAGTAGGGACTGCTCCCTTAACTCCCTTAACTTCTTCAATATTTTTTTAACTAATTCTTCATAGTTTGGAATATTTTCAGGAGAATAAACATTTATATGGCTAGTTAAAGATAAGATACTATTTATCATATTTTTTTATCTAGTCCATTTGAAACTCCTAGTGATACAATTAAAACTGTAATCCCTATAAAAACTCCAACTATTGATAAAATACTTTTGTTTTTTTCTTTCTAACATCTGTTTTTTTGCAATAAAAAAATTCAATCATCTTCTACCTCTTATTTATTTTAAATTTTACTTCTTCTCTAGCTCCATCTTCCGTAACTATAGTAAGTTTGTGTTTACCCATATCCAGTTCAAAAAAATCTTTCACTTTCATTTGAAAAGCCCATATATTTTTCATCAATATACCAATAAACATATTCATTATTAGGATTATATAATTTTATGGCAATTTTATTATAGCCTTCAAAAATCTTTTTGGAACAAATATATTTAAGTTTTTCAACAGGATATGCTATTTTAACCTTTTTGTTTTCTCTAACTCCATTTAAAAAGAAATAATTTGAAACTTCAACAGGATACTCTATAACAATTTTTTTCTTTTTCTCTTGTCAAATTTTTTTCACTTCTTGAATCAATCTCAAGATCATCTTCATCTACAAAGATTTTTTTGTAATAAGGTGATGTTCTAAGTAATTTTGCATTTTTTTGGATATAAAACTTTTTACTTTCAACATCATATATCTTTCTATAACCTGTCTTTTCATCAATTTCTATCTCTTTTAAATCATCCATTGGTTTTTGAGAAAGGTTTAGAATTTATATCCACTATATTAAATACTTTAAATAATAAATTTCCTGCTGTTTCAACACCTGATAATGAAAAAAATGGATTTTTTTGATTGAAGTTTCCTAGCCATACAAGAACTGTATAATCAGGACTTACTCCAACAGACCAAGCATCTTTTTAAACCATAACTTGTACCTGTTTTTCCAAGATATAGGTCTTTGTTCACTATATAATTTTTTTCATTTCCAGGTCTGACAACCTTAGACAATGTTTCCAATGTCAAGTAACTTGCTCCCTTAGAAAAATTGTTCATATTCTTTAGGGTGCATCTTCAGTCAGTGTATATTTTAAATTTGAAACTTTTCCATAATTTGCAAGTCCCACATATAGTTTGACTATGTCAACAGGTCTCATTTCTCTTGTTCCTAAAATTAAAGATAAGCCATATTTATCAAATCTATCTTCAGGATAGTTGTCATTATTTTCTAAGAAATAATAAAATTTATCAATTCCATAATCTGATAAAAGTTTAACAAAAGGAATATTTAAAAGATTTAATAAGTGCATCTTCCATTTTTAACCATTCCTGAAAAATGTACCAGTTGAGTTTTTTTAGGATAGAAATTTCCAAAAATATATAGGTACATCAGGATAAATGCTATCAGGAACAATAAGCCCTTCATCTATTGATAAAGCATATAGAAAAGGTTTTTAAAAGAGAAGCTGGAGATCTTTTTGCTTGTAGACCGTCAATTTCTCCATTGTTCTTTTTTTATCATAGAAATCTTGCGAAGCAACATAGGCTAGTACTTCTTTAGTTTTATTATTTACAACAAGAACAGCAGCATTATTTATACCTGTATCTTTCATTGTATTTGAGTAATCATGAACTATTTTTTCTAGCTTTTTCTGTAATTTATAGTCCAATGTTGACCTTATAATTTTTTTCCTTATATCTATTTTTTTAAGAATATAGAAAAATTGTGGTGCTTTTTTTCTCATAGTAATAAATTTTTATTAGGAAATTTTTTTCAAGTAAGCTAAATTTATACTGCCTTTCATCTATTAATCCTTTATCCAATAAAGTTTTTCAATAGTCTATTTCTTTTTTTCTTCAAGTTTATCATTATTCTTTTTTTAAATTCAATATCCCAGGGAATTTGGTAGAACTGCTAAAAGAGAAGCTTCAGCATAACTAAGGTCTTTAACATCTTTATTAAAGTACATTTTAATTGCTGCAGAATAACCAACTATATTGGAACCATAGGGAACATTATTCAAATATTTTTTTAATATTTCTTCCTTAGAAAATTGACTTTCTAATTTGTATGCCTTTACTATCTCAATTAACTTGTTGAAATATGTTCTTTTTTTAGGTTCAAGTAATTTTACAACCTGCATACTTATTGTACTTGCTCCCATTTTTCTTTCCACCTGTAATATTGTTAAAGAAAGATTTTTAATATTCTAGGATAGTCAACTCCAGAATGTGAGTAAAATTTCTTATCTTCGTAGTTTAAAAACGGCAAGCTTTTAAAGTTTCTGGAATATCACCTTCATATTTCAAATGAAATTCTTCATCTTTATTTAAAAAAAGACAGATAAAATCTCTCCATTTCTATCTAAGACAATTTTACTATAGTTGATATTCTCAACTAATTTTTTTAGGCTCATAGCTTACATATTTTTTTATCAAATAGATAAAAAGTAATATAAAAAGAGTTATGATAAAAAAATAGCCACCTTTTTTTAGATTAATATTTTTTTAAACATAACTCTTTCTCCTTTTTATACTTGAATGTTTTATTGTGTTACTTTTTACTTCAAAGCCTTTTTAGATATGCTCTAAAAATCTTTATTATACATAGATTCTACTTTTTGTTCCAGGAAGTCTGTAAGAACCAGGTGTTACTGCAATTAAATTAATTTCAATTTCTTTATCTTCTCCAGCATATAGAGGGAAGAAGTAAGCCACTCTATCATCTCTCATATCTGTATAAGAGCTATTGTCAGCTATATTCATTTCTCCACCATATTCAGCATTGTCAATGTCAGCTGTATTCATTGGCACTACTTGAGGATCACTATTTTTGTGGTGCTCCAGCCTGACTATTATCAAATTCCCAACCACTAGGTAAAATTTGTAATAAAGAAATATCATCTAAATTATTGTTATCTACTTTAGAAGAGATTATCATTCTAAATCTAGTTCCTGCTTTTTAGATTTTTTTAACATCTATTTCTTTTTCCAGACATATCAACAAATCTTCTTGTGATAGTAATATTTTTTTACTTTCATCTTTTTTCTTCATATTTAACTGGTTTTCCTTTAACAAAAAGAGTTTACATATATTTTTGCTAGTTGAAGTATTTTTTTATAACTATCTTCTTAGCATTTTCTTTTTATACCCTAAATTTTTTTAAGAGTATATTCTCCGTCTTTAAGCTCTAAGTTTTTGCTCCTTTCCATCAACTATAAGTTTGAAAGATAAATTTTTTTCTTTTCAGGACTAACTTTTTTTCACCTTCTGCTAAAAGCTTGTACTATATGTGCTTTTTTTCAAAAAGTAGTTAACCATTCATCACTCTTGGCTGTTCCAAGAACTGAACTATAAAGACTAGGTTCAGGACTACCATAAATTTCAGTATAGTATCTTAAGATTTTTAGCATTTTTGGTCTGCATAGTAAATTCCATCTTTTGTTTCAGCTTTTTTTAGGAAGTTTTTTTCTGCTTCTTTTTCTTGCAAAAATCTTTTTTTCACCTATCTTAGCATAAGCTCCTAATAGAGTCCATTTATCTACAAGACTAGCATCATTATAGTATCTATCAAAGAATATATTCATTTCAGATACATTAGGATCATTTAATGAAGCTAGTAAATATAGTACATCTGCTTTTAGGTATATCCACTCTCATAGCTATTGAATTTAGATAAGCTTGAGCATTTTCAAACATAGCTTCAGGTATGTAGTATCCTCTTTCTTTAGCTTCTATTAAAAATTCTATTGCATAGATAGTTGACATGCTTTCTTCTTGTGAACCTGGCCAGTAAGCAAAGGCTCCATTTCTTAATTGATAATTGTTATTCAATTTAGCAATTATAGTATTAATTTCATTCTTAGCATCATTTTTTTCTCAACTAAATCAGTAGTTAATTTATCAATATATAGCATTGATAAACCTTTTGAAGATATTTGTTCCAAAACAAATATATGGATAATCCATCAATGATTTAATTAATTTTTTTCAACTCCTAATTTTTGGATAGCTAGAAAGATTTATATTAGATTTAATACTTCCATTGATGAAATCTTTATATTCATCCATAGATAAAAGTAAATTCTTGGTTAGGTTCTAAAACAAGAGATTTTTTTCAACATATTGATAAGGATAATTAGTATCAACATTTAAATCTATACTATCTTTTAAAACTATATTTACTTGATTTGAAATCTATATCTATCTTAGTTGTTCCAACTGCATCTGGAGCATCTAATTCAAATAATAGTTTTTTTCATTTTGTCCATCTTTTACATTAACTTTTTTTACTATATGTTTTTTCCATTATAAGTTAAAGTTACTTCTGAATCTCCAATAGCTTTTTCTATAGGGAATAAAGTTACAGGTACAGTAAATTTATCTCCTACTTTTAAAAACTCTTGGTGCAGAACTATCAACTATAACAGGAGCTTTTTACTGAAATTGATTTTTTTCAGCACTTCCATAACTTTCATCAGAAACAGCCACAACAAATACTCTCATTTGTCCAAAGAAATTAGGAACTTTTATATTTAGCTCAGCATTACCATTTTCATCACTTTCAGCAACACCTCTAAATATAGTTAGATTCTTAAATCTTTGAGCTTCCCCTTGTAATTGAAGCTCATCTTTTTGATCGCTAGCAACTTTTTCTCTATCTGTTGCCCTCGGCTACTGCTAATTCTTCATAATCTCCTCCACCTGTCTTTAATCTATTCATAACTTTGTCAGAATATTTTTTTCTATGATATTAGAGAAGTTATCAAAGTTTTTGTACTAGTTTAGCTCTCTTTTCATAGAAGAATTTGTATGGATCAGGTTTTTTTATAGTCAGTTTTTTTCTTAAAAACACCTTCATCAACAAGGAAAACTTCATAGTACATTTTTTTCTTTTTCTTTATTAGAAAGTTTAATATTTAAGTCACCTGCAGGTAGAACTTCAGTCTTAGTATCAATATCAATAGTAAGCATCTTAGATTTATCTTCAACCATTAATGGAAGAGAAGCATAAAGTCTAAGTGGTCTATCATTTTGTTTGTCAACATACTTTTTGGAAAACTGATATACTAACATAAGCATTAGGGAAGAAATCTTTTTCAATAACTATTGTTTCTTCATTTTTCAGTTGAAGTTAAAAGTTTTCCAATATTCTTTTATAATTTTTTTCCATCTTTTTCTATAGTTATTAGAGCTTTTGAACCTATAGAACCAGTGTATTTTTATCTTAGCAATATCGCCTATGTCATATTTTTTTCTTTATCAGTTGAAGCCTTTAAGTTTTTCAATTGTTCCAGTTTTTCTTATCTCCATAGTGATAGTTATATACGAAAAACTCCTGAACTATGACCTGTTTCTTCGTCTTCAATTTCAATAAAGTTTACTCCATCAGCAAGACTAGAAACTTTTTAGAATTTCAGCATCAGAAGCAGAAGTAATTTCTCCTTCTTCTAATAGAGTTGTTTCCATATTTTTCTTTAAAATGACTTTTTCATCATCTTCATAGTAGTCATACCACCAGTTATTTTTGCTTATTATATACTCTGTATTTTTAATTTTTTTACCAGCAACTAGACTATCTGTTTTTTTCATTTAATAAAAATATATTTAACACTAGCTTCATTTCCATTTTGATCTAGTTTTTTTGTACTCCAACAGAATTTTCTCTATTGATAATTGTAAATACTTTATTTTTCAGTGCTATATCTTCCACTAGCATCTTGAACATTTACAGTTGTACTTAAATATAGATTTTTTTATTTTTGCAATGCTTGAGGCATTTCTAATCTTAATTCAATCTCTCCACTATCATCTGTCTTTGTTTCTGCAAAAATTTCTAAATTGATATTTATAATTTGAAGGATTAACAAAAACAAAGTTTTTTTATATTTTTTTAGATCTTGCTTCTCTTTCTATAATATTATAGTCAAAGTTTACATTTGAATCTTTTATCTAGTTTAGCTCCACTTAGGTATTTAAAGTCAAATTTAAATTTCATTAATCCATCTTTTATATCAGCTTTAGAGTATATTTTATCTTCATCAGCTTCAATAGCTATAGAATTTGCAACCTTAGATTCTATAAATACTTTTTTTGTGTTACTTCTTTTCCACCAAACTTAATAGTTAAAGTCCAAGCACCATTTAAATCATTTACATCAGTCTTAATCTTAAAATGTGTAGAAACCATTTTTTTGATTCTTTAACTACTTCATTATTTATTTTATTTGAACCATCTGGAGCAGTAAACGAGTATTCGAATGGATGTTCATCATTTATTTTTTTCTTTGCTTCTAGCAATTAAAGAAACATTGATTTCATCTCCAGGTCTATAGTAACCTTTATCTGTGTAAGTATAAAGTTTTTAAATCAGAACCTTCTAATGAACCACCAATATCAAAGTCAGCATAGTTTATTTTGCTATCACTTAAGTAAAGCACATTAAACTCATTTCCTGATTTTACTAAAATATAATAAACATTTTCTAAATTAACTTTTTGATCTATATTCTCCATTAGAGTTAGTTGTACCTTCTTCAAGAGTTTGATTCTTAGAGTTTATAAATTCAAGTTTTGCACTTCCTATTGGATTTAAAAGTATTAAGATTTAATAATTTTATGTCCAATTTAGAGTCGTTAGAGTTAGCAACTATACCTATATCAGAGAGGATAATTGTCTTTGTTGCTTTTTGCATAAATTGGTTGCTCTTCATAACCAAAGCTAAGAGGTTCTCCATATTTTGCAATATCATAGTCTATGCTTTCTTCACCAACAGATGTTAACTTCACATAATAAATACCTTTTAGTATCTATTACTCCATTTAAGTCTATACTATTTTTTTACAACTTCATCTTCTTTGCTTTCAATTTCATATTCTTTTGAGAAAACAACATCACCTATATCTTCTTTTTTACACTCCAGTCTAAAGAATATTCATTTGAACTTAATTTTTAAATATTGAGTTATATTATTAGTGTATATTTTTCACAATTTCTAATTTTTACTTTTTTTGATATTAACTGAATTAAAGTTAATTTTTCTTATTATTTACAGAAGGTAGAACATTTCCATAATCTGCAAATGCTAAAAGCAGGTTGTTTTTTTACCTACATATAAATTATATCTTGTATAGTCTTCATTTAATTCATTTCCTGAAACTGATTTTATTCCCTTAGAAACTTTTTACAGAATAAGGAACTTCTTTCTGAAATCTCCCTTTATTATAATTTTTTTCTACCAAAAGGCATGATAGTTATATCTCCATCTAGACTTTCAACTTCAATCAATTTGTTAAATTCTTGATTTTTTTATCAATTTCATCAGAAAAACATTATAACTAAGTCTCCAGATATATTGAAACCAGCATTGTTAACATAAAGCATCTCTTGGTAGTCATAGTTTTTGCTCTTGTTCAGTTTGCCCTTGCTCAGTCTGTGCTTTCTCTTTATCTTTTTGACAAGCGACTAAAGCTAGTATCAATAAAGATAAGGCAAAAATAGTTTTAGAAATTTTTTTCATTTTTTTCTCCTCCATATTATAAACATTAATTCTTTCTAAAAACCTCTCTCCATAATTTGTAAATTTTTTTGATTACCTATCCCCTTAATTTTTTTAACATCTCCCACCTATTTGTTGGTTTTTTTCTCAGCCATCTCTATAAGAGTCATATCAGAAAAAAATAATATAGGGAGCAATGTTTTTCTTTTTTTAGAGATCTCCTTTCTAAGTGAATTTAATTCTTTAAATAAAGCATTTTCATAATAGTCAAAGTCAATTTTTTTCATTTTTCTTTTCTTATTATTTTTATATTATCATTTAAAAATTTCTTTATAGTTTTTACCTAATTTTAGAACAGGAAAGCTTCCTGCACTCTGCACTAAATATTTTTTTCAGAAATCATATAGTTTATAAAGGATTCTATCCACTCCTGTTTATCTTCTCTCATTATGCCAAAGGTAGAAATTTTTATTAAGTCCCTTATTTAGCATTTTTAGTATCAGCTTTCCCCATTAACATATTAGCTAGAGTGGATATACCTAAACTTTCCTTTGTTCTTCCAACTGCTGAAATAATTTTTCTTTGCTTCAAGTGAGAAATCTTTGATGTTTTTTTCTTTTTTTGCAGTTTTCACAAAAACCGCAATAGTTTCTAATCATTTTTTTCACCAAAGTATTTTTAAAATAAATTCTCTATAACAAGTTTTTTTAATTCAGCATACTCTATCATTTTTATTAAAACTTTTTTTAATTTTTGTAAGGTAGTCTTTATCTTTTCTACCTTCAGATTCTTTTTCCATTAAAAATCTTTTGTATGTCTCTATCCTTTTCATTATATATGAGAATAGCTTCAGATTTACCACCATCTCTTCCTGCTCTTCCAGCTTCTTGATAGTAACTTTCTAAATCAGCAGGAATATTAGCATGTATGACATATCTTATGTTAGATTTATTTATACCCATACCAAAGGCATTGGTTGCCACCATTATTTCAACATCATCATTTAAGAATAAATTTTTGATTTTTTTCTCTTTCTTCCTTAGTCATACCACCATGATATTTAGTGACACTTCTATCAAAAACTCACAAGATAACTATAGATATCATCTACATTTTTTTCTGGTAGAACAGTATATTATTCCAGATTTACCTTTATGTTTTCTTAAATAATCTATGATAAAAGGTTTAGAATCTATATTTAAATCTTTATCAAGTCCTGTGTTATCAACCACTTTAAAATAGATATTATCTCTATTGAAATTATCAACAAAAAAACAAAGGGATTTTCAATTTTCAATTTATCTATAATATCTACCTTTATTTTTAGGTGTAGCTGTGGCAGTAAAAGCTAAAGTTTGAATTTTAACCCCATCAGTGATATATCTAATAAAAATCTGCGATTCTTAGATAGCTTTTTCTAAAAATTTTCACCCCATTGGGATACACAATGGGCTTCATCTACAACTACCATTGCAATTTTTTTATGGTTTTTTTATAAAGTTCAAAAAGATTTGTTCTCTAGTCTCTCAGGTGAAATGTATAATAATTTTTGTCTGTCCTTTTTTTATCTTAAAAAAGAATTTTTATTGTACTCATCACTTGTTAAAGTTGAATTTAAATAACTTGCTTCTATTCCAATTAATTTTAGGCTATCAACTTGGTCTTTCATCAAGGATATAAGAGGTGAAATAACTATTGTAAGCCCATTAAACACTAAAAGCAGGGACTTGATAACATATAGATTTTTCCAGCCCCTGTTGTCATTATTCCTAAAAACATTTCTTTTTTTGCAAGATAGCATCTATTATTTTTTTCTTGTCCTTCTCTGAAATTATCATAACCATAATATTCTTTTTAAAATTCTGAGTGCTTCTGCTTTCAATTTTAATCCCACCAAAAAAATACCATTGTATATTTTTTTATAAAGCATCTGCTAATGCTTCAAATGTCCCACAACATTGTAAAACTAAATCATAACAAAAAGCATAATGTTCTACTGCTAATTTTTTTAGCTTCTTCGAATGTTTGAACAGGTCTTTCTACATAAAATACTATTGTATCATAAGTGATAGCTGCTGGTACTGCTCCATACTTTTCATACCAATATTTAGCAACAGCTACTTGTTCTGCTGGGAAAGGACATTCATTATAGCCACCCATTCCAAAAATAAGCTAAAACTTCATAAGGCTTTGTTGTAGGAACTTTTTACTAAAAATAACATCATCTTTAAAATTCCCATCATAATCAAAAAAACAGTTGAAAGTTCTAAATTACTTTTTATCATCGTCATCAAATTCATAATCAATTTCTGAAAAGTATTCATCTATATTTTTCTTTTTAAATCATCTGTATTTTTGCCCTTGAAATTTTTTTAGAAACTCAACCGCATTAATATCTTTGTATTTTTTTCAAGATTTGATTTCACTATATCCATTATGTTATCTGTATCTTCATCTTCCATACTTATTTCAAATGTTTCAAGTAAGTTATCATCAAGAACTAAAAAAATACAGGAGTATATCCTTTTTCTTTACCATCTTTATAGGCAGTTAAATATTTCTTTTTCAATTTCTTCAAAACTTTCAGCTTTTTATTTCTTCAAATTCAAAATTATATAATTCTTTAAAAATTTTTCTATATTTGACATTTTTTTCACCTCTTTAAAAATTTTTATTCTTTTATCCCACCAAAAAAATACCATTGTATATTTTTTTATAAACCATCTACTAATTTTTTTCAAATGTTCCATAACATTGATCAACTATATCATAACAAAAAAAGCATAATGTTCTACTGCTAATTTTTTTAGCTTCTTCCAAAGTTTGAACAGGTCTTTCTACATAAAAATACTATTGTTTCATGAGTTATAACTGCTGGTACTGCTCCATATTTTTTTCATACCAATATTTAGCAACTGCTACTTGTTCTGCTGGAAAAGGACATTCATTGTAGCCACCCATTCCAAAAATAACCTAAAAACTTCATAAGGTTTCTCTGTAGGAACTTTCACTAAAATAACATCATCTTTTAAATAATTATCATGATCAAATAAAGTTGAAAGCTCTAAATTATATTTTTTTCACTATCATCATATTTATAATCTTTTTTTCTGTGAAATAATCATCTATACTTTCTCTTGAAACTTCTGTATTTTTCTTTTTTGAAATTTTTTTAGAAACTCAACTGCATTAATATCTTTGTATTTTTTTCAAGATTTGATTTCACTATATCCATTATGTTATCTGTATCTTCATCTTCCATATCTATTTCAAATTTTTTTCTAATAAGGTATTATAAAGAACTAAAAAAATACGGGTGTAAAACCTTTTTCTTTTTCCCTCTTTATAAGAGGCAAGATATTTCTTTTTCTATATCTCTATAATACATATCTGTATCTTTTTATTTCTTCAAATTCAAAAATTATATAATTCTTTAAAATTTTTCTATATTTGACATTTTTTTCACCTCTTTAAAAATTTTTATTTTTTTAACTCCACCAAAAAAATACCAGTGTACATTTTTATATATAGCACTTGCTAATTCATCTAGTGTATCATAACATTCCCAAAAGTAAACCATAGCAGAAAGCATATTGCTCAATAGCTAATTTTTTTAGCTTCTTCAAAAGTCTGAACAGGTCTTTCAACATAGAATTCTATTTCATCATAAGTTATGGCAGCAGGAACTGCTCCATACTTTTCATACCAATATTTGACGGTAGCTATACCTTCACTTCCCATTCCAAAGTAAGCTAAAAATTTCATAAGGCTTTGTTGTAGGAACTTTTTACTAAAAATAACATTATCTTTTTAAATTTCCTTCATTATTAAAAAAATAGTTAAAAAAATTTTTAAATTATTTTTTTGTTGCTATCATTAATTTTATAATTATTTTTTTGTAAAATCTTCATTTACATTACTTTTTTTATAGAATCAGCATTTTGTTCTATAAATTTATTGAAAAGCTCAATAGGATTGATGTTTTTTTAGCTTTTTCAAGATTTTTTTATTAAAAAAATATCCATCATATTATCGGTATTTTTCATTTGCCATAGTTATTTTTAAAAAGTTTTTTTAATAAATAGTCATCAACAGTTAGAAATACTGGTATGTATCCTTTTTCTTTACCCTCTTTATATAAGGTTAAATATTTCTTTTGAAACTTCTTCAAAACTACCAGTTTTTATTTTTTTCAAATTCAAAAATTATATAACTTTTTTAAATTCATCTATATTTGACATTTTTTTCACCTTTTTAAAGAAATTATTATTTAAGCATATTGTAGCATTTTTTTCTTTATTTAAAAAAAGATTTATTTGCTCTAAATTGTTTTTTTATTTTTTTCTCAAAATCAAAACTATTTTTTTAATAATAATTAGGTTTTTTTCCATACTTTTTCTATTAAGTCTTTATTTATATCAGCTATAAAAATCTTCTTTTTTGCTCTTTAGCATATTTAAAAGTATTTACAGTTCCACCTTTTTATTCCACTTTCTGCTATTATTATTCCAGAAGTTAAGGCAGATTGTAACCTATCTCTTTTAATAAGTGAAAACATAGAAAGTTCTTGTTTAGGTATCAGTTCAGATAATAAGAAACCATTGTTTTTCTAAAAATCATTTTTAGTTAAGTTAATATTTTTCTCTAGGATAAATCTCTAAATCTAAACCTTGTCCTAAAATGGCTCCTGTTCTATGTAAACAAGTTTCATGTCCTATAGTATCTATTCCTAAAGCTAGACCACTTATATTATAGATATTATTTTTTTGCTAGATAAGTTCCAATATCCTTAGCAAAGTTTATTCCTTCTCGAGAAGCTTTTCTTGTTCCAACTATTGCAAAAAGCCTTTTTCTAATTCTTTATCTATTGGCAAAAGTTCCTTTTACAAAGATTACATAGGGACTTTCTTTTTATACTCATTAGGCTTTTTTTGGATAATTTTCATATGAATGATAAAAGATATTAATACTTTTTCTCTTCACAGATTTTTAAATATTTTTTTCTATTTCAAATTTATAGAAATCATCTTTATCAAAAATATCTAAAATTTTTTTCTATATTTTTCTTCACTTAGAAAATTACTTAAAAAAATTCAATCTTATCTTCTCTATTTAAATTGAAAAAAATTAAGATTTTTCTTTATTTGAAAAATTTAAAAAAATCTTGTTAACTAAATTTTTGTATACCTATGTCATATTTTTGAATTTATAATTGAAAATATTAAAAGTTCCTCTTTACTATACATATATTACCTCTTAGTTTTTATATTTCAAAGGGACTGTTAGAAACAGCCCCTAATATTAATAAATTCTTTCTAATATATACAATCTTTCCATATCATGAGTTACTTTTTGATATTCATAAACTTTTTTACTTCATAGACTTTAGATAAACTTTTAGGTTCCTCTTTTCCTAAAAAAATATGATTTCTCTTTCATCAGGCATATTTTTTTATTTAAAGTTTTTATTTGTTTTCCTAATTTCCAAACATCTTCAATATCATAAGCTTCTGCATATATAGGATCAGAACTTTTTAAAATTTCCTCATCTATAGGCATTCTAAATTTTAATAGGTTATTTTTGCATAAACTTGCTTTCAAGTATCCAAGAAGAACTAAAATTTACAAGTAGCATAGTTAAACCTGAAAAAAATTATAACTCTTTTTGCATAACTTATCTCTGTATAACCAACTGCAAATAGAAATAAGAATAAAAGATGTAAGGCAGCATAAAGAAAAAAATAGACCAAAAAGAAATTTCTTTCTTTACATAACCAAAATAAGTTAAGAAAAATTAAACTTGCAAAAATTACAAAAAAAGTAAAAAAATAGTTGTTGTATTATAAGTAAAGTTTTTTTCTCTTTTTAATTCAGCATAAGTTTTTTTCTAAAATAATATATACATAGTTGTCCAATAGTTATAGATGATGTCAAATATATAGGTAGACCATATCTTTTTTCTTTTTCATTTGTATGATAGATATAAAAAAATTAGAGATAATATAGTCCAAAGCCAAAAAAACTTTTTTTCTTCTTTTTTTCTCAGGTATTTTTAAAGATAACAAAGATAGAGAAGAATAACCAAGAACCCATATAGACAAAATAATCTGTATAGAAGATAAAGCTACGGTGATGTTTTTGTTGCCCAAGCATTAACTTCATCTTTAACAATAGATAAAAAGAAATCTCCATGATTAAAAAAACATAGAAAAAAAGCCCAAATTAACGAAAGAGCAATACTAATAACTAAAGTTAAAAAGAACAAAAAAAGTTCTTTTCTTAAATATTTCTTTTGGAAAAAAATAATATAATGAGCAAGTAAAAAAAGGAATAAAAAGAGAATAGAAGCCTACAGGCCCTTTACTTAAAAAAAGAAAGAAAAAAATAAGAATAGCCATTCTATATAAATTTTTTTCTTTGCCCATCTCTTATGTATAAATAAAAAAAGCTAGTGAAGCACAAAAAAAGCAAAGGTATAAGTATAAATATCCCAGGTATTTTTCTGCACCTAACTTTATAAACATAAAGGTACTTAATAAAACAAAAAGAACATAAAAAAAGGCAAATAGTCTATCTTTTTTTATTCTAATCATGCTTCTATAAAAAAATAAAATTGTAAAAAAATGCAACAAAGCATATTTGGTATTCTTAAAACAACCTCTGAATGAGAACGAGTTATCATCATTACAATGGCTGTTAACCATGTTGGTAATGGAGGATTTTCAAAGTAAAAATGTCCGTTTACTGTTGGAGACCACCAACTAGAATTTTCTAGCATCTCACGTGCTGCTATAAAATTTCTTGCTTCTGCACTATCTATTTCTCTTATTGCAATAATTGATAAATAAGCAAAAAAAGTGAAAAGAACTACTAAGACAAATATATCTTTTTCTTCTTGTTGAAAAACATTTCAAAAATCTCCTTATATTAAAAACACTTACTATATTGTCAAAAATCTATGATTAATGTATTACATAGTTGCTATACTTTATAAGTATGTAACTGTGATTTTTAACCAAGAATAATTCTGTTTCTAATTTATTTTTTTCATTTCTATTATAACATAGATTTATTAAAAATTGGTTAAAATCTAGTAAAAAAATTAATATTTGTGATATTATTTTTTGGGTGATGGATATGAATAAAAATATTAATAATTGAAGATGATAAAAAAATATACAAAGATTATTATCGTTAGAATTAAAAACACAAGGGCTATATGGTAAGTTCAGCTTATGATGGAGAAGAAGGATTAGAGTTATTTACAAAAAAATTCTTATGATGTTGTTTTTATTAGATTTAATGTTACCTAAAAAAATCTGGAAAAGAACTTTGTCAAGAATTTAGAAAAATTAACAGATACTCCTATTATAATTACAACAGCTAAAGACAATGTTTTTAGATAAGGTTGAACTTTTTAGATTTAGGTGCTAATGATTATATCTGTAAACCTTTTTGCTATAGAAGAATTATTAGCTAGAATAAGAGTGGTAACAAGAAACAGAGAAAAATTCTAGTGATAAACAAATATATTTTTGAAAATGAAATAAAATTAGATTTAACAACTAAAAAAAGTATTTATCAATCAAAAAAAGAAATAAGTCTTACAAAAAAACTGAATTTTTTTAATTTTAGAATATTTTATGAAAAAAATAGAGCAATCTCTTGTTCAAGAGAGAAAATTCTAACTGGAGTTTGGGGGCTATGATTTTTGATGGTGAAGAAAAAAATAGTAGATGTATATATTAATTCACTTAGAAAAAAAGATGGATACAGAAAAATAAATACATACATACTATTCGTGGTTTTTGGTTATATATTTCAATATAAAGAGGATTAAAAATGAAAAAGATATCTAAGGAATTATTAAAAACATACTATTGGGTTATATTTTTTTGTTTGCGGTATTCTCTGTTTTTTTATCATAATAAACTTTTTCGATTTATCTTTGGAAAGAAAATGAAAATGATATAAAACTTGTAGAAGAATATATAGAGTATGAAATGACTGCTTTAGATGAAAGAACAGATATATCTTCTAAGTCAAAAGAAGAAATTTTTAATGGAAATAGTGGAAGAAGCTCCCTAAACTTCGTGATGTGTACTTAGAAATATTCTATAATGATAAAAAAAATATGCTAAGGCACCATACTTACCAGATAGAAGGCATAACTTTTTAGATTATTATTCAGTTACAAAAAAATTTATCAACCTGATAATTTTTAATGAAGTAAAAGTTAATATAACAAGAAGAAATGTTAGAGATAGAAAACTTATTATAAATGCCTTTACTAGTTTTTGTATTCTTTTTTTACTTTTTCTGTCTATTTATAATAATTAAAAATTCAAAAAGAAATTTTTTTGATAAATTTAAAAAAATTCAATAGACAATTTAAAAATATTTACTCAAGATTATGATTTTGAATTCTAAAATTAAAATTCACAATGAAGAAAAATTTTTATAGAGTTTAGTATTTTACAAAAAAATCTTTTAAGAATATGTTATCAAGACTTGAAGAACAATCTCAATCACAAAGTAATTTTTGTAAATAATGCTTCTCATGAATTAAAAACTCCGATTTTTGTTTTTAAAAAGGTTATGTTGACATGCTTAATGACTGGGGAAAAAAATGATAAGGAAGTTCTTGATGAAAGCTTGATTATTTTTAAAGAAAGAAATACAAAATATGCAAGACTTAACTGAAAAAAACTTTTTATTTTTTTAGCTAAAAGTAAAAAAATTTAGTTGTAGAAAAAAAATCTGTAAATTTAGATACTATTTTTAAAAGAGACAATAGATAATTTAAATTTTGCTTATCCTAATCAACTTATAAATTATAGTTCTTCTGAAATTTTTTTATAGATTCAGACGACGCTCTTTTTAAGACTCTTATTTAAGAATTTAATTGAGAATGCAATAAAATATGGAAATAATAATCCAGTGAATGTTATATTAGAAAAAGGAAAGAGAATAAAAGTTATAATAGAAGATTTTGGGCTAGGAATATCAAAAAGAAGCCCTACCACATATTTTTTTGAAAGATTCTATAGAGAAGATGAAGCCAGAAATAGAGAAATCAAAAAGTTATGGTTTAGGACTTTCTATTGTAAATGAAATAATTTCTTTATTAGGTATTGATATTCAAGTTGATAGTGAACTTGGAAAGGGAACAAAGATTACATTGGAGATGTAACTATTTTTTTCATAATTTTTTGTTACCATTTCTTTTTAATTCAGGGACAACTTCTTTTTCAAACCAAGGGTTTTTTTCTTTAACCATCTAATATTTAAAGGTGAAGGGTGAACTATAGGAAAAAAATTTAGGAGATATTCTTTATAAGAATGAACAGTCTCTGTTAAATTTTCTTTAGTTCGCCCTTTTAAATAGAATTCTTGTGCATATTTTTCCAATCAATATAAATAATTCAACATTAGGAAGTAATTCTAAAAATCTTATTATGCCACTTTTCACCAAAAATCTTTTCTTGGTGGGAGATCTCCACTCTTTCCTTTTCCAGGGTAATAAAAATCCATAGGAATAATAGCAAGTAAATTAGAACTATAGAAAGTCTTTTTCATCTATGCCAGTCCAAAGTCTTAATTTATCCCCCACTTTTATCTTTCCAATACATTTTATTTTTCTTGAGCTTTTTAAACCAGGAGCTTGCCCTACAATAACTATCCTTGCTTCCTTAGGAGCAGAAAAAAAGAGGATCGATACCTTGTTCAGTATATTTTTTTATTTTTCCTCATCGTTTTTTTATATCTTCAATCAATTTATTTAACTTTTTCATCTCTAGTCATATTATCACCTATCTATATAAAAATATCAGTTCATGATTTATTTTTTTATTATATCATTTTTAGAAATGAAAGTAAAAAAAGACATTATAATTTTTTTGTTTTTTTGAATTATAATTGTAAAAATGTACTTTTTTTAAAAACAAATAAAAATTAAAAAAATTATAAAATTTTTCATAAATTTGTTGACATATATATGAGCATGTGTTAATATGAGTTGGTATGTAGAAATCAAGAGTTTTTTTAATAATTGATTTCAGAAAATAAAAAAACTAGATATTAGAGGAAAACAGGAGGAAGTCATGAAAAAGATCTTATCTTTAATTTTTTTATCACTTTTCACTTTATTATTAGTTGCTTGTGGTGGAAAAAAAGAAGAAGCAACTAAAGAAGGGGGAGAAGCTAAAAAAAGAAGCAAGAGTTATTAAAGTTACTACAAAATTTGTTGATGATGAACAAACTGCTAAATCATTAGTTAAAGTTGTTGAAGCTATCAATGCAAGAAGTAATGGAAGCTTAGAATTACAATTATTCATAAGTGGAACTTTACCTATAGGTAAAGATGGTATGGAACAAGTCGCAAATGGTTCAGATTGGATATTAGTTGATGGAGTTAACTTCTTAGGAGACTATATTCCAGATTATAATGCTGTAACTGGTCCTATGTTATATCAAAGTTTTTGATGAATATTTAAGAATGGTAAGAACTCCATTAGTTCAAGATTTAAATGCTCAAGCACTTGAAAAAAAGGAATTAAAGTTCTATCATTAGATTGGGTATTTGGATTCAGAAACATCGAAGCTAAAAAAACCTATAAAAAAACTCCTGAAGATATGAAAGGATTAAAATTAAGAGTTCCTACTAGCCAATTATATACTTATACTATAGAAGCTATGGGAGGAAACCCAGTAGCAATGCCTTATCCAGATACTTATGCTGCTTTTACAACAAGGAGTTATAGATGGACTTGAAGGATCTATCTTAAGTTACTATGGAACAAAAACAATATGAAAATGTTAAAGAATACTCTTTAACTCGTCACTTATTAGGAGTATCTGCAGTATGTATTTCAAAGAAATGTTGGGATAGTTTAACTGATGAAGAAAGAACTATAATCCAAGAAGAATTTGATAAAGGTGCTCAAGATAACCTAACTGAAACTCAAAGATTAGAAGATGAACAAGCTCAAGCATTAAAAGATAATGGAGTTACTTTCCATGAAGTTGATGCTGAAGCATTCAATAAAGCTGTTGCACCAGTTTACGATAAATTCCCTAAATGGACTCCTGAATTTACAATAAGATTATGGAAAATCTTACTCAAATCAGAGAAGACATTAAGAACGGAAAATAGTTATTTATTAAATTTTTTTATTTATAGGAATGTAATAGAGGCTGCTGCATTTTTATTTTGCAACAGCCTGTTTTTACACCTAAAAAGAGAGGCTTAGAATGAAAGATTTTTTAAAAAAATTTGAATTATATATAGGAAGTGCATTCATTTCTGTAACAACTGTTGTTGTTATCATGAACGTTTTCACTAGATACTTTTTAAAGTTTACTTACTTCTGGACAGAAGAAATTGCAGTTGGATGCTTCGTATGGACTATATTTTTTTAGGAACTGCTGCTGCATATAGAGAAAAAGGGCTAATAGGAGTTGAAGCTATTGTTGTTCTTTTTACCTGAAAAAAATTAGAAATGTTGTAGAGTTTTTTTAACTTATATTTTTACTTACTGTTTTAAGTGGACTTATGTGTTTATTTAGTTTTACTTATGTAATGTCTTCATCAAAAAAATAACTGCAGCTTTAGAACTTTCTTATGGTTATATTAATATTTCTATTGTAATAAGTTTTGCATTGATGACTTTATATTCAATAATTTTTTTACAATAGAAAGTTTTTAAAAAAAGCATTTTTAAGTAAAGGTAACTAGTAAGGGAGGAAAAAAATGGAAGCTTTATATCCAGTTATTGTATTATTTGTATTATTCTTTTTGAATATCCCAATAGCTTATGCTTTGATGGGATCAGCATTATTTTTATTTTTATATTCTTAAATACAACTATGTCTATGGACATGGTTATACAACAATTTGTTACATCTGTTGAGTCATTTCCATATTTGGCAGTACCATTCTTCATAATGGTTGGTTCTGTTATGAACTATTCAGGTATAAGTGAAGAACTTATGAACATGGCTGAAGTTTTAGCTGGACATATGAAAGGTGGACTTGCACAAGTAAACTGTCTATTAAGTGCTATGATGGGAGGAATTTCTGGTTCTGCCAATGCCGATGCTGCTATGGAGTCTAAAAATTCTGGTTCCTGAAATGATTAAAAAAAGGTTTCTCAAAAAGAATTCTCGGCAGCAGTTACAGCAGCTTCATCTGCTGTTAGCCCCTGTTATTCCACCAGGAACTAACTTAATTCTTTATGCATTAATTGCCAATGTACCAGTTGGTGACATGTTCTTAGCAGGATATACTCCAGGAATCTTAATGACTCTATCTATGATGATAACAGTATATATAATCTCTAAAAAAAGAGGATATAATCCATCAAGAGAAAGAATGGCAAGACCTAGTGAAATTTTTAAGACAAGCTATAAAAATCAATTTGGGCTTTGGCTATACCTTTTGGGATTATTATGGGAATGAGAATAGGTATCTTCACTCCAACAGAAGCTGGAGGAGTTGCAGTATTTTTCTGTTTCTTAGTTGGTTTCTTTGTATATAAGAAATTAAAACTTCATCATATTCCTGTAATACTTATGGAAACAGTAAAAAAAGTACAGGAGCAGTTATGATAATAATTGCCTCTGCTAAAGTTTTTTTGGATACTATATGACTTTTAGAAAGAATTCCACAATTTATAACAAATTCTTTAATGGACTTTACTGATAATAAATTTGTGTTATTAATGGTAATAAACTTACTTCTTTTATTTGTTGGAATGTTTATAGAAGGAGGAGCTGCACTAGTTATACTTGCTCCACTTTTTAGTTCCTGCAGTTAAAGCTTTAGGTGTAAATCCATTACACTTTGGAGTAATATTTATAGTTAACATAATGATAGGAGGATTAACTCCACCATTTGGTTCTATGATGTTTACTGTATGTTCTATTGTAGGGAGTACGGCTAGAGGGATTTATAAAAAGAAGTATGGCCATTTATAGTTGCACTTTTTAGTTGTTCTATTTGTAGTAACATACTCAGAATCTATAGCATTATTTATACCAAATCTATTTTTTTAAAATAAAAAAAATAAGAAGGGCTATTGCAACTAAAAACTTAGTCTAAAAAGTAAAAATAAGTAAGTTACGAATGTAGATTTTTTAGATGAAAAATCAAATAGAATGAGCCGAGTAAATCTCGACGTGTTTGAAGCTGACTTGTCAGCAAGTTGGTCGAATTTACAGCGAATTCTTGATTTTTTTATCGTTAAGAAATCTACTCAGTAACGAACTATTTTTTTACTTTTTATTAATTGCAGTAGTCTTTTTATATATTGGAGGATATATGAAGGACTTAAAAAGATATAAAATGTTATTTGCTAGATATGGATGGAACTATCTATTTAGGAAATGAATTAATAGATGGAGCAAAAAGAATTTTTTTAGAAAAATTAAAAAGAAAAAAATATAAGATATATTTTTTTAACAAATAATTCATCAAAAAAAATAAAGATAAGTATGTTGAAAAAAATTAAATAAATTAGGAATAGAAGCTCATAGAGAAGATGTTTTTAGCTCAGGTGAAGCAACTACAATATATTTATCTAAAAAAAGAAAAAAAGGAGCAAAAAGTATTTTCTATTGGGAACTAAAGATTTAGAAGATGAGTTTGAAAAAGGCTGGTTTTGAATTAGTAAGAGAAAGAAATAAAGATATAGACTTTTGTTGTTTTAGGTTTTGACACAACTTTAACTTATGAAAAAAATTATGGATAGCTTGTGAATATATAGCAAATGGAGTTGAATATATAGCAACTCACCCTGATTTCAATTGTCCCTTTAGAAAATGGGAAATTTCATGCCTGATGCTGGAGCAATGATGGCCTTTATAAAAGCATCAACTGGAAAAAGAACCAACAGTTATAGGAAAACCTAATAGACATATAATAGATGCAATTATAGAAAAATATGATTTAAAAGAAATCTGAACTTGCAATGGTTGGAGATAGATTATATACAGATATTAGGACAGGAATAGATAATGGATTGACTTCTATCTTAGTTATGAGTGGTGAAACAGATAAAAAAATGTTAGAAGAAACAATTTTTGTACCTGATTTTGTTTTTTTGAATCTGTTAAAGAAATAAAAAGAAACTATAGAATAAATTTGAAAAAAATATACTATAATGTATGGACATATCAAATTTTAAAAATAGTTAGGAGGAAAAATTATGGAATTATTAAAACTTATGAGTGATAGATACACTTGTAGAAGATATTCAGAAGAAAATATTAAAGAGGAAGATTTAAATAAAAATTTTAGAGGCTGGAAGAGTTGCTCCAACTTCTCATAATAATCAACCACAAAAGAATTTATGTTGTAAAAAGTGAAGAAGCAAAAGAAAAAAATTAATGAAAGATTTTTGCATATAATTATAAAGCTCCTTGCTATTTAGTTTGTGGTTATAATGTAGATGAAGTATGGAGAAATGACTTAGATGGAGATAGAGAAAGTGGAGATATAGATGTTTCAATTGTTATAACACATATGATGTTAATGGCAGAAGAACTTGGTTTAGGTGCTTGTTGGATAGGGCGTATGACACCTGAACTTGTAAAAAAAGAATTTAGATATTCCTGAAAAATGTTAAGGTTGTTGCAGTTCTTAGCTTAGGATATCATAGAGAAGATGATAGACCATCTAAAACTACATACTATTCGTAGAAGTAATGAAGAATTGGTTAAATTTTTTTATAATTAAAAAGAAATTAGGTAGAGATGATAAAATTATTTTTTTATTGTCTCTATTTTTTTATAAAAAAAATAAGGACTGTTGAAAAAAATTTAAATTTTTCAATCTAAAGTAAAAAAATAAGTGAGTTACGAATGGAAATTTTAGATAAAAAAAATCAAATAGAATGAGCCGAGCAAATGCAGGAGTGTCTGAACGAAGTGAGTTTCCTGATTTGCAGCGAATTCTTGATTTTTTATCGTTAAGAAATTTACTCAGTAACGAACTATTTTTTTACTTTCTATTAATTTATAACAGCCCCTAATTAGTATATAAATAATGTATGGTGCACTCAACAGGAATTGAACCCGTAACCCCCTGATCCGAAGTCAGATGCTCTATCCAATTGAGCTATGAGTGCTTTTTAAACTAAGATTAACATATTTTTAATCTATATGTCAAATTTTACTTAACAAAAATTAAGTTTAAGTCAATTTTAAAAATATTACATAATAAACTTAAATAGTATATTTTAAATAATATATTGACAACTTAAAAATAAAAAAAGTATTATATCTCTTATAGGCATAAAAAAACAATAGAAGTGAATTTTTTTATACCGTAAGGAGGAGAATTATGAAATTTTACGTGGATTTAAATTCAGACATTGGTGAAGGTTATGGAGCTTACAAACTAGGAATGGATGAAGAAATTATGAAATGTGTTACTAGTGTAAACTGTGCTTGTGCTTGGCATGCAGGTGATCCATTAATAATGGACAAGACTATAAAAATTGCCAAAGAAAATAATGTAGCAGTTGGAGCTCACCCAGGATTCCCCTGATCTTTTAGGGTTTTTGGTAGAAGGAAAATGGTTATAAGCCCTGAGGAAGCTAGAGCATATATGCTATATCAATTAGGTGCTTTAGATGCTTTTGCAAAGGCAAATGGTGTAAAACTTCAACATATGAAGTTACATGGAGCTTTCTACAATATGGCAGCTGTTGAAAAGAATTTAGCAGATGCTGTTTTAGACGGTATAGAAGAATTTAACAAAGATATAATAGTTATGACTTTAAGTGGAAGTTACATGGCTAAAAGAAGCTAAAAAGAAGAGGTTTAAAAAGTTGCAGAAGAAGTTTTTTTGCAGACAGAGGATATAATGCAGATGGAACTCTAGTTAATAGAACTCTTCCTGGAGCCTTTGTAAAAGATCCAGATGAAGCTATTGCCAGAGTTATAAAAGATGGTAAAAACTAAAAAAAAGTTACAGCTGTAAATGGAGAAGAAATTGATATAGCTGCTGATTCTATCTGTGTACATGGAGATAATCCAAAAGCTATTGAATTTGTTGAAAGAATAAGAAAAAGCTTTTAATTGAAAATGGTATAGAAGTAAAAATCATTACATGAGTTTATATAATAAGATGAGGTGTTAAAGATGGAGAAAAAAATAATTTATCGGTTCTTTTTAGGAGCAGCATTTTTTTAATGGCAACATCAGCAATAGGTCCTGGGTTTATGACTCAAACAGCAGTTTTTACAAAGGATATGGGAGCAACATTTGCTTTTGTAATATTAGCTTTCAGTTATAATGTCTTTTGTAGCACAATTAAATGTGTGGAGAGTTCTTGCAGTTTCTAAAATGAGAGGACAAGATATTGCAAATAGTGTTTTGCCTGGACTTGGATATTTTTATAACATTTTTAGTTTGTCTTGGTGGTTTGGCTTTCAATATAGGAAATGTTGGAGGAGCAGCATTAGGTTTTCAAGTTTTATTTGATTTAGATTTAAAAATAGCTGCCCTTATAAGTGGAGCATTGGGAGTAATTATATTCTCTTTTAAATCAGCTTCAAAACTTATGGATAAATTAACTCAAGTATTAGGTGCAATGATGATTTTACTTATAGGTTATGTTGCTTTTTCAACTAATCCACCTGTTGGGTCAGCTGTAAAAGAAACTTTTCGTTCCTAGTTCTATAAACTTAATGGCTATAATCACGTTAATTGGTGGAACTGTTGGAGGATATATTATGTTCTCTGGTGGACATAGACTTATAGATGCAGGAATAGTTGGTGAAGAAAAATTTACCACAAGTTAATAAGTCAGCAATATTAGGAATGAGCGTTGCTACAATAGTAAGAATATTCTTATTCCTTGCTGTTTTAGGAGTTGTATCTCTTGGAAATCAACTTGATGCTGGAAACCCAGCAGCAGATGCTTTTAAAATTGCAGCAGGAACTGTTGGATACAAAATATTTGGATTAGTATTCTTAGCAGCAGCTTTAACTTCAATTGTAGGTGCGGCATACACAAGTGTTTCTTTCTTAAAAACATTATTTAAAGTTGTTAAAGATAATGAAAATTTTTTGTTATAATAGGTTTCATTGTTGTATCTACTTTAATACTTATATTCTTAGGTAAACCAGTAAAAATTACTTGTTTTTAGCAGGTTCATTAAATGGACTTATCTTACCTATTACTTTAGCAATTACTTTAATAGCTAGTAAAAAAAGAAGGAATAGTTGGAAAATATAAACACTCAAATATTTTTATTCTATTTAGGTTGGATAGTTGTTCTTGTAACAGCATACATAGGAGTAAAAATCTCTAGCAAAATTAGCAGAACTATTTGCTTAATGGAGGTATAAAAATGGAAAATTCAGTAAGATTTTTTTATTTTCTGGAGATTCAGCTTTTAGTTATAGAGTTTGGAAATGAAATCTCTGTTGATATTAATAAAAAAATTAGAAAAATGATGGATGATATAAAAAAAGAAAATATAGATGGAATAGTTGAACTTGTTCCAACATATTGTTCTTTACTTATTAATTATGATGTTTTGAAAAATTGATTATAATACTTTTAGTTGAAAAATTAAAAAAACTTTCTTAAATAACGATCTTGAAACAGCTGAAGGAGAAGAAGTTACTCTAGTAGAAATCCCTACTTTATACAATGATGAAGTTGGACCTGATTTATCTTATGTAGCAGAACATAATAAACTTTCTAAAGAAGAAGTTATTAAAATTCACACAGGAACAGACTATCTAGTTTACATGCTTGGATTTATGCCAGGATTCACTTACTTAGGAGGTATGTCAGAAAAAAATTGCAACTCCTAGATTAGAAAGTCCAAGACTACAAATTTATCCAGGTTCTGTTGGGATAGCAGGAAAACAAACAGGTATGTATCCTTCAATGTCTCCTGGTGGTTGGAGAATTATTGGAAGAACTCCTTTAAAATTATATAATCCCTGACAGTGACACACCTGTATATATTAGTTCAGGTGACTATGTAAGATATGTTTCTATTTCAGAAGAAGAATACAATGATATTTTTGAAAAAAAGTAGAAAATAATGAATATAAATTAAATATTCGTAAAAATTAAGAGAGGTGAGCTAAATGCCTAGTATAAAAAGTTCACAAACCTGGATTATGTACAACTGTTCAAGATATTGGAAGAATAGGATATCAACAATTTGGTATTCCTGTATCTGGAGTTATGGATGAATTTGCTTTTACAGTAGCTAACTATCTTGTTGAAAGTGATAAAAAAATAATGCAGTCTTAGAAATTCCTTTTTTTAGGACCTACATTGGAGTTTGACTTTGATGTGACAATAGCTATAACAGGAGGAGAAATTCAAGCTAAAAATAAATAATCAAGATGTTAAAATGTGGGAATCTATAAATGTAAAAAAAGGGAGATAATCTTTCTTTTGGAAATTTAAAATCAGGAATGAGAGCTTATTTAGCTTTTCTCAGCTGAAATAGATGTTCCTGTTGTTATGGGAAGTAAATCTACTCTTTTGAAAATCTAAATTAGGAGGTTTTTGAAGGTAGACAACTAAAAGATGGGAGATATTATTAACTTTAAAAATGTTAAAGTTTTATCTAAGAAAAAAATACTTTTAGATAAAAAAATATATTCCTACATATAGTCATAATCAAAAATATCAGAATAGTTTTAGGACCTCAAGATGATTATTTTGAAGAAAGTTCTATAAAAACTATGCTTGAAAATAAATATCAAGTTACAAAAGATGCTGATAGAATGGGAATGAGATTAGCAGGAGAAGTTATTAAACACAAAGATAAGGCAGATATTATATCTGATGCTGCTGTTTTTTTGGTTCTATACAAGTTCCCTGGTAATGGGACAACCAATAATCTTGTTAGCAGACAGACAAACAACAGGAGGTTATACTAAGATTGCCACTGTTATAAAAGCAGATTTACCTAAACTTGCTCAAATGCTTCCTAATGACACTATTGAGTTTAGTCTTATGAATATTGAAGAAGCACAAAAAGAGTATAGAGAATTCTATAGAATTTTTAGATGAAATAAAAAGAAAGTTTTTGTAGTAAAACCAAGAATTTATACTGAAAAAAACAATTATATGTTTCAAAAAAATTATTTGGAAATAGAAGAAAAAAATGATAATATATATAAAGGTGAATTTTCATCTTGAAAACTTAATATAAGTTTGAAGGTGAGATTCACCTTTATTAAAACTAATATAGAAGGAGAAAAAAATGAAAGAATTTCAAACTGAACAAAAAAATCAAATTTTTTTATGGGACTTATCTGTGTAATTGGAGGGGCTTTAGTAACTTGTGCACTATACTTTGGTATAGCAAGATTAGGGAGTTTTTTTAGTTTATGGGCTTCAGCAGTAGGAGTTACAATTTCAATACTAGGTTACAATCATTTTTGTAAAAAGGAGCAAGTAGAAGCTTAGGTCTTGTTTTAGGAGTAATCTTTAAATGCTATAGGAATAATCTATGGAGAATTTTCTAGATCTTTGTGCCATAATAGGGAAAAGAATATGGAATGTCAATGTCTGAATTAATATTTGACAAAAAAATCTATTAAAGGAAGCATTAACAGAAGCAAGTTTCTGGAAATATCCAGCAATAGGAATAGCGATTATGTTATTTATTGCTTTTTCAAAAATAGAAAAGGCAAGTTTCTCTGATCCAAAATGACGACGATGATGAGGATGATGATGAATAAAAAAATCCTATAAAAAAATGGGAATAAATACTTTTTTTAGAAAGATGGTAAGAGTTTCTTACCATTTTTTTATTTAGCTAAAAAAATATTCAAGTTTATCAATATAGAAAAAAAATGAGCCTATGTTATAATAAAAGATAGTAAATTGTTTTTAAATAAGGAGTGAAAATGAAATACAAATTAATAGTTTGTGATATGGATGGAACCTTTGTTAACATCTAGTCATAAAATTTCTGACCATACAGCAAATATTATAAAAAAAGATTGAAGATAGCGGTGTAAAATTTATGATTGCAACAGGAAGACCGTATCTTGATGCAAGACATTATAGAGATAGCTTAGAATTAAGATCTTATTTAATAACTTCAAATGGTGCAAGAGCACATGATGAAGATAATAATCCTATTGTTGTAGAAAATATTCCAAAAAGAATTGGTTAAAAAGATTATTAGACTATAAGGTAGGGGAAAAGATATACATAGAAACATCTATCTTAACGATGACTGGATAATAGAGTATGAAATAGATGGTTTAGTGGAATTTCATAAAGAGTCTGGTTATGGATTTAACATAGATGATTTAAGTAAATATCAAAAATCAAGAAGTAGCAAAGGTATTTTTTTCTAGGAGAAAATAAAGAAATAGAAGACTTAGAAAAGAAAAATGAAAAAAAGATTTTTAAAGATGAATTAAGTATAACTGTCTCTTCACCTTTTTGTCTAGAGTTTATGAAAAAAAGGAGTTAATAAGGCTGAAACTTTGAAAAAAAGTCTTGAAAAATTTTAGATATAAAGCCAGAAGAAGTTATAGCATTTGGAGATAGTATGAATGACTATGAAATGCTTAGTTTAGTCGGAAAAACCTTTTATAATGGGTAATGCTAATAAAAAGACTTATAGAAGCCTTACCTAATGTAGAGGTTGTTGGAAATAATAATGAAGATGGAATAGGAGAAAAAAATTACAAGAAATTTTTTTAATGTAGACTTATAAAAAAATATTTCATCTTAACTCCTTGCCCGCCATTAATGTTTCAAGAGCTCCACAAAGGCTCTTTCAACAGTAATGGACGTCACAGGAGTTTTGTAAAAATTTATTTAATTAATAAGAAGATAGAAGGAGCGATACCAAAGAATGTACGATTTATATGATTTCCCTTTATACAGACCGCCTAGTGAGGCTTATAGTTTAATTATTCAAATTACACTTGGATGTTCTCACAATAGATGTACTTTTTGCAGTATGTATAAGGACAAAAAAATTTGTTATAAAACCAATAGAGGATATAAAATCTGATATAGATGCTTTTTAGAGCACTATAAAAAAATAGAGCTGTTGAAAAAGATATTTTTTTAGCAGATGGAGATGCACTTGTTGTACCTACTGATATATTAGTGCAAGTTTTTAGACTATATAAAAGAAGTTTTTTTCCTGAATGTAAAAAGAGTTTCTATATATGGAACAGCTATAGCTATACATCAAAAAAATCCGTGGAAGATTTAAAGAAACTTTATGAAAAAGGTTTAACTCTAGTTTATTTAGGTGTAGAAAGTGGAGATGATGAGGCTTTTAAAATTTATAAAGAAAGGAATTAAGGCTGAAAAGGTAGTTGAACTTTCTAAAAAAATTATGAGTGCAGGTATAGATTTATCTATAACTTTAATTGCTGGGACTTTTTAGGAAAATATCAAGATAATAAAGATGCATGCTATCAATACTGCAAAAGATTATAACTGATATATCTCCAAAATATGCAAGTATTTTTAAATTTAAGACTTTATGAAGGAACAGAACTTTATGACCTTATGCAACAAGGAAAATATGACTATATGGAAGGTATTGAAGTTTTTAAAAGAAATGAAATTAATACTTTCTAGTATGGATGTTTCTAAAATAACTAGTCCTATAATATTTAGAGCAAAACCATGCTTTCTAACTATTTAAACTTAAAAGGAAATCTACCTGAAGATATCCCAAGAATGATAAAAGAAATTGATTATGCTATTGAAAAATGAAGCTATCAATGTAAATAATTATAGATTTTTTTATAAGAGGTAAAATATGAATATACTTATGGCATTATCTCAACTTGAAATTACAGGAGCTGAAGTTTATGCAACAACCATTGCAGATGAGCTTATAGAGAGAGGAAATAAAGTTTATATAGTTTCTGACACTCTAACAACTCCTACAAAGGCTGAATATATAAAGCTAGAATTCAATAAGAGAAGTTTGATAAAAAGAATAGAACATATAAAAATTTTTTTATAAACTTATAAAAAGAAAAAGATATACAGATAGTTCATGCTCATTCAAGAGCTTCTTCATGGAGTTGTCAGGTTGCTTGTAAATTAGCAGGGAATACCACTTATAACAACAACTCATGGAAGACAACCTATACATTTTAGTCGTAAACTTATCAAGGCTTTTTGGTGACTATTCCATAGCTGTCTGTGAAAATATCAAAAAACATATGGTAAATGATATAGGATTTTCTGAAAACAAAACTTCGTTATCTTAAATCCTGTAAACTATAAAGGAATTAAATTTAGAAAAAAATTAAATGATAAAAAGATTATTTCAATTATAGGTAGACTTTCAGGACCAAAAAGGAGATGTTGCCTATGATTTACTTAGTATTTTATCAGATGATGAATTATTAAAAAAATATAAGGTTCGTCTTATAGGTGGAAAGGAACTGCCAGAAAGATTTGTAAAAATTTAAAGAAAAAGATATAGAATTTATTGGCTATGTTCCCAATATACAAGAGAAGATTTTTTTGAGTCTGACATAGTAATTGGAGCAGGTAGAGTAGCTTTTTGAGGCTTTTACTAAATAAATCTTCTTTAATTGCTGTTGGTGAAACAGAATATATGGGCTTTATTAACAAAGAAAGTTTAGATAAGTCTTTAGCTTCAAATTTTTGGTGATATTGGTTCTATGAAATATCCTAAGATTGAAAAAGATATTCTTTTAAATGATATTAAAAAAAGCCTTAGAACTTTCTGAAACTGAAAAAGGAAGAATTAAAAAAATATTATATTTAATGAGACAAATTTACATAAATATAGTTGATAGAATAGAAAAGAAATATTTTTGAACTATATGTTGATAAAACAAAGTATGAAGTTCCTGTAATTATGTATCATAGAGTGATAAATAACTCAGAAGATGAAGGAGTACATGGGAACATACATCTATGAAAAATATCTTTTAGAGAACATATGCAATATCTAAAAAGATAAGAACTATACTGTTATCACTTTTTAAAGATTTAGATAAAAATATCTTGGAGAAATAGATTTGAAAAAGATAAAAAAATATAATTTTAACTTTTTGATGATGGTTATAAGGATAATTATGATTTAGCTTTCCCTATATTAAAAAGAATTTGGCTTTTAAAGCTACTATATTTTTTTAATGGGAAGTTCAACATATAACGAATGGGATGTTAAAGCCAGTGGTGAAAAAGAATTTCACTTATGTCAGTTGATATGATAAAAAGAGATGCAGGATTATGGAATAGAGTTTGGAGCTCATACTTTTAATCATCCTAAGATTAACACATTATCAAATGATGAAATTGAACATCAAATTATAGATGTCAAAAAAACCTTTAGAAGAAAAAAATAGGTAGAGAGATTATAACTTTTGCCTATCCTTATGGAATTTTAAATGATTATGCTAAGGAAATGGCAAAGAAAGCAGGTTATACCTTTTGCTTTTAGCAACAGACTCAGGGTCTGTTTGTCTATCTGACGATTTATATCAAATAAGAAGAATTGCAATTTTTTTCCTAATACTAATCTTTTTTTAGCTTTTAAAAAGAAAAGTTGCAGGAAATTATAACTTTATTAAAATTAAAAAGAGAAGAAAAGAATAGGAGTAAAAAAATAAAAAAATACACAGATTACTATTTTTGGAGTAGATTTAAAATATACATTTCAAAAAGGGGTGTGATTAATGGATAAAAAAAGGAATTAGTAAACAAAAATAAGTTATCTTATATCAAAGAAAAAGTCATGACCAAGCTTTATGCTATTATTAGGAGTTTGAAAAGAATAATAATTATGAAATGATTTGTGTATCTGCACAAGGTTTTATTAATGCTTATAATTATAGAGATGCTTTTAAAAATTCTTGAAAGTATAAAAAAAGAGTATTCTAAAAATGCTGAGTTTTTGTGCTCGTTATGCGATAGCTTTATTTAATTCTGAAAAAGAAGATATATCTCTTCAATGGTTTAAAAAAAGCTAAAGAAAAAAAGGCTTAGAAGACCTTAGTGAAATATCTAATGATTTTTCAAAAAGTATTGATGATTGGATAAAAAGGCAAAAATTTTTGGGGGCCAATAAGAGTAGAAGAAAAATAGTTTAAAAAGAAGATTAATTAGAAACTTTTATTATGAAAAAAATGTAGTATAAAAATAATTTGTAGTATACATTTAAAAAAAGGAGTATGCCTTATGGAAAAAGATGAACTTATAGGTAAACTAAGTAATTTTTATAAGAAAAAGAAAAAAATTTGATGCAAATTGATGAAATTATCAACAAATTTAAAAGATGAAAAAAATTATGATATGGTTTGTTTTTTTCTTCACAAGCTTTTTATCAATATGGACGAATATAAAGAAGCTTTTAGAAATTTTTAGATAGTATAAAAAAATATCTATTCTGAAAAGTGGTGAATTCTGTATTCGTTATGCAATGGCTTTTATATAATTCTAATAGAGAAGATGAAGCTCTTGAATGGTTTAAAAAGAGCTAAAGAAAAAAAGGAATAAAAAGAGATTGATGAAAACATCAGGAGACATTATCCTAAAAAGTGTTGATGATTGGATAAAAAGAGCTGGAGCTTGGGCACCTAGAAGAATAGAAAAAAATAAATTTGAAAAAGAGCTAAGAGAAAAAAAGAAATAAAAAAACCTATACTAAATGTAAGTTTTGATGAAGAAGTACTAAAAGGTCTATGGTATCATGATGAATTTTCTATAAGAGAATATTTAGGAAAACCTGCAACAGATGAAGATTTTGAAAAAGTTGAAAAGGAATTAGGATATCGTTTACCAGAATCATATAAGGCATTAATGAGAATTCAAAATGGTGGAGAGCTTAGAAAAAAATAATTTTCAAAGGTCCTTTAAAAAAAGAAATTGGGCTAGAGAAAAATTTTTGATGTTATAGGCGTATATGGTGTAGATTCTTCTAAAAAAATACTCACTTTGTGGAGAGTTTGGTTCTAAATTTTTGGATAGAAGAGTGGAAATATCCTAATATAGGAATTGCTATTTGTGGAACTTCAAGTGGAGGACATGATATGATTTTTCTTGATTACTCAGATTGTGGACCAGAAGGAGAACCTTGTGTAGTTCATATAAATCAAGAAGGTGGTTACGAGATAACATATTTAGCAGATAATTTTTAAAGATTTTTGTAGATGGACTTTTTCCCTAGCTTCGATGATGAGGATGATGATTAAAAGTGATGATTAGTAATAAAACTAAGGGTGTATTTTTGGATGTTGGTATCCATATTAGGTTTTTACTTTTTATGGGTATAGCAGTAAAGTATTTACCAAGAATTCCTACTTATGAGAAAGTGTTTTTTTAGAAATTCAGTAAGTCTTATGCTTTCTGCCTTTATTTTTATTTAGACAAAAAAAGAATCCATAAAAAGTAGAAAAAGAAAATATTCCCTTTGTTTTTTTGGAAGATCATTCTTTGGCTTTTATTGGTATGGTAGCGAATTTCTATGCACTGGAGAATTTAACTATGGCTGAAGCCAATATGTTAAATAAACTTTCACCTGTATTTGTAACAATTTGTGCTTGTATCTTTTTGAAAAGAAAGAGTAGATAAAAAAAGCAAGTTATAGGAATAATTTTGATGCTTTTTGGCAGTAGTGTTTTGTAATAAAACCAAGTTTTTTTCACCAGAGGTTATTCCAAGTTTAGCAGGACTTTTTTTCAGCTGTACTTGCTGGATTTTCATATACGATAATTAGATATTTGAATGGAAAAAGTAAAGTCAGAAATTAATGTATTCTACTTTTTCACTTTTTATCAGTTGTCTGCACTTTCCCACTTATGATGATGAATTTTGTAAAGCCAACTTTAAAATGAATTTTTTTAATTCTTTTTAGGAGGAATAGGAATTTCTGCTGCAATGGGACAATTTGGACTTACTTTATGCCTATACTTTTTGCACCAGCTTCGGAAGTTTCAATTTACAATTATGTTATCATTATAACAAGTATGCTTTATGGACTATGTACTATTTAGTACAATCCCAGATTTATTTAGCTTTATAGGTGGATTTATGATTATGACTACAGCAATTTACTTATATCTACACAATAGGAAAAAGCATAATATGTTCTTTTTTTAAAATTTAAACAAAAAAATAAAAAAATTTTTTTCTTGAAAAAGATATATAGGTTATACTTCTGTATATAACATATTTTATTAGGAGGTATTCTTATGAAAAAAATTATTATTAGGACTATTTGTATTAGGAGCTATATCTGCAGCTGCAGCTGATAACGGTGTAAAATGTTTATGGAAGACTTGGTTTAGATGTTGCTTCTAGATATAATAAATTAGTTTGGTCTGATGGTAGCCAAGCTGTTTCTGAAACAGGAAAGTTGCTCCAAGCATTGCAATTGAAGTAACAAAAAAACTTCACTAAAAAAACTTCGAAGCTGGGGTTGGATTAGGATATGTTTCTCATGGAAAAAGAGATTTAAAAGTATATGGAGAAAAAAATAGGAAGTATTCCTGCAATAAACTCTATCCCTCTTTATGCTACAGCTAAATATACTTTTGGTACTTCTGATTTAAAACCTTATGTAAAAGCTGATTTAGGATATTCTTTCAACAATATGAAAAAAATCAATGACTGTAACAGATGGAGTTAATTCAGAAACTGTAGATGGTTTAAAAAGTTTCAAATGGTTTATATACTTCTGTAGGAGTAGGGCTAGAATACAACAACATTACTGCTGACTTAGCTTATGTTTTTCACAGGTGGAAAAATATAACTTCGTTAACGATGATCCAGATGATAATATCGGAAACAGTGCAAATAACAGTGCTGTAAGATTAACAGTTGGATATAAATTCAACTTCTAATAATAGGAAATAAAATATTATTATAAACTAAAAGGAGTTATTATGATTTATATTGTAATAACTTCTTTTTTTAGTTGAAATAAATAAGAGAACTTTTTAGTTTTTTTACTCTCAAAAGTTCCCTTAAGTATTTTTTTATAAAATTTTATCATCATTCTCATCAATTATAAGCGATAGTGCTATAATTGTGAAAATAAGTTGATATATTTTTTTCAAAGTAAAATATTACTTCAAATAAACCATATAATATTGAAAAAAATAAATACTGCTAAGGCATATAATTTTTATATATCTTTTTTTAATCTATCATTTTCTCTAAAATAATTTTTTTCAACATTCTAATAAATAAAGTTATTAGAAATAGAACATAAATTATAGATGTAAAAAAACCTTGAGTAACTGCTGTTTCTATAAAAAAATATTGTGGTAATGGTCTACTGCTTCAATAGGAGTAATTAATTTTCCACCTTTATATTTATAGAAACCATCTCCTATAAAAAAATATGGTTCTTTGCTTTTTTTCTATTCCGTGTGAAAAAAATTATATATCTTGCATCAACCTTAATTTTTTTCAACTGTACTGATAGAACTTTTTGATTCTATGAATATTAGCAATATTATAATTAGATTTTAAATAATATTCCTAAACCTCCTAGTAAGATAAGTAATATTATTATACCTTTTTTTCCAATCTACTACTGTATATAGAAAAATAATAGTTAAAGGAATAGCTATAAAGGTATTTCTAGACTGAGTAGACAATATAAGACCCTAAATTAATAAGAATATAAGGTAGTAATAATAGCCTTATATAGATTTTTTATAATAAGCAAAAGAAAAATATTCCTAATAATAGATAAATACCTATTTCAGCTGCATATTTTGTTGTATATGTACTTCTTCTATTCTATACCAACCTAATTCATTGTAATGTTTTAAAAAATCCAATGCTCCCTTTATACATTGCTGGTAGAGAAATTATAATTAAAAAGAGGTAATATATATTTTTACATATTTATTATCTAATTTATAATTCAATAAAATTAACATGAAAGCAATACTAAAAAAAGTAGCATGTGTAAATGTATAAAATCGACCATCTCCTTTATCATCAAGAATGAGATAGGATATTGTGACTAAAGCAATATATAGAATACCTATTACAATTTCTTTTTTTATATGCTAAATATCTTTTTTTATTCCTTCTTTATAAGAATAAATCAGGGTAAATAACATAATCAATATAGAAATTATATCCTTAGAACTTCCACCTCTACGAGATAGAAAAATAAATAAACTAAAATTAAAAAAAGCAATTAGCTGGCTCCAAAAATTATTTTTTTCCTTTATCATTCTATTACCTTCCTAAAATTATTTATGAAATTTTTCTCTTGTGTATCTTTTTTTAATGTTTCTTCTATTTTAGCTTTATTATACTCTTTATTATGAATGATTTCCAATTTATTTAAGAGTTCAGCAACATTAGAAACCCTCAAATAACTCACCAGCTTCTCCATTTAATAAAATTTGGCTTGGTCCTGTTGGACAATTAGAAGAAATAACTTTTGTACCACAATATAGTGCTTCAATTAAAAACTAAACCAAAGCCTTCTACCTTTGATGACAGAATAAAAAGCTTGTGAGTTTTTTTCATAAAGATAAAAAGGATTATTTATCATTCCTAGAAAAAAATAACCTTATCTTTTTTATTTTTTTCTATACATAAATCTTCTAGCATTTTTTTCTATCTGGTCCATCACCAGCTATTACTAATTTTTCATCACCTTTATATAAGGAAAAAGGCTTCTATTAGAGTTTTTTACATCTTTCTGCTCTTCATTTAATCTGCAAACTGTTAAAAAAATATTTTTTTGATTAAAATTAAAAATCTATTTTTTTAACTCTTCATTTAGTTTTTTTATCTATTTCTTGATAATCTACAAAATTATCAATTTTGCAAAATATTTTTTTAAATCTTTTTCTTGCTTCTAATAATTCTTTTTCCATATCATCAGCGATTACTAAAATTTTTATCATAATTTTTTTAGCTTTTTCATCTATATTTTTTTCTTATTAATAAATTTTTTTATAGCTTGAATGTAGCCAAACAATTTTTCTTTTTTTATTCTTAATATTCTTTATATAGGAAGAAAAAAATCACCATCTAAAAAAATCAATGATTATATCTATTTTTTTCAGAAAAACTTTTTAAAGTTTATTTTTTTATAATAGAATCTCTTGTTTTTAGAAAAAAACCTTCAGATTTTTTTCTAGTAAAAAAATCATATTTTATTTTATCTTTTATCAAATTGAAAAAAATATGAATTACTTTTTAATTTTGTTAAAATATGAATTTCATATTCTTTAGTTTCATAGAGAGTGTTAACAATATCAACAAGTAATCTTTCTGCTCCACCTGTTTCTAATGAATCAATACAGAAACCTATTTTTTCATATTATTTTATCCTTTCACCCAATTTTTTTCTATCAAATATGAATATTTAAAAATTAGAAACATAATTTAAAAGTTTTTTTCATACTTTTTCTTTTCAAGTCAATTTCTCCAGATACTGTCTTTATCATCTCATCTTTTTAATTCTTTTTTTAGAATCAATTTCAACAATTTTTTTCCTACTTCATTATTATTTGTAATATCCTTAGCTGCACAAGTATTTGAAGTAATAATATAGTTTCCAAATGCCATTGCTTCAACCATTACAATTCCAAAACTTTCCCATCTTGAAGGTAATATAAATACTTTTAGCTCTATTATAGTATTTATATAATTCTTCTCTGTTTTTTAATTTCACCAGTAAATATTATTTTTATCTACTAGATGAGGATTTTTCTTTAAAAAGTTTTTCTTTATAATTTATAAATCTCTTATCAATAGAACCCACAAGATATACTTTCCAATCTTGCAAATCAATCTCTTTAAGACTTTCTAAGAATAATTCTGTATTCTTTGCTTCAGTTCCTAATCTTCCAACAGTTAATATAATATTTTTCTTTTTCTTCTAAAGTTTTTTTACTTTTATTTTATCAATAATCTCATTGTCATAGCCATTAGGTAAATAAAGTGTTTTATCTTTGGTATCAATACCAGCATAACTATCTTTCATAAATTCATAGGCTTCAAGACTTTCATAACTGATTAAATCAGTCATAGGAACTAATTTTTCTTTTTATTATATTCAGCACTTTCTCTTCTTTTTCTAAAGAATTCTCTCAAAGATTTAGGTTTAGAATTAACTATATTCCATTCTTTTTGATAAACAGCCAAATTAAAATCAGCCTTAACATATATAAAAACCATTAGGATTTAATTTTTTTATAGAAATGTGCATACCAATAACTACATCTAGATACGTGAAATAGCATTAAGACATCTATATTTTTTTAGCATTTTTTTAATAAGATATTTAAAGATATTGTATCTTTTTCGCTAGCTTTTGTCCAATATGCAAAATTTGAAAGAAAAGGAAATTTTCTTTTTACTTTTACAAACTCAACTCCTCTTTCACTATCAGGCAAATCATTTTTTTAGGTTAACAGTTAGAATTTTACTGTCATATCCTAATTTTTTTCAGACATATAGATAGGAATCATTCCATTGTCTTTCCCAAGCCATGTATATTCGAATTCTTCTGATATATGTAAAAAAATGTTTTTTCATTTTTTTAACCTCTAGTTGAAATTTATTATAAGTCTCTTGACCAATTTTTATTTTTCTTTTTATTTGTTTTGCTGGCGATCCAGATACAATAGTATTAGCTTTCACATCTTTTTGTAACTATACTGCCAGCAGCCACAATAGAGTTATGTCCAATATTAACACCTTTTTAATATAATAGTTCTCATACCCAACCATACATGATTACCAATAGAAATACTTTTTTTCCTTCATTTGTTTTTAAGTCCTGTATCCACATCGTAAATTCTATGTACATCAGTATTCATTATCACGATATCAGAAGAAAACATACAGTCTTGACCTATCTCTATTTTTATATGGTTCAAAAGAAGTGATTCTAGCTTTCTCTATTGTAGTTTTTATTTCCTATTTTTTTATTATAGAATTTTCATTTTTCATATCAATAGTTAAATTTTTTTAAACTACAATTACTTCCTATAAATACTCTATTGTTATTTCCCTCTATTTTTTTATATAACTATCTCTAAGTAATGTATTTTTTTATCTATATAAAGAACATTATTAAAGCCCTCAACTATTATCTGACAATTTTTAAATATAGATTTCTTTCTAAAAGAAAGTATATTATTATTATTTTTTTAATAAAAAGGAGATTTTTTTAAAAGAACTATTTTTATGAGCACTGAAAATATTATTATCTCCTAAAAATTCTTATTTTAGTTTTTTAGTTTAGCTAAAATTCTTATCTTGTTTTTTTATATTCTTATATTTATTACTTATTAGATTAAAAACCTAATAAATAATATAAAAATTTCTCACACATCTAAAGACATATCCCCCAATTTTTTTGATATGGCATAACTTCTTCTCTAGTCCAGTATACATTTTTCTTTTACTTGTTTTGCTGGATTTCCTGATACAATAGTGTTAGCTTTTTACATCTTTTTGTCACTATACTACCAGCTGCAACAATAGAGTTATCTCCAATATTAACTCCTTTTTAAAAATGACAGCTCTCATACCTAACCATACATCATTTCCAATATTTATACTTTTTTTCCTTCATTGATTCTTTTTATCTGTATTTTTTTATCATAGATTTTATGAGAATCAGTATTTCTTATTTCAGTGTCGTAAGATATGAAACCTCCTTCACCTATATTTATATTATATGGTTCTAAGGAAACAATTTGCAACTTTTGCAATTACAGTTTTATTTCCTATTCTAATTTCTGCTCCTTCATTATCAAAAATGATCGAGGTATTATTGACTACACAATCATCTCCTATATAAAAGAGTATTATTATTCCCTTTCATAAAAAAATATTGCAATTTCTAAGAACTGAATTTTTTTCCAACATATATGACATTATTATTTCCAGAAATTTTTTTATTTTTATTTTTTTCCTTAATTTTTCCAAATATTTCTAATTTATTTTTAATTTCTTTATATTTAGTTTTTTTATAAAATTAAAACCTGTTAAATATTTAAAGTGAATAGTATACATTTAAATTTTTCCAACCCTTTTTCTCTTAAATTTTTTTCTTTTTTTCTTTAATTTTTTTCAATAAATTTTTAATTTTTTTAAATTTTTTTCATAGATAGTGCAAAAGTAATAGAATATATTTTTTTCTTATATGGATATTTCATATTTGGATAATTATCCATTTGCATAGTTAACATATCGTAGTGAGCTCTATAATTTCCAAAGCTCATTTTTTTGCTTGAGTATCTAGTATTTTTTTATTTCATCTTTACATGTAATAAAATTACTTGGATTACAATCTCCATGATAGTAACCCTTGCTATGGATTTTTTTGTAACTTCAATCATCATATCAAGATTTCTATCAGTTTCCAGATCAATCTTTTTCTTGAACTAAAAGCAGAGTAACAAATCATTCCATTTTTTTCTTTTTTTACTATTGCTAAAAATGGCTTTTGCATACTCAATCAAATTATCATTTATAATTGCATTATTTATATTTATTAAAGTTGTTAGTACCTCTCCCTTTTTTTAAATAATGTAAAAAAATTTTCTTTGAGGAATGATGTACTCATTTCTAGGTTCTTTAAAAATATAATTGACATTATTTATTTCAATTTCAGAAACATAGTTTCTTTTTAGTATTCTTAAAAATAGTAAGTTCTTTATATTCTTTATCTATAATATTTTTTTAGCAATGTCTATATAAAAATTTTTTTCATAAGTAAATATTGAAAGTCCCTTATATTTTTTTCTTCTAATAGCATATTTTTTTCCTCTAATTTAATATTTTTTTATAGTAACATCATCTCTATCTTTGCTATCTTCATATCCTTTTTTTACAAAAGAGATCTTTTTTTGAAAAAAATTTTTTTCTTTTTCTTTTATAGTAGTATTCTTCATTTGCAGAATGTATCTTTGTAGGATCAGAATAATGCCAAAAGATGTAATTGAATATTTTGGGTTATTAGCTCTCTACCATTTATTCCTGCAACAGTTAATCTATTTCCAAAAATCGTCATCTTCCTGTCCCCAACCAACATAGTTTTTCATCATAACCATTTACCTTTAAATAAGCTTTCTCTCATAAGAGCATAAGACATTCCTACAAGTCTTATACCTCTTTTTAGCTAATCTAAGAGTCTTTATAATTCTTCTTTTTTTCTATCTTCTTTTAACATCTTATCTATAGTTTCTATATACTTAGCTGGAAGTTTTTTTAATTATTTCGTTGTAAGAATTTATATTTTTCAATATCAGATAAAAATAATATTTTTTTCATCTTCTGTTGTATGATGTGCTCTACCCATTAAAAAAATATTATTCTTTATATTATTAGCTATTGTTTCTATATATTCTTCTCCAAATATTAGATCTTGATCACAAAATATTAATAAATCTCCAGTAGAGTTCCTAACAGCATTATTTAAAAGCTCTTGTTTTTTTCTAAAACCTTTATCTTCTTGATAAATATGTTTTTACTTTAAATTGTGCTTTTAGGAATCAAATCACTTATAAAATCTAAAACTTTTTGAGATGAACCATCATCTGTTATTATAAGCTCATCAGCTTGTTTTTTTCTGCCTTAATAAACATAAAAAAATAAGGCTCTTAAATGTTCCAATCTATTGTATACAGGAACTATTACCGATATTTTCATATTCTCTCCATTTCTTTCTTAAATTCATCTAAATTTAGATGGTTTATATTTATTTCTTCACCATCTTTTGTTTTTTTCTTCTACAAAAAAAATAATTTTTTTGCTTTTTTTCTGAATTAGGTCCCCAAAGTATAGAGTTTTTTTATCTTCTTTTCCTAATTCCTTTCTATAAATACATATCATTTTTTTATCAAAAAGCTTTTTCCTAAATGGACTATTGAAGTATCAGGACTTACAACTAAATCTGCACCTTTTATAAGCTCTGCAACTTCTGACATTCCTTTTGTTTCTACTATTCTGACTTTATTTTCTTTACTAATGTCTAATTTTTTTCAATTCTTTTTATTTTATCTTCGCTTCCAATCAAAAATTAGATTTTTTTATAATTTTTTTCTAATATTATTTTTTTGAAAATTTTTTTCAATATTTTCATTTGAAAAAAACTTCTATGTTTACTTGCTGCATAAGGATTAAATATACAATATTTTTTTATTTTTCTAAATCTAAATCTTTTTAATAAATAATTGCTTGAAAAGATATCATAAGATGAGTTGATATTCTTTATCCCTAAAAAAATTTTTAATATTTTTTTATATAGCTCAGAAATATGTTGATTGAAATCTCTAATATTCAAAGAAATATCAAATAGCTTCCAATTTTTCCTTTTTCTATACCAATATTAATTCTAGCCCCACATAGATTTATCAACATCATTTGATTAACTCTTAACATCTCAGAAAAAAATCAATTAATAGATCATATTTTTTTCTTCTTTTTATTTTTTTAAGGCAAGATCTTTAATTTTTTTCTATCCTTATGATATTCATAGATTTCATCAACATTAGGGTTATTCTTAACAATATCTATTGCTGCTCCTCTTGCTATAAGACCTATTTTTTTATATCAGGGAATACTTTTTTTATTTCACGAAACATCAAAGAATTTACTATCATATCTCCAATTTTTTTCCATCATATCTTAAAAAAAGTATAGATTTGATATTATTATCCTCTATGAAGTTATCACCTTTAATTATATTAGTTTTTTTCTTTTTTTATCCCAAATAGCTTTTACCTATTTTTTTAATCTTTTTTTCTCTCATGTAATCTTGAAAAATTCTATTTAATTTTTCTTATCATCTTCTCTCCTTAATCAAGACTAATCCTGTCAATAATTTGAGATTCATATACAGCTTTTTAATTCCTTATCTTTAATCTCTTTATTTACTACTCCACTAACCTCATTAACTGCTTTATTTTTCTATATCAATCTTTCTATCAGCTTTTTCTTAGATACCATTCATACTCAATATCCATATGTCCTATATCTACTGCTTGATAGCCTTCTTTTGCTAAATCATAAGCTAGTATTGTTGCAGTTGGACCTAAAGCTAATAGTACTAATTGATTTTTTTGTTTTCTTGTTCGATTCTTTCTAAAAATTTTTATTATATATCTTATAAGCATTTTTTTAGGAGGACATAGAATTCTACTTACTTTTTTTAGCAAGTGATAATAATTCATTACCTAGACCAAATCTAGTATTTTTCTCCTTCAACAATTAGAACATCTCTATCCTTAAATAATTGTTTTTAATTTTTTTCAACAATAAGTTCACAATCGCTTTTATCTGTGTAAGGTAAATAAAATCTACTTATCATTTGATCATAGTAAACTTTTTGTTTTTAGATAGATATTTATTTAAGTTTTTTTCTTATTAGTGTAGTAATATTTACTCCAAAAAAATATGCTTCTCCTAAAGTTAAATCATCAACTTTTTACTAAAGGTCCAGGAATACCAACGATATGATTACCCAAATCAGATTTCAATATTTCAGCTAGTCTTTTACGCATTTCTATATTATCTTCTTGGTAATTTATTCCGTTTTTCTTTTTTTATATATCAATGAAAGTTCACCATCACCATATCTACTGATTGAATGACCTCTCAATAACTTATCCATAGTTTCTATTCTTGATTTTTATAATATATCTTAGATCTTTTTGATTTTGAAAGAGAATACTTATTTATTCTCCAATAAATATTTTTTTAAAAATTTTTTTAAAAATTTTTTTAATCCCATTATAAAATCTCCTTTTTACATATATACTTTTTAATATTATATCAAATTATTAGCTTATTTGCATTTTAAATTTTTTTAGAGTCAAAATAAAAAAAGGCTTGTTACAAATTTTTCAAAAAGTAAAAAAATAGTTCGTTACTGAGTAAATTTCTTAACGATAAAAATCAAGAATTCGCTGCAAATCAGGAAACTCGCTATACTCAAACACTCCTGAATTTGCTCGGCTCATTCTATTTGATTTTTTTATCTAAAAATTTCCATTCGTAACTCACTTATTTTTTTACTTTAGGATTAAAATTTAATTTTTTTGTAACAAGCCTTTTTGGCTTTTAAAAAAATTAGGTATAAAATATTTTTTTAAAAATGCTAATAAATTAAGAACTAAATTGTGTATTATATAAGTTTGCATAGATGCCATTAACAGTCATAAGTTCATCATGATTACCTTGTTCAACTATATCTCCATCTTTCATAACTAGTATTAAATCTGCATTACGAATAGTTGAAAGTCTATGAGCAATAACAAAACTTGTTCTTCCTTTCATAAGTTGACTGATGACAGCTTGAATATCTTTTTCAGTCTTAGTATCTATACTTGAAGTAGCTTCGTCTAGTATCATAACTTTTTGGATTAGGTAAAATTGTACGAGCTATAGTTAATAGCTGTTGTTCACCTTGAGAAACCATACCATTTTCACTTGTAATTATAGTGTCATAACCTTGTGGTAATTTTCTAATAAAGCTATCACATTTTGCAAGCTTAGCAGCTTCTATTATCTCTTCACGAGTGGCATCAGGTTTTCCGTAAGCAATATTTTCAGCAATAGTTCCTTTTAAATAACCAAGTGTCTTGTAGAACCATACCAAAGTTTGCTCTTAACTCTTTTTCTTGTAACCTTTGAAATATCAACACCATCAAATAAGATTCTACCTCCATTTACATCATAGAATCTCATAAGTAAATTTATTAAAGTTGTTTTACCAGCACCAGTAGGTCCAACTATGGCAACCATTTGTTCAGCCTTTGCAGTAAAATTAACATTTTTCATTAAAAGCTTATCTTTTACTATATCCGAAAGAAACATTTTTCAAATACAATTTGTCCCTTAGTATTATCTAGTAAATGAGTATCCTCAGATAATTCTTTTTCTTCAGGTAATTCTAAAATGTCATAGACTCTTTTCAACAGAAACTAAAGCATTCTGTAAAGAATTTATAATATAGGCAGAAGTTGTAACAGGCTCAGATATTTGAGTAATATATTGTAAAAATGCCTGAGCAAGTCCTAAAAGTAAGATGTCCATTTATTACAAGTATAGCTGACATAACTGCTGATGTAACAAAGGCTATTTGAGTTATAAATCTAATAGAAGGGTATATTGAAAAATTGTAAACTCAAGTGTTTTTTTGCAGCAACATATTGTTTTTCAATAGATTCATCTATACTAGTTATGATATCTTCTTGCTTATTAAAAGCTTGTACAACTAGATTTCCTGTTAAAGCCTCTTCTGTCAGTGAACTCAATTCAGAAAGAGATTTCACATCTTGAGAGAATATTTTTGTGTTAACTTTGAAACATAGTATGTAACTACAATACTTATTAAAAGAATAGCCAAAAACTAGTAAAGTTAATTTCACATTTATAGTAAATAGCATAATTATAACAAGAATCATTATTAAAAACGAGTAAACAAATCTTGTAAAACTAGAACCTATAACTTCTGCAATCTTTTTCAATATCTGTTGTAAGTTTACTTAGAATATCTCCAACTTGATTTGTGTCAAAGAAATTCATAGGTAGCTTTTGTAAACTTTCTACTTAATTTTACTCTAAGAGACTGGGCAACTTCCTCTCCCTAATATTGCTGATATATATTCTTGTAAATAGCTTAAGGCAAAGATTGATACAGCTATTATTCCTAATAAAGAAACTGGCTTTTATAAGAAAACCAAAGACAGCAGACCATTTATCAATAATAGTATTATCATTAAGTATTTTTACAATGTCATCTATGGCAACAGCTGAAATCAAGGGATAGCAACCACTAAAACTGTTGATATTATATTAGCAACAACAGAGATTAAAAATGGAACTTTTTCTTTCACCTAAAAAGTGATAACAAATTAGAAACAGCTTTTTTTAAAATTCTTTTATACTATCTTCATTTTGATTTTTTTCTTTTTAGACATTTTCAACCTCCTTATTCTAAGATACCTTGCGATTTAGCAAGCTCAATATATTCTTGATTGCTTTCTAGTAACTCTTGATGAGTTCCCATTCCTGTAATTTCACTATCCTTTAAAACGATTATCTTATCAGCATCAGCTATAGTATTTAGTCTTTGTGCTATGATAATAGTTATCTTATCCTTTAAGAAAGTTTTTAATTCCTTACGAAGTTTAGTATCTGTTGTATAGTCAAGAGCAGAGAAACTATCATCAAATAAGTAAATATTTGCATCTTTTGATAAGGCTCTTGCAATAGATAATCTTTGTTTTTGTCCACCAGAAAAAAATTTGTTCCTCCTTGAGCTACAAAAGAATCAAAACTTATCAGGTAAAGAGTCAATAAAATCATAAGATTGAGCAATCTTTGCAATTTTAATCATTTCTTTATCTGTCATATTCTTATTAGTAAATCTAAAGTTATCCTTTATTTTTCCACTAAAAATATATGCTTTTTGTGGAGTATATGAAATTTGATTTCTTAGACAATTTAGAGGTAAATCTAAGGCATCGACTCCGTTTATTAAGATTCTTCCACTTTCTATATCATTTAATCTAAGTAAAACCTTTGCTATTGTAGATTTTTCCAGAGACCTGTTGCTCCAACTATAGCAAATCTTTCTCCTGCTTTTTATAGAGAATGAAATATTCTTTTAAAATTTGTTTTTCTGCACCCTTATATCTAAAACATACATTATCAAAAGTTAAAGATATAGGATTTTGTTTTAAAATATCTTCATAGTAAGAGTTATCTTTTAATTCTTCTTTATCCTTTATTTCACTTGTAACATTTAAAAACTTCTTCAATTCTTTCTATTGAAACAACAGCCTTTGGCATTTGAACCAAGACCATAGAAGACATAATAAGAGCAGCTATAGTAGTCAATGAATATTCAACAATGGCTGTTATAGAACCAATTTCTAGGGTATTATTTAAGACTTTCATAGCACCAAAGAAGATTATTAAAGTTATAACAACAGACATAAGTGCAAAAAGCCATAGGTGAAAGTAGAGCAAATTTTTTATTGATAATAATATAGTTATCTGTGTACTCTTGAGCTACATCATTGAATTTATCTCTTTCTTTTTTTAGAATTATCAAAGGCTCTTATGATTTTAGCTCAATGAATCTTTCTCTTAAAAACTAAAGTCATCCTATCTAATTTTTGAACTTTTAAAATATATGGTAAAGATTTAAATAGAGTTAAAACTATTGCAAAAGCAAAAACTAAGATTGTAAATAAAGGTATCAAGGCTAAAGTTGGTGATAACTTTTATTGTCATAAATATAGATATTACTGCATTATTGGACTAGGTAATATCATTTGAAAAATGCTACTATAAGTCTTTGAGCATTATTGTTGTCATTTCCCATACGAGTTACTAAAGAAGCAACTCCAAAATCATTTACTTGGTCAACTGTTAAAGATTCAAGATTTCTTATCAGTAATTTTCTATTCTTCTTTGTAAAGTTAGTGGCAAAGAGAGCTACAAAGTGATTAGCTATAATTCCAGTTGCAGTTCCAACAATTAATATAATTACCATTTTTATACTTGTAGAATAGACCATATCTATATCTTTTTCATTATACCTAAATTTATTATATTAGAAATTTGAAAAGGTATAGCCAAGGTTGCAAAAAGTATTCAATGTAAGAAATATTGCACTAAAGATAAAATTCCTATATTTTCTTTTTATATAGGTTCTTAATATTTTCATAAAAACCTCCTTAAAACTATTAAAAATAAAGGGAAAAATAAGTTGCAAATGTGGGTAAGCAATTTATTAATTCCCTTGTGATTTAAAATCGAATACATTAAGTCTATAGTGTATTATAACAGAAATTATTTTAAAAATCAATTTTTAAAATATGCTATAATATACATAAATATTAATATAAAAAGAGGTAAAAAAATGAAAAAGATACTCTACTATTAAAGATTTATCTGATTTAGATAAACACCAAGAAATAATAGATATGATAGAAGCACTTCCAACTGAACAATTAAACAATGAAATAATAGGACAATTAGCTAGAGCATATATAAATGTTCAAAATTATGAAAAAGCACAGAAGTATTAAAAAGCATAGAAAAGATGAAAAAAATACTATGCTTTGGAACTATAGAATGGGTTGTTCATATTTTTATTTAAAAGATTATGAAAAAGCAGAAGAGTATTTTTAAAAGCATATAATTTAGAGCCAGAAGATGAGAATATTAAAGACTTTTTAATGGATATTTATATTAATCTATCGAAGCAAGTAAAATTTGGTGAAGATGATTTAGATAATCAAAAAGAAAGCCTTAAATTATGCATTAAAAAGCAAAAGATTATATGACAACAGATGATAAGAAAATAGAATGTTATTCATATTTAGCTTTCTTATATAATAAATTTACAGATTATCATACAGCTGAAGACTTATTAAAAAGGGCTATTAGTCTAGGTAGAGATGACCTTTGGATACATTCTGAATTAGGATATTGTTTAGGAGAGTTAAATAAGCTAGAAGAATCATTGGAACACTATCTTAGAGCTATAGAAATTGCACCAAGCAATACTTGGTTACTTTCTCAAATTGCTTGGACATATCGTTGTCTAGGAAGATATGAAGAGGCTTTAAAAGAGAATTTTAAGGCTCTAGACTTAGGAGAAAATAGTGAATGGGTATATGTTGAAATAGGATATTGTTATAAGGAATTAAATAATTATGATAAAAGCTTTTAAAATATTATTTAGAAGCAAATAAAAATAAGTAAAGGTAAAAATGTTTGGTTGTTATCAGAATTAGTATGGCTTTATAATGGAATAAAAAAAGTATGAGAATGCACTAGAATATCTTAAAAACTTGAAAAAAATTAGGTAGAGATGACAGTTGGTTTAATAGTGAATATGGTTTCTGTTTAATAGGATTAAAGAAATATAATGAAGCTATAGAAAAATATAAGCATGCTCTGGAAAAGGAAAATAATCTTAAAGAAATTATCCGTTATAACTCTCAAATTGGGTTTTGCTATCGTCTTTTAGAAAAAAATATGAAGAGGCTATTGAAAACTTAAAAAAAGTTTTAGAGATAATTAATGGAGATAAAACAAATGATAATACAGATGAGAAGATTTTTTTAAATTCTCAAATAGGTTGGATTTATGGAAAAATAGAAAATTCAAACCCAGAAGAAGCTCTATATTATCTATATGCTGCAAAAAATTAGGTAGAGATGATGAATGGATTAATGCAGAAATAGGTTGGGAATTAGGATATAAGGCTGTAGGTAAAGATGAAGAAGCTGTAAAATATTTTGAAAGAGCGATAAAATTGGGTAGAAATGATGAATGGATATGGATTAGAATAGCCGATATTTATTTTGACTTGAAAAGATATGAAGATGCATTAAAAAGCATATAATAAAAGCTTATGAATTTGAATGCTTACATAATGAAGGACAAGCAAGTTTATATATACGTAAGATTGGAAAAACATTAAGAAGACTTGGAAGATACGAAGAAGCAATTGAGAAACTTTTTAGAATCAAGAAAATTATCACTTGAAGAAGGAGAAAAAGTAGAAGTAGAAGATTTAGAGCTTTCATATTGCTATGCTACTCTTGGAGATAGAGATAATGGTGAAAAATATATGAAATTATTTATAGATTCAGTGGGAGTTCGCATAGAAAATGATGAGAAATTAAAAAAAGAACTTGAAGAGTTAAAAGAGATGGTAAATATGCTATATCATCCATCATAAAAACTTACTGTTACATATTATAATCATAATTCAAAAAGTAAAAATAGTTCGTTACTGAGTAAATTTCTTAACGATAAAAATCAAGAATTCGCTGTAATTTCAGCATCTGTAAGAAACTCTAAATGAACAAGTTCATTAAGACTTTCTAAGATCGCTACGCTCAAACATGCTGAGAATTACTCGGCTCATTCTATTTGATTTTTATCTAAAATTTCATTCGTAACTCACTTATTTTTTACTTTTAGGATTGGAATTTTATTTACTTGATTTATATTTATCATAGTATTCAGTAGTTATAATATCATCTACTGAAATTTTTATTTTTCACTATTTGATTATCATATAAGAAATCTATTAATTTTTGCATTTTTTTCTTTTTGTATCATCTGTTATAGCTGGATCAAAATTAGAAAGTTAAATCAGCAGAGTAAGCTTTTTATATACTTCAGCAGGAATACCACTTTGAGCATAGATATTAAATACTTCTTCTGGATTTTTCTTTTTGCAAAAATCTTTAGCTCTTTCTAAGGCTTTTTATAATTGCAACAGCAGTATCAGGATTTTTCTTCTAAAATTTTGTTCTTCCAACAGCTAAACTTTGAGTTCCAACCTCAGGTTTATCTAAAGTTGAGTCTATAACTTTTCCAAGCCCTTTTGATTCCATATATAAGGCTGTGTAATGAAAAGTAAATATAGCTTCAGCTTCTTTAGCACTGAATATAGATTGACCATCAGCTCCACCAGCATTTACAGAAACAAATTTATCTTCATTTAAATTGTATTTTTAAGAATTTCTTTAAAGAACTTTTTGTTCAACAGTTCCTTTTTCTATATAGAACTTTTTACCTTCTAAATCTTTAATACTTTTTAATATTATCATTGTTTTTGAACAAGTACTCCATACATAAATCTTGAATTATCCACTGCAAAAACTTTTACATCTCCACCATTACTTTTTAAAACTGTAATTGGAAAATCTCCATACATTGCAACATCAATTTTATTTGTTGCTAAGGCTTCATTACAGCAGGTCCTGCTTGTTGAAAAATATAAATTCAGGTTCATATCCAACTTTCTTTAATTCTTCTGCTATATAGCCTTTATTAACAGCTATCCCTGTCGCTTCAATGTTTGATTGGATATACCAGGTAAACCAATTATAACTTTTTTCAAATTAACTTCAGCAGTATTAATATTCTCATTATTTTTATCTTTAGGTTTAAAGGGACCAAAAGCTAATACTATTAGAGCTATAAGTCCAATTAAAATTTTTATTTTTTTCTGCTTTTTCCTTCCATTATTCCTCTCCATTTTTAGATGTTGTACTCAACAGCATTCTTATTTCTATCCTCAAAGAAATAATCATAAATTTTTATTTTTATAGGATAAGAATTCTGTATTTGTTCTATCTTTTCTACTTCTATGTCTATATTAATAATATCTTTTTATAACTCCAGGGTTTGCAGCCATAACAACAACTCTATCCCCTAAATAAACTGCTTCTTCTATATCATGAGTTACAAGTATAACTGTCTTTCCTTTTTCTTGATGAATTTTTAAAAGTTCTTCTTGAAGTTGAACTTTTGTCATTGCATCTAAGGCACTAAAGGGTTCATCAAATAACATTATTTGAGAGTTTAGAGCCAGTCCTCTTGCTATTGATGCTCTTTGAGCCATACCTCCAGATAGTTGGTCAGGATATGAATTTTTCAACTCCCTTTAGACCAACAAGTTCAAGATACTCAAGAACTATTCTATTTTTCTTCTAGTGAAATATTTTTTTAAACCTATAGCAACATTATCTTTTTATTTTTAAGCCAAGGAAATAGTCTTGCATCTTGAAATATCATAGAACAATCTTTACTTACACCATTTACAGACTTATCATTTATTAATATTTCTCCTTCTGTTATAGGAACCATTCCTGAGATAAGTTTTTAATAAAGGTACTTTTTCCACAACCACTCTTTCCTACTATAGTTATAAATTCACCTTTTTATATCCAAGTTCACATCATTTAAAATCTGAACTTCTTCATTATTTTTCTGAAATTTCTTAGAAATATTTTTTAATTTTTATTATATTTTTCATTCATAAATTTAAAGCTCTAATTCTTTTTCCAAGGTGTTAATTCATGAGATATTAACACTATTAATTTATCCATTAAAAAGTCCAACAAGCCCAATAATTATCATGCATACTATGACAACATCTGATCTCATTAAGCTTCTAGCATCATTTAATCTATATCCTATACCTGAAGACGAAGCTATAAGTTCTGAAGCAACAACTGCCATCCAAGAAGCTCCTAGACCCTAAACGAAGACCTGTAAAAATATTTGGTAATGCTGAGAGGAAGATAAACTTTAAAAGAAAGTATCCTTTTTACTTAAACCATACATCTTTGCAACTTCAAGATATGTTTCAGAAGTTGAGTCTACTCCACCCATGGTATTTACCACTATTGGGAAAGTTGCTGCAAATAATATTACTACAATTTTTGAAACTTCTCCTATACCAGCCCATAGGATAATAAGAGGTATCCAAGCAATCATAGGTATTTGTCTTATCGCTGTCAATGTCAGTTGAAAAAAATTCTTTAGCTTTTGAGGATATTCCCATGAATATCCCCAAAAAAATTCCTAATATACTAGAAATAAAGAAACCAGCAAGAACACGACGTAGACTTAGACTTAAGTCATTAGATAATTGCCCTGATTTTTAACATCTCTATAAAAGTATCCTTTACTGCACTCAAACTAGGTAGAGATGTAGGTGGAACTTTTCCAGTATAGGTGAATATAAACCAAAAAGATTATCAACAGAGGTAAGATAAATTTTATATATTCACTTTTTATTTTTTTCATAATAATAACTCCTATTTAACATTTTTTACTAATTAACTCTTCTAACCAAGAGTACAATTCACTATAAGTTTTTTTCACCTGCTTTTTCTTGAAAGCTCTTTTTCTCCATCTGTAATTATGATTACAGGGATACCTTGAACTTTATATTTTTTCAGTAATTTCAGGATTTTTTTATCAACATCTACATATTTAGCTTTTTATAGATTTTTGCTAAGTCACTTTCTAGCACTTTTTCTATAACAGGGTGAAGTGCCTTACAATGTCTACATCTTTCAGCTCCAAATAAAATTAATTCTAATTTCTCAACTTTTTTATTATCTTCAACAATCTCTTCAAAAAGATTTCTGTTTACAGTAAATAATTTTTTTCTGAATTTAGTTTCTTGCTTTCATCTATCTTAGCAACACATAGAGCATCACTTACACTGTATGGAATAGTTCCTTCTACCTTTACTACAGTTTTTGCTCCAAATTTTTCCAGCATTTTTCAAGTCTGTATGTCTTAATATCAAGAGGTTTTATTTCTTTTTCTATAGGGTTTTTTCTTGAGGAACCCATTCATAAGGATATCTATACGCTCTGTATATCATATTGTTTGTTGTCTTTCCACCATCAGTAAAGTATGGAGATATCCATTCCCAAACTACTTCTTTTTCAGCAGTAACTTCAAAAACTCTTCCATCTGAACCTTCATCTATTAAAGTGTTTCCATTAGGTAATCTTTGAGCTGAACTTACATAAGGACTATAAAATTTTGCAGCATCAGTAGGGATAGCTGCTTTAATAGATTCAGGAGTAAATTCCCAAACTATTTCTAAAGTGATAGGATCTATTTCTAAAACTCTTGAATAATCTCTTAAAGCATTTTTTAAACCATTTTTACTTGAGGGATTAGGTAGTCCATATCCTCCCCAACCACCATTGTCAAAAACAAGTATATTTCCTGCACCAGGTAGTCCTTGAGGTATTAAGTGGGCATGATGTGGACCTATGATAAAGTCTATATGCTTAACATCATCATCATTCCAATTTGGACCTATTTTCCAAACTATTTTTCCAGTTTTCTTTGAGATTATTGCAATAAAGTTTGCTTCTCTACTGTCAAAAATAATATTTTCAGGATGAAATCTTTCATCGCCATTGTCATAATGCTTATTAGGCCCTAAGTAACTCATACAATTTATATGAAGCCAATCTCCAACTCCACCATCAGCAGCTCTGACATTAGGGTTTTCATATAGAGTTTTTTTAGCATTTTCACTAAATCCTATCTCTTCAAAATGCTCATTTGCATTCCATTGCCAAAGTATATTTCCTTCCCAATCAACTTCATAAAAAAACATCATCAAGTAATTTTTTTATCACTTATTTTTTTATTATAAAGAGTTTGGTGAGCAAGTATAAGAGTGTTTCCTTTATTAACTTCAGGAATTTGTCCTGGCACATAGTAACCTACAGGATTCCCTTCTCTTTGGTAATCATGATGAGTTCTCGCCATCCATCTAGATTCTTCACGCTTCATCTTCAACAAATTCAAATTTTTCAAACTTCCATACAATATTTCCATCATAGTCAATTTGAGACTAAATCAAGTCCATCTTGCATACCATATTTAGGATTTCTATCTCCAGAATGTCCTATTAAATTTCCATTAGGAAGAAGTTTATTAGGGAAACCATGAAATTGATCCCATCTTCTAACTTCATTTCCATTCATATCAAATAATAAAGCTCCTGATTTTTATTGTTTTGAACTAAATTATATCCATTCCAACATTTTTCTGGATTATATATAGTTACTCCTGTTGGGTAAATGCTTGGTAATCCCATTTATATCACTCCTTCAAATTTTTACTAATTCTATAAATTCATTTTGTTTAGAATAATCTTCATAAGTTATTTTTTTCTTTCTTTTTAATATCTTTTGCCATTTCTTCGAGAAATAAAGGTATAGTCTCAGCTTTTTAATTCTCCTACTGAACTATTCAATGTTATAGTGTCATCTGTTTTTAAATCTTCCACCTACGAAAAACATTGAAATATGCCCCATCTTTTTTTCTTTTTACCTTGAAATCCTAACTCAGCTATTTGATGAGCTGCACAAGAATTAGGACAGCCAGATAATTGAATTTTTGGTAAATAACTAGCTAATCTTTGTTTATTTTTAAAATAATTTAAAATCATTTCTAGTATTGGAGGTGTATCTAAAATTCCTGGATTACAGATAGTATTCCCTATACAAGAAAGAGAACTAAAAAAATCTTTTTTTAGAGTATTTACTGCTTAGATTTTTCTAATGCATAAACATCTGCTCTTTTTCAAATTTGCTATAAATAGCTCTTGATGAGATGTCAGTCTAATTTCAACTTTATAATTAAGATTTTTTTAAAAAAATTCTACTAATTTCTCTCCTTCCTTTAAACTTATATCTCCTTTAACTAAACGAATATAATATCCATATCTACCTTCTATCTTTCCTTTTTACTATATTAAATTTTTTTATAAATTTTTTTCTTTTTTTCTTTTATAGGCTTAACTTCATAAGGATTCTTGTATTTTTTTCTATTTCTTCAAGAAGAATATTTTTTTATATTTATCTCCAACTTTTTTTATATAAGTCATCTAAGTAGTTATTAAATAGTTTTTAAAAATTCCTCTTCACCTAATCTGATTAAAATAAAACGAAGTCTTGCTTTTTCCTCTTATTTTTTTCTATCACCATGTTCATTGAAAAGATTTCTCATTGCTACAACGTAATATAGAGCTTCTTCAGGTTTTATAAAATCTTTAAGAACTATAGCTTCTCTTGGATTTATTCCTAAACTACCTCCACCAAAAACTTTAAAACCTTTTTACTCCATCTTTTTCAATAGCTTCAAAACCTACATCTGCAATTTTTACATAAAGATTATTTTTCTTCTTTATTAGAAAGCTACTTTAAATTTTTCTAGGTAAGAACATAAAGTCTGCTGTTTCAAGTATAAGTCTAGTAACAGCCTTGCTATAAGGAGCAACATTTATGATTTCTTCTTCAAAAACCTGTTGTTGGAGGAGCTATAACAGCTCTTGCAGCATCTCCACCTGTTGCTTTAGTTAGAAAGCCTTTAGACTTTAATTCTTTTAAAAGATTGACTAAATCTTCTTTTTATTTCCATGTAGTTGTATATCTTGTCTTGTTGTTAGATGTAGTCTTTTTATCACCATATCTTTTAGCTAGGTCCAAAAAGAAAATTAAATTATCTAAACTTATTTTTAGATTCTGTAAATCTAGGTCTTACCATGTAAGTACCTTTATCTCTTTCACCATAGATACCATACATAGACTTAGAAGCATTCCATAGTTTATATTTTTTTCTTCATCTTTTAATGCAGCTTTAGTAAGTTTAATAAACTCTTCTACCTTATCTATGTTCTCTAAACCTTCTAGCTTTTTCCATAATCAAAATCCCCCAATTTCATAATAATTAATTTCTAAATTATTGTAGCAGTAAAATTTGTTAAACACAATTTAACAAAATTAAAATTTTAAAATTCATAAATAATGAGCAAATATTTAAAAGATACTCTTTTATTTTTTAATATTTTTTTAATAAAATATGAACATTACCAACTTTGAGATGTATGAAAAAAATAGCACAATAGAAAGTTTAAGCTATACTCTTGACTTTATACTGTTTACTATATACAATTAAAGTATGTTGTTATACTTTAAAGGGGATGATAAAATGGATAAAAAAAGTTATTTTGGAGATTTAATGTTATTCTTAGCAGCATTTATATGGGGAACTGCCTTTGTTGCTCAAGTTACTGGTATGGATAAGATAGGACCTTTTACTTTTAATATGGCTCGTTCTATAGTTGCAGTAATATGTCTAGGAGCTTATTTAATTTTTTTACTAAGGCAAAAATACCAAAAAAATAAAAGCTTTCTTATTGAAAGGTGGTCTAATTTGTGGATTTTTTTATATTCACTGGAACTTCTCTACAACAAATTGGTCTCCAATATACAACTGCTGGTAAAACAGGATTTATAACATCATTCTATATTTTAATTCTTCCTTTTATAACTATGATTTTTCTAAAACATAAAATAGATGTATTGACTTGGATAAGTATAGTTATAGGTTTTTATTGGACTATATTTATTAGCTATACCAAGTTTAAGTGGTTTTTCAATGAATAAAGGAGATTTTATAGTTTTTCTCGGTTCTTTTTGTTGGGCGGGTCATATTTTAGTTATAGATTACTATTCTAAAAAAAGTTAATCCAGTTGAATTATCATTTTTACAATTTGTTGTATTAAGTATTCTATCAGGAATTTGTGCTTTTTATTTTTTTGAAAAGTGAAACTGCAACAGTAAGTAATATTTTTGCTTCTTGGAAGTCTGTTATGTATGCAGGATTCTTCTCTTCAGGAGTAGCTTATACTTTACAAATGGTAGGACAAAAGTATACAAAACCTGTAGTTGCATCACTGATTTTTGAGTTTAGAAGCTGTTTTTTTGCCGCACTTGCTGGTTATTTGATACTTGATGAAGTTATGACATCTAGAGAATTTTTAGGATGCTTTATTGTATTCTCAGCTATGATATTCTCACAAATACCTAAGGATTTATTTAAGAAAAAAATATAGGTTTAAAAGTAATAAGGAGGTAATTTTATGAAAACTTATATTTTTTTAGCAAATGGTTTTTGAGATTTTAGAAACATTTTCTCCAGTTGACGTATTAAAAAGATGTGGAGCTGAAGTTATAATTGTTTCTACTGAAAAAGACCTATTTGTTTCAAGTTCACAAAAATAATATAGTGAAAGCTGATGTTATGTTAAATGAAATTGACTATAAGGATGCTGACTTGGTTGTAATTCCTGGAGGATATCCTGGTTATATTAATTTGAGAGAAAATAAAAGATGTGGTTGATATAGTTAAATATTTCTTAGAAAACGATAAATATGTGGCCTCAATTTGTGGAGGACCAACTATTTTTTTCACATAATAAAATAGCAAACGGAGCAAAAAAATAACTGCTCATTCATCTGTTAGAAAAGAAATAGAAGAAAAATCATATCTATGTTGATGCTCCTACACATGTAGATGGGAAGATTATTACAGGAGTTGGAGCAGGATTAGCATTGAATTTTTGCTTTTAAAATTGCTGAACAATTTTTTTACAAAGGAAAAGATTGAAGAGGTAAAAAGGAATGGAATTAATTTAAAAAAAAGTATGTTATAAAAAAAGGTTGTGACAAATTTTGGTTGTATAATAAATGGTGTTGATAGAAGAAATTTCTATCAATGCCATTTTTTTAATAAAAAAAGTTGAGACAATAAAAATTTTTCCTGTTAAAATTAAATCGCTCAAAATAACCATAAAAGGAAGTGATTTCATTGTCTCTATCTAATCTTATCAAAAAAATTTCTTAAATATTCAAGATAATAATATTTCTTTTTCCAGAAGAAGAATATTGTCAAGTTACTCAAAAAGGTAATTATCAATTAAAGTTTTTTAAAAGGATTTCTTAAGTCTAATTACTGCGCTTGCCCTCATTGTAATTCTAAAAAAATATTGTTAAAAAAATGGTTCAAGACATCGTAAAATTAAATATATTCCTATTCAAAATTACAATATTGAACTTGAACTTAGTGTACAAAGATATATTTGTAAGGATTGTAAAAACTTTCTCTCCTTCTACAAATATTGTCAGTGATAACTCTAATATATCCAATAATCTAAAGTATACTATTGCTCTTGAACTTAAAGAAAATCTATCTCTTGCATCTATTGCTAAGAGATATAATATTTCTATTACTTCTGTACAAAGAGTCATGGATGATTGTTATTCTGATTTTTAAAGTTAATAAAGAACATTTACCGGAAGCTATTTGTATTGATGAATTTAAATCTGTTAAAAAAACATTGATGGCGCTATGTCTTTTTGTTTTTTTGCTAACTATCAAAAGTAAGAGTATTATTGATATTGTAGAAGATAGAAGACTTTATTCTCTTACAGAATACTTTTTCAAGATTTTTCTTTAGAAGCAAGAAATAATGTAAAAATATGTTTGTATGGATATGTATGTTCCATACATTAGCTTAGATTAATTCTATCTTTCCTAATGCAAAAAAATAGTAATAGATAAATTTCATATTGTTAATCTTGTTAATAGAGCATTTAATCAAACTAGAATATCTATTATGAATTCCATTAAAGATGATTCATTAAAAAAAGAAAACTGAAGCTATTTTTGGAAGTCATTATTAAAAATATTATCCTGATCTTTTGTCGAGTAAACTATTATTGTCAGAGCTTTAAGCGCAAACTAAGTAGCAAAGATAAGGTAGATTATCTTTTAGAAAAAAATCCCTGAATTAGAGATTAGTTTTAATATCTACCAAGATATTATTCAAACAATAAAAGCATAATAACTTTAAAAGATTTGAAGAAATAGTAAAAAAATATTTAGCTAGTAAAGAAAAAAATTTCTAAGAAAATGATAATAGCTCTAAAAACTCTGAAAAAAATATATGAAATATATCGAAAATATGTTTTGAATCAAATATTACTAATGGTTTTAATAGAGGGTTTAAACAATAAAATAAAAATCAATAAAGAGAACAGCATTTGGATATTCAAATTTCAGTAATTTTTAAAAAAAGCGTGTATTAATTCAAGCAGGTATTATTTCAATTAGCGCTTAATTTTTTTAATACAATAATGCGATTTAGTTTGAATAAAAAAAGAGAATTTTTTTAAGTTTTTTTATTCTCAAAAATTCTCTTAATTATGTCAGGTCATAGTCTAAACTTTTTATCAACACTATTTGACAAATAACCCAAATTTTTTTGCTACAACCTTTTTATATTTTCTAGATATTAGAATGCAGGTACAACTGATCCATCACTATATTTTTTATTGATATAGTCTTTTTACTTTTTGGCTACGAAGAGCTTTTTAGTAATTTTTGGATATCTTCTTTCTTTTCATCACCTTTACGAACAACTAGTATGTTTGCATATGGAGATTCTTTACCTTCTAAAAATTATAGAATCTTTTAGCTGGTGATAAGTTAGCTTGTAAAGCATAGTTTCCATTTATGACAGCAGCAGTTACATCAGATAAAAATTCTTGGTAATTGTGCAACTTCAGTTGGTTTAAATTTGATTTTTTTAGGGTTTTTTTAACTATATCAAATTCAGTTGCAAAATAAGTTTTTAGGATCTTTTAAAGTAATTACTCCTTTATTGTGTAATAAGATTAATGCTCTTCCTCCATTTGATGGATCATTTGGTATTGCTATAGTATCACCTTTCTTTAAATCATTGATTGATTTAATTTTTTTAGAATATAATCCAAGTGGTTCAACATGGACATTTCCAATTGAAACTAGATTTAATTTTTCTTTCTTCAACGAACTTATCAAGATAAGGCTTGTGTTGAAAGAAGTTAGCATCTATTTCTTTATCAGCTAATGCTAAGTTAGGTGTTACATAGTCTGTAAATTCAACTATCTTTAATTCAACTCCTTGTTTCTTTTAAATCAGGTTTAATCAATTCTAATATTTCAGCATGAGGAACAGGTGTTGCCCCTACTTTAATTGTCCCAGCTAATGCTCCCACAGATAATAATAAAAAAATGCTCCTACATTTCCGATTAATTTTGTAAATTTCATAAATTTCCTCCTTGTTTATTTTTCCTATCTTTTTTTAATCTTCTATTTACAATGTAATTACCAACTGATTGTATAATTTGAACCAAGATGATAATTATAATTATTGCATAAATCATTATGTCTAACTTAAATCTTAAATAACCAAATCTTATAGCTAAGTCTCCAAGTCCTCCAGCTCCTATTGTTCCTGCCATTGCAGAGTAACCAATCAAGCTGATTATTGTTACAACAATACCGTGAACTAAAGTTGGATAACATTCAGGTAACATAACATTAAAAAAATTATTTTTTGAATTGCTAGCTCCCATACTCTGACTGGCTTCTACAAGTCCAGGATCTACTTCAAGTAAGGCTCCTTCAACTATTCTAGCTACAAAAGGTGCAGCTCCTATTGATAAAGGTACAACAGCTGCTGTAGCTCCTATTGTTGTTCCCACCACAAATCTTGATAAAGGGAATAAAATTATCATCAAGATTATGAAAGGGAAAGATCTTAAAAGCATTTATTATAACTCCTAGGATAGCATTGAATTTTTTTCATTTCATATATGCCACTTTCTTTTGTTATAACAAGTAAAACTCCTATTGGAAAACCTAAAAGTAATGAAAACAGCGTTGAAAGAAAAAAACCATATATAGAGTTTCAACTGTTGAAACTGCTAACATACTTATGATTGGGTTTTCAAAGTTCTCAAAAAGAGGTTCGATTAAAGAACTAATATCCATTATATATCACCTCCACAATAACATCCATAGTTCCCATTAGCTCAATAGCTTTTATCTTGGGCACTTAAGTCACCATCTAATTCAAGGTAAAGATGTCCTATATTCATTGTTGCTAATTTATCTATAGTTCCACCTAGAACACTGATATCAATGCCATATTCCTTAATTACTTTTTGAAATTATTGGCTCTTGTGTAGATGTTCCTAAGAATTTAACTTTGACTATCTTTTTACCTCTATGATGTAAGTAATCTATTTCTGTATCAGTTTGTTGATGAACATAAGAAATTAATTCTTTCGTTATCTCATTCTTAGGATCAGCAAATATATGATGTACTCCACCTTCTTCAACTATTCTTCCATCAGACATTATTGCAACTCTATTACAAACTTCTTTTACAACTTCCATTTGGTGAGTTATCATCACTACTGTCAACGAAAATTTTTGTTGAATTTTCTTAATAAGCTCCAAAATAGATTTTGTTGTTTTAGGATCAAGAGCTGATGTAGCTTCATCTGACAATAAGATATCTGGGTTGTTGCTAAGGCCCTAGCTATAGAAACTCTTTGCTTTTTGCCCACCACTTAATTGACTAGGATAGTACTTAGCTTTATCAGATAATCCCACAATATCAAGAAGCATAGCTACTCTTTCTTTTATTTCATTTTTATTCCAATTTGCAATTTCTAATGCAAAAGCAACATTTTCTTCAACCGTTCTTGAAGAAAGTAAATTGAAAGTGTTGGAATATCATTCCTATTTTTTTCTTCTTTCCAATAATTGTTTTTTTATTGAATTCTAAAACATTTTCTCCATTAATAAAAATTTTTTTCCACTTGTAGGCTCTTCAAGTCTGTTAATAAGCCTTATTAGAGAAGATTTCCCAGCACCACTTAAACCTATAATACCAAAAAAATATCTCCCTTTATTTACTTTTTAAACTAACATCTTTTACTGCATGTAAGCCATTGGAATAAACTTTATTTACTTTTTCAAGTGTAATCATTTTTTCCCCCGCTTTCTATAGTAGCTTCACTTAATTAAAAAAATCCATACCTTAAGGAGTATGGATTGGTTTTTTTATTTATAATAATTGACCTCTCCATCTCTCTGGAATTAGCACCACACATTAAAAGTAGGTTGCTGAAACATCATCAGGGCCAGTCCCTCAGTTTCTCTGGATGGTTATTTATTTTTTTAACAAAGTTTTTCTATAAGTTGAGACAAGTATATAATATTTTTAGTAAATTTGTCAACAATATTTTTTTAAAATAAATTTAAAACTTATTTAGGTATCCTATATATCTCTATTTCTTCACCTAAAAAAATTTTTTTCTGCTGTAGGTTTAAAAATGATATGTTTCACCTGTTACAAAAAAATATTTTTTTACCTTTTGCTTTTTTATCATTTAAAAGATCTAAAGAACCTAGAGTTTGTTTTACTTTATCAACTATTTGCACTGCAGGATCTACAACTTTTAATTTTGTTCTATCTTCTATATCTTTTCTTATAAGTGGATAGTGAGTGCACCCTAAGACTAAAGTATCAACATTCTTAGGGATTTCAGCTAAATATTTATTAAGTAAGTCTTCTCTGTTATCAAAAGTTTCCCAACCTGTTTCTATCATCATAGGGAATTCCACACAGGCTATTTCATTTACATTTAATTCTGTATCTATCATTTTAGCTTTATTTTTTTATAGCCATGAGATTCAGCAGTAAATTTAGTTGAAATTACAGCTATGTTTTTAGTTTTAGTATTTTTTTCTTGCAATCTTTTATTCCTGCTTCAACTATACCAAGTATAGGTAAAAGAAATTTTTCTCTCAAATAATCTATTGCAGCTGTTGATGCTGTGTTACAAGCAACAATAACTAGTTTACAATTATTTTTTTAACAAAAAAATCTAAAAATTCTTTCAGTTAATTTTTGAATTTCATTTTTGTTTTACCAGAACCATAAGGAAAATTTCCATTATCACCATAATAAATATAATCTTCATTTGGCAATGCTTTCATCATTTCCTTAAGTACAGTTGTTCCTCCTAAACCTGAATCAAATATTCCTATTCTTTTGTCTTTTTGTCCGCCATTTTCTTCCTTCTTTTTTATTTTTATCTTTAAAAATACTTTTTTTATCATATCACATTTTTTATAATATCAATTTTTAAATAGAAAAAGATAGATTTAAAAAAATCTATCTTTTTCTATCTTTTAATATTTTATTAATTTTTTTATCTGAAGTTAGCAACTATCCAAGAAGCAAATCCTTTTTATAACCATTGCGTTAACGAAATCTATAAATAGAGATCCAACTATTGGTATAATGAAGAAAGCTTTTTACAGAAGGACCATTAGTTGCAGTAAATGTTTCCATATTAGCTATGGCATTTGGAGTAGCTCTAATCCAAATCCACAGTGTCCAGTTGAAATAACTGCTGCATCATAGTCTCTTCCCATAATATTAAATGTTACAAAGTAAGCAAATAAAGCCATTACTATTGTTTGAACTATTAATATAATTGATAAAGGTCCTGCTAATTCTACAAGTTCCCATAATTTCATTGACATTAAAGCCATTGATAAGAATAGAGATAAAAGAAATATTTCCAATTACTCCTATTTCATTGAATGGTAAAGGTTTTTTTGACTAGCATCTATGATGTTTCTCATTATAGCTGCAACAACCATTCCCATTAAGTATGCTGGGAATTTAATTCCATACTTTTTCTAATATTATGTTAATAGTAGCTCCGATTCCCATTGCTATTCCAACATATACAACTGCTGAGAATAAACTTTCTTCAGTCATTTCAGATTCATTATTTAATAGAGAACTATCAAAACCAGCTTTACCTTCAGTTGGTTTTAAGTTATTTTTTATCATAAGTCTTCTAGCTATTGGTCCACCTATTAAACATCCTGAAATTAATCCATAAGTAGCTGATGCAACTGCAACAACTGTTGCCCCTGAAGCACCTAATTCTTCAAGATAAGGTCCAAATGCTCCTGATGTTCCATGTCCACCTGTTAAAGGTATAGAACCAGCTGCTAACCCTAATAATGGATCTATTCCTAAAGCTTTAGCTAAAACAGGTCCAACTATATCTTGAAGGATAACTAATATTGTAGCTGCTAATAAGAATAGAGCAACTCCTACTCCACCTTTTGCAAGAATTTTTAAGCTTGCAGAAAATCCAACTGTTGTAAAGAATGCAATCATTAATAAGTTTTTTTGATATCATTATTGAAAGTAAAAGTAAAACTTTCTGTTTGGTGTCCTATTAAAAAGGATTATAGAAAAATAATGTACCACCTATAACTGGTGCAGGGATAAAGAATCTTTCAAAGAAATTTACTTTCTTTTTTTATCCATCTTCCTAACAATAAAAGTACAATTGCAAAAACCGACAGTTTCCGCCATATTTAATTGATATTCAAACATAACAAGCCCCCTTAACATATTAATAAAATATTTAAACATTTGTCTTTATTCATAATACTATAAAAAAATTAAATAGTCAATAATGACTTTTTCAAAATAAAAAGATTATTTTTAAATATAAAACTTCTGGTTCTATTTTTCAAACATATTTTTTTCTTTCTATTTTTATAAATTAGTTTTTCAATAATTAGAATGTTTCACATAAATTAAATATCTATATCAACTTTGATATTTATAGTGTAGTCTGGATATTTACTTTTTAACATCATTTTAAAAATTTTTATTATATATTTCTTCTCTATTTTTACAGAATAGTCAATTATGATATCAAATCTAATAGATTTATTCTTTTTCTTCTATAAAAAAACCATGAAATTCTAAAACCCTTTCATTAGACATAACAGTTTTCATAATATCAGAATGAATCTTTTTAAATTCTTCATTTCTTGTATTCATAGAATAGATTGTTATTCCAGATAAATAGACATTATGTTTTTGCTAAAACAACATCAGTTATATGTCTTTCAAGAGGATCGATCTGTTCAGCAGTCATAGAGTCAGGTATCTCTATATGAACTGAGCCAATGTATTTGTCAGGACCATAGTCATGCAAAAACTAAATCATAGACACCATGAACATTCTCAATTTCACAAATAGTTTTTTTGATTTTTGTTTTTTTATATCTTTATTAACTCTTTTTTTCCTAGAATTTCATTTACAGCATCCATAAATATTTCAAGTCCAGCTTTTTATGATAAAGATTGAAATAAGTACTCCCAACATAGGCTTCTATATTAATGTTTGTAAAAATATATAGTATAGCTGATAATAATACTGAAAGAGAAAGTATGGCATCACTCATAGCATCTGAACCAGAAGCTACAAGAGAGGAGAATTAAAATTCTCCCCTTAGTTTTTACATATTTCCTAATACTAGTTTTAATATAATTGAAACTAATAATACAAGAAGAGTAATTTTTGAGTATTCTACTTTTTTTCTGGATCAATAATTTTTCTTGATAGATTCTATCAATGAGGTTATACCAGCATAGAAGATAATACCAGCAACTATCATGGCACTTAAGTACTCAACTCTACCATGGCCAAGTGGATGTTTCTTATCTGGTTCAGAATCAGCTATTTTTAGTTGCAATAATTGTAACAATAGAAGATAAGGCATCACTTAAATTGTTTATAGCATCTAGTATGATAGCTATTGAATTTGAAAGCAGACCTACAGTAGCTTTTAAAAATCACCAGTAAAATATTTACTAAAATTCCTATAATACTTGTTTTTTTATAATAATATTTTTCTCTTTTTTTCTTCATTATTCTTCTTCATATTTCTCCATTAGTTCCAATGCTTCAGATTTTTATATTATTCAATAGTTCATTTTTTTATCGCTATAAACTTCCTTATGATTAGGGTATACTCCTTTATCATCTAGTTGAATAATAAGATCTTTTATTGCTTTTTCAGGATTTCTAAAATATTCACTTGCTCTAACTCTTATAAATTCCCAACCACAACGTTCTAAAAATTTCTTGTTCTTCCAAATTAGCTATAACTTCTTCTTCCGTATGATTTTAAAGTTTTTTTCCATCACATTCAATAGCAACTTTTTCTATCTTCATAAATAGCAACTATATCTATGTCATAAGAGCCTACTCTCCATTTTTTTGTTTTATAGTATAATGTTTTTTTCTAATAAGTGTCTTGCAACCTCATTTTCAAAAATCAGAAGCAGTAATATTTTTCAATAGCAGTTTTTGTCAAATACGTTTTTCTTTTTAAAGAGTCTATATATTCAAATAGCTCTTTTCTTAAATCCCCTTCTTTTTAAGTTATTTTTTTATCTATTGAATGAACTATCCATAATTGGTCTTTTGCACGACTAATTGCGACATTATATCTCTTTCTAATCGCTCCTTCTACTCCTTCTCCTACTAATCTAAGAGATTTATTTTTCTTCAGAACTATCAACTAAACTAATGAACATTACATCTCTTTCATCACCTTGGAAACTAGCAGAATTTCCACATAGAATTTTTATGATTTTCTATTTCTGTCGCAGGAATTCTCTTAACTATTAAATCTTGAATTAATTCTGCTTGTTCATCTCCTAGTAATGATATAACTCCAAAAAGTACTATTTTTTTATATTCTTTCATAGCCAAGCAAGCTTCTATTAAGCTAACAATAGTTTCAGCTTCAACTCTGTTGATTTTTACTTTTTTTCATCTCTTCTTCCATTTACTTTATAGTCAATAATAGCAGGTTTTTAAAATAGATGAATTAGAATCTCTTAAAGGTAATATTTGATTGTCATAAGAAGTCTTATTACTATAACCAATAATTTCAGGAACAGATCTAAAATGTTCTCTTAGACTTATAGGTTGGAATGTAGTTGATACAATAGAATATAGAGAAGCTCTTATACCATATAAATCGTCATTTGCAACTTTACCTTTGATATATTTTTCTTCTAAACATATTGATTTTTATCGATGTTAACACCAACATCTGATGGGCTAACTTGTTTATCGTCTCCAACAATTATAATTTTTTTAGCCATGTACAATAAGATTAATGAACTTATATCTGATTGACTTGCTTCATCAATTATAACTATATCAAATTTATTCTCAACAGGATTTAAAGTATCAAATACTTTATTTAAAGGCATAATCCATGCAGGAACTACTTTTTTTGACAAAGTAACATTTTTTTCTTTTTGCATTTTTTTATGTATATTAGTATTTTTTTCCTGTTCCTTTTTCCAATTTTTTTGAACAGTTTGTTTCCAACCTTTTTAGAGCTTGACTTATTGCTAAGTTATCTTTTTTTCTTCAATAAATTTTTATAATATTGTACCAAGCTTTTTTTAGTAACTAAATCTATAGTTAATTTTTTTAATTCTTCAGTTTTTTTCTAGAATATCAGCTTGTAGGTTAAAATAAGGTTTTTTTCAGCCAGTTCTTTTAATTTTTTTGAGAAATTTGCTTTATATCTCCAAACATTATATATATTTTCAATTTTTTTCATTAAATAGACCATTTTTCTAGTTCTTCTCCCCATGAATTAGCAACAGCCTTTACATTATGTAGTAAATCTTTGTACTTTTTTTATAAAACTTCTTTTTCTGATAAGACTTTTAATTTTTTTCTAGTGTTTCAGAATAATTATCTATATTTTTCATTTAAAATAGCATTTTTTTAATTTCTCTACCCAAAGAAGAATTTTTCTTTTTATGATGTTTTTCAATTTTTTTACTAAATATTCACTACGTTTTATATCAACCTCTCTATATTCCAAAGCTATTTTTACCAATGGCTATTAATTCTTCAAGTGAAGGAATGAAATCGAATATTTGGTTAACTTCATCAACATAGATAGGATTACCCTCTGTCTTATTAATATTTAATTTTTTTCAAAAGCCAGCATTTTTCGATTTTTGTGTAAAAATATTTTTCTTCTCTCTATCATACCAGTTTAATAAATATTCCATTTGATCAGCATAAGAATATAGTTGTTTGTAAAGATTTTTTTATTGTTTGGCTTATCTAGGAGAGAATTTCCAGTCATTAAAATATTCCAAGTATTCTTAGTATTTTCCTTTTAATTCAATTAAAGTAGTATATTCTAAAAGCTACATTACAGTCATATAGAGTTTCTAAAATTCTATTATTTATGGTAACTTTATCTGAAATTTGTTTTCTAGCTTTTCCTTAGTCTATGTTTAAAGAAAAAAATCCAGGTCTTTCAATTCCTTTTTTTAATCCAATAATTAGTTTTTTTAGCTGTACTAACATCAATATCTTTATACACTACTTCTTTTTTTAAATAGTTGGTCTTTTGTCATATTAGTAAGGTCATATAATCTTCTAATATCTTTAATAAATTCTAACCAGATTTTTTTCTATCACCAGAATTTTTCAGTACCAGCAATACAGACATCTTTTTTTCCAATCCTCAATTGATTTTTAGATCTTCAGGAATTATTTTTATCTATACCTGAGTAATTCTTAAATTTGTCTAAATCTATTAGCATTTTATCATCTACATATAATAAATTATCATTTATATGATATTTTTTTATTCTTTAAAAAGAAGATCTAATCTAGACATAATTTCTTTCTTGTTTTTCAAGCATTTCTTTAAATTCTTCTAAAGTCCAAAAAAATCAGAAAGCTTATTTAAGCCTAATTCTATTTCTTTTTCTTCTTCTTTACTTACACTTTTTCTTATATCCTGATTTTTAAGAAAGCAAGATTTTTCATTATCTATAGGGCAAGGCACACCACTACTTACTATACCAGGAATTCTATCTAACTCTCTTTGATGTTTTTCTTAAAAATTCTCCAGCTTCTTTTTAAAGTAATACTTTCATTATTATAAATTATAGGATGACTTTCTTGATATTTTTATATTGAATATTTTTTTCTTTTAATATTTTTTTAATATCTTCTTTTAGCTCGTTTCTTTGATTTTTCAATTTCTTCGTATTCATTTTTTTAGAGTTTCTAAATTTAAATATCCTAACTTTTTCTGAAATACTTTCTACAGAATTTCCTACGTCACTACTATCATCATCTAACATTGAAATACATAAATCTTGAATGTCAGTAGGAATTTTTTTCCTTTAAAACATCTAAAGGCTTTTTTTAGTTTGGCTAGTTATTAAAAACATTTTTTTCCCTCTGCTAGGAAAATGCCCTAGTAGATTAGCGATAGTATGAGTTTTTCCCAGTTCCTGGAGGCCCTTGAACTACTACAGCTCTATGTGAATAAAGACTTTTGATAATCTCTATTTGTTCATTATTAGTTTCTTTTTGTGAAAAAGTATATCAGGAATTGGTTCGATAGCTCTTTTATCACTTCCAATAACTCCAACTAATTCACTTAAATATTCAGGAATTTCTCCACCATTTTTCAATGTCTTTAATTATATTATTGATAGCTTCTACTTTTTCCATCATCTTTTTTTCTAATAAAAAGTATAGGCTTCCATTCAATAGTTATTACGCTTTCTTTGTTCTTTTTTTATCTAAGTCTTCTATGAATTGTGCTCTTGGATTTAAGTTATGTATAAATTCTCTAAAAAAAGTCTTTGATAGTATCATTTTTTTAGAAATAGGGTGAATATTATTTTTCTACAATTTTATCTTCTAAGTAAAAAAACTTTGTCTAGGTTTATATTTTCAACTTCTGCTAGAAAATTTAAGTATAGCTCTTGTGTTATAAAATCATTATCAGAAGCATCAGTGATAGAGATTATATTTTTTTCTGTATCAACAGTAAAATTAACTTTTTTTAATAAAGATAGGATAGCATATATCTTCATTAGGAACTTTTAACAAGTCCATTAGCAAGAACTAATTCAAGACTATCAGAATCTCTATCTAATATTAAATATTTATTGTATAGAGTATCAAAGAGATTTCTAACAACTTCTATTTTCTTCTGTTCTTCTACCCATAATTTTTCTATCTTTTAAAAGTTTATCTAATATTTCTTTTCTTTTTTTGAAATATTAACGACTTTTTGAAGCGTCATTTTCTTTGATAATTTTTTTCTGATAATAATTTTTATAGGTGATTTATGGTCAGCCCCAATCACCACTTATCCATTCTAAAAGTTCCTTATCTATAGCTAAAGGCTCTAAAAAGGTAATTTTTTTCAACTTGTAAAAATTTTTTTGATTAGCTAGGTTGTTTTTTTGTTGTCTAAATAATTGAGTGTGACTCCTGAATATTTAGGAAGATCTTCTAAAAAAAATAGCACCATTCCTCATTATGAATATCTTTTTCTGTCTTTATACTTTTTGACTACTTCAGCTATGTATTGATAAAGTGCAATGATATTTCCCCTCTTATCCATAACTTCTCCCCCTTTAAAAAAATATAGCTGTCACTAAAAATTTGTAACAGCTTCTATTTTATTTATTTTTTTATTTTATTAAATTTTTTTATTAATATATCTATATCAGTATAACAATTTCTATAAGACATTTCTTTTTTTATCAAGATAGATAATTTCAACATCTAGCTTGTCACAAGCATTTACTTTTTCTCTTTCTCCCCTGTATCTCCTGCTTTTTTTAGTAATAAGATACTTAATATTAAATTGTTCCATCATTGCTATATTCATATTTTTCAGTGAAAGGTCCTTGCATAGCAATAATGTTTTTTTAGGAAGAATGTTATTATCTTCACATCTCTTGACCATATCCCATCTTGATAGAATTCTAAAATATATATTAGATAAATTTTTTTAAATCTTTAAATAGTGGAACATTGTTACTTCCTAAAGTAACTAAAATATTTCCTTCTAAATTTTTCAACATATTCAATTAAATCTTTAATTTCTTCAAAAATTTTTTTATACTTTTTAGGTAGGATATCAACTTTCTCTCTTTCAAATCTAAAATATTGAATATTTTTTTCTTCAGCAACTTCCATAGCATTTTTTTAGAAACTTCAAAAAGCATAAGGGTGACTTGTATCTATAACTTTAGTAATTTTATTATTTTTCTACAAATTTTAGCATAGCTTCCTTATCCATTTTTTTCAGATGAAGTTTTTTTACAGGTAAATTTTTCAATTAATTTTTGTTCCATATTCTGTTGCAGTTGAAACTATAATATCATTTTCATATTTTACAAATTTTTCTAAAAAGTCTCTTGAATCCTTAGTACCACCAATAACCCAAATCATTATTTCCTTCTTTCTATTATATCGCAATATAAAACTATTATACAAAAAAAGTTAATAAGTTGCAAGGGACTATTAATAGACAAAAAGTTCTTTAAATGAACCTATAGCCTATTAATAGCCAATGAACATCTTATTTTTCCCCAATTAGATTTTTTTCATATCCTCTAGGTGTAATCATTTTTTTCCATCTTGTACATAAGTATTAGAGTTTCCAACCAATACTATTGTGAACATATCTATATCAAAATTTAAAAAAATCTTCCAATGTTGTTAAAGTATAATTTTTCTTCTTTTCTTCCTATATGTCTTAGTAAAGCAACAGGAGTAGTAGGTAATTTATGTTTTAACATAATTTCTCTTGCTTCAACTATTTGTTCAGTTCTTCCTTTACTCTTAGGATTATAAAGTGAAATTGCAAAATCTCCTTGACTTGCACAGTCAATTCTTTTTCTTAATAACTTCCCAATCAGTCAATAAGTCACTTAAACTTATTATAGCTTGGTCATGCATAAGAGGAGCTCCAACTAATGCTGCTCCTGCTATTGTTGAAGTAATTCCTGGAACAACTTCCACTTCTATTCCACTTCCCATAGCAACTTCTAACATTATACCTGCCATACCATAAATTCCAGCATCTCCACTACTGATTAAAGCTACATTTTTACCTGTTTTAGCAACTTCTAAAACTTCTCTACATCTTTCAATTTCTCTTTTCATTCCTGAAACTAAAAATTCTTTATCTGGAAATTCATCTTTAACTAAGTCAACATAAGTTGTATATCCAGCTATAACGTTTATATTTTTTTAAAATGTTATATGCTCTTATACTTATATCTTCCATATTTCCAGGTCCTATTCCTACTACATAAATTTTTTTCCATTACTCATATTTATCTATTTCCTCCTCATAAATTGAAATTGTTATACCATTGTATTTTTTTCTTTCATTACTAAAAATTTTTCCATTTCCTGTTGATGATAAAAAGTGCAACAGGCTCTGACACAGCTCTAACTCCAATATTCTTTTTCAACAAAGTCTGAACCTTCAAACTGGTCTTGAACTTTTTTTGATTTCATCTCTTGAAATTATTTCTAAATCTAAATTTAAAAAAACTTCACTGCATCTATCAAGCCTTGTTCATTTTTCTTTCACATCAACAGTTGCCACTTTTTTTAACTGATTTTATGTCTAAATTATTTTTTTGTCTAAACAATCTTCAATAGCTCTTAGAATATCTTCAGCCCTTGTATCCCTTCTTACAACCAATACCTAAAATTAAATTTTTTTAGGGTAAATTCTAGTATATTCAATATTTTTTTCTTGTTTGATACTAGGATAAAACCATCTGCTGAAATATTATCAGCTACTTTTACATTTTTAGGTAAAAGTATATTAACTTTTGTCCATTAACTATAAGAGATGTTACATCTTTAGCCGATTTTAAATCTTCAAGTTCTGCATTTAATTTTTTTGAGATATAGTATCCACTGCTATTTTTCCCTGTAACATCAGAACTTGTTGTAATAACAGGAACAAGTTTTTAAAATATTGGCAAGTGAATGAGTCAATTCATTTGCTCCTCCTAAATGTCCTGATAAAAGAGAAATCACAAAGTGTTTTTCCTTCATCTATTAAGAGTACAGCAGGGTCTTTATCTTTAGTTCCTATTAGACTTGCTATTTTTTTCTAATTACAATTCCACTTGCCATAATGAAAAATATGTCCATCATATTGAGAAAATTTTTTTCATTTATATTAGCTGTAAAATCTTCTATTTGAATAGTATTTTTCTACATCATATTTTTTTAAAGTAAAAACATCAATACTATCTTCTTTTTAAGTGTTCTTGTAATTTTTTTCTTTATATTCTCTTGCAATATTTCCTGCACCTTTAGTTACAGTCCAGAATGCTAATTTCATATTTTTTTCCTTTCTACATATCTTCAACAAGATATTTCCAATAATATTTTTGGAAGATTACTTTGTTGAAGTTTTTTTATTTTCTCTTTCTTTTTATTGAGATAGTTTTATGAAAAAGTTTTTCCAAAGTTTTTGAGTACTCTATTTCTTCATCGCTCCACTCAATTTCAAGAGATTCTACAAAAAGATTTCAGCTTTTTTTCTCCATCATAGTAAACTATCATTTTTTTCTTCCTTTATCATATATTGCAAATCTTTCTCTCTTCATTCTATTTTTTTAAAATGAGAAATTAGGATAGGAAGAACATTATTCTTAGGCTCAATTGTTGAAAAACATTGTACCATCTTTCATTTCTTTAAATCTTACTAATCCAAGGTATTTATGTCTTTCATTCAATACCTGTTTTTACTAGTTTATTAAGGTAAAAAGCATGTTCATCTAAAGAATTTAAAATTTCTTCTCCTTGCTTCAGTGCTTTATAGACTGTATGAATTATTACAGTATCCTTATTTTTTTATCATATGATAGAAAGCAAGTACGTATATTATTTAGAAAGTTATAAGATAACTTTTTCACATATAGCTTTTTTTCAACCCGTCTAGCTTTTAGAAAAAAATCAGTTGCAATGTGAATACTTTCAAGTGATAAAAATAAGCTGTTCAGTATTAGCATTAACTCTGAGCATTTTTATTTTTCTCTATCTTCATATGCCATATAGATAACTGTTAGTAAGCCATCAAAGCTTCCATCATAATAATAATTTGCCAATATATTTCTCCTTATATATTCAGGTTAAAAAAGTAAGGCTATAAGCCATTAAAAAAAGTCTTAACTGCTCTGTTACCATTTTTTTCTTTTTTTCCATAAGAGCATTTCTTAATAGTTCAGGATTTTTCCTTTTTAAATCCTAAAAAAATTCTCCATTTACGACAATAAAATATTTAGCTCTTTTTTTATTACTATTCCTAATTTTTTTCAAATGTTCATATCTTATTGTACTGTATTTTTCTAGTCATAACTATGCGTTTTGCTGACGTTACACCTATTCCTGGAACTCTTAATAAGTCTTTGTATGAAGCTTTATTTATTTCTATGGGAAAAAAATGAGAATTTTTTTATTGCCCAATTTGTTTTTTGGATCAAGAAGAGGGTCAACAAAAGGATCTTTTTTTCATCAAGAATTTCATCAGCTTTGAAGTCATAAAAATCTTAATAGCCAGTCAGCTTGATAAAGTCTATGTTCTCTTATCATAGGTACAGCTTGTTCAGTACTTACAAGAATTCCTGATTTATTTACAGGTACATAACCTGAATAATAAACTCTTTTTAAATCAAAAATTTTTTTATAAAGATTTTTCACTTCTAGCAAGTATTGCATAATCACTTTCTCCACTAGCCCCTATTATCATTTGTGTTGTCTGACCTGCTGGAATAAAAAGAAGGGTGCTTTTTAAAAATCTTTTTTTATCTTCTGCATTTTTCAATCATATTTTTTTACGAATAAGTCCCATTGATGTAGAAATATCAGTGGCTTTTCTTATCAGGTGCAAGAGTTTAAGAGCAGTATTTTCTGCAAATTCAATATTTACTGAAACTCTATCTACATACAGTCCAATTTCATTAATAAGCTGTCTACTAGCTCCTGGGATTACTTTCATATGGATATAGCCATTAAATTTTTTTCTTCCAGTCTAAGTTTTTTTGCTACAGCAATCATTAACTCCATTGTATAGTCAGCACTTTTTATTATTCCTGAACTTAGAAAAAAAGTCCTTCAATATAATTTCTTCTATAGAAATTTATAGTTAATTTTACAATTTCATCAGGACTTAGTATCGCTCTTTCAATATCATTATCTTTTGCGATTGATACAGTATTTACAATCATATATGCAATAATTTGTCATAAGTATTTTTAAGTAAAGAAATACATCTTCCATCTGCTGACCATGAATGGCATATACCATTTATAGCAGCATTTCCTAAACCATTATTTGTATTTTTTTCTACTGCTTCCACTTGATGAACATGAAACATCATATTTGCAGCATCACTTAGTATTCTTAATTTTTTTCTTCTATAGATTTACTCATAATTTCCCCTTATCTATCAAATGATACACTTTTTTTATTTTTTTAGTATAGCATATTTATGATAAAAAAAGCAATAATAAGGGTTTATTTTTTTATTTCATCTTTGCTAAAAAAATTTCTAGCAGTATGTATATCACTAATCATATATTTATAATATTTATCTTCTTTAGGAGTATTAGCAATAGGTTCAAAATATTCTCTTGCTTTTTTCAAAGTTAGCTTCTTCAAAATAAGTTTTTCCTAAAAGCATATTAGCATTTGTAATAGCATAGTCTTGCATATCGCTTATACTGTACTCCAAGAATTCAAATATGGTTTGTACTTCTTTTTACAATCTTCATATTTTTTTCATTAAAAATAACTTTTTGGCTATTTTTCATTTTTTAGATCTATTAGTTTGTAGTATGCAGTATCTAGGTCATTATTTAAGTAAATAATTTCAGTATTTATTTTTTTCTTTTTTTGTTTTTTTGGTCTAGTGTACTCAATAACTGACTTTTTTTAAATTGAGAATTTTTTTCAGCTAAGCCTTTTAAAAATCTTCTTTATTTAAACAACTCGAAAGTAAGATACGATAGTTTTTCTCTTTCTTTTTCTAAATCATTAACCATAGTAGCACATTTAGCTAAACCTTCTAAAAACAACTTCATCATAATATTTTTGAAGTTGAAAGTTCAGATAATTTCTCATACCAAAAAGTAGCTTCATCATATTTTTTTAGAATTCTTAGATTATATGCATGATGCATTATTGCATCTAACTTAAACTCTTCCATATTTTTTTATCATTAATTAATTCTAAAAAAATGTTTTTTTAGATAAATCATACTTATGTTTTTCGTTATAGAATTGAGCTAATCTAAATTTAGCATTGAAATAACAAAGTTTAAATTCATTATTGTCTTTAGCTAACTCTATTACATTTTTCAAGTTCTTTTCTGTATTCTTCAGTATCTCTTTTTACCCTCTTTGAAAAGATTAAGACATTTATTATAACTTTCTTCAATTTTTATTCTTCATGATATCTTCCCTAGTCTAAAGTATATGTTTATCTACTATAATCATTTATTTCAGCTTGAATAAAAAAATTTTTCACTGTTAGCTTTTTACCCAAAGAGTAACTTTTTCTCCATTCAGGCTCTTCAATTTCATAATATAGATCTGTAATTACATCTATTTCTGCCAATTTTTTTCTTGACTAAAACTATCTAATATATTTCCTCTTTCTTCTCTATCAAAAGGGATATCTCTACCATAAATTTTTTTATTAGTTCTTCAATTAAATAGGCTAATTTTTTTCTGAGCCAATAGCTTGATATCCTTTATATGCATCTTCCCAAACAATACCCGTAGAGTTACTTAAAAAAATTGTTGAAAACCTCCGTTATCAACCTCTGCTCCAAGCCAATGCATTGCAAGCAAGTATCTTTGTTCAATTGTATAAGCTTTTTAATGACTCTTCATATTCCTCATAGCTTCCATAAATATTCACTGTCTCCCAAGCAGGTTGAATAAGTTCAACACAAAAAAATCTGTAGGAGCTAAGTTTTTCTATATATTCCTTTTGTAACATTGATAAATTTTTCTTTTCATAGTTACTCCTTAGGTAGATAAAAAGCACCAAACATTATTACTAACTTCTCCTGCTGCAAACTCATATTCTTTTCCATCTATAATTACTTTGTAAACATTAAAAATGATATTCGTTATTGTATTTTTGGATCTAAAATAGCAACAGTATTAGTATTTTTCCCATTTATAATCAAAGATATTTACTCCAAATAGTTCTACTTCTCCATCAATACCATGTTTTTTCATATTGCCAAGTTTTTTTCATTGATTTTTTTCATTTTTACCTCTGTAACATTGATAAATTTTTCTTTTCATAGTTACTCCTTAGGTAGATAAAAAGCACCAAACATTATTACTTGTTTCTTTTTGTTTGCAAACTCATGTTCTTTTCCATCTATAATAACTTTGTAGATAGGGAAAAATCACATTCTTTTGCAATTTCTTTAGTATCTTCCCATTTATAATCAAAAATATTTACTCCAAATAACTCTACTTCTCCATCAATACCATGTTTTTCATATTGCCAAGTTTTTTTCATTGATTTTTTTCATTTCTACCTCTGTTATAAGAAATTATTTTTAAATAAAAAGTTTGTTTATAGAAGTTGTACCACTTAGTATTCCAACCTTTTGCTAGACACAAAGTGTATAAATCATCTTCATTTTGTATTCCTTTTTCTGTTATTATTTCATGAGTTTTTTTATTAACAATAAGTCCATTGTCAAGTTCAAGTTGTAAATCAGGATAGATAGCTACACTTCTTATATGTGAAAATTCAGCTGTCTGAGTCTTTAAATTAGTTCCTGTTAATTCGTCAACTTTAATTTTTATATTTTTTTAATCCTTTGTACTTTCAACTTATTTTTTTCTTATCAGTAAGATCTTCATAGTATCTTGCTCTCATTACTTCTGCTTTATCTGAATCTCTTATCAAAAATATATAATTTTTTTCTGAATATCTAATATAATCCCTTCTACGAAAAGTAGTTGCAGAATCAAAAAAATATTAGAAAAGTAAACCAATAAATTCTGTTCCAGTTATGTAATCAGCTCCCGCCCTACCTATTGTAGCAAGATGATAATTAACCAAGTCTTTCTTTACACGCAATAAAGTATGTAAATATTTAGTACTTATCCATACAATACCATGTCTATCAAGGTTAGCTCCTTTTTAGCCAAGCATTTTTGTATAGAAGTAGCCCAAGTATCATTGAGTTCTCCATAATCTTCAGTACTTATATCATTTTTTTAATTCTTCAATTGATACTAAATGTGTCGAAAGTTCATATTTCATTTAAATCATCCCTTTATATAATTTTTTTCTAGTGCTTGCATAGCCTCAGTTGCTTTTAGGATGCTTGCATCTATCAGGATGAATAAGTTTTACCATTTCTTTATGCCATTTTTCTGCAACTTTTTTTATTACTATAGTATTCATAAGTTATTCCTAAAAAAAGTCAAGTTGTGGCTTTCCTTCAATTTCTACTAGATAGAATATATATTTTGAAACTTTATCTTTAAAGTATAAATCTTCAGTAACATATTTATCATATAAAAACTTGCCAAGAACTAGCTACAACTTTTCTATTTAAAATCTTAGAAATTTTTTTCTTTTGCTTCTTTTTAAATTTGTAAAAACTATTTTTTTAATTTTTTTCAATGGAATCAATCATATTAATATCTGTTATCTCTGGTTTTTGCAACTATATAGTTTTCATATAGTGCTTTCCATGAAGCAGCTGTAACTTTCTTATTTAAAGTTTTTAGCTATCTCTTCTTTTGCTACTTTTTAAATTTTTCAAAACTTTTTTTCAAAACATCAACAGAATCAAATTTACTAATGTCTACCATTTTTTTACCCCTCCAATTAAAATTTATTAGTTTTTATTATTTTTTTAAATACTTAGTTCCTCTTCCATTTCCTATTACATCAATATAGTTCTTTTTGTATTAATTTTTTTAATAATGCGATGTAAAATTTTACGTCTGATTTTTTTGTTTTAAAAATACGATGTAAATTTTATAAAACTATCTTTCAACTATAACAACACTATTCTGATATTCTAATAAAATAGCCATCTGGGATCTACTATTGAAAAATTCTTTTACATAAATAATTTCATCATTAACTCTAAATTCTCTTATCTCAATATCTCTTTTTTTAATAAATTCTTTTTTTATTTTTAAATTTTTGAATAAAGTTCATCAACATTATTGACACCAAATGTAAAATTAATTCCTTTTTCCAAAAGGATATTCCATTTGAGATAATTCCTCTTCAGAACCTTCTTCTAACATTAATTGGATATTTCCAAGTGACAAAAAAATATAAATTTGTCCTCTTCTCTTTCATATTCAACTTTAAAGCCTAACATATTTACATAAAAAAATCTCTTGAGATATTGATATTAGAAACTACTAACTCTGGTATTAAATCATTGTATTTCATAAAAAAATACCTCCAGATTTTTATTTTTTTACAGCTTCTCTATATTCATGGGTAAAAATATTTATCATATAATTTTAGATTTTTTTCATATTCATTACCTAAAAAAATCTCCAACTAATATTTGTGCTGTTTTTATTTATTCCTGCTTCTTTAACTTTTTTTGTTCAATAGTTTCAAGAGTACCTAAAACTATTTTTTTGATCAGGCCAGCTAGCTCTTTGAACAACTGCCACAGGTGTTGTCATAGGATAAGAAGTAGCTAGAGTTTCAACAACTTTATCTATCATATGAACTGATAAGAATATTGCCATAGATGCTCTATGTTTTGCTAAACTTTCTAAGCTTTCTTTTTCAGGAACAGGAGTTCTTCCTTCTATTCTTGTACATATTACTGTTTGAGAAACAGTAGGTAAGGTAAATTCTTTTTTCAAAGCAGCAGCAGAGGCTAAAAATGAACTTACTCCTGGAATAACTTCATATTCTATTCCATATTCATCTAGCATATCCATTTGTTCTCTATGATGCACCATAGATTGCTGGGTCTCCTGTATGAACTCTTGCCACTTTTTTTGTTAGCTTTTTATAGCTTTTTACAGTAACATCTATAACTTCATCCAAAGACATAGATGCTGAGTTGTAAATTTCTGCTCCTTCTTTATGACAGTCAATAACTTCTTTTGGAACTAATGAACCTGCATAAATAATAACATCAGCTTCTTTAACTATTCTTTGTCCTTTTAATAGTTATTAATTCAGGGATCACCAGGTCCTGCTCCTATAAAAGTAAACTTTTTTTCTTTATATTTTTTTCCATTTTTAAAATCCTTTTCTTCATTATTTTATAAAATTAATTTTTAGTAACTAAAACTTTGAGTCACATCTGGTGTTTGCATAGCTCTTTTCATATAATTCTTTTCTTTGATTAAAACCTTTTCATCTATTTTTCAAAATTTTTTTCTTAGCTTTCTGGAGTCAATTCTCTATTATATGGGTTATCTCCTATACTAGAATGTATTTCAACTCCAAATTGAGTTATTACATCAGATTGTAAGACTAATTCTGTCCATTCTTTATCAGCATAGAAATTATATCCATTGTAAAGAGAACCTCTACCCTTATCATAAAAAAATTGCATTACTATATTTCACTTTTATAAGATAATTTATTTCTTTTTCATTTTTTTCTATCATAGACAACAGCTTTATTATTTTTCAATTAATTCAGAAAAAAATAATTCCTAAAAATATTCAAATTTCTCATCTTTATATGATATTTTTGTTCTTGATATCATCTATTTTATCTACTCTACGTCTATTGTAAAGTTCAAGTAAATCATTTTTACTTACTAAAATGTCAAAAATCTTTTTCCTTTATAAGTTACAATTTCCTTTTTTTATTATCTGGCAAAGTATAATTTAAAAAAATATCTCTTTTCTCTAACGTTTGAGTTAACTCAACGTATCTTTTTTTCTTTTTGTTTCATAAGTTCCTTTTACTACTGTTTCAGCAATACCTTGAACTGCAATAATTAAAAAAATAATATAGCTAATAGTTTTTTTCATAATATGAGCTTCTCCTTATATACTAAATTTTTCTCCATTTTTTTCAAATCCACCTTTTTTTACAATTAGAGTTGTAAAATATGGAATATCATCTTCTGTTAAATCTTTTTATGTCATAATAAACTTTTTTTGACTTTCTTTTCCACAATTTGAAACCATAATAATTTTTATCTATATTTCCTGTTTTTTTATTAATGCTTGTTTTAAGTTTTTCAAAGTTTCTACTAACTTTCATAAAAAAACTATATTATCATTATTTTCTAATTCAAATTCAATATTAGTCTTTTTTGTTAAGTGATACAACTTTTAAAGTTTCATCTCCTATCATAAGTGGGAAATTAAATCTTGAAGCCATATCAACGAATGATGAAACTCCTGGAACTGTTTCAACAAGATATTTTTTTCAGGAAGATGTTCCAAAAATATAGACATAAGTACTATATGTCATAGTATCTCCAATAGTTAAGAAACCAACATTCTTTCCTTCGTCTAAAAGTTTTTTTGAACTATCTTAGCATTTTCTTTTTCTTGCATTTTCTCTATCCTCAAGAGATTTTAAGCATAGGAAATTCAACAAAAACCTTTTTCCACATCTTCTTTCATATATTGTTTTGCAATTTCATAAGCAACACTACCATCATCTTTTTTAGCCTCTGGTAATATTACTACATCTAATTTTTTTCAAAGGTGTTTATTGCCTTTTATAGTGATTTCTTCAGGATCACCAACTCCAACACCTATACCATAAAATTTGTTATTCATTATCTCTCCTTTTTAAAAAAATTTTTTTATGCATGTTTTTCTATAACTATCGACCTTCTTAAGAAATGCTGTCTTTTTTTGGGTCTGCTTCTTTTTATACTAAGTAAATAAGATATTGCTGTTTTTCACTTCTTTTTCTATTGTAGATGATACATCAATTTTTTTAATAAGCATCCTTTCATAAAAAAATACCTGTTGTAATTGCATAAAAGTTCTTATCATATTCATTATAAGTGTATTCATAAGATTTAAATTTTTGAACTTCTATAATTTGGGATATGATATTCTTTCTTATTTTTCTATTTTACTAATTATATTTTTCAAATACTGCTATTACATCTGGAATATCAGCTTCCACTTTTTTTATATATCATCTTTAGAAATATCAAGATAATAAGCTTTTTATATTTAAATAGCTACCTGGTTGAAAAAAATATAGTCTGAATAATAGGATGATTATCACTTTCCACATCAAGTTCAATCTCTTTGGAAGTTGTATCCCATTTGTCTGGTAATTCTATTGTCCATTTATCAGCTATATAAAAATTTTTTTCTCAGGAATTAAAAAAATCCAAGTAGTTTAAAAAAATAAGTAATATGATTTGCATATTTTTAATTGTCCCTCCATTTTTTTAGGAATAAAATTTATTCTATTTTTCTCAATACTATAAATATATTTTATTGCATTTTCAACTTCTTCCTTTGAAGCAGAATACAAATTAATAACTAATAAATACCCTGTAATCATAATTCCACAAGAAATATTATAAACTTTTTCATTATTTTTCATAATACTCAGATTCAAAACATTCAACTTTAAAGTCTTCTATTTTTAAACTCATTTAAATTTAATTTTTTTCTTCTACTTTTGTATTATTTCCTAGTTCTATCTTTTTTTAATACTTTCATTAAAAAAATTTCAGATAAGACATCAACTGGTGCAAGTACTTTTCCAATCATTTTCTATATTCCTAAAAAAATGAAAGGATATTACTCTAATAGTTAAATCACTATCAGTAGGATAATATATATGATATCCATCAACATTATCTCTTTCTTCTTTCCAATTTTCAGGTAATTTTATATTCCAACCATTATCAATATTAAATATTTTTCATTTTACTACCTCTTATTTTTCAGGAATAAAATCCATAAACTTTTATTTTTTTATAAATTTAAGGAATATAATCCCAAAAACTTTTTTTATTTTTTTATAAATTTTTATAGGAATATAATCCATAAAATATTAAATATAATTTCTAAAAAAATCTAATAAGTTTTACTTATTTCTTTTTGATAACCTTAATTATACAAATAGGGTTTTCACCAAACATCATAGTATAAGGTCCCAACTCTTTTTGCTCTACCAACAGTAACTGTTATAACTTCGATATCTTTAAAACCTTTTTTTCTTTTAGTATTTCTAAAGATTTAGATTGAGTTTCAAGAGTAATACAATTGATAACTAGTATGGCTTCATCTTTTGCATAAGTTAAAAAGTGATTTATAATTTCTTCCAATCCACCAGTTGAACCACCGATAAACATTCTGTCATAAGCAATATTTGGAATGGCATCAGGTGCTTTACCATGAATTAATTCAAAGTTATCAAGATTAAATTTTTCAGCATTTAATTTTATAGTATCTAAACCTTTTTCTTCCTTTTCTATTGCATAGACTTTTCCTTGTGGCATATAAGTTGCTGCTTCTATTCCTATTGTTCCAGTTCCTGCTCCAACATCTATTAAAATTGAATTTGGTTTTAACATAAGTTTAGCAATAGAAATTGCTCTTATTTCTTGTTTTGTCATAGGTAACTCAGTTTGAGTAAACTCTTTATCATATATGTGCATATTTATCCTTTCTTTATTAAAAACTATTTACTTTTCTACACCTATTAATTTATTTTCTAAAAAAATAAATTAAGATTATTTTTCTATCGCTGCAAAAAGTCTTTCTAAACTTTTTTTGTGATTTCCAAGCCAAGTGAGGTGTCACTGTAAAATTATCTAGTTCAAGTAATTTACAATCATTTTTTTAGGAGGCTCTGTTGTCATAACATCAGTTGCAGCTGAGGCAATTATATTATTCTTCAAAAGCATAGTATAGATCTTCTTCATTTATTATAGGGCCTCTTCCTAGATTTAAAAATTATTGCTGATTTCTTCATTTTTTTCATTCTATCCAAATTTATTAAATCTTTTTGTTAAATCAGTCAATGGTGCATGAATAGAGAATATATCACATTTTTCTAAGACTTCATCTAAATCATATCTATTATCTGAATTATCTGTATATTCTCTTCCAGGAATTTTTAGCAACCATAACTTTCATTCCAAAACTTTTAGCATATTCTGCTACTTTTTTGTCCAATATTTCCATAACCTAAGATACCTAAAATTTTTATCTTCAGTATCTACATGATAGTAGTTATCCATATTGATAGAAAGTTCATTCCATTTATTTTTCTTTTTACTTTTTTTGACTTAATTTTTTTCTACCTTAGTTAATTCATTTAATAGAAAGTGTCATAGTCAATTGAGATACTGAATTAGTTGAATAGCCAGCAACATTGGCAATAGATACTCCATGTTCTTTTGGCAGCAATCAAGTCTATATGATTAAAAAGCCTGTTCCAGTTAATAGAACTAATTTTTAAATTAGGTGCTTTTTTTCAAATTCTTTTTTTACCTAGTCTAATTCTATTTAGAATAACAACATCATAATCTTTTTAAGTAACTAGCAACATCATCGTCATTTGTAAGATTAAACTCTGTATATTCTCCATATTTTTGAAAATATCTCTTTTTAATTCAAAAAGGACCTACTGTGTTTCTATCCAAAAAAATACTATTTTTAGCTTATTTTTCCATAGTTCTCTCCTTTCTTTAAAGACTAAAACATTCATATCAAATTTTTCTATTTAATTTTTCATAATCCTCAATTTCTAAAATAGTTATTTTTTTCATTATCATAGGATAAAGTTCTCTCCAACTATAACAGTTAAATTTCTAAGACCATTGTTATATAGATTTTTTTAGAAACTTCATAAGGGTTTTTGTATATCATCTGTAAGTAAGACTAAACCTGCAATATCTTCATCATTTATATTTTTTTAACATAGTCAAATTCTCTACCATGCACACTTGCTAATCTAAAAATTTTTGCCAATTTTTCACCTAATTTTTGAAAAATAGGTATTGATAAGATGAGATATTAGGAATGATATTTAAAATATCTTTAGATAAATTCTTTTGATAGATAAGGAACTAAACTATAGTAACCTGTATCTCCTGAAACTATAATAGTTATTTTTTTCTTTCTATATTTTTCTTTTTAAATAAGTGATAAGCTCAGCTAATTTCCCTAAAAGTATATATTTCCTGTTTCTCAGAAATAATAGCTTTTTTTAAATCTGAGAGTTGTCTTGTACTACCAACTATAATTTCTGCTTCTTTTTATACATTCAATTCCAGCAGTAGAAAGATATTTTTATATTTCCAGGTCCTAAACCAACCACGTTTATTTTTATTTGATTGCACCACATTCACCAACCATTCTTTGATAGTTATCACTTTCTCCAATAGTCTCTCCTTTGAATGAGAATATTGCAGCCGATACCTCTATATCGGCTCTTGCATATTCTTGCATTTTTAAAAGGCAACTCTATTTGCAATTAAATGATAAATTTCATTATTTTTCAATATAGTCACAGGCCTCTTCAATAGTATTTGAAAATAAAATTTTTCTGATTATCTCAGGTTTTTCATCAACAAGGAAAGCACAAGAGGCCATAGTTTCCATTCTACCATCTGCCACCCTACTATGAGTGTTAAAAATACCACCCGCAACTTTAATTGCTTTTGCAATATGTCCTAACATTATTATTTTTTTAAAACCTAACTTCACAGCGGATTCTATCATGAACCCAACAAAGTTACTTATAATAATCATCTGTTCAGTATCTAGTCCAATTTTTTGGCAATGTCTTTCTCCATAGTTACCAAAGGCAAAAATTATCCAATCTCTATCTTTAGCTTCTCTAAGAACTCTCATTTCAGCAAACATAGACTTTTTTAATGCTTCTTCACTCATAGCCTTAACTATACCTGTTGTACCTAGAACAGATATTCCACCTATAACTCCCATTTTAGGATTATATGTCTTTAATGCCTTGGCTCTACCTTCAGGAATGTAGATTGTTATTATAGCCTTTTCATCACTGCCACTTAAAATTTCATTTACAACAGTTGTTATCATCTTTTGTGGACCAGGATTGATAGCTGATTTTCCAATAGCTATTTGAAGGCCTTTTTTTGTTACAAGTCCAACTCCTCTACCACCAATAATTACACAGTTATCATAATAGGCTCCTCTGTCAACTTTTGGAAGTTCTTTTACTAATTGTACTTTTGCACAAATACTTATTCCATCAGTAACATCAGGGTCATCACCTGCATATTTTTGTATAGCACAACTTGCAAAATTATTTCTAACTCTTAATTTTTGCACGGGTATTTTTAAATTTATGTGATTTAATGTTGTTACCTCAACTTCACTTGCTTTTTTACCATAAACTAGTGCTTCCAAAGCCACTTTTACAGCAGCTGTTGCACAAGTTCCAGTTGTATAACCATTTTTTTAATTCTTTTTTTCTTCCATTTTCAATCTCTCTCTATTATTTTTTTCTTTTTCATATTAGGTCTAAATGAAGTTTTTTTAAATCAAAACCTTTACTAAGTATTTTTATTTTCATTAGAAACTTCAGGGAAATTTCTTTTTCACTTCTCTTATTAGATAAAAATTCAACTAGACTTTGCCATACAAAATCTGCATCAATATATACTCCTATTTTGAGATAAAGTTTGGATTATAAGTAAATTTATAAGTATAAAGATATCTACTACTTTTTAGATGTACCAATAAGTTCTATTAAAAGCATAGGTTCATTTAAAATAATATCATCTTTATCTATGTCAGAAGTGATTAGTTTTTTTCTATTAAAAGATAATAAATAGTCCCAATCACTTCCAAATTTACTGAAAATACTAAACTTCTTTTTCATTTTTAAAAGTAATTTCTTTTTTTATATTGAAAGTCATTTAACTTTTCTCAAATCATTTTCATTTTTTTATATCAAAATGAGTATATATACCATTTTCAGTAGAAAATAGATGTATTAGCTTTTTCTCCAATAAAAAAAGTATTTTTATGAATATTTTTTTCATCTATAGGTTTTGTGTCATCTTTTTAAATTTTTTTATTAAAAATCATCTTCTGATATTCTATAATCTATATTTATATTACTTATATTCCCAATTAAAACTTGAAAATATTCACAATAAGTTTTTTTCTAACATATACTAATTTTTTTCATCTACTCCATATTTTGCTACTTTATAATCATAAAAAAATCTTTAAATTTACTAATTATCTTCATATATCCCCCTTATGCTTTCTTCTTCATATTAGGTCTAAATGAAGTCTTTTAAATCAAAACCTTTACTTAAAATTTTATTTTTCATTAGAAACTTCAGGAGAAATTTCTTTTTCACTTCTCTTATTAGATAAAAAAATTCAACTAGACTTTTGCCAGATAAAAATCTTCATCAATGTATACTCCCATCTGTGATAAATTTGGGTTATAAGTAAACTTTTATAGACTGATGTAAATCTTCTGTCTATCGTGGTCATGTAACATTTTCTAAAAATTCTATTAAAAACTATAGGTTCATTTAAAAAAAGTTATCTTTCTGCATGGGATATCAGTATAAAACATCTAATCTATTTTCTATCATAAAAAAATTATAAAAAAGTGTTTTCTATTCATTTTTTAACAAATCATATAAATCTATATTAATAAATGAATTAACAAAATATAGTATTTTCCATCTAAAAAAAGTTATTTCAGAATCTTTTCATATAATAAGAAAAGTTCTTTACTCTTACATTAGAGTTTTTAGCTTTCAATAGCTCTATATCTTTCTAAATCAAAATTTGTATATAATTTTTTTCTTCAGTTTTAAATATAAGTACAATTTTTATCTCCCACAAAAAAATTTTTGTTATTATAATCTGTTGTGTTTTATTTATAGAAAATAATCTAAGAAAATATTCACAATAAGTTTTTTTAATCTGGTATAAACTAATTTCTCATCCATTCCATATTTTTGCAACTTTATAATCATAAAAATCTTTAAATTTACTAATTATCTTCATATATCCCCCTTATGCTTTCTTCTTCATATTAGGTCTAAATGAAGTCTTTAAATCAAAACCTTTACTTAAAGTATTTTTATTTTTCATTAGAAACTTTCAGGGAAATTTCTTTTTCACTTCTCTTATTAGATAAAAAAATTCAACTAGACTTTGCCAGATAAAATCTTCATCAATGTATACTCCCATCTGTGATAAATTTGGGTTATAAGTCAAATTTTATACAGAGTGATGTAGATCTTCTAAATTATCGTGATCTATAAGATTTTACTAAAAATATTCTATTAAAAACTATAGGTTCATTAAAAATAATATCTCTTTTCATCTATTTTCATAGAAGAAAATCTATTTTTTCTATCATAAGTAAAAAATAGTTTTATCCCATTCATTTTTCAAACAAATCTGTAGTAATCTCAAAAATTTCTTTCCATCATTAAAAAGTAATTTCTTTTTGAATAGTAACTTTTTAGATATTTTTCCTCTTTGAAACATCAAAGTTCTTTGCATCATAAATGAGTATATACACATTTTTCAGTAAAAATAAATGTATTAATTTTCTCTCCAATAAAAAGTATTTTATGAAAATTAATTTCTTAAAGTATTCAAAATTCTCTTTTTAAAATTTTTATTAAAAATTTTCTTCTGAAATCTATTATCTGAGCTGTATAAAACATCTATAGCAAAAACTTTCTAAAGTATTTCATAATAAGTTTTTTTCTAGTATAAACTAATTTTTCATCTACTCCATATTTTTGCAACTTTATAATCATAAAAAAATCTTTGAAATTTACTAATTATCTTCATATATCCCCCTTATGTTTCTTCTTCATATTAGGTCTAAATGAAGTCTTTAAATCAAAACCTTTACTCAGTATTTTATTTTTCATTAGAAACTTCAGGGAAATTTCTTTTTCACTTCTCTTATTAGATAAAAATTCAACTAGACTTTGCCAGATAAAATCTTCATCAATGTATACTCCCATCTGTGATAAATTTGGGTTGTAAGTAAATTTATACAGAGGACGAAATATTGTCTCTAGATTTTCTATCATTATACTTCACCAATATATTCAATTAAAAATCATTGGTTCATTTAAAAATAATATCGTCTATGGGATATCAGTATTAACACGTATTAATCTGTTTTCTATCATAAGAAAATAGTTTATGCCATCAAAAAGTCGAAATGCTGAAATAAAATATCGAAAATTTCTTCTCATCATTAAAAAGTATTGTCTTTTTGATTCTACATAACCATGATAGGTTTCTTTTCTATATCTTTTCAAGTTTCTTTATGCATCAAAATGAGTATATACTCCATTTTCAGTAAAAAAATAAATGTATTACTTTTTCTCTCCAATAACAAGAATTTTATGACAAATTAGCAATTTCTAGAAATACTCAACATTTTCTCTTTTAAATTTTTTTATTAAAATTCTTCTTCTGAAAATCTATCATTCTAGTTTCTATAGATGATCTATAGAAATTAGAAAATATTCACAATAAGTTTTTTTCTAGTATAAACTAATTTTCTCATCTACTCCATATTTTTGCAACTTTATAATCATAAAAATCTTTAAATTTACTAATTATCTTCATATATCCCCCTTATGTTTCTTTTTTTCATATTAGGTCTAAATGAAGTCTTTAAATCAAAAACCTTTACTTAAGTATTTTTATTTTCATTAGAAACTTCAGGGAAATTTCTTTCTCACTTCTCTTTATTAGATAAAAAAACTCAACTAGACTTTGCCAGATAAAATCTTCATCAATGTATACTCCTCATCTGTGATAAAATTAGGATTATAAGTAAATTTATATACTGAAAATTATCGTATCTTAGCAATTTTTTTCTATTACAAATATCACCAATATATTCTACTAAAATCATTGGCTCATTAAAAAGAACTATCATCTTTTTGAAATATTTAGATACGTGATAGAAAATCTTTTTTTCTATCATAATTATCATCCCATACATATCGTTAAAAAGTTATATGAATCTCAAACTTTTTTCCATCATTAAAAGTAATTTCTCTTTGTACCATCATGTAATAAGCCCAGTATTTAGTATATGTTTCTCTCTATATCCTTTAGGATTTTTTTGATATCAAAATGAGTATATACACCATCTTTCAGTAAAAAAATAAATGTACTATTTTTTTCTCCAACAATAAGTATCTTGTTGCGATTAGTTTTTTATTAAAATATTTCAATATGTTCTTTTTAAAATTATTATCAAAAATCTTTCTTCTGAAACTTTCTATCATCTGAACATTTTTATATAGATTTAGGTATTGAAAATCTGATCTTATAATAGTCACAATAAGTTTTTTTCTAGTTGTAAACTAATTTTTTTCATCTACTCCATATTTTTGCTACTTTATAATCATAAAAAAATCTTTTGAAATTTACTAATTATCTTCATATATCCCCCTTATGCTTCTTCTTCATATTAGGTCTAAATGAAGTCTTTTAAATCAAAACCTTTACTCAGTATTTTTATTTTTCATTAGAAACTTCAGGGAAATTTCTTTTCTCACTTCTCTTTATTAGATAAAAAAATTCAACTAGACTTTGCCAGATAAAATCTTCATCAAAAGTATAGTCCCCTAATCTTGATAAAATTGGGTTTAGAGTAAACTTTATAAATACAAAATACGATCGCTAAATTTTTTCTTGTTACAAATTTTCACCTAAACATTCAATTAAAATCATTGGTTCATTAAAAAGGATATCATCTTTTGAAATATTTAACACATGGTAAATAAATCTTTTTCCTATCATAAGCAAAAAAATAGTTCATTCCCAAACATATTTTGAAAAGAACTATAAATATCAAACTTTTTTCCATCATTAAAAGTAATTTCTCTTACTTCAGTGTAAATAAGCAATATATATATATAGTTCCTTTCATTATATCTCTCAGGGTTTTTTTATATCAAAATGAGTATATACTCCATTTTCAGTAAAAAAATAAGTGTATTAATTTTTTTCTCCAAGAATAAGTATCTTTATGTATTATTTCTTTTAAAAAATATTTCAACTTCTTCTTTTTAAATTTTTATTAAAATTTTCTTCTAAAAAATCCTATTATCTGAACTTGTATAAATACTATATGAAAATTTGATCTTCATAATAGTCACAATAAGTCTTTTCTAGTATAAATTAATTTTTCATCTACTCCATATTTTGTTACTTTATAATCATAAAAAAATCTTTAAATTTACTAATTATTTTTCATTTTTCTCCTTTAATTTATAGGAGTTTATGCGTGAAAAACCTTCTCTTTTTATATATTTGGTAGATAATTCCATGAAGTATAGCAACACCTATTGTGCTTCCTCCCTTTCTACCATTTATTGTGATATATGGAATACCTAGTTTTTTTGAATTCTTCTTTTTGATTCTGCTGCACCAACAAAACCAACAGGAACTCCTATAACTAAAGGCAGGTTTTTTTCTATCTCACCATTTTCTATCATTTCTTTTTAATTGATATAGTGCAGTAGGTGCATTTCCTAAAAATAAATATCTTTTGTTTCAGGGTCTTTTTCCTGCTTTTCTCATTCCAACTATAGAACGAGTAAGTCCTTCTTTTTTAGCTTCTTCAATTACTTCTTTATCAGAAACTAAACAATAAGCAGAACAGTTATATTTAGATAAGGCAGGTTTACTAAGTCCCATTCACTATCATATTTGTATCACAATAAATTTTGCAACCTTTTTTTCTAAGGCTTTTAATCCACTTTCTATAGCATTATTTTTGAAATTCTATTAAATCAGCATATTCAAAAATCTGCTGAAGTATGGATTATTCTTTTAACTATAGGCATTTCACTTTCAGAGAATTTCTTCGCTTTATCTCCTAATTCTTCTTCAATAATTTCAAAACTTCTTTTTTTCTATATCTCCCGGTACTTTTTATATAACTCATCGTCATCACTCCATTTCATTCTTTTTATTATTTTTTTATATTTTTCTTGCTTTGTATTCTCCAACAGCCACTAAAAAGATTTTTCTTTTGACTAAACTATTTAAAAAAATCTTCTTGCTGTAGCTTCTGAGATACCCTAACAAGCTTTTGTGCCTCTTTATTGCTAATAGAATCATTTTGACCTAAATATTTTCATAAGTAATTTTACTCTTTCTTTATTTTTTTATCAGTCATTTTATCAATCCTTTATCAGTCACTTTTTGTGTTTCAACTAATTCTATTAAAGTTTCTTTTTATAATTTCTAACATAAATAAAATAAATTCAGTGGATTCACCATCTTTATTTGAATTATTTATTGCTATATAATATTCTTTTTTTGATATTTTTTTGTACTAGACTTTCTATTGGTAACCAAGCAAAAAAACTTTTTTTCCATTTAGAGAGAATCAAGCTATGCCATAGTCTTCCTATTCTACCATTTCCATCTTGGAATGGATGAATAAATTCAAACTCATAATGGAAAAACTGCTGCTTTTATCAAAGGATGCTCCTTACTATTTTTTTAAGCCATAAAAATAAATTATTTATTAGTTCAGGAATATATTCTGGTAAAGTTCCCATATGTATTAATTTATCAGCTTGATATACTCCAGTATTTTTTTACTTCTAAATCTTCCACTTTCTTTTTATTAATTCACTTGTCATTATTTTTTATGTGCTAACAATAAATCTTTCATTGAGTTTTTCATTGAGCTCCTCAAGTCTTTCATATATTTCATAAGCATTTTGAACTTCTTTTTATATCTTTAAGAGGAGCCAAGACTCTTTTTTTCCATTTATTACATCGGTAACTTGCTCAAGAGTCAGAGTATTTTTGCTCTATGGCAAGAGAAGAATAAATTGTTTTAATTCTATTTTCTTTCCTTAAAGTCAAATTTTTTTCAAATTCTTTCTCTGCACTTATTTTTTTCCAACAAGCTCTCCAATTTCATATACTAAATTAAGTATATCATTTGTAATTTTAAAAAGGTGGTGAAAGTTCTTTTTTTCATTAAAATAGCTCCTCTAATAATTTGTAACTTCCAAAAAAAAGTGTATATGTGGGTAGCCAGCATACATATTTTTTTCATGGAATATACATTCCCAATTTCTTCCATCTTTTTTTACAGCTTTAAATTCTCTTGTATCTTCTAATACAGTTTTTTTAATTTTGAGTAGTGGAACTCATGTCCTTTAGCAACTTCAATATCATTTTTTTATCTCTTATAGATATATAACCAAATCTTGAGATATCCAATCTATTATTCATAACTACAGTACAAGGAACAAGTCCCACACATTTGATGAAGAGTTTCATCTTTTTTTGCTCTATGGCATGGCTCAAATACATAAAAGCCTCCACATTCAGCTAGAATATTCTTACCTTGTTCATAATTTTTCTCTAATTGACTCTATCATTTCTTTGTTATTTGATAATTCTTCTGCAAAGTTTTTCAGGATAACCTCCTCCTAAATATATTGCATCACAATCAGGAACTTTTTTTATCTTTTTATAGGGGAGAAATATGTCATTCTAAATCCCATATATTCTAAAAAAATTCTATATTATCATTATAGTAAAATGAAAAAAAGCTCTATCTCTTTGCAATAGCAATAACTTTTTCCCTTATGTTTATCTTTTTAAAGACAGATAGATGTAGAGGATATTCAATTTCATCTTTATCTATATTTATAGTTCTAGTTTCTTCAGTTGCAATTTTTTTCTAAAGCTTCTAAATCTATATTTTTTTAAGAACAAGATTTTTTTAGAATAAATAATTTATCTCTTAAAGTCTTCCACTTCATCAGCTTGTAAAAAGTCCTAAATGTCTACTTGAAATATTTAAGGCTTCATTTTTTTCTATGAAAACCAAGACACTTAACAGAAGTGTATTTTCTCAATAGCTTCTTTAAATATAGCATAAGTTTTTTTCACTTGAAACCTTATTTATTATAACACCTGCTATATTAACTCTAGGGTCAAGCATCTTATATCCTAAAAATTTGTGCTGCTATACTTGTACTTTTTCCCTACACCATCTACAACCAAAATAACAGGTATACCTAAGAATCTTGCAACATGTGCTGAGCTATTGTTATCTAAAGAATTATCTATACCATCATATAGCCCCATAACACCTTCGACTATTGATATATCCTTATGGTGTTTATAGAAACTATATCTTAGCCCTTGTTCTCCCATCATATATAGATCTAAATTATAACTTTTATTATTTGTAATAAATTCGTGGAAACCTGGATCTATATAGTCAGGTCCAACTTTAAATGGTGATACATTAGCAAAGGCTGACATCAAAGCCATAGATATAGTTGTCTTTCCAATACCACTACTAACACCAGCAAGCATAAATGCTTTCATTTTTTTCCCTCCTTCTAACTGTTTTTCGATAATTTTTTTATTTCATCAACAGTTAGTTCATAAATTTTATAAACCATTTGATTAATTTTATAATCTAGTTTTTTTATTTCATCTTGAGTTTTTTTCAACTAATTTTTTTCTAAATCGATAATTTCATCATATTTTTTTGTTTTTTTCTTAGCTCTTCCTAATAATTCTTTATATGAAGAGAGCTTTTTATTATTTTCTAAAACTAAATCTACTTTATTTTCTAATTCAATTTCATTATTGTATGGCTTTTATTGGTAAATTTTTCTAAGAAAACTTTTTTTATATCTATAGCCAGTTTTTTTCCCAAACCACCACCTGCATAAAAAAAGTTTTTAAAAGCATATTCCATCAGTTTAGAGTTTAAATTCGCTAATAAATATTTTTAAATTTGAACCTGTCAAAAATAAAGGCTGTATCATTTACATAAATATAATTTGTATCAATAAAAAAATTGAGATTCTTTTTACCATTTCACTATAAATAATTTTTTTCTTTTTCAAAATCTTTATAGAATTTAGAACCATATCTTTGTAGACAATACCATTCATATCGAATTCCTGTTTCTTCTTTATTTCTATTAGATAATGCATCTTTATATTTTTAATAAATATTTGTATATACTAGGATATTGAGTTTCTAAATCTTTTTTCATTTTCTATAAAAGATTTAGGATTATCTGTATTAGGAAAGTGCCAAGGGATATATATTAAATACCTATTATCAAATGAAATATTATATTTTTTTCTATATCCTTTCCTCTTAATAAAGGTTTAATAATCTCAGAATTTTTTTATAATCTTCTTCTATTAGTTTATCTCTAGTTTCTCTATCTATTATAAAGGCATCATTTAAGCCTGTTAATATACCACGATTTATGTTAATATCCCATTCTTTTTAAAGGTTTTTCCTATTCTTTCAATTTTTTTCTTTTATAGAATTTTTCACTTTGATTTATAAAAAGTAAAACTTTCTTTAGATAATTTTTTTCTTGTTTTGTATTCTATAGCTTCAGTATCAGCAATTTGTAAACTAAATATAGAATTTTTTTAACTCTATTCTTTTTTTAAAAATTAAAATATTTGAATCAACTGTAGCCCCTTCAAAAATTTTTAGTTCCATTATAGTCAACTATATTGTAAAACTCTGTATTATTAAGTAAAAAAATTCTCTTAGTTTTTTTCTCCATATTTTGCTCTAAACCATTTATTAGAAGTTATAAAGCCCAAATATCCGTTATCTTTTTAGTAAGTTATAGCCAAGTTCATAGAAATAACAATATAAATCAGCAACTCCTGTATACACTCTATAATTTTTGCTCTAAATATGGTTTAATTTCTTTTTATACTTTCTTGTCTTACATAAGGAGGATTTCCAATTATTATGTCAAAACCTCCATTTTTAAATATTTCTGGGAACTCTTTTTCCCAATCAAAAAGCTAAATCTTTTACAAATTCTTTATCTTTTTATAAGAGAGTTTCCACATTTTATATTGTTTTTCTAATGTAGTCAATGTCTTATTTTTTTATTAGCACTCTTCAACCATAGAGATAATTTTTGTAATTTCTACACTTTCTCTATTCAAGTCTACACCAAAAATATTATTTTTCAAGTATATATCTTGTTGTATCTGAAAAAAAGGTCTTGTTCTCCCGTTAAATCAAGAAGTTTTTTTCATCAATCATATTAGTTTGTTTTTAGTAAGAATTCAAAAAGCTGTTATTAAAAAAATGCTCCTGAACCACAGGCTGGATCTAAAATTTTTTTATATTTTTTTAATTGCTTCTTTATATCTTTTTCCAAAAAAATCAATATGCTTTTTTTATAGTTTTTCACTAAAAACTTTTTACTGAACTTGCCTTATTTTTTTATATTTATGGTTATAGTCTTCATCTGTTAAAATTGGAAGTTTATCTTCCCCAAGCTCTTTCCTTTTTATCTTCAAGCCAATAATTTATAGTATTTTTCAACTATATATGTTGTTATATTTTTTTGGAGTATAGAAAATACCATTTTTTTCTTTCTTTTTTTCCTTTTTTTACATCAAAATCTTGCTCATTTATTTGGCTTTTTAAATTCTTCAATGTCAGAAATACTTTGTTCAAAGATATGACCTAAAAATATTCTCATTCAACTCTGAATCAAAAATCATATTCAGAAATAGCCTGCATTTTTTTCAAAAACTACATCATCAATTATTAAAGTATCTAAGTCTTCATCAGCTTTTAAATAGTCCACCATTAAAATGAGGGATTTCGTGTTTTTGGGTTACCTATATTTATCCAATTACACAGAATTTTTAAAATATTCAAAGACTCCTAAATCTCTATTTTCTGTACCTCTATCAATAACTTTTTTTGAAAGGAATTTCTAGGAAGTAAATTTTTTTATCCTCACAAAAAAACATATAAATAAGAATCTATCCAATAGTTTTTTTGAACTTTTTCAAGTATGATATATTCACTGATATTCTTGTTATTATTTCTAATATTTTTCAAAGATATCTATTCTTATTTGTTTATAGAGATTATAGAATTTTTTTCTATCTCAATCTGTTTTTTTGATATTCTTCACTAAGTTTTTAAAGATTTTTGATTTTTTTCATTTTCTGTTCCCACTAAAGATTCAAAAGATAGGAGATAGACAAACTTTTTTTAAATTCTAAATCATCTTTTTAATTTTTTTCTAAATAAAAAAACCTGATAATTAAGCATAGAATTTGAACGATAAAGTCTAATTTCTTTAAAGTTTGAAACTATTACCCATTGACAACTTGCCCCATATTTAGGAGCATAGCCAAAAAGCTTGTTCTACTGGAGTTCTTGCGTACTTATCTTTTGATAATTTTTGAATCCAAGTTTATTGTTGGACCTTTTTAGCTCAATAACTGCTCTAACGTCTTTATTTCCTTTTTTTATCAAAAAAACCTAGGACTCCATCAGCTTTTTTTGCCCATCAATCTCAGTTTTAGTTTCTCTTTCTAAATTCCACTCATCTTTTCCATCAGTTACATTTACTGCATTTAAAAGATTAGAAAAAAATATTTAAAAGGAATTCACCTTGTAATGCTTCTTCCTTAGAAGTATAAAGAGTTCCGATTTTTTTCCATATTTATCCACTTATTTAAAAAAATTTTTCTTTTTTTCTTTTAGATTATTTTTCTTTTTAAGTCTATTTCTTTTTCAGCTTTCTCTGCCAATGTCTTCTCATCATACAAGTGACTCATAGTTTCTCCTTTGATTTAACCCCTATACTCCATAATATCTACTAAAGCATCCAATACTTTTTATATTTGATTCTCTATCTTTTTATTGCAAGTCTGACAAAGTGATAGTCTAAAAAAATTTAAAATTTGAAGCATCTCTTATCAGTATATTTTTTTCTATCATTTTATCTCTTAAACTTGTTGAACTGATATTCTGTATTTTTTTAATAAAATGAAATTACATTCTGTCTTATATGCTTTTTAGATATTGAAATTCACTTAATTCTTTATACATAAATTTCTTTTTCTTCTAAGATCCACTTTTTCAGATTTTTTTCAATATATTCTTTATCATCAAGCATAACAAGACCTGCAAGATTTGCAAAAAGTATTCACAGTCCATGGTTCTTTTTTTCATCCCACATCTTATTTAAAAATCTCATCATTGAAAGCCTATTCCATAGCCTAGTCTAAGTCCAGGTATGGCAAAAAAAACTTTGTGAAAAGCTCTCATAATGAAAAATATTTTTATTCTTAAATAAAAGAAACTGTTTTTTTCTTGCCAATTTTCTATGAAATTCTATAAAGGCTTCATCTACAAAAAAATTTTTAGTGTTTTCTATTTTTCACAAAGCTTCTACTACTTTTCCTTTATATCTTCCAACTTGATAAATTGTCCCTGTTGGATTATTTGGATTACAGAACAATAATAAATCATAGTTATTTGTTTCAATTTCTTTTTTTAAATTCTCAATATTAGGATAAAAAAATTATTACTCTCTTTTAATTCAAAATAATTTATCTCTGCTGAAACAGATTTCAAAGCTCTTTCATACTCAGCAAAAGCAAAGGTGCAAGTATTAAAACTTTTTTTGGGTTTTAAAGCCTTTAAGATACAGAAAATAAGATTTCTGTAGCTCCATTTCCAACAATGATATTATTTCAAATCTAATGAATTAAATTCCGCTATTTTTTTCTTAAATCAATATAATAAGGATCTGGATAATTTACTAACTTTATCAAAACTTTCTTTTGCTATATTTATAAATTTTTTGAGGTACTCCTAGTGGGTTTATATTTAGAACTATAATCTAAAAATATCATTTTTACCTTCTCTTTGAAATTTATAAATATTTCCTCCATGTAAATCTTTCATAAATACTCCAAATTTGTTAAAATTTTAATAGTCCATTTTCATCAAATTGAAAATCTGGTCCCCATACTACTTCCCAAAGATAATTGTCCAAATCAGAAAAAAATATGCATGATAGCCTCCCCAAAAAAACATTTTTGAGGTTCTTTAATAATTTTTTTCCTCCTGCATCTTTTAACTAATTCAATAACTTTATCAACATCTTCTTTTTTTCTCAACATTATATGCTAAGGTAAATCCACTAAAAACCACTTCCAATTTTAAGACTGTTCTCATCTATATCTTTTTATTAATAAATCCAATGGATATAATTCAAACTTTGTCCCTGGGGTATCAAAAGAAACAAACTGGCGGATTATTTTTCTTTTGCAATTTGTTTTATATCCCAGACCATCTCTATAAAAATTTTATTGCTTTCTCCATATTTTTTTACACCTAGACAAATACAAGTAATTTTTATTCATTTTTTTACCTCCAATAATACTAACTAGTATAAATGATGTAGTTGTTATAAAAAAATACAAACATATAAGATATTTAATGCTTTTTTTATATCTCCAATTTTTTTATTTACTCATTACCTCTTAATTATACAAAATTCATACTAAATTAGTCAACTTTTTTTATTTTTTTAATTTGAATATTAAAATTTTTATTTTAAAAATCTATCTTATAAAAAAACTAAATAGACTATAGAAATAATTATATATAGTAGACACTTACTTTAAGTCAACTTTTTATTTGTGATAGAAAAAGAAAAATTTTCATCTAAAAAAACAATCTATGCTCTTTTTATTATTTTTATAGAATGTATTATAATATAGAAGTAAAAATAAAATGACCATCGGTCATATGAATGGAGGGAATAGAATGAAAATAAGAAGTAGTCTAATTTTTTTGTGTCACTTATCTTATTAGTATCTTGTTCTAAAGTAAATATTGAGAATGAAAAATAAATGATATGATAAGTAGATTAAGAAAAAAGAAAGTACAGAAAAAAACTTAGAATAGAAAAAAAGAAGGGAATGATAGATTTAGAGGAAGCTGTAGATTTAGCTTTGAAAAAAATAATACTCAGATAAAATTAAAAAGAAATAGAAAGTCAAATAGCTAAAATTGATAAGAATATTTCTTTTGGAAATTTTTACCAAGAATTTCAGCTATGTATTCAATCTCTGAATTAGATAGATACATGAGTGCAACTATTCCAGCTCCTGATGTAACAATAGGAGTTTTAGGTGGAATAACTTTACCTTCACTTCCTGTTACTCTTACAAGTAGAATGGTGGATAAAGATTTTTACAAATTATGCCTTTAAGTGCACAGCTTCCAATTTTTTTGTTCCAGCTACTTGGTTTCTCTATTCAGCAAGAGAAAAAGGAGAAAATATCAGTCTTTATACAGAAAATTTAACAAAAAAAGATGATAAAATTAAAAAGTTATAAGTGAATATTATTATACTTTGGCACTAACAAGTGAAAAAAATGTTTTTAGAAAAAAAGAATATGCCTATGCACAAAAAAATTAAATAAAAATGCAAAATTAGCTTTAAAAAAACAGGTAGTATTTTAAAATGGCAAGAAGAAGAAACAGAACTTTTTAGTTAAACAAAAAGAAAAATGCTCTTAAGAATAATGAAAGAGATTTAAAAAAATAGCAAAAGATGAATTTAATGAATGATATTGGTTTAGATCCATATGCTGAATTTAGATTAGTTATTCCTGAAGATACTGTTTACAAATTACCTCCTCTTGAAGATGTAGTTTATGATGCTCTTGTCAATAGTGAAGTTATAAAAATTAATCATAATTTAGTGGCAATTAGTAAAGATAAGATAAAAAAATTGCAATGAGTAGATTTTTACCACAAATTAGTTTAGATGCTGGACTTGTAGGAACAAGTGTAAGTTATCTTAATCCTCAAAAATATTCTTTTTGGAGCTATCACAGGTTTCTTATCACTATTTAATGGTTTTAAAGATGTAAATGAATATAAAAAAAGCTAAGTTACAATCAGAAGCAGCATATATTCAAAGAGAAGATGCAATAATGAATACTATTATATCAGCAGTAAATTCATATAATAATGTTCAGAAAAAGTATAGAGGATAAAGAGTTGGCAGACTTAAATTATAATGTAGCTAAAAAAAGAAAGTTTAGACAAAAGGAATTAGAAGTTGAAGTTGGAAGTGCTACAGATACCGACTTATTAAAAAGCAATGTCTGAACTAGAAAAAAAGCAGAAAGTATTAAATTAAAAACAGAGTATAAATATAGTGTTTCAGTGGAAACATTAAAAAAATGTTAATTGAAAAGTAGGGGTTTGTTATGAAAAAAAGTATATATTAGTTTTTTTATTAATTTTTTTCTTTTTTTACAGCTTGTAAAAAGGAAGCAAAAGAAGAAATGATAAGAGCAGTAAAAAAATTCAAGAAATAAATTCAATGCAAGATGAAAATTTTAATATTGAATTTCCTGCACAAATTTCTCCTAGTCAGAAAACAGTTTTAGCATTTAAATATGCAGGAAAAAAATAAAAAAAGTATAAATTTTTGAAAGTGGAGATTTTTGTAAAAAAAGGGGCAAGTGATTGCTATAATTGATGATACAGATTATAAAGTCAATTTAGATGCATTCTCTAAAAAAATATGAGGCTGCAAAAGCTGTAGCACAAAATGCTGAACAACAATTTGCTAGGGCAGAAACATTATATAAGGGGATGCTTTAGCTAAAAAAAGATTATGATAATGCACTTATGCAAAGAAATGTAGCTATTTCAACTTTTTAAAGAAGCTAGTGCAGGACTTCAAAAATGCTAGAAATACTTTGAATGATACAAAAAAATAGTAGCTCCTTATGATGGATACATAGATAAAAAAGTAGTTGATGTGGGAACTGTTGTCCCAGAAGGAGGTCCTGTTATATCTTTTTATTTCAAATGAAATAACTGATATTTCTGTAAATGCTTCAGTAAGGGATATAGAGTATATTAAAAATGCTGAAAAATATTAGTTTTAAGGATAGTACATCAGACAAGATATATAGTCTAAAAAAATAAAAAAAGTATTGCTCAAAAATCCTGATTCTATCAATTTAACTTATCCTGTGATATTTACTTTTTCAGAACCTAATGAAAAACGATAAGTTCTTATCAGGACAAACAGGAACTGTAACTATAGCTGTTAAAAAAATAAAGGAAAAGAAGAAATTTTAATTCCTATAAATGCCGTTTTTTGAAGATAAAGGGTTCAAATGTATATTTATTTCAAAAGATGGAAAAAGCTGTTAAGACTCCCAATAGAACTTGGTGAATTGAGAGAAACAGATAAAATAAGTGTAGTAAAAAGGATTAAAAAAACAGGGAGATAAAGTAATAGTTGCAGGTGTAAGTAAGTTAGCAGATGGAGATAAAGTAAAACTTTTGGGAGGCAATAAATGAAAATTATAGAATATTCTATAAAAAAATAGAATAGTTGTACTCTTTGCAACACTAGTTTTGACTCTTGCAGGAGTTATTTCATATTTTCGTTTAGGAAAACTTGAAGATCCTGAATTTAAGGTTAAAGAAGCGATTGTTGTTACTCTATATCCTGGTGCTTCTCCTGAAAGTGTTGAGCAAGAGGTTACAGATAAGATAGAAATGGCATTGAGAAAAATACCCAATGCAGATGTTGATAGTGTGTCAAAGGCTAGTTATTCAGAAGTACATATAAAGATAGATGAAAGCACTCCAAGTGATAAAGTCGATCAAGAATGGGATGTGGTTAGAAAAAAGATAAATGATGTAAAAACTAGTCTACCTTTAGGAGCTTTACCACCAGTAGTTCTTGATGACTATGGAGATGTCTATGGAATGTTTTTTGCAATAACAAGTGAAGGCTTCTCTAAAGAAGAACTTTACAATTATGCAAAAGATATTAGAAAAGAGTTAGAAAAAACAGATGGAGTAGCAAAGACAACTTTATTTGGTAATAGTGATACAGTTATAGAAGTTTTAGTAGATAGAGATAAAATAGCAAGTCTTGGTATAAATGAAAAAAATGATAGCTTTTAGCATTTACAGGACAAAAATATACCAGCCTATGCTAATTCAGTCTTACATGGAGATAAAAAAATCTTAGATTTGATATTGACCAAAGTTTTGAATCAATAGAAGACATAGAAAATTTAGTTATTTATTCTACTCCAGCAGTATTAAATATTCAGAAAGCCAACAACAGTCTTGTTAAAAGATATAGCTGAAGTTAGAAAGAACAGAAGTTAAACCTTATACTACTAAAAATGAGATATAATGGTAAAGAATCTATTGGACTTATGTTATCACCTGTTAGTGGAACAAATGTGGTTGAAACAGGAAAAGAAATAAGTAAAAAAATAGAACTTTTTAAAAGAGGACTTACCTCATGGTATAGAAATAGAAAAAGTATATTATCAACCTGAACTTGTATCAACAGCAATAAATCAATTTATAATAAATTTAATTGAATCGGTAGTAGTTGTTGTAGGAGTACTTTTAATCACTATGGGAATAAAAAGTGGTTTAATAATAGGAAGTGGACTGATACTTTCAATATTAGGAACTCTAATTGCCATGTTAGGTATGAAGATAGATTTACAAAGAGTTTCTTTAGGAGCTTTTATAATAGCAATGGGAATGCTTGTTGATAACTCAATAGTTGTGGTTGATGGAGTTTTAGATTCTCTTGATAATGGAGATAATAAATACACAGCTTTAACTAAGCCAACATCAAAGACAGCTATTCCATTATTGGGAGCAACCTTTATAGCAGTGATTGCATTTTTACCTATGTATATGATGCCAACAACAGCTGGAGAATATATAAAAAGTTTATTCTGGGTAGTAGCTATTTCTTTGGGCTTGAGCTGGATAATATCACTTACACAAACAACAGTATTTTGTGATATATATTTAAGTGAAAAATAATATTAAAGGGTGGAGATAACAAAGGAAAATTATTTCATAATAAGTTTGTAGTCATACTTGAAAAAAATATTAATCTATAAAAAAAACTTTCAATGATTGTTTTACTTGGAGCATTTTTTTCTTTCACTTTTTATTATTTATAAAAGTTCCATTGTCATTTTTTTCCCAGATTCAGATAAAAAAAGGTTTTTGTAATTAATCTTTGGAATCCTGAAGGAACAGATATTGAATATACCAATAAAATTAATCAAGTAGTTGAAAGTGAAGTTTTTAAAAACAAGAAGGAGTAGTATCAGTAACTTCTGCAATAGGAGGCTCTCCATCAAGATATTATATTTCTTCTATTCCTGAACTGCCTAATACAGCCTTTATCTCAGCTGATAATTTCAGTAGAGAAATTAGAAGATATTAATAAGATTGGGACAAGATGTAAAAAGACTTTGTAGATAATAATTTTTCCTGATACTCGTGTTGAAATAAGAAAATATACCAATGGTATTCCTACAAGATACCCTATACAACTTAGAATTGTTGGAGAGAATTCAAATATATTAAGAGAATATTCTAAGAAATTTGAAAAATATTTTTAAGGAATATTGATGGAGCAGAAAAATATTCAAACAGATTGGAAAGAAAAAAACAATTAGTTATAAAAACCTGAGATTGATAAGGTAAAAGAAAGAGAAAGTCTTGTGACAGCACTAGATATTGCAACTTCATTGAATAGAACTACTAATGGAATAAAAAAATAGGTACATTTAAAGACGGAGAAGAAAACATACCTGTCTCTATTTAAAGAAAAAAATGATGGTAGAGAATTTAACATTAATAATTTAGGTCAAGTTCCTGTATGGGGCTTAGGATCTAGGAGTATTCCATTTAGAGAATTAATAAAAAAAGAAAATCTTGTTTGGGAAAAATCCTATTATAATAAGAAAAGATGGTTTTAGAGCAATTCAAAGTACAGGCAGATGTAAAAAATGGCTATAGAGTTGAAGCTGTTAGAAAAGAATTTGCTAAAAGCTATAAAAAGAAAGTAAAATAGAACTACCAAAAAGGATATAAACTAGAGTGGAGTGGAGAATTTTATGAACAAGAAAAAAATACAGAAGAAATTATATCCTATATTCCATTACAATTAATAATAATGTTTATGACCTGTGTACTTCTATTTGGAAACTTGAGAGATCCATTTATAATTTTTTTGGAGTTTTGCCTTTATCCTTTTATAGGTATACTTCCAGGACTTTTTTTATAACAGGAAGAACATTTGGCTTCATGGCAATTATTGGAACTATAAGTTTAAGTGGTATGATGATAAAAAAAGTGGTATTGTTTTAATAGACCAGATAAGGTATGAAATTTATACTTTAAATAAAGGAACCATTTCAAGCTATTATAGATTCAAGTGCAAGTAGAATAAGAGCGGTTATACTTGCAGCAGGAACAACTGTATTAGGTATGATACCATTGATGTTTGATCCATTATTTTCAGATATGGCAATAACAATAGTATTTGGTCTAACTGTGGCAACATTATTAATTTTGTTTGTCGTACCATTGTTATATAGCATATTTTATAAAATAGATAAACCCAAAAGAAAGTTAAAGAAAAAAATAAAAAGATTGTTACAAAATTAAAATTCTAATTCTAAAGTAAAAAAATAGATGAGTTACGAATGGAAATTTTTAGATAAAAAAATCAAATAGAATGAGCCGAGCAAATGCAGGAGTGTTTGAGTGCAACGAGTTTCCTGATTTCTTAGAAGCACTTAGCAATTTATTGCTTAGAGCTTCTTATGATGCAGATTCTTGATTTTTTTATCGTTAAGAAATTTACTCAGTAACGAATTATTTTTTTACTTTTTGTGAATTTGTAACAGTCTTTTTAAATATATTCAACAATTTCATTTTTTTCTAAACTCTTTTTTTATATCAATAACTCTTTGATTAGAGCTACCTCTCCACTTCAAATTTAAGTCTTTTAAATTATCCATGTATTTTTCCATCTATTAAAAATATTACATTCTTTTTACAAGAGAAAATCTATTTTTCATCTTCTAAAATTTCTTCCCAAGTGAAAACCACTCCATATCCAAATGTCTCTATCAGGAAGATTTTCTTTAAATTTTTTTAATAAATTTTTAAAAAGTGGTTTGATATTTTTTTAGGATAAGTAGGGTCTCCACCTAAAAGTGAAAAGACCCCTTATTGTTTTTACCATATTTTTTTAAAATATTCTATAATTTCATTTTTCTTCTTTTTCAGAAAAACTTTTTTTCCATAAGTTTCTTTCCAAGTTTCCTCATTGAAACAGTTTTTACAACAATGAGTACAACCACTTACAAATAAACTTACTCTTATACCTTTTCCATTAATCATATCTGCATATTTTAATTCCTGAATAATTCATCTCTCTAACTGTGTTTTTACTCTATGCATAATTTCCTCTTGTTTACCTTTGTTAAAAGGTCTAGCATTAGGTTGAGATAGGTAACCACAAACTCTCCTTATTACACTCATTTCATTACTATCATGATTTCCACATTGAGGACAAGTAAATCCTTCTTTTTGTAGCAGTAAATTCACCTTTATATCCACATATATGGCATTTATCTACAGGTTGATTTATTCCCATATAATGAATTCCAACCATTTTTGGCATACTTTAAAAATTTCAGGTATAGCTTCTAAAGTTCTTTTGTTAATGAATCAGTTTCAATATAACTTATATGTCCACCTGCTGAATATTTATGTCCCAAAGCTTCTAGCCTTAATTTTTTTCAAAATGGACTTATATTTATTCTTGAAGAAACATGGAAAGAGTTATCATAGTAACCCTTTATCTGTTATTCCTTTTATATCTCCAAATTCTTGTTTATCAACTCTTGCAAATCTATCACATAGAGATTCTGATGGAGTTCCATATAGTGCAAAAACCTAAATTATATTTTTTTGCTTGTATTCAAGAACTTTATCAGCCATATATTTTTAATATATTAAAAGTCTTTTTCATAAACTTCTTCTGATTCAGAAAAAAATCTTTTACCATACAATAGTTGAGATACTTCACTAAGTCCAATATATCCTATTGAAACAGTTGAATAACCTCCCCAAATTAAATCTTTGATTGTATCTTTTTGATTTTTTTCAGCAAGTGCTCCAGACATCCAAAGGATAGGAGCCATTTCTGCAACAGTATTTTTCTAAATATTTTTGCTCTAAATAGACAATTATCTTTACAAATTTCTAAAAATTCTATCAAGTTCTTTATAGAATCCTTCTTCATCACCACGATTTTTTTAATAGCTATTCTTGGTAAATTAATAGATGTAGCTCCTATATTAAATCTTCCTGCATATTTTTTTCTTTACCATTTTCATCTTTCCAAGGAGATAAGAAAGCTCTACATCCCATAGGATAAACAACAGTTTCATTTTTTTAATTGTTCATCTGTAATAAATAGAATATCAGGATAAATTGATTTAGTCATACATTCAAAAGGCAAGTTGAGAAATATCCCAGTTAGGATCTTCTTCATTTAAATTTAAACCTTCACACATTGCATAAACTATTTTTAGGGAAAATAGCTGTTTCTTTTTTTAGCACCAAAACCAGCCATTCTTGTTTTTTTAAAACATATTTTTTTGAACAAGTCTTCCTTCCCAAGAAGTCTCAGTTCCTATACCAATAGTTGTAAATGGAGTTTGACCATTTACAGTTGATAGAGAATTGATTTCATATTCCAATCCTTGCATAGCTTGTTTTACAGATTCCTCTGTCATATCAACAGAATATTCATAAGTTTTTAGGATATTTATTTTTTTATAAATTGATTAGAATATTCTAAATCTTCCTTTTTTTAACTCTTCAATCTCTTCTTCTTTTAAATCATCTATATATTTAGCACCTCTTAAGAAGTGTTTCTTAAAAGTTTTCTTTATATATCTAACTAAAGCTCTATCTAAATATGGAATTGAACAACCACCATAAGTATTAGATGAAACAGAAGCTATAATTTGTACTATATGACCAACTGCAACATCAACTGAATTAGGTTCAAGCATTTTTAGCATTACCTATATTGCATCCACCTCTTAGCATAGTTTCTATATTTACAAGTTCACAGTTAGTTTCTCTAAAAAAAGTAAATAATCTAAATCATGTAGGTGAATTTCACCTTTTATATGAGCCAATTTTATATGCTCAGGAACTATTTTTATTTAAATAATAATCCCTTGAAGAAATTCCTGCAAGTAAATCTCTTTGAACAGAAATAGTCTTTGCATCTTTATTTGCATTTTCAGATAGTAGTTTTTTTCATTAGAAGCATCTACAAGTTCACTAATCTGTCTGTATATTCCTTTTTTTCTCTGTCTCTAATTTCAGCTTTTAGAGTTCTATAGCTTTGATAAGACATAGCAATATCCTTTTTCAGAAGAAGCCATTAATTTTTTTTAACAACTATATCTTGTATTTCTTCTACGGATAAAACTTTACTCAGGAAGCTCTTCAACCTGTGTAGCAATTTTTTTCGATGAGCTTCATATTTGGCTCTCTGGAAGCTTGAATAAATGTTTTTGCTAATTGCATTAATAATTCTATCTTTACTAAATTCCACTACAGAACCGTCTCTTTTAATAACTCTCTTCATAAATGATCACACACACCTTTCAAATTATATTTTTTATAATTCCCCCATTCATTTTATCATTTTTTTAAAAAAAAATAACAATATATAGTATATATGATTATCACGTACCACTATATATTGTTATTTTATGTTAATGATTTATAAAAAAATTATGTCATAATCTTAATTTGGTCTTTACCATCATCTTCAAAGACAAAATAATCTAAAAATTTTTTTACCTTTACTTCATCACCTTCATTTAAAGTGTTATAAGTTGAGGCTCTTGCAATTATTCTAAGGATATTTCCGTTTCCAATATCAACTCTTAAATCATTACAATCACCTAAATAAAAATTTAGAATAAACTTTAGCTGTAATCTCACCATCATCAGAAAGAATAGCATTTTTCTGGACGAATTGCAACAACAACTTTTTCTTTAAATGAACTTGTATTTGGAAGAGTTTGTCCATTACTATTATCTAATAAGATTTTTATTCCCTTCAACTTTTTCCTTTAATAAAGTCAACTTTACCTACAAAAATTTGCAACAAACATATTTTTTTAGGATTAGAATATATTTCTTGTGGAGGAGCAACTTGTTGTACTTCTCCTTTGTTGATTAAAACAATTCTATCACTCATAGTCATTGCTTCTATTTGATCATGAGTTACATAGATAACAGTTATTTTTTTAATTTTTTTAGTTATTTCTTTTTATCTCATATCTCATTTCTTCTCTTAATTTTTGCATCAAGATTTGAAAGAGGTTCATCTAGTAATAGAATTTCTGGTTGAGCGACTAAGGCTCTTCCTAAAAGCAACTCTTTGTTGTTGTCCTCCTGATAATTCAGATGGAAATCTATCTTTATATTGTTCTAAGTGCACAATTTTTTTAGTACTTGACTAACTCTTTCTTCTATCTCATTCTTAGCAATTTTTTTGAATTTTTTTAGAGGATAAGCAATATTGTCAAACACATTCATATGAGGCCATACTGCATAAGATTGGAAAACCATTCCAATACCTCTTTTTTTCAGGCGGTAAAAAAATTCTTTTTCACTTGAAACTAGTTTATCACCTATATAAATTTCTCCCACTGCTAGGTTTTTTTCAAAACCTGCAATAAGTCTAAGCATAGTTGTTTTTCCACAACCAGATGGACCAAGTAATGTAATAAATTCTCCATCTTCAAATTTTTGATTAAACTCTTGTAAGACAGTTACTTTTTCCAAAAGATTTTTGTAACTCCTTTTTATTGTTACTGAAGCCATATTTTTCCTCCCATTCTATATTGAAAATTGTCCTTTAGTTAATTTACTTAAAAATGTAGTTAACTAAAATAACAAATAGTAAAAATAGCTGTTGCCAATGCACTTGCAACTTGTTGACTATGATATGTTTGATAGATATATAATTCATATCCTATAGTCTTAGTATTAGATGAATAAAAGCAATGTTGACATTGTCAATTCATAGAATGATGGCATAAATATTAAGAAAATTCCTGCAACAATACTTGCACCAATCAAAGGTAAAGTTACATCTTTTTAACATACGAAGCCAGTTTGCTCCAGATATTTGAGCTGCCTCTTCAAGTGAAGGATGAACTTGGCTCATTGCTGAAAACAACAGTTCTCATTCCCATTAACATATATTTAATCATATAAGCAACTACCATTATTGTTAAGGTATTATAAATATTTATTCCAAATTTACCACTCATAGAAATTATAAGGGCTAAAGCTATTGTTACACTTGGTGTACCTGAACCTAAAGTTATTAGGAAATCAGGAATTCTTTTTCCTTTTACATTTGTTCTTTGTAATAGATATGCCATTACACAAGAAATTAAAATTCCAAAGAAAGCAGCTGCAGTTGCTGTTAAGAAACTATTTGTTGTTGAGCTTATGATAGAAGCTCTTGAGAAAAACTTTTTCCCATGCTTTTAGAGATAAGTTTGAGAAAGTAAGAGGTTTTCCCATATTAACAGTAAATGATGTTATAGCAACTGTTATAAATGGTAAAATTATTACAAAAAAATGAAAAAAATAGAAATTATTATTGTTATAGGCAATCTCCATTTTTCCTAATTCTACAATATTTGGTCTTGTAGATTTACCACTCATTGTGATATATTGTCTTTTTCCAACAACAAAAGTTGATATATATAAAATTACATTAGATATCAACATTAAAAAAATACTGCAAGAGACATTGCGTCAGTAAGTCCTTCTTCTGAACCAATATGAACAAAGTCTATTATACGCATCGTTACAGTATAAATTTGACCTGGTGCTCCAATAATTGAAGGAATACCATAAGCAGAAGCTGAAGCAACAAAAAAACTAAAAAGTCCAGCAGCTATTATACTTGGTGTCATCATTGGAATTGTAACTTTAAATAAAGTCTTTTAAAGGAGAAGCACCAGAAATTCTTGACGCTTCTTCTAAAGATGGATCCATTTTTTCCATGGCTCTTGATATAGTTATAAAAGCATATGGATAGAAAAAACATGTTAATACCCATACAATTCCAGAGGTTGTATAGATATTAAAAGGAGCAGATCCTAAACCAAATATTTTCATTAAAAATTTATTTAGAACACCTGCATTTGGATTTAATAGTCTTAACCAAGCCATAGCTCCAACATAAGGAGGAACCATATAGGTAACTACAAATAAAGTTCTAAAAAAACTTTTTTACCATACATATCTGTTCTTCCCACTAAAAATGCTAAAGGGAATGCAAGAGCAACACCAAAAATTGTAGTAAATCCAGCGGTTATCATAGTATTTTTTAAGGCTATCCAGTTTAAATCATAGGTATAAACCCTTCTATATGCTTCCAAAGAAAAAAACTTCCGCCAGAAAATAAAGATTTTATTAATAAGTAGAATAATGGAAAAACTTCAAATATAAGCAGGAAAGCTACTATTGCTAGTATAACTATCCATTTTATATCAATTCTCCATTTTTTTGACCAACCATACTTTCCTCTTTCCTATTATATATTATAGTAATCAATTGTTATAAAAATAAGAGAATTACATTCCAGATTTTAGGATAAAAAAATTAAATAGAATGAGCCGAGCAAATCTCGCTGTGTTTGAACAAAGTGAGTTTAGCGAATTTGCAGCGAATTCTTAATTTTTTTATCTGTTAAGAAAATCTGGTTAGTAATGAACTATTTTTTTATACAACTCTTAGTTTGCTTTTAGTTATAAATTTTTTTCAAACATTTTTTTCTTAATTCTTCTCTGTCTTTATAAGTTTTTTTCCCAATTTATAGGCATAGCAGCTTTTTAAGATTTCGTCAGTAGCTTTTAGCATCATAAGGAGCTTTTTTTCAGGATTCTTTAAAACAGAGTGCATCCAACCTTGTACTATTGCTTCTTGTCCAGCTGGAGATAAGAACCAATCAGTTAAAAGCTTCAGCAGCTTTTTATATTTTTTTATTTGCAGACATATCTTCTTTAACAGTCATTATTGTACTAGGTATAGAAATTATCCCATCTTCTGGATAGATAACTTCTAGTGTAGAATTTTCTTCTTCTCTTTTCTTTAAAATAGATTCTTCAAGTATCATAATTTCAGCAGCTTCACCAGTTTCTAATTTAGTAACAGCAACTGAACCAGATTCAACAACAACTTTTTAATTTAGCTAAATTTTTGGAAATATTCTTCACCATATTTATCTACTAATGCAGAAACAGCAGCTAATGCAGTTCCAGATTTTTAATGGATCAGGTATAGAAATTTTTTTCCTGCTAAATCTTCTCTTTTAGCAAAATCTTCAAATGTAAGAGCTAGATCTTCTTTTTTTATATTTGTCAGGATTGTATGCTAAAACCATATTTAACAAACGAACTGGATACCAATATCCTTCTTTGTCATAATCTAAAAGCTAGATTTTTCAGCATTTTTTTAGAAAGATAAGGATGTAGTATTCCTTTTTCTTTTTAATTCTAGAGAATAAGATGGTTCTGCAACCATTAACATATCGCAACCCTAACTTGTTAGCTTGTAATTCAGCTATAATTTTTAGATTGTAAAGTTCCTGTTCCACCTTGGAAAAAAATTCAACTTCTAAATTAGGAAATTCTTTTTCTAATTTTTTTCCTTAACATTATCTATAATATCTTCATACATAGAAGTGTAGATAACAATTTTTTTCCTGAGATTTCACTATTAGGGTTAGTAGCTTCAGTAGCTTCTTCCTTTTTTTCTCCACCACAAGCAACTAAAACTAATGCCATTAAAGATAATACAAGCCAAAAAAATTTCTTTTTCATAAATTTTCGCCTTCCTTTTTTAATTTTTGTCATATTACTATAGTTTAACATAACATAAATTAACAAAAAAAGTCAATTTGTGAGAGCAAATAGATTAAAAAAATTAAACATTTTTTTATTTTTTTAAAAAAAGTAAAAAAATCCTTGAAACTAAATAAAATAAGGAGTAGAATATAGATACATTCAAGTAAATGAGGAGGAAGTAAATGCTAGTGCTGAATAATATCAATAAATCTTTTTAAAAAAATATTAAAGTTTTTAAAAAAATATTAGTTTTACACTTCAAGAAAAATAAAATTTTTTTGCATTTCTTGGTCCTAATGGAGTTGGAAAAAAACAACTTTAATTAAAATTATATCAGGTCTAATATCAGCTGATTCGGGAACTATTTTTATTAGATGATAAAAAAATTTCGATGGATAAAATCAGCACTATGTTTGATGGGAGTAGAAATCTTTATTGGAATATTTCAGTGAGAGAAAATTTTTTTATTATTTCACTGCTCTAAAAGGAAGGTTTAAAAAAAGAAGTAGATTACTTACTAGAAAAAAATAAGGAAATTTTTTTCAAATTGACAATTTGCTAGATAAAAAAAATATGGTGAACTTTCTCTAGGTCAAAAACAAATAGTTGCAGTAATAAATACATTATTAAGTAGTCCTGAGTTAGCTTGCTTTTGATGAGCCATCTAATGGACTTGATATCTATTATGAAGAAAAAAACTAATTCAAATTATTTCTAATTATAAAAAAATGATAGTAATAAAATTATTATTTCATCACATGATATTAATTTTTCTTTACAAAGTAGTAGATAACTTTATTGTAATAAACAAAGGTGAAATAATAGGAGAATTTTTCAAAAAAACAATCTTAGTTTAGAAGAAGTAACAGCTAAATATTTGGAATTGTTGGAGGGGAAAAAAATGAAAAAGTATCTAAATGCTTTTTAAGTCTGAAATAATAACAAATCTAATTATTGCAAAAAAATTATAAATTTAGCTTTCTAATGGATATAGGAATTTTTTTATATCCATATTGTCATTTTTAATTCTATCTAAATCAGGTTATAAATATACTTTGTATTATTCTAAAGATTTTTGATTTTTAGAGAACTTGTTTTAATAGCTTATATAATGTGGATTATTTCTCTATCAGCTATCAATACTATTTGTAGTGAGATTAGATCAGAGAATATTCAAGGAACTTTAGAATTAAAATTTATGTCCATACTCCCTTTTTCAAATTTTTGCTATTAGGAAAAAAATATTATCGACTTTACTTATTCAAATACTAGAAATTATAATAGTTTTTATTGTTTACAAAATTTGTTTTTTTAATTTAAGTATAGGAATAAATTTTAAAAATTATAGGGATTATGTTGTTAACATATACTGGAATGTATGGATTTTTCTTTAGTAGTTGGTTCATTAATTCTAAGTAAAAAAAGAAAATAGGACAGTTAAATATGATAATACAAATACTATTATTAGTATTTTTCAAATGTTTTTTTACTATTTCAAATATTGGATTTTTTTCTCATATCTTATTCCCTTAGGAATTGGAAATCATCTGATACATCTATCATATTTAAAAGAAGAAATTTCAAGTTCAAAAATTATTGATTTTTTTATTTTTTTGTCTGTCTTCTATGGATAATCATAGGTCAGTATTTATTCAACAAAGCAATTAATTATGTAAAAAGAAAAAAAGGAACATTATTATTGTATTAAAATTTAAGTGTATAAAAAAATAATCTTATAAAAAAACTGCACCTTCAATCTTTGGTTTAAGATTTTTTGGTGCAGTTTATTATTTTATTTTATATCTTTTTAATTTTTTTCAGCTATAAATAAGTAATTTTTCATAAGCTTCTTTTTATATGAGGCATATCTAATTTTATAGCATCAGTTGGGAAATTCTGTAAGTGATTGTGAACGTAAAACTTCTCTACGAAGAGTATTTACAAAAGTTCTAAAACTTTTATTTGTAATACGATTATATTCTATAGATTCAAGTTTACTTTGACGATAAAATTCTTGTAAAGTTTTTGTTTTTTTATATCTTTTTGTCATCAGCAAAAAAATTTCATCATATTTTTAAATCAACTATTTTTTTCCATTTTTCATATATAACTTCTAATCTTGTACTTATTCCACTATCATATGGTTGAGTAATTCCTACATATCTCTTATTAGAAGTTTTTAGCTTGGACATCTTTTTGACATTTCTTTTTAATAAAGGAACAAAATCCATTTCTTGCACTATTAGATGAACCCAAATAATGTCTTGTACTCAAAATCTAATTTTTGATTTTTTTAAAACTTGCCATTCTAAATAGCTCATTCCATTTATAAGAGTTACTAGAGTATAATCTGTTCTTGGACTTTTAGCTTGGAAGAAACCATAACCTGAACGACGTTTAGTTTCACCTGCCCATTCAGAAGCATAATATGTTAGAGGTGGTCTTTCATTTAATTCTATATGAACAATTTCACCATTATTAACTACAACTTCAGCATAAGCTTCATAGCCACCATCAAAAACTTTTTGTCCTGAATAATAATCTCCTACAATAATTCCTTTAGGTGGTTGTACAGACCAATACATAGCGTCAATTTTTTCTTGACCTTTTTTAGTTTTTTTCTTTGCTAGTTCCATAGCTTCTTTAACTTTAGGATCCATTTCTAAATCTTTAGAAACTCCATTTTTTCCATCGTATTTAATAGATTGAGAATGATTTATTAAATCAGCTACAGTTCTTGAGGCTCCTGCTGAAGCATCATAATCATAAACTCTACCATTTATAACAATTTCATTTGAATCTTTGTCAATATATTTATAATAATTTGGAGTATAATTTATCTTTTTCTGCTTTCTTATTTTTTTAAATACATAATCATTTAAATTAATTAATGTTTTCCCATTTATCAATTTGACTTACAGTTGCTCCCTGCTACAGCATCAACCTTTTTTTACTGATTGTCTTAGTGTTTACTCTTTTTTTGTAGTTCCTGCTTTAGTTTCTATTTTGTTTGAAGCATTCACTTTAGTGTCAATATTTTTTTGTAGCTTCTTCCTTAGTATCTACTTTTTGCTGTGGCACCTGCTTTAGCATCTACATTAGTAGTAGTAGCTGCATTTAATTTTAGTGAAAATACCATTAATAATAAAAAAAGCATTAATAAGTTTTTCTTTTTTTCATAGTTCAACTCCTTCTATTTTTAGTTTGATATTGACAATATTCTAACAAATTTTTTTGAAGTTTGTATATAATAAAAATTATGAAGAAAATTAGACTTTTCTTTTTGTTAATAAAGAAAAAAACCAGGAAATATTTCCTGGCTTTATTTTTTTATTTTTTTCAAAAAGTAGATTTTTATGAAATAGTTCTTCTAATTGTTTATCATCAACAGTGTTAGGTGCTTCAGTCATTAGACATTGTCCTTTATTTGTTTTAGGGAAAGGAATAACATCTCTTATAGATTCTTCTTTTAACATAACCATAAGCCATCTATCTATTCCAAATGCTAGTCCACCATGAGGAGGTGCACCATATTTAAAGGCATCTATGAAGAAACCAAACTTTAGCTTTTGCTTCTTCTTGAGAAAGTCCTAGTCTATCAAATACCATAGATTGAATTTTTTTGGATTGAATATTCTTATAGAACCTCCACCTATTTCAGAACCATTTAAAACTAAGTCATAAGTATTAGTTCTAATATCTTCTGTTTGTCCAGCTAAGAATTTATCTAAGTCCTCAGCTTTTATAGAAGTAAATGGATGGTGTTCAGCCTTATATCTTTGTTCTTCTTCATCATAATCAAACATTGGGAAGTCAACAACCCATAAGAATTTAAAGTCATCTTTATTTATTAAATCTAAGTCTTTACCTATTCTTAATCTCAATGCACCTAGAGCTGCAGCAACAACCTTTTTCTTATCAGCAACAATAAAGATTACATCTCCTGTCTTAGCTTCAGTTTTTTCAATTATTGCTTTCATTTCATCTTCACTTAAGAATTTAGCAATAGGAGAACTGATTCCATCAGCTCCTAATTTTATATATGCAAGTCCTTTTGCACCAAAATATGTCTTTACATATTCTTCATATTCAGAAATAATTTTTTTCTTGAGAATTTTTCATTTGCAGAAGGAGCAACAATAGCTTTAACAAGTCCACCATTTTGAACAGTAGAACTAAAAGCATTAAAAGATGAGTTTCTAACTATATCAGATAAATCTTTTAATTCAACTCCAAATCTTAAAGTCTGGTTTATCAGAACCGAATCTATCCATAGCTTCAGCATAAGGCATTCTTTGGAAAGTATAGTTAGCTTCTTCACCTGTTACATTTTTAAATACATATTTTGCTAAACCTTCTATTTCATTCATAACATCTTCTTTTTCCACAAAAAGACATTTCAATGTCTAATTGAGTAAATTCAGGTTGTCTGTCTGCTCTTAAATCCTCATCTCTAAAACATTTAGCAATTTGGAAATATTTTTCAACTCCACCTATCATTAAAAAGTTGCTTAAAAAAAGTTGTGGAGATTGAGGTAAAAGCATAGAATGTTCCAGGATTTGTTCTACTAGGTACTAAGAAGTCTCTTGCACCTTCAGGAGTAGATTTAGTAAGTACTGGAGTGTCAACATCTAGGAAACCAGCTTGATCCATATAGTTTCTAATAGACATTATCATTCTATGACGCATTTTTTTAAATTATTTATCATTTTGTTTCTTCTGATATCAAGATATCTATATGTAAGTCTCATATTTTTCACTTAAATTGTCATCTATACCAGAAATTTGGAAAGGTAAAGTATCACAAGCATTTAAAATTTCGATTTCTTTTTGCAAATACTTCAATATCTCCTGTTGGAATATTAGGGTTTTTATTAGATCTTTCTTTTACTTCACCAACAACTCTTATTACAGATTCAGATTTTTAATTTTTGTACTTCTTCTAAAAACCTTTTTCAGATAAAAAGTTCATTGTTAAAAAAACTATTTGAGTTTTTCCCTTCTCTGTCTCTTAAGTCAATGAAAAGTAAGACTAGTACTAACATTTCTTTTTAGTGTCCACCCAACCAGATAAGGTTACAGTTTCTCCAATATTTTTTTCTCTTAATTCAGCCAAATTATGTGTTCTGTATATCATTTGTTAAAACACTCCCTCTATTTAATATGATTTATAATTTCTTCAATTTTTACTTCTTTTTTTGTTCTCTTGTAGAAAAAAATCTTTTAATAGAACTATACCTTTATTAAGTTCGTCTTCTCCAAGAATAATACAATATCTAGTTTCTAATTTATCAGCTTTTTTCATATGAGATTTCATTCCTTTAGAAGAATAATCTACATAGACTTTAACATTTTCTTTTCTCAATGAGTCTGCAATTTTCATAGCAGTTTCAATTGTATTATCACCTAACCAAGCAATATATACATCTGGAACATCTTTAGGATAATTATCTCCTATAAGCATCATAACTCTTTCAACTCCAGCTGCAAAACCAAAAGCTGGGATATCTTTGTCACCTAATTCTTTTAGAAGATTATCGTATCTTCCACCACCAAGAACAGTACCTTGAGAACCAAGTTTATTAGTTACAATTTCAAAAACTGTACTTGAATAGTAGTCAAGTCCTCTAACAAGAGTAGGGTCTTCTGTAAATTTTACTCCAAATATAGTTAAGTATTTTTTAACTTCTTCATAGTGCTTTCTTTCATCTTCAAAAAGATAATCTATTATGCTTGGTGCAGATTTATAGAAATCTTTATCTCCATCAACTTTACAATCTAAAAAGTCTTAAAGGATTTCTATTTATTCTATCTTTACAATCTTCACACATATCATCTAAGTGAGATTGAAAGTGCTCAACTAATTTTTTTCTCTATAAATAGTACGAGAACCTTTTCGAACCTACTGAATTTATTTTAACTTCTAAATCAGTTATACCTAATTTAGTAAGGAAAATTATATCCCATAGCAATAACTTCAGCGTCTAGTATAGGGAGATTTTTTTCACCAAAAAAACTTCTACTCCTATTTGATTGAATTCTCTTTGTCTACCAGCTTGAGGTCTTTCATATCTAAACATAGAACCATTATAGTAGAATCTACTAACATCTTCTTTAGCATAGATAGAGTTTTTCAAGATAACATCTAACCATTGATGCAGTATTTTTCAGGTCTTAGAGTTATAGATCTATCTCCTTTGTCTTTAAAAGGTATACATTTCTTTTTCAACAACATCTGTTGCTTCCCCTATACCTCTTTTAAATAGATCTGTTTCTTCAAAAAAATTGGAGTTTTAGCAAATTTATATCCATAGTTTTCAAACATTTCTTGAGTTACATTAGAAATATATATATATTTTACTGCATCTTCACCAATTATATCTTTTTGTTCCTTTAGGTTTTCTTATTAATTCCATAGTTTCCCTCCTTATTTTTTTCAAGATAAATGTTTAAACCATACACGATAAATTAAGATTTCACTATGTTCTTCATCTCTAAATGATTCTTCAGTGGACGTGTGTACATATCTAGGTTCTTGAAACATAAATTCTTGAATATATCTGTTATACCAATCATTATCATCCTCATGGACATAAATTAAAAAAATTGATACTATGAGGAAGCCTTCCATATTTTAAAGGTTTCAATCTAGCAATCATAGCATTCATATCAGGTTGAGATGGTAAATAAAATTTTTTTAGATTTAGTGCTTAAAGGATTAATAATATCTTGATATTCTTCTAAAAAAATTTAAAAAGTAGATGCTCTGATTTTTTTATCTGACATGTTCTCCCTCCTATTCATTCCATAACTTGTTCAATTTTTTTCTGCTATCATCTTTTTCATTTTTATTATTACCAGGTTTATAGTATTTTTTTCTTTTTTTATTCATATTTTTTTGTTTAACAAAATTATCACTGTAACTATGAGGATATTTATAACCTACATTATCATGGCAAATATTAATAGGGACTTCTTGAAGTTCACCATTTTTAATATCAGCTAAAGCTCCATCTATTGCTTCATAGACTGAATTTGATTTAGATGAAATTGCAAGATACACAGTGGCATGTGAAAGTATTATCCTAACTTCAGGCATACCTATTCTTTCACAGGCATTCATAGCTGCATTTGCAATCAAAAAGTGCTTCTGGATTTGCCATTCCTATGTCTTCACTAGCTTCAATAAATAACCTTCTTGCTATATATTTTTGGATCTTCTCCGCCATCTAAAAAGTCTCGCAAGCCAATATACTGCTGCATCAGGATCACTTCCCTTACAGACTTTATAAAAGCAGAAATCATATCATATTTATCTTGTTTTTTTGTCAAAAAGAAACTTGTCTTTCTTTTAAAAAAATAGAAAAAAATTTCATCTTCAGTCATTTGAGAATGTATATTATTGTACATCTCAACATAATTTAAAGCTATTCTTGAATCACCTTGAGCTATATCAATGATTATTTCTTTGATTTTTATCAGTCATACTTATATTTAGAAAATTCAATCCCTTCTGAACCTCCCACGACTGACACCCTACGAGTGCTAGAGTCGCAGGGTTCTTGGGTAGTAGTTGCTTCTGTTAGCCAACTAAATTTACCAAGCTATCCCCATAGTTCCTACGGTTCATATATTTATATATTTAAGCACTTATACCTAATATCCTTAGTCCTTCTTTTTAATATGTTTTTTTGGCTGCATTTATATCTCTATTATGTACAGCTCCACATACTGGACAAGTCCATTCTCTCACACTTAAATCTTTTTACTTCTTCATTTCTATATCCACAACAATTACATATTTGGCTACTTGCAAAAAAATTTATCTACTCTTACTATTGTTTTTTTCCATGCCATTTCGCTTTATAACCTAGTATTCTATTAAATTCACTCCATGATACATCTACAATATTTCTTGCTAATTTATGATTTTTTTACCATATTTTTTTACTTGTAAATCTTCCATACAAATAATATCATATTCTTTTTATTAGCATTGTTGATAACTTTTTGCAAAAAAATCTTCTCTTTGATTTGATATTTTTCTCAAATAATCTTGCTACTTTTTATTCTAGCTTTATTTCTATTTGAACTACCCTTTGGTTTTTCGTGATAGTTTTTCTTTTGTAATATAGCTAGTTTATTCAAAGATTTTTTTGTAAATATTTTTGGATTTTTCTATTGAGATTTCATCACTGGTAATCGCAAAGTCCTTTATACCTAAATCTATTCCAACATTCTTATTTGTACTTTCTAATTTTTTTCTACTTCCACATCAGTACAACATAAAGATATATAATATTTTTCCACTAGGTACTTGGGTTATTGTTGCATTTATTATTCTTCCTTGTGGTTTTATTTTTATCTCTTATTTTTTTAGTCTTCCTAACTTAGGTACTTTTTATCCATTTATCTAAAAAAACTCTATATTATTATTTGTATAATTGGTTCTGTATGATTTTTCTATTATCTTTCTTAGATTTAAACTTTGGATAGCCACTTCCACTAAAAAAAGTTTTTTTATAGGCTTTATCTAAATCTTTTAAAGAATTTTTGTAAAGAAAAATTTATCTACATCTTTTAACCATTCTTTCTCTTGTTTTTAAAACTGTTAATTCTTTACTACACTCACTATATGAAATAGATTTTTTTCTCTTTGTTATATAGCTCTTGTTTTTAAACCTAAAAAAATGATTATAGACATATCTTACACAACCAAAAAGTACAATTTAATTTTGTTATTTGAGTTTTAGTTGGATAAAAATCTAAACTTATATGCTTTTTTTCCATGTGATTTCACCTCCATTTACCTATATATAGTATACCACTTTTTTTATACTATAAGTAAATGAAAAAGTAAAAATTTTTTTCTAAATATATGAACCTAAAAACTGACTCAGTCGTTTTTAGAGGTTGTCGTTCACATAAGTACGCTACCACTTATGCAGTTCTCTTGGCATATACACTCCTTAATAAATTAAGGAGATTAGCCTTGAACTTCTAATATTTCTATTAAGCACAGACTATATCTTATCCCACAGCTCTATCTGTTTGGGTCTACCCACTTCCACTAGCTTTTAGTGTACTTCCCTCAGGAGGAATAGTCGTTGAACCTTACCTTGCGGTCTTGGCTGCTGATTGCCCATTATCTTAACACTTAGGATTTAACCTTATGCCATCTAGTATATTTTTTTCTGCTTTCGCCACTTTCACACTTGTACCATATTTTTTTATTTAGGTACTATGTTGTAGTTATACTAGTTTTAGGGGTTTCCAGCAATTCGAGTAGTATTGGATAGCTTTTTAAAGTTGCTACCTCTACATACATATTTCTATATATGCTGACTATACTTAATGGTCTAACTCATGACTGACACCCTACGAGTGCTAGAGTCACAAGTGTGCGACCATATTTTTTTAATCAATTAATTTAGAAATATCTTCATTAGTAAGAGCCTTAAATTCAAATACCATAACTCTTGAAAGTAAGGCATTATTGATATTATAATAAGGATTTTTCTGTTGTTGCACCTATAAGGGTAAGAGTTCCATCTTCAGTATATGAAAGAAGGGCATCTTGTTGATTCTTATTAAATCTATGTATTTCATCTAAAAAAAAGTATAGTCCTCTTTATTGTAAAGTTCTATATTTCTTTTGGCAGTTTCTACCACAGTTCTTATATCAGAAACACTAGCAGTTGTAGCATTTAATTTTTTTCAAAATTACACTCCAAAAGTATTAGAAATAATTTCTCCCAGACTACTTTTTACCACAACCAGGTGGACTAGTAAAAAAATAGAATTAGAAAAGAGCTGAATTTAAAATAAGCCTTCTAATAACTCCATCTTTTTCCTAAAAAGTTTTTTTCTTGACCAACGAAATCATCTAAATTTTTTTGGTCTTAATTTATATGCTAGTGGTTCAACATTTTTTTATAATTATTTTTGAAATAAATTCATAAGCCTTCACCAAATATTTTTATTTTTTTATTTTACCACAATTTCTAAAAATAATGAAATATGTTGAACTAAATAAAAAAATATTATAATATATTGAATATGAATAAAAAAATAATATTTTTAGGAAGTGAAAAAAAATTATGGATATATTGAAAAAAATACTAAATAATCCTGAATTAACGGAAAAAAAATAAGACTTAAATGTGACATTGAACTATATCCTGAATTACAAGATTTATATGATGAAGATGGGCATATTACTTGGAATATTGAAGGAAAGCCTTTGGAGCAGACGGAAGTGGTGGAGAATTTGTTTTACTTTCTGATGGGACTATAGGTTTTTAATAGTTCAGAGGGAGAAATAGGTCGTATTGCTGAAAATATGAAAGAATTATTTTTCTTTACTAGTAAACTGTCCTTGCTTTTTTTGATTTTTTTGATGCCAGATATTTATGCTGATAAAGCATTATTAAAAAAAATATGCTGATAAAATTGAAAAAAAGAATATAGAGAAGAATTTAATGATATTACAGATTATGATTGGGATGAGATTAAAAGAGAAATAGCTAAAGAATTAGATCTTTCAGTAGATGATAACATAACAGAAAAATACACTAATGAAATTTTTATGAAGTCGCTACAAGAGAACCACAATATCAAGCTACATATCATGAAGATGATGGGACTTTAACTCCTTCAGAACCACTTATTTCAAGACCTATGGGAGAATGGATTAGAAAAAAATAGGGGAGTGATTAAAATTTTTCTATACAATGGAAAAAAATTCAAGAGATACATAAGGAAATATTAGAAGGTAATACAGAGATATTAAAAGGATTTTTCCTCTACCTTATTGTCTTTCTGAAAATAAGGAAGACTTTTGTTGTTTTAAGAAAGGGAAGAATTGTAAAAAGATGAAAAATCGTATAAAATATTTTTTTCCAAACTCAGAGAGCAATGAAACTAATGGGATATATTGCTTAATATGGGGTCGTAGAAACGAAGGAAGCTATGGTATAGGAGGAACACCAATACCAGATGATTTTTTTGTATAAAAGAGATGAAATTTGAAGGAGATAAACTTTGTTTAGTGAGTACAAAGGATGAAAAAAAATAGTAGCTTCGTTAAAACAATTCAATAAGGCTTTACAAAAAGATATGGAGTAATTTCACTATGGAAGAATTATCTGTAGCCTTTTAGACAAGCACCTAATACAGTTTTTAGATGAAATTAGAAAAAGAAGAGATGCCAAAGACAGTTACTATTAAAAAAATTTTGGTAAATTTACATATAAAAAAAGATGATAAGGCTTATAAACTAGTCAAAGAAGATATTGAATATTATTTTTTTCAGCTGATAATAAGGCAGAACTTAAAAAAAGTGAAAGATATTTTTTTCAAATATTGAAATTATAAATTTTATAGAAAAAAAGCTAAAGAATATACAGTTAAGAAACTTCTAAAATTGAAAAAAATGACCTATGGTTAGAAGAAGATGAAAAAGAAGTCACAAAAAAAAGGATTTAAAGCTAGAATGAAGTTTACAAGTCTTTATGTCTTTAGTGAATCAGCAAATTTCTATTTTTGATGATGGAGATTTATTCTGGGGACATACTATAGAAGTTAATGTCAATCAAAATTTAGAATTTACTGATGCAAATATAGTTGGCTAAAAAAATTTAAAATAAAAAAAGGAAGTGAAAAGTATTGAAACAAAATTTTAACGAAATCAAACAAAATTGGAACTTTTTATATGTGTACTGTGGATGAAAAAAAGCAGCTTCGATTCGTCTTAATTTTTGCACTAACAGAAATAGCACCTGTTGAAGATTATACACACAGACTTACTATCTTTATAAAAATGAATAATCCTACTGAAGATGGACTTTCATCTAATGAAGAATATCCAATACTATGTGATATTGAAGATGAAGTTGTGGATAGATTAGAAACTTTAGAAGATATCTTTTGCAGGAACTGTAAAAAAACACAAGGAAGATTAGAACTTTATCTTTTTACAAAAAAATCCTGAAAAAAAGTGAAGAGCTTTGTAAAGAGGTATTAGCAAAATTTCCAGATTACTTATGGAAAAACTTATATAGATGAAGATAAAGAATGGGATTTCTATTATAATTTTCTTTATCCAGATGTATACTCTTATCAAGCAATAATGAATAGATCTGTTATAGAAAAATTTATTGAAAAATGGAGATAAATTAGAAAAAAAGAACGTGAGATAGATCATTGGCTTTATTTTTAAAACAGAAGAAAATGCTAATTTAGCTATAAAAAAATTTGAAGAATTAGGTTATGAAATTCTTTCAAGTAAAAAAATTAGAAGATAAAGTCTGAACACAAATATCAAGTTAATATTTCAAGAATGGATAATGCTATATATGCTCATGTAAATGAAATTGTATGGGAACTTGTAGAGATTGCAGAATCTTTAGATGGATACTATGATGGTTGGGGATGTAATATAACAAAATAGAATATAAAAAAAGAGCTATTACATTGTAATAAAAAGTAAAAAAATAGTTCGTTACTGAGTAAATTTCTTAACGATAAAAAAATTAACGTTTCGCTGTAAATTCAACAAACTTGCCAACAAGTTGGCTTCAGACATGTCGACATTTACTCGGCTCACTTGCTTTTAATTTTTTTATCTAAAAATCTACATTCGTAACTCACTTATTTTTTTAACTTTTTAAATTATGAATTATAATGTTTGTAGCTCTTTTTACATTTTCTAAATTAAAGTTATTTTAAATTTTCTTTTTACCATAGAAACTAATTTTTGCAGCAGTTAGTTCATATTTTTTTCTAACATTTCTGCACCTTTTTCCACTTTGTCCAAATTTATCATAAACACCTAACTTTTTTTGATTAAAGTAGGGTGAGTTTCTGATAAGAATTCAGAAACAGCAGAACCTAATCCACCAATAACTGAATGTTCTTCAGCAGTTATTATGAATTTAGTTTCTTTAGCAGCTTTTAAAATAGTTTCTCCATCTAAAGGTTTTATAGTTCCGCAGTTTACAACTCTTACAGAAATATTTTTCTTTTAGCTAATTCATCAGCTGCTTTTAAAGCTTCTTGTGTTAAAAGTCCAGTAGAAACAATAGTAACATCATTTCCTTCTCTTAAAGTATTAGCTATACCAATTTGGAAATCATAACTATCATCTAAAACAGTTTCAACATCTAATCTTCCAAGTCTTAAATAAACAGGTCCATTGTATTCAGCAGCAGCTTGAACCATTTTTTTAGTTTCAACTGCATCACAAGGACATAAAACAACCATTCCTGGAATAGCTCTCATAAGAGCGATATCTTCTATTGATTGGTGAGAACCACCATCTTCTCCTACTGAAATTCCAGCATGAGTTGGAGCAATTTTTAACATTTAATTTTTGGATATGCTACAGTATTTCTAATTTGTTCAAAAGCTCTTCCAGCAGCAAACATTGCAAAAAGTAGATGCAAATGGGAATTTTTTTCCACAAGTAGCAAAAACCAGCAGCTGTACCTATTAAGTCAGCTTCAGCTATTCCAATATTTAAATGTCTTTTTTTGGAAATTCTTTTTTTAAATAAATCAGTTTTTTTGTTGATTTACTTAAAGTCAGCATCTAAAACAACTATATCATTATTTATTCTTCCAAGTTCTACTAAGGCCTCTCCGTAGGCTTGTCTTGTAGACTTCTTACTCATAATTATTCCTCCTAATTTTAGTTTAAGCTAATTCAGCTAATGCCTTTTTCTAATTCTTCAGCAGTTGGTGCAACTCCATGGAAACCACAAACGTTTTTCCATAAAAAGATACTCCTTTACCTTTTTACAGTTTTTTTGCAAGAATCATAGTTGGTTTATCTTTACATTCTTTAGCTTTTTTTCTAAAGCAGAAAGAATTTCTTCAAAATTATGTCCATCTATTTTTAATTACATTCCAACCAAAAAGCTTCCCATTTTTTATCTAATGGTTCAACGCCCATTATTTCAGTAACATTTCCATCAATTTGTAGATTATTACTGTCAAGGAAGGCACAAAAGATTATCAAGTTTATAGTGAGCAGCAGTCATAGCAGCTTCCCAAATTTGTCCTTCTTGAACTTCTCCATCTCCTAAAACGATGTAAGTTCTATAATTTTCATTAAATATCTTAGCATTTAATGCCATACCATTTGCAACAGATAAACCTTGTCCAAGAGAACCAGTTGAAATCTCAATACCTGGAAGTTTTTTCATATCAGGGTGACCTTGAAGTCTACTTCCAAATTTTCTTAAAGTCAACAATTCATCTTTTTGAAAAATATCCTCTTTCAGCTAAAGTTGCATAGATAGCAGGTGCAGCATGTCCTTTAGAAAGAACAAATCTATCTCTTCCTTCCATCTTTGGATTAGCAGGGTCTATATTCATTTCAGAAAAATATAGAGCTGTTAAAATATCAGTTGCAGATAGAGAACCACCTGGATGTCCTGATTTTTGCTTCAGCAATCATAGAAACAATAGATCTTTCTAATCTCTTTAGCCTTTTTCTTTTTAGAAAACTAATATCTTTCATTTTTTTCTCCTCTCATTTCCTTATAATTGAAATCTTTAAAACAGATTATTTCTTATATATTCTAGCATAAAAAAACAGATTAAAGACAAGATTAAAAAAATAAAATAATGTACATTATTTAAAGTGATGATAATTAGGGATTAATAATAAAAATGAACTACACCCCCAATCTTGGACACAAGATTAGAGGTGTAGTTCATAAAAAGTAAAAAAATAGTTCGTTATTGAGTAAATTTATTAATTATAAGTCTAAACTTTTTTTATCTATACTATTTGATAAAAAAACTATATTTGTATATAATAGTTTTTTTATTATTTATTAGAAAAAAAGTTTATAGACTCCTAAATAAGCCAAGATTACTTCTAAAAAGTATAGTAAAAAAAATGCCCAAAAAAACTAACTCTAAGAATAATTTATTTTTGAGGGAATTTATCTTTTGCTTGTTCATCTGAAATTACAGCTGACATAATCAATGCTCCTGTTGTAGATATAGGACTTATTCCAGTAAAAGTTCCTCCTACTGTTACCATCGCTACAAGCTCTTTTGCATAATGTGTTATACTTAAATTATCTGCAATTATTGATGCAGTTGGTATCAATGTTGGAAATACAACTCCTAAACCTGAACTAAAAAAGCTCATAACAGAAGCACTAACAGCCATAATAGAAGGAGCTGTTCTAGGAGTCATTATCTTTGTCATTCCTTCTGCCATTAATGTAATTCCACCTGATAGTGAAACTATGTTCATGAGAACACCTACTCCTAACACAAGCAGAATTACATTCCAAGGAATTTTAGAAATAGCTTTCTTCTCATCTCCAGCTCCTAAAAGAACAAGAATAGTTCCTACTGCAAAAGCCATTAAACCTACATTAACTTTAAGCATAATAACTGCAATTATCATTATTATTAGCCCAAGTAAAGATAATATTTGCTTCTTATTAAATTTAATTTCATTATTTACACTTACTTCAAGATTTTTTTCTATTTTTCCAACCTTTATAATATATAAAAGTAAAAACTGAAATAAGAAAACCTGTCAAGATATGAGATAAAAAAATATAGGTAACATTTTACTATCTAAGCCCTGACCATTCATTAGTTCAATAACAACTGCTGCTTCTGGTGTAAGAGGACTCATTCTTGCTCCCATTACTCCACATTGTGCAATTATTGCTAACATAACAGGATTATATCCAGCTGTCACAGCAATGGGTACTGCAATTATTGGCATAATAGCAAGAGTTGGTATTGCTCCTGATCCAACTGCACACAATAAAGCTCCTAAAAAAACATTATTATAGGTAATAATATTTTATTTTTTTCCTGTAAAGGGAAACAATTTTTTGCAGATAAATTTTTCTAAGGTATTGTTTGCACTTAAAAGTCCAAACAAATATGACACTCCTGTCATAGTCAAAAAAATAATGAAGAACTAAAACCTTTTATGATGTCCTTATCTTTTATTCCAAAGAATTTTCCTAAAAAAATGCCATTGCTATTGCAATAATTCCAACATTAGTTTTTTTAAAAAAACCTAAAACAATAGCAATAATTAAAGTAATTAAAGAAACATAACTCAACATTTCCATAATATCACCTACCTAAAAAAATTATACATACAGGACTTTTTAGAATTTATAATTTTTTTCCAGTATGTTTTAAAAACCCATTGTCATCTAATTCAAATTCAACTATTGTATCAGACTCTTCATTTGCACAAAATAATTTATTTGTATCTTTTTTTAAAAGTCATAAATCTAGGAGTTTTTCCAAGGACATCTGTATAGTTTATCACTTTTTAAAAATCCTGTCTCTTTATCTATTTTATAGGTTGTTATTATATCTGAAAATCTATTTGAAACAAGTACATATTCAGAATTTTTTTATCTATAAGTATAGCTGCTACATCTGAATTAGCAGTAAAAAGTTTCAGGTAGTGTTGGGAGTGTTTGCCTAGCTTTTTAACTTCCCATTAACTGAATCAAATTCTAAAAAAATGTAACATCATTTCCCTTTTTCATTACTCATATATACATATCTATTATTTTTTTATGTATAGCAACATGTCTTGGCTCTGAATAAAGTCTTCCATCAAAATAGTCAGATAAAATAAATTTTCCATTTTCATATTTAATTAAATTCAATCTTTCATAACCTTTTTGCTCTTGCTTGTGTTGGTACAAATAAAAAAAATCTTTATTATTATCAAATATGCATTGATGTGCAAAAGAGTTTAAATCTTCATTTTTTTCCCTTCAAATTTAAAGGTATCAAAAAAATTTTTTTCCCAAACTTCCATCAGAATTTCTTTTTAATTGAAAATAAACTTCCACCCTGTAATGTAGCAACAACAAGAAATTCATTGTTTTTATCAACAGTTATGAAAACAGGATTTTTTTGAATTTATATCTATTGAGTTTAAAAAAAATAAGTTTTCCATCCTCTTCTATTTTATAACTACTCACAAAAGTTAAATCTCCATGTACAGAATATAAATATTTTTTTCTCATTATCAAAACAAAGATAAGATGGATTTTCAATGGTTTTTTTAAAGTCTGTATTTTTATTCCAATTATCATTTTTCATCTATTTTATAAACTTCTATTCCTTCTCCTCTTGCATTTCTTTTCTTTGGTAGTTCTGCACCCTGTATATACAAACATTTTTATGCCTCCTTAAAAAGTCTTTTTTTGATAAATGGTAATAAACCTCCAGCCATAATGATTCCTTTTTTTCTTCTTCACTAAGCTCAATCAAAAGCTTCAAATGTAAAATTTTTTTAGAATCATCTTTTATCGTTATTATTCCTTTCTCCAATGCTTCATCCATATTATTCCAAGAAAGTTCATCAGAAATTTCAATTTTGTCATAATCTTCTGAATTTTTTTAAAAATCATTGGAACCACCCCATGATTTATTAAATTTTTTTCTTATGTATTCTAGCTATACTTTTTTTACAATTACTGCTTTAACTCCCAAATACATTGGTGCTATTGCCGCATGTTCCCTACTTGAACCTTGTCCATAATTTTTCTCCACCAATAATTACAGATTTTTCCATATTCTTTAGCTCTTGCTACAAAAATCAGGATAAATTCTTGAAAAAAAGCATATTTAGAAATTTCTGGTATATTTGATCTCATAGCTGAAAAAAATTAGCATCATTTGGAGTTATATCATCTGTTGAGATATTATCCTTAGTCTTTAAACTTACTTTTTACATTTAATTTATTAGGAATTTTTTTGTATTTAAAGGTAGAGGTTTTTATATTATCTCCTCTAATTATTTGAATTTTTTTAGCTTCTTCTAAATCTAATGGTTTAATTATTTCACTGTCATCAACTATATATTTTACTGGTTCTAAAATATTATTTAATTTTTTTCTATATCTGTCATAATATCACTAGGCACTGTCAATCTTCCAGTTATTGCTGTTGCTGCTGCAACTTCTGGTGAAACTAAATATATTTCTGCATCCACTGTTCCTGAACGTCCTTTAAAATTTCTATTTGATGTTCTGACTGTTATACCCTTACTAACTGGTGCTCCTCCAATTCCATCACAAGCTCCACAAGCGATTTCTGTTATTCTTGCTCCGCTTTTTGACAAGTTCTGCTATTGTTCCTTCTTCCAATAATTGTAAAAAAATATTGCTCTTGTGCTAACTCCTATTGTCAATTCAACATCTTCTGAAACTTTTTTTCCTTTTAAAATTTCAGCTGCTTTTTTTATATCTCCATAAGAAGCATTTGTACAACTTCCTATGAATACTGATGAAACTTTTAAATCTTTTGAATTTTTTTATCATTTGCATCTGCTATATTATCAGGTTGTGAAGGACAAGCAACCAGAGGGATTATTTTTGACATATCTATTGTAATTTCGTCATCATAAGTTGCTCCTTTATCTGCAACAAATTCAGAAAAAAATCTTCCAATCTATTTTTGAGCTTTAAAAAAAATTCTTTTGTGATTTCATCAGTTGGAAAAAAATAGAAGTTGTTGCTCCCATTTCTGCTCCCATATTACTTATAGTCATTCTTTGAGGTATTTCTAAATATTTTTAAACCTTCTCCTGTATATTCAAATACTTTTTCCTACTCCACCTTTTACACTATATTTTTTTAAGAAGTTCCAAAGCTATATCCTTTGCATTTACCCCACCATTTAAATTTCCTATAAGATTGACTTTTATGATTTTTGGCATATTCAATTTTATTCTTAAACCTGCCATAGCTCTTGCAACTTCAACTCCTCCTCCTCCAAAAGCAAACATTCCAACAGCTCCTGAACTTGCAGTGTGAGAATCTGCTCCTAAAAGCGTTTTACCTGGTATAGCAAATCTGGCTATGTGTACAGAATGGCAAATTCCATTTCCTGGTGTAGAATAATAAATTCCATATTTTTTTGTGCAATAGTTTTTAAAAATAAATGGTCATCACTTGTTCTATGGTCAGTACATAAGACATTGTGATCAATGTATGAAATACTTTTTTCTGTCCTAACTCTATCAAGCTCTAAGGCTTCAAAAGCATTATATGCCATAACTGCTGTTATATCATGTGTTAAAGTTTGGTCTATCTTTATGTCAATTTCTTCAACTGTTCCATTTTTTTCTAAAAAAATATTTTCTTTTTGTTCATCATCTAAATGATCATATATTATTTTTTTGTGTTAAATTCATTTTTCATATCGTTTTTCTCCTACACTACTTTTTTTATTAATTACTCTATTTTTTTAAATATTCTAAGAAATCCTCAAAGATATTTGATTTATCTTGTGTCTTAGAATATATAAAAATATGTTTCTCTTGTTAGTTGTGCTCCTTTTTCATCAAGCATTGGTGTCATACATAAACCGTAATCATTGATAAAATTTTTCTGATAAAAAGCAACATACATAGCCTAAGTTTCTATTTACTAATTGCCAAGCTACATCAACATAGCCTGAAAATATTTGATTTGTTGGTTCAGAATTGAAATTTTGATACCACCAATTATTTAAAAATATCTTTTGTTTTATTATTTGTGCTATAACTTATCATAGGCATATTTTTTTAAATCTTCTAATTTTTATTTTTATTTTTTTGAAAGAATATAGGCTTTTTTTCTTCATCAACTAAAATACTTTCAATATTTCCATCATATTTTTCCATGTATGAAAGCTCCATCAAGATTATGTATATCTCTAAATAAATCTTCACTTTGTTTTTGTTACTATATTAAAATTAACATTATTTTTCTTTTTGAATAGTTATATAAAATATCTGGTAAAAAAATATTTACTATATGTATAACTTGAACCTAAATTTAATCTTCCTCTTGTTTCATACTTAAAACTTTTCATTTTTATTTTTTTGTTTCTTCCATAAATTTTAAATACTCCTTAGCTCTTTTTAGCAAGATATTCTCCTTCTGCTGTAAATTTAACTCCTTTTGAGCTTCTAAGTAATATTCTTGTATCAAATTCTTCTTCAATACTTTGAATTATTTTTTTGTTAAAGATGGTTGTGAGTAATAAAGTTTTTTTCTGAAACTTTTGTAAGATTTGGTTCTTTGTATAATTCATTCAATATAATCCAATCTGTATCTTTCATTTTATTTCTCCTCTTTTTACCTCTTCTACAAATTTTTTTAGTAGCTTCTATTGATTTTTTTCCAATAAATTGTCATAAGCCTTAGCAAATTTTTCTTCTTTTTTTCTGTAAAACCTAAAAGCTCATAAAAAAATTCATCATAGGACTATCTGTATATTCTCCACAACCTGCTGCAAATATTGGGACAGTTGCTTCTTCATAATTTTTGTTTAGCTACTTCTAATGGAACTTCTGTATATACTATGGCAATAACTCCTGCTTTTTTTCCATTTCTCTACAAATTTTTTAAAAAGTCTTTTTGCTTTTTTTCTTCATCTGTCTTTCCTAACCCTATTTGTCTTGATTGTAGTGAAAAAAACCTGTATGTCCAATAACTGGAATACCCACATCAACTAAGGCTTTTATTATTGGTATAATTTCTAAACCACCTTCAAGTTTTACAGCATCAACATCCGCTTCTACTATAAATCTTCCAGCATTTTCTATTGCAATATCTATATTTCTGTATGACAAAAAAGGCATATCTCCCATTACAAAAACATTCGGGGCTCCTTTTCTAACCGCCTTTGCATGTTCTACTAAAACATCCATTCCCACTTTATTAGTATTGTCATAACCAAGAACATATTTTGCCATTGTGTCCCCTACATTTATTATCTCTATTCCTGCTTTTTTTCAGCAATATTTGCCATAGGATAATCATATAAAGCTGTTCTTGATAATTTTTTTCTCTATTCTTTACCTTTTCTAAAATATAGTTTAAATCTACCTTTTTCATTACAACACCTCCATACTTAGTATACTATAATTTGAAATATTTATATAATGAAATTAATTTATAAGTGTAATAAGAAAAAGTTATAATAAAAAGAGTTGTTATGAAATTATTTCATAACAACTCTCATTTTAAAAAGATTAATTATTCTTCTTCTTTTTTTCTTCAGTATAGTCTAGTGCTGCCATTCTCTTATATTGTCTCCATCTCTTTTTGAGCTTCTTTTTTTATTTGATTCAAATAAAACTTTTTGCTTCTTCAGGATTAGATTTTTGTTAGAGTTTGGTATCTTACTTCACCAGTTAGATATTCTTCATATTTTTCCCATTTAGGTTCTTTAGAATCTAATTGTAAAGGATTCTTTCCTAATTTTTCTAATGAAGGATTGTATCTGAATATTGGCCAGTATCCACATTCAGTAGCTAACTTCATTTCAGTTTGAGATTGTGACATACCTTTCTTGATACCGTGGTTGATACAAGGTGAGTATGCAATTATTATTGAAGGTCCTTGGTGAGCTTCAGCTTCTTTAACAGCTTTTATAAATTGTTGTTGGTTAGCTCCCATAGAAACTTGAGCAACATAGATATGTCCATAAGACATTGCTATTGCAGCTAGGTCTTTTTTCTTAACTGGTTTTCCTGATGCAGCAAATTTTGCAACTGCTCCAGTAGGTGTAGCTTTAGAAGCTTGTCCTCCAGTATTTGAGTAAACTTCTGTATCCATTACTAAAATATTTATATCTTCATTAGATGCAAGTACATGGTCAAGTCCACCATAACCAATATCATAAGCCCATCCGTCTCCACCAATTATCCATTGAGATTTTTTTAACTAGATATTGTTTTTAAATCTAAAGATTTCTTTAGCAAATTCAGTATTTAAAGCTTCTAATTTTGGAACAAGGATATCTCTGATTTCTCTAGTTCTTACAGAATATTGTCTGTTTGCTATCCAATCTTTGAATAAAGTAGCTGTTTCTTCATCAACTTTATCCATATTTTCTTCCATAGTATGTTGAATTCTAGATCTTAGAGCTTCAACTCCTATATGCATACCAAATCCATATTCAGCATTATCTTCAAATAGAGATGAAGCCCAAGAAGGTCCTTCTCCATTTTCATTTGTTGTATATGGAGTTGCAGGAGCTGAACCTGAATAGATTGAAGAACATCCAGTAGCGTTAGCAACCATCATTCTATCTCCATATAGTTGAGTTATCAATTTAATGTAAGGAGTTTCTCCACATCCTGGACAAGCACCATGGAATTCAAATAGTGGTTGAGAGAATTGAGAACCTTTTACAGTATCAACTGGCATTAAGTCACTTCTATATTTTACATTATTAAATAGATAATCAGCTTTAATATCTTCTTTATCATTTAATGAATCAGCTATTGGCATCATATCAAGAGCTTTTGCTGGACAAACGTGAGCACAAGATCCACAACCAACACAATCAAGTGTAGAAACTTGTATTCTATATGCTAGTCCATCTAAACCTTTTCCTGTAGGTTTCTTAGTTGCTAATTCAACTGGAGAAGCTTTTAATTCTTCTTCATTTATTAAGAAATGGTCTGATAACAGCATGTGGACAAACATAAGAACATTGGTTACATTGAATACATTTATCTATATTCCATATAGGTACATCAACAGCAACTCCTCTCTTTTCAAAAGCAGAAGTACCATTTTCAAAAGTACCATCTTCATATCCTAAGAATGCTGATACAGGTAAATCATATCCTTTAATAGCATTTATAGGTTTAGCTATTTTTTCTACGAAATTTTCAAGAGATGAACAACATCCACCACAACCTGCAGTTTCTTTTAGGTTCATTTAAAGGTGTTACTTCAAGATTAGCCCAAGCTGGATCTACTTCTATTTCAACGATATCATTAGCTCCTCTATCTATTGCATTGTAGTTAAGTTGAACGATTTCGTCTCCTTTTTTAGCATAAGACTTTTTAGCATAATCTTTCATATATTGTTGAGCTTCTTCAAATGGAATAATTTCAGCCAATTTAAAGAAAGCAGCTTGCATTATTGTATTTGTTCTTTGTCCTAATCCAATTTCATGTGCAAGAGCAGTAGCATTTATAATAAATAATCTTGCTTTATTCTTAGCTAAGTCTCTTTTTACATTATTAGGAATATGTTCTAAAGCTTCTTCTTTAGTCCATACACAGTTAAGTAGGAATTTTCCTCCTTCTTTTAATCCAGAAGTCATATCATATTGATGTAAATATGCTGGTACTGAACAAGCAACAAATGTTGGTTTAGATACTAAGTAAGTTGATCTAATAGGTTTTTTACCAAATCTTAAGTGAGATCTAGTAACTCCTCCTGATTTTTTAGAGTCATATGCAAAGTATCCTTGAGCATATAAATCAGTTTTATCCCCTATGATTTTGATAGAGTTTTTATTTGCTCCAACTGTTCCGTCTGCTCCTAATCCATAGAATAGACAAGCTTTTGTAGAAGGATCTGCAAGAGCTATAGCTGGTCCTACTTCAAGAGATGTATGAGTAACATCATCAACTATACCAACTGTGAAAGCATCTTTTGGTTCATCTTTCTTTAAGTTATCAAATACAGCTAAAATTTGAGCTGGAGTTGTATCTTTTGAAGATAATCCATATCTTCCACCAACTATTAATGGAGCATTTTCTTTATTGTAGAATAATGCTTTTAATATCTAGTAATAGAGGTTCTCCTAATGAACCAGGTTCTTTAGTTCTATCTAAAACTGAAATTCTTTTTACAGTTTTTTTGGTAAAACATCAAAGAAATATTTAGCAGAGAAAGGTCTAAATAAGTGAACAGAGATTAAACCTACTTTTTCTCCTTTTTCTACTAAGTAGTCTATAACTTCTTGAGCAGCTTCACAAACTGATCCCATAGCAATTATAATTCTTTCAGCATCTGGAGCACCATAGTAGTTAAATGGTTTGTATTCTCTTCCAGTTATTTTAGAAATTTCTTTCATATAGTCTGCAACTATATCAGGAACTGCATCATAGAATTTGTTTTGTACTTCTCTTGCTTGGAAGTAAATATCATCATTTTGAGCAGTACCTCTTGTTACTGGATGTTCAGGATTTAAAGCTCTTTTTCTGAATTCTTCTAAAGCTTTCCAATCTACTAATTTCTTTAAATCATCATATTCCATAACTTCAACTTTTTGAATTTCATGAGAAGTTCTGAATCCATCAAAGAAGTGTAAGAAAGGAACTCTAGATTTTAAAGCAGCTAAGTGAGCTACTCCTGCTAAGTCCATAACTTCTTGTACAGAGTTTGTAGCAAGCATTGCAAAACCTGTTTGTCTTGCAGCATAGATATCTTGGTGGTCACCAAAGATAGATAATGCTTGAGCAGATAAAGATCTTGCAGATACATGTATAACACCTGGTAATAATTCTCCAGCTATTTTATACATGTTAGGAATTTTTAAAAGTAATCCTTGAGAAGCTGTATAAGTTGTTGTTAAAGCTCCAGCTTGTAAAGAACCGTGAACAGTTCCAGCAGCTCCTCCTTCTGATTGCATTTCAACTAATTTTACAGGTACACCAAAAATATTTTTCATTCCTTTAGCAGCCCATTCATCAGTATATTCAGCCATTGGAGAAGATGGTGTTATAGGATAAATCCCAGCCACTTCTGTAAAAGCATATGATGCATAAGCGGCAGCTTGGTTACCGTCCATAGTTTGCATTTTCTTTGCCATATAGTTTCCTCCTAATTTTCTAATTGTTTAATTTCTATTATTTCACTAATATTAATTTTTGTATTGTTTGTTTAATTTCTAATTTCTTAATTATATTCTTATTTTTGCTAATCTAAAAGTATCTCTTGCTATAACTAATTCTTCGTTTGTAGGTATTTTTATATACTAAAACTTTTGAGCTATCTTTAGATAATTTTACATTTCCTTTTTTTCTAACTGAGTTGATTTCTTTATCTAATTCAACACCTAAAAATTCTAAACCTTCTAATGCTTTTTCTCTAGTCATAGAAGAATTTTCTCCAATTCCTCCTGTAAAGCAAATAGCATCTACTCCACCCATAACAGCAGCATAAGCTCCTATATATGATCTTAATCTATGCATAGAAACACTTTCAGCAAGTATTGCTCTTTCATCTCCTTCTTTAACTGCATTTTCCATATCTCTACAGTCAGAAGACTTTCCAAATAATCCTAGGATACCAGATTTTTTATTCATTCTGTCATCCATTTGGGCATCTGTAAGCCCTCTTTTATTTTTAACAAATAGAACAGCTGCTGGATCTATGTCTCCACATCTTGTTCCCATCATTAAACCTTGTAAAGGAGTTAATCCCATTGAAGTATCAATTGATTTTCCATCTTTAACAGCAGTTATTGATGCTCCGTTTCCTAAGTGACAAACTATTATTTTTGAATGTTCAGGATTTCCCATAATTTCTCTCATGATTCCAGAAACATATAAGTGAGATGTTCCATGGAAACCATATTTTCTAACTTTTAATTCTTTATAGTCTTCATATGGTAATGGATAAATAAATGCTTCTGGTTTCATAGTTTGGTGGAAAGCAGTATCAAAATACAGCTACATTTTTTTCTTACCAGGCATAAGCTCCATACAAGTTCTTATTCCCATTAAGTTTGCAGGGTTATGTAAAGGTGCAAGATCGTTATTTGCTTCTATAGCTTTTAGAACTTCATCATTTATTAATACAGATTGTGCAAATTCTTCTCCACCATGAACAACTCTGTGTCCTAATGCATCAACTTCATCAACTGAAGCAATAACTCCAATTTCTTTATCTGTTAAATGAGACATTACTAATTCTAGTGCTTCTTTGTGGCTAGGCATAGGAGCTTCTAATTTTTTTTCAAAATCTTTGGCAGGAACTTCATATTCCATTTTAGAACCGTCTATTCCAATTCTTTCACAAAGTCCTTTTGCGAAAACTTCTTCAGTTTCAGGATTTATTAATTGGTACTTAAGTGAAGAGCTTCCACAATTTATTACTAGTATTTTTCATTTATATTTCCTCCGTTATTCTATATTATTTTTTTAAATATTCAACATATTTTTTTAGCATTTTTCTTCAATTTCTGTTTCTGATATTTTACCAGGCATTACTCCATGAACTGAAAAATATAGGAATATTTTTTTAGCATTTAAATAATCTATACTTAATACAAAAGGAGCTAAGATACCTTCAAGTTTACCTTCATATACTTCTTTTTGGTGCTCCTGTAGTAACAGCTAATCCTATTTTTTTATTAGCTAAGATTTTTTTCTCCACTTTCAGTAAAAGTGTGCAGCCATAAAAAAACTGTATCTATCCATTCTTTTTAAAAAGAGAAGGACAGTTAAACCATTGCATAGGAAATTGTAAAATTAAAGTTCCTGTTTCCTTTTATTAAATTTAACTCTTTTTCTAAATCAATTTTTTTCCATTAGGATACTCTTTATAAATATCATGTACTATGATATCTGTATTTTTTTCTGCTTCTTCTTTTAATTTTTTTATTAGCCATAGATCTTGTAAGATCAGGGTGAGCTAATATTATTAAAGTTTTTTTCATAATAATTCCTTTCTAAAATTAGCACTCAGTACAAGCTTGAGCAGATGTAATAGCTGTTAATACAACTATATCTTCAACTGAGCAACCTCTTGATAAATCATTTACTGGAGCATTTAAACCTTGAATAATAGGTCCATAAGCATTAGCACCAGCAAGTCTTTGAACTAATTTGTAACCAATGTTTCCAGCAGATAGTGTAGGGAATATCAATACATTAGCATTTCCAGATACATCTGATAGAGGAGCTTTGATTTCTCCTACAGATTTAACTAAAGCAGCATCTGCTTGTAATTCGTCATCAAATCTGAATGAAACTTTTCTTTCTCTTAAAATACGTCCAGCTTCAATTACTCTATCAACACATTCATGTTTAGCAGAACCTTTAGTAGAGAAAGTCATTAATGCAACTCTAGGATTTATTCCAGCAATTTTAACAGCTGTTTCAGCTGCTGAAGTAGCTATATCAGCTAATTGTTCTGATGTTGGGAATGGAATAACAGAACAGTCTCCAAATACTAAAATGCTTCCAAATAAATCTTTGAATTGAGATAATTCCATAATGAAAACAGATGAAACTGTTTTTAACTCCAGGTTGAGTACCAATAACTTGTATAGCAGCTCTTAAAACATTTGCAGTTGGTGATGCAGAACCAGATACCATTCCATCAGCATCTCCCATTTTAATAAGCATAGCTCCAAAGAAGTTAGGATCATTTAATAAAAATCTTCTTAGCTTCTTCAGGAGTCATTCCTTTTTTAGATCTTAATTCTACTAATTTATTAACATAGTCATTCATTCTTTCAAAATTATAAGGGTCTACAATTTTTGCTCCAGCTAATGAAACTTCATATGCTTTTGCACTGTTCATTATAGCTTCTTGGTTTCCAACAAGAACAACTTGTGCTAAATTTTCTTTTTAAGATTAAAGAAGCAGCTCTTATTACTCTTTCATCACCTGTTTCTGGTAAAACTATTCTTCTGTTTGCTTGTAAGGCTTTCTTTCTAACTTGCCCTAAAAAAACTCATTATAATCACTCCCTATTTTTTAAGATTGGTAGATAAATTTTTTTAATTTTATCTCTCATCATTATTAAGTATATATTAACACTGATTAGCTTTTAAATGCAATATTTTTTTATTATAAAAATTTCTTATAAATTTTTAATTTTTTTAGTTTACAATATTAATTTATACTTAACAGATTTGAAAAAAACTTGACTTTTAACAAATTCAATGAGATAAAATTATTAACTGTTAGTAAACTAAGAAAGGAAAATAAAAAATGATATATAAATTAAATTTATTAGGTTTTTTTGTTGATAGTAGTTGCTTTTTTTCTTAGGAATTAAGTTACCAGATTGGGATTTTTAAATTAAAAATTAAGGCATAGAAACATATTAACTCACAGTCCTTTTGTTACAATAATATTTATCGCTTTATATGAGATAGATACGAGTTACTTTTTTAAATATTTTATAGTTGGTTTTTTTCTAGTGCAATAGCAATACATATGCTATTTTGATCTCTTTTCCAAGAAAATGGCATGGGGGAGCGTTATTAAAGATACCTTTTAATAGAATAACTTGTTCAAAAGAAACTACAAAACTTTTTTTCATAGCAACAAGCTTTAGTAAGTGTTTTTTTCTAGCTATTTTTCTACATGATAGATATAAAAAGAGTATTATTTTGTGTTAATCTTTTCTCAGTCCTTTATATTCATAAAGAAAAGAAAATATGAAAATGCAACTATTAAACCAGCAATAATATTTACTTTTTTTATATTTAATTTTAGGAATTTTTAAAAATTTGAAGTTCTATTTACAATGCTGAGAAAAAAATTTTTTTAAGGGGTTGTTGCAAAATTAACAAAAAGTAAAAAAATAGTTCGTTACTGAGTAAATTTTTTTAACGATAAAAAAATCAAGAATCTGCATCATAGAAGCTCTAAGCAATAAATTGCTAAGTGCTTCTAAGAAATCAGGAAACTCGTTGCACTCAAACACTTCTGAATTTGCTCGGCTCATTCTATTTGATTTTTTTATCTAAAATTTCCATTCGTAACTCACTTATTTTTTTACTTTAGGTTTGAAATTTCAATTTTACAGCAGCACCTTTTTTTATTATTTTAAAAAAATATTTAAAAAAATAAATAAAAAAATATTATTTTTTTGATAGATAAAATATATAATATCTGCTATAATATCTCTGATGAAACTGTAATTGTGGTTATTACAATGCAAGTATATAAGATTATAGTTTTAAGCTATAATTGAAATAGAATATATATTCTCAAATAATATAAAAAAAGGAGAAAGCTACTAGTAAAGCAAAAGAGAATATATATATATGTACCGATAGCTAATCGGGAATTTACGACTATGGAGAGTACAAAGAACTATGGGTAGATACGAGGTACTCGTTGAAGTAGTAATAATTTAGTGTATTAAATATTTTTTTAATACATTTCTAGTGGCGAAATGGGGAATATGAAAAAAACTAGCATTAATATTAGGAGTTTTTATCATTAGTGGCATGTACAGATCAGAAGGTAGTAAACTATAATACAGCAAGATTAGATAACATAGAAGCCTATTTAGCAAATAATAAGGCAGTAAAACCTTCAGAAAATGTAGATAAACTAGTAGAGGAAGGAAAAGTTGAATATTCAGAAGAATATTTATCCTTAGAAAAGGAGGCTGACAAATGGAGAAGAGAAAAACTCAAGAATCACAACAACAATAATAACATCATTACTATTATTAGTATTTTTCTTTACCAGCATTAGCAATCCAAACACTAACAACAACACAAATGCGTGAAAAATACAATAAGAATAAATGCATTAGAAATAAAGAACATAGATATAACAAATATAGAAGCACCAAAAAGAAATGACAATAGTATTAGATGAAAGAGCATTAAACTTTGATTTTTGATAAATCAATAGTTAAACCTCAATATTTTGAAATGTTAAATAACTTAAAAAGATTTCATAGAACAAAACAACTATGAACTAACAATAGAAGGACATACAGATTCTGTAGGAAGTAACCAATATAATATAGAACTTTCAAGAAGAAGAGCAGAAGCTGTAAAATCTAAATTAATAGAATTTGGATTACCTGAAGATAGAATAGTTGGAATAGAAGCTAAGGGAGAAGATTATCCAGTAGCAACAAATGAAACGCCAGAAGGAAGATTACAAAAATAGAAGAGTGGAATTTAGATTAGTTCAAAGATAATACATATTAGGGGTAAATATATAAGTGCAAGAAGGGAGAAGTATAAATGGGAAATAACAGCTTAAGTAATACCGAAAAAAACTTACGTTCAATAGCTAAGAGATATGAAAATGTAAAATATTCAGTAGGTCTTGCAGTACTTTTTTTAATGAATGGGGCAAGTGCATTTTTCTAATACAAATGCAGTTCAAGAATCAGAAAGACAGAAAGAAGTAGCAAAAGATAGCCAAGCAGAAAAGACTGTGGTAAAAAGAAGCAAAAATCGGAAAAGAAAGAATCAAGTCAAAAGTTAAAAGCTTCGTGGGTAAATATGCAATTTGGAGCTAATGATATGTATAGCAATCTTTTTTGCTACACCTAAAACTAAAAGTAGATAAAGCTTCAGTTGTAAAAAGCGAAAAAAACTGTATTAGTAGCAAGTACAGATAATACAGCAAGTTTACCTATGTTTGCAAAACTATTAACAGATATAGAAGAAACTACAGAAAAACAGAACAGAAGTTCTAACAACAATTACTAAAAAAAGAAGAAACTCCTACAGTGGAAGAAATAAAGGCAAGTAAAAAAAGAATTAAGAAGTTCAGTAGGAAATCTTTACAAGATAAAATAGACGTAGCAAGAAAAAGAAAAATCAAAAAGAAATAGATGGGCTAAAATTAGAGTTAGTTCAACTTATGGAACAAGGAGATCAAGTAGTAAAATCACCTTGGGCTTCTTGGCAATTTGGAATGAACTATTTCTATGAAGATTGGGGTGGATCATACAAAGGAAGAGGAGATAGAACTAAAAAAATATCCTTTTTGAAGGAATATTTACAAGAAGCAATGGAAATGAAAGATATATTTCAACTTCAAGTAAACAATATTCTAAACTTACAATGACTGATAGTATAACATCAGCTAGTACAAATAGAAGAACTAATATAAAAAAATGGTTATGGTTTAGTTGGAGTGGGAACAGTTCAAGAACCTATAGTAGCATTTGATGTAAATGCTGGAATAAGACCCTAAAACAAGTTGTAAAAGGAGCTATTAGAATAACTGAAAAGAATCCTATTGCAATTGCTCAACCTGAAGCAATAGTATTTAATTCGCCAACAATAAATATAGTACCTCCTTCACCAGTAAGTGTAACAGCAACAGTACCAACTGTAAATGCACCAAATGTTACTCCACCAGGTGTAAATGTTCCAGCTTTACCTACAGCTTTAAGTTTTTTTCACCTGTTACTCCTAGTATGACAGCTCCAACAGCACCAACTGTAGTAGTAAGTAATCCTCAATGATTTAGAGTTTTTCAAATGGAACTGGATTTGGACAATGGTATACTCCTATCATCAAGTCAATCGTAGTTTATATCATTGAAAATTTATCATGAATATAATACTAACATCACCAGTTACTATATGACATACACTGAAAACTGGATACGCAACTATGGAGTGGAGGAACTGTCGACGTGTAAACTAGTAGATAAGTGCTAGTGCAGCTGAACTTCACTAATCCCAGGAACTTCAATGTTCTCAAGGGTTATACGCATTTATAAAGTGATGCTGCAAACCATTCAGTTACAAATAAAGGGTGATTATGACATGACTAGAGCTTCGAACTCAGGAAAATGGAACAGTGTATTTTTGTTAGTTTAAATCCATACTAAAGTTGGTAATAATAGCTCATAATGACTGTATATGAATTTTGCTGAAATTTAACATTTACATGGACATAATAATGCAAAGTTCAGTGATAAATCTTTATTATTAGGTTTTTGAACATCAACTATTAGCAAAATGGTTCAGGTGGTGGAAAAATATGCTAATGTAATTAATGGTAATGTGACATGTATATTAAAGAACTACAGGAAACTATATTTTATTAGCAAGATGGATACAATCTTGTTGGAATACAAATAGATACTGAATATTCTAGAGGTGATGCAGCACATGGATTTATTAAAAACAGCCTCAAACTATAAACGATGGTAAAATAATAATTAATTCTAAAAAAATAGTATAGGAATTGATTATGGAAATTATTATAGTGCATCTCCTAATACTAAATTAACCTTTAGGAAATATAGAAGTAAATGGAGAAAATAACTATGGTTTTAGAATGAAATCTTATTATAATATGACATATGGAGGAACTAACTCTGCTTATTATGATTTAACAGAGGTAACTGGTGGAGGAAGTGGTAAAAAAATATCTGTAAAAGGGAAAAAAAGAATGTTGGAATCTCAATAGCTCAAGGATATTCAACAGGAGATCCTCTTACTAAACATAACAGGCTTAAATATAGAGGTTGGAGGAACAAATAATGTAGGATTTTCTAAGAAATTCTCAAAATGCTCTTCCAACTGCAAATATCAATACAAATGCTATGGTTTTTAAATAATACTACTATAGGGAGCATACATTTAATTTTGATTCATCTGCAACAGTTAGTGCATTAATAAGAAGTGATGTTCATGAAATAATACTTGATAAAGATATTACTGTTGGTGCAACAGGTAGTAAAGAAACTGCATTGATGCAAGCTGGTAATGATGGAAAAAGTAACATTAGCACAGTGGAAAAACTATTACTTCAACAACTGCTAATGAATTTTTATGGAATGACAGCGGGTAATTTTTGCTGGAGCTGATGGAAAGAAGGCAACAGCTAAAAACTTAGGTACTTTAGCTATTGGTGGAAATAAAAGTTTGGGTATGGCTATAGATGTAGACGATGAAGGTATTAATAAAGGAACCATTAACTTTACAGGGACTAATGGAGCGGGAGTATACAATACAGGAACTTTTTTTACAGCTAAATCAGGAAGTTCAATAAATGTTAATAGTCCTGGGCAAAAACAGCATTGGAGCATTTAACTCTGGAACTTTAACAATTGATAAAGGTGCAACAATAACAGGAACTGCTAAAGATGCAACAGGAATTTATGCAACAGGTGGAACAGCGACAAATAATGGAACTATATCTATGACAGCTGAAAAAAAGCAAAAAGGTTTAGTTACAGATAAAGATGGTACTACAACAGGAACTATTATAAATAATGGAACAGTATCTGTTACAGGTAAAGAATCAGTAGGAGCTGCAGCTCTTGATGGTACTATAACTGCTGCAACTGGAAGCATTTCTGCTAGTGGACTTTCAGGAATAACTCTATATACAGGATGGAACTACAGGAGGAACAATAAATGCAACAGGAGGAACAATAGATGCTACAGATGGTGCAATTAATGTTTATGCTGATAAAGGAACTATAAACTTTAATGGAGCTACTATTAATACAGGAGCAAGTTCTTTAGCATTTATGAAGGGTGGAGGAGCTGTAAACTTTAATTCTCCAACAACAGCTAACATAGATACAAATGGTACAGCATTTTATATACCACCTACTGTATCGCCTATACCTACTAGCTCCAACTTATTCAGCATTTTATGGGTTTAACTGGGAGCTGCACTAACAGGATTTAATAATTTGAATAAATTTGACTTTAAATATGGCAGCTAATTCAAATTTAGCAGTTGCTTCTTATGTACAAACTAAGATATCAGATCTTGCTACTTCAAGTATTGGAGCTTTAGGAGCTACTGTAACAGGAACAAATTATAATGACTATCTACTATATAAGAGTGAATTGACAGCTGATACAGGAAGTACTTATGCTCAGTTTAAAAAGATAGCATTATCTAACTCTTCTATAATAAATAATACTAATCTAAGTACAGCAGATAATAATGTTGTACTGATGGCTCAAGAGAATAATGAAGCGAATAAAGATTGGGTGAAATTGACTAATAATGGCACTATTTCTTTAACAGGAAAAGGCTCTCTTGCAATGTATGCAAGTAATGGAAAAATAACTAACTCTGCTAATTCTAATATCACAGTTGGAGATAGTGGAACTGCTATTTATGGAAAAAAATAAAGGTGTGGGGAGATACTTTAATTGAAAAATAGTGGAACTATCACAGTTGGAAAAAGCATCAACAGGAATTTATGCTAAAAGATTATGCAAACAACTGGAGTCGAAAAATAAAGGAACTATTAATTTAGCTGATGATGATGGAATAGCTATAAGTTATGAACCCTAATTTAACTTCAGCTATAGTTGTTGAAAATAAAGGAAAAAAATAACTAGTACTGCTAAAAAAAGGTACAGGAATCTATGCAGCAAAAAGATGCTAATTCTATCCAATATTCTGCATTAAACTCTGGAACTATCTCACTAGAAGAAGGTGGAGTAGGTCTATACACTAATGCGACTTCTACTACTATAAGTCCCTAAATTATCAAATACAGGAACTATTAAAGTAGGAAAAAAATGGTATAGGATTATATGGTTATGAAGAAACTGCAACAGGAAATATTACGGTTGGAGATACTGGTATAGCTCTATATTCTCAAGGTGGAGATGTCAATATAGGAAGTACAACAGACAGTCCAACAATTACAGTAGGAAATACTAATGCTACTGCTGTATATACAACAGGAAGCGGACAAAATGTAACAAGTACTAAAAGCTAATTATGATATAGGAACAGAATCTTACGGTTTTGTTAATAAAGGAACAGGAAATACATTAAATATAAGTGGTGGAACTGCTACTTTAAAAAGATAAAGGAGTATTCGTATATTCAAATGATACAACTGGAAATATAACTAATAGTAATCCTATCAGTTCAACTGGAACTATAGGTTCTAATATAGGAGTTTATTCAGCTGGTACCGTAAATAATAGTGGAAATATAAGTTTCACTGGAGGAACAGGAAATATAGGAGTATATGTAATTGATAATGGAAACTATAAACTAATAGTGGAAAAAAATTAATGTAGGAGCTTCAACAACAGCTAAACGTAGTATAGGAGCTGTAGCTAATACAGGTACTATCAACAATACTGGTAATATAGTTGTCAATGGACAATATGGATTAGGACTTTATTCAACAGGAGCGACAAGTACTATCAATAATGGTGCAAATATCACTCTTACTGGTGATGAAACTATAGGTGCATATGGAGCTAATGGTTCTAACATTAATTTGACTTCTGGAACTATAGCTTCAACAGGAAATAAAACAACAGGTTACTATTTAGGAGGAGGAACTGCTAGTACTATAGCTTCAGGAGCTAAAATAAATGTAACAGGAAATGAAGCTAATGGTATATATGTAAATAGTGGAGCTAATTTAACATATACTGGAGAAACAAAAGTTACAGGAGATGCAGCTTATGGACTAATAGTTGACGGAGCTTCAACTGTTAATGCAACAGGAGGAAAAAGTAACTATAGGAGGAACATCAGGAGTTAATGGAAGTTCTTCAGGAGCAAATTCTAACAGAGGAGCTGCTGGATTAGTTGTAACATCTGGTTCAACACTATCTGGAAATAATTTGAATGTTATTGCAGATGTGGCAGGAGAAAATTCAGTTGGTGTTTACTCAGCAGGTTCACTTGCAATAGATTCAGCGAGTGTATCTGCTTATGATAGTGCTGTAAACTTCTATACTAATGGAGGAACTCTTTCAATAGGAAACAATGGAGGAACTAGTACAGTTTTTAACTGGAACTGGAGCTAATAAAAGGAGCATTAATGTTCTATACTCCAAGTGGAAATATTCTATTAAATGCATCCAGTAAATGCAACAGTACAAGGTTCAACAGATACACTTAAGAGAGGTACAGCTTTCTACTATACAGGTGGAGGAACATTAGGAACAACTAGTAGCTATACTCAATTGAATCCAATAGCTATAGCTTCTTGGGCAAGAAATCGTTTTTGGTAATGGTACAACAAGTACTTTAGGTAACTTAAATTTAACTATGAACCAAGATTCAAGATTATTCTTAACAGAACAAGTTGATGTAGCTCTATCTAATACTTCAGCAACTAGTCTATTCAGTGGTTTATCTTCTACTGAAAGACCAAAATATAACTGGTGCTGGATCAGGATACAGAACATTTATGCTATATCATAGTCATTTGAATGTTGATAATGCAGTAAATTTAGATAATACTAATGATCCATATAACTTAATGGAAATTTCTAGTTCATCTATAACTAATAATAGTACTATAACTGGTACACAAGCTGGTCAAATAGCTCTTGCACAAGCTAATGATACAACACCAAAATCAGTTGTAACATTAACTAACAATGGAACTATTACTTTTATCTGGAGCAAATTCAGCTGGAATTTTTTTGCTAAAAACGGTATTGTTAAGAATACAAATGATATAACTGTAGAAAATTCTTCTTCAGGAATATATGGATTAAATAATACAGAAATAAGCAATACAGGAACTATAACAACAGGTGGTTCTTCAACAGGTATTTTCTATTCAGATATAGAAAAAAAGACTCAGCTGGAAATGTAACAGCTATTAATAATACAACGACTGGATTAAAAAAATGATGGAACTATTAATTTAAATGGTGATGATTCAGTTGCTTTAACTTATGAACCTGGAAATATTACATCAACTGTAGCATTTGAAAACACAGGAGATATTTCAAGTACTGGAGATAAGAATGTAGGAATGTATGCAAAATTAGCAAAAGAATAATGCTGCGTACACTACTAAAAAAATACAGGAAATATTACATTAGGAAATTCAGCTTCTCTAAGCAATCCAAATGTAGCTATGTATACTAATGCAACTTCAACAGGAACTAATCCTTTAATAAATGTAGGTAATATTACAGTTGGAGATAATGCAGTAGGAATGTATGGATATGAAGAAAATTCAAATGGTAATATCACAGTTGGTAATGGTTCTATAGCTATGTACTCTAAAGGTGGAAATGTAAATGCTGCTGGAAGTATCACAACAGGAAATTCTGGAGAATCAGTAGGAGTATATACTGTAGGAAATGGTCAAACTATTACAAATAATGGAGCTACATTTAATTTAGGGTGATACTGCATTTGGATTTGTAAATGTAGGAAGTGGAAATAATATAACAAGTAATGGAGGAAGTGCGACATTAAGTAATAATGGAGTATTCATCTATTCAAGTGATAAAGCTAATACTATAAATAATAGTACTAATATATCATCAACAGGAAGCATAGGAAAGAATTATGGTATATATGCTTCTGGTACTGTTAATAACTCTGGAAATATGAATTTATCTAATGGTGTTGGAAACTTAGGTATTTATATAACTAATGGAGGAACAGGAAGAAATAGTGGTAATATCACAGTTGGAGCATCAGATGATCCTAATGGATTTTTATAGTATAGGTATGGCAGCAGGTTATGTTGGAGATAGCACAAATCCAGCAACTACAGGAACTATAGAAAATAATGGAACTATCACTGTAACTGGAGAGAAAGGTATAGGTATGTATGGTGCTAATACTGGAACTACAGTAACTAATAATAACAATATAGTTCTTAATGCTAATAATACTATGGGAATCTATGTAGAAAAACGGAGCTAAGGCTGTAAATAATGGTTCAATTAGAACAGGTGTTAGTGGATTATCATCTGTAATAGGGGTTGTTTTAGGTCAAAACTCTATATTAGAAAATAATGGAACAATCAATATTTCAGGAACTCAAAGTAAGGGAGTACTATTAAAAGGTGGAACGATAGCTAACTATGGAAACATAACTGTATCAGGAGCTGGTTCAAAGGAAACAGATTCATTAAATTCATCACCAACAAGTAAGAAAGTTGGTTCAGTTGCAATAAATGCACCAGCAGGAGCAACAACAGCAACAATAACTGCAGGTGGAGTAGTACAAACACCAACAGTTGTTAATACAACAGCTAGAAATCCAATCTCTGTAGCTGCAGATAGTATAGGATTGTATGTAAATACATCTGGTACACATTTCACTAATTCAATAACAGGATTAGGAAACTTAACAACTAATGCTGATTTAATAATAGGAACTGAAGCAGCTCAAAGTACAAGAAGTAGATATATTTTTAGTAAATGACAACAGAATATTAAATCCATATAATACAGCTATATTAACAAGTGGAGTTTCTAAATGGGATATTTATTCAGGTTCATTAACTTGGATGACAACTCCAACTTTAGACTCAACAACTGGAGCTATAACAAATCTATATATGGCAAAAAATACCATATACAGAATGGGCTAATGATAGAGATACATATAACTTCACAGATGGATTAGAACAAAGATATGGAGTTGAAGAATTAGGGAACTAGAGAAAATAAGGTATTCCAAAAACTTAACTCTATAGGAAATAATGAAGAAACTCTATTATATCAAGCTTATGATGAAATGATGGGACACCAATACGCTAATGTTCAACAAAGAATACAAGCGACTGGAAATATCTTAAATAAAGAATTTAACTATTTAAGAAGTGAATGGCAAACTGTATCAAAAGATTCAAATAAAGTAAAAAGTATTTGGAGCAAGAGGAGAATACAATACAGATACAGCAGGAGTAATTGACTATAAGAACCATGCTTACGGAGTGGCTTATGTTCATGAAGATGAAACTGTAAGACTCGGAGAAGGAACAGGTTGGTATGTAGGTATAGTTAACAATACATTTAAGTTTAAAGATATAGGAAATTCTAAAGAAGAGCAATTACAAGGAAAAGTAGGTATATTTAAATCAATACCATTTGACCATAATAATAGCTTGAATTGGACAATATCAGGAGATATCTTTGCAGGATACAACAAGATAAATAGAAGATTCTTAGTAGTAGATGAAGTATTTAGTGCAAAAAGGAAGATATCATACTTATGGAGTAGGTCTAAAGAATGAAGTATCTAAAAGAATTTAGATTGAGTGAAGACTTCACTTTAAAAACCATATGCAGCTCTAGGTTTAGAATATGGAAGAGTATCTAAGATAAGAGAAAAAAATCAGGAGAAATCAAGTTAGATGTAAAATCAAATGATTACTTCTCAGTAAGACCAGAAATTGGAGCTGAATTAGGATTTTAAACATCACTTCGATAGAAAAAAACAGTAAGAGTAGGAGTAACAGTAGCTTATGAAAATGAACTTGGAAGAGTAGCAAATGGTAAAAAAACAAAGCTAAAGTTGCAGGAACAGATGCTGATTATTTCAATATCAGAGGAGAAAAAGAAGATAGAAGAGGAAATGTTAAAGACAGATCTTAATATCGGTGTAGATAACCAAAGAATTGGAGTAACTGCAAATGTAGGTTATGATACAAAAAGGAAATAATGTAAGAGCTGGAGTAGGACTAAGAGTCATATTCTAACATCATAGTAAGTGAAAAAGGAGGCTAAGATTAGTCTCCTTTTCATGTATTTTAGAACTAAACTTGACTTTAATAAAATAAATATATATGATATATATATTATAAAAAAATAAAAAGGAGACTGATTATGGTATTTAAAAAAATTCAATTGATTTATATAAAAAAAGCACTTAATTTAATTCCAGGTGGAGTTAATAGCCCAGTTAGAGCTTTTAAATCAGTAAATAGAGAAGCACCTATCTTTGTAAAAAAAGGACAAGGAGCTAGAATATACGATGAAGATGATAATGAATATATAGACTATATTTGTTCTTGAGGGATCTTTTAATTTTAGGTCATAATCATCCTAAAAGTTATAGAAGAAGTGAAAAATAATTGAAAAATGGAAGTTCTTATGGACTACCAACAAAATATGAAGTCGATTTAGCAGAACTTATAGTAGAGATAGTTCCTTCTATTGAAAAAAAGTAAGACTAACTACTTCAGGAACAGAAGCAACTATGTCAGCAGTGAGACTAGCAAGAGCCTATACTGGAAGAAATAAGATTTTAAAAATTTGAAGGTTGTTATCATGGGCATTCTGATGCTTTACTTGTAAAATCAGGTTCAGGATTATTAACAGATGGATATCAAGATAGTAATGGTATAACAGATGGTGTGTTAAAAAGATACACTAACATTTAGGATTTGGAGATTTAGAAAAAGTTGAAAAATCTGTTAAGAAATGAAGAGAGTAGCCTGTGTAATAGTTGAACCTATTCCAGCAAATATGGGACTTATAGAAACTCATAAAGAATTTTTTTACAAGGTTTAAGAAGAATAACAGAAGAAACTAAAGACTATTTTTAATATTTGATGAAGTTATATCAGGGTTTAGATTAGCTTTAGGTGGAGCTCAAGAATTTTTTTGGAATAACTCCAGACTTAACAACTTTAGGTAAAAGATAATTGGTGGAGGTTATCCTGTTGGTGCTTTTTGGAGGAAAAAAAGAAATTATGGATTTAGTTGCTCCAGTTGGGAAGAGTTTATCATGCAGGAACTTTATCAGGAAATCCAATAGCATCAAAAAGCTGGTTTTGCAACTATAAGCTATTTAAAAGAAAAATCCAAATATTTATAAAGAATTAGCTGAAAATACAAATTACTTGTTAGATAATGTAGAAAAAAATTAGCTGAAAAAAATATGGAGTGGATGTTTGTATAAATTCAATGGGTTCTCTTTTTCACAATTTTCTTTTGTTGATTTAGAAAAAGGTTGAAAAATCTTGAAGATTCATTAAAGGCTAATACAGAAAACTTTCTCTATATATTTTAATACTATGCTGGATAATGGAATAGTTGTTCCACCATCACAGTTTGAAGCTCATTTCTTATCTATAGCTCATACAAAGAAAGAACTTGATAGAACTCTTGAAGTAATGGAGATGGCGTTTAAAAAAATAGGTGAAAAAATGCCAAATAAGTTTTTCCTGTTTCAATAGATCTTAATAATAAAAATATTTTTGGTAATTGGTGCTGGAAAAATTGCTTTTAAGAAAAAGTAAAAACTCTTTTGGACTATAATTGTAATATAACTGTTATTACTAAAAGAAATTTTCAGAAGAAAAATTTTTTTAGAATTAGAAAAAGAAAAATAAAATTAAAAATATTAAAAAAATCAAGAATTTGAAGAAAAAATTTTTAGAGGATACTTTTTTTAGTTGTGTCAGCAACAGATAATAAAGAGTTAAATGATAAAATATCAAAATTATGTATGAGTAAAAATATTTTAGTAAATAATATCACTTCTCAAGATAATATGAATCTTAGATTTATGAGCATATTATCAAATGATGATATTCAAATTTCAATTACAGCTAATGGAAATCCTAAAAAAAAGCTGTAGAAGTCAAAAATAAGATAAAAAGAATTTTTTTGAAAAAAATATTTTAATTAAAAATAAAAGAGGGCTGTTGCAAAGTAACAAAAAGTAAAAATAGTTCGTTACTGAGTAAAGTTTTCTTAACGATAAAAATCAAAAATTCGCTGCAAATCAGGAAAACTCACTTCGTTCAAACACTCCTGAATTTGCTCGGCTCATTCTATTTGATTTTTTTATCTAAAAATTTCCATTCATAACTCACTTATTTTTACTTTAAGATTGAAATTTTAAATTTGCAACAGCCCCTTCAATTTATTGACCTTCATAATAAATTACTTCTAAATTTTCTCTTAAGAAAGCTACTTTCTTTTTAGCAGTATCATAACCATAGACAATTCCATACTTATCTATTAAATATATGTTTTTGTATACTTTTTAAAGTAGATGTTTCTGTTGATGATTTATCAGTTTCAGGATCATAACCATAGTATATAAGTTTGTATGAATTTCCTTTTTTTAACAATTTTTAAAACTATCAGCACTATCAGGATAGTCAATTTTTCTTCCCTACCATTTTTATCAAAATGAGGTTTTTCCATCAGTAGTTATCCCAGCAAAAATACTAAAACTTACTGAATCTCTCACGACTAAAGTCAGTCAAGGTTCTTAAGTACTATTTAGTTTCTTTTTGAATATCTAGTATTCAAATACTAGCTAATTTCCTTAAGACTTTAATGGACAAGCTCTCCATTGAGAACATTTACGTCCTGTTGGCACGGTTCAAAACCATTTAATTTTTGGCAGTGAATATTTTTACGAGGTTACTGCATTTTCTAACCTCAACCTTATATATTCAGTTTCCAAAGTTCCTAAATATATTATACTCTAAAAATTAGTAAAATTACAAATTTTAGAGCAACATTTTCAATGTTGGTGTTATTCATACCCTACGAGTACATGTCTCACGGCTAACACCTTAACGAGTGCTAGAGCCACGAGTGTTCTAACACATTTAATAAAAAGAGTTAGAAAAATTAATTCTAGCTCTTTTATCTTTCTATTGACAAATA